>ENA-OPGJ01000395-OPGJ01000395.1-human-gut-metagenome-genome-assembly--contig:-NODE-395-length-11450-cov-8.560333_pt1 | contig 11450 bp, 10 predicted proteins | sample MGYA00241642_ERZ501581 | MGnify/ENA primary metagenome ERZ501581 (study PRJEB25962, sample SAMEA2042391) | human gut metagenome | biome: human gut; feature: human-associated habitat; material: faeces... | reverse complement strand
CGTGCTTACAGCGTACAGCTGCTTAGCACATTATTGAATTATTAACGAACTATTGGTTTAAAGATTCAAATGCAAAAGTACAGAAATTCTATGAAAGATGGTATAAAACTAGATATAATATTCGTTAATTGATAAATGTCAGACTCATGTCAGCCATATTTTTCGCTTCGGTCTTCTCTTTTTGATACCTTTGCAGCAGAAAAAAAATTTTAGAAAAAGTATATGATGACAATGAAGAAAAGTAAATTGTTAACAGCTATGCTGATGCTGTGGGCATTGATCTCTTGTGCAGAAATACGTGCCCAGGAGATCCAGAAGGTATCGAATGATTCTATAGCCTTGCAAGAGGTTGTTGTGAAGGCGGCACGAGTAGTCAACAAGGAAGATGGCAAGTTGATATTCCCAAGCGATATTCAGAAGCAGCGTTCTTTTTCTGGTTTTTCGCTTTTGGGAAAGTTAGCTTTGCCTCATATCAGGGTTGATGAGGCTGGCCGTTCCATTTCTGCTACCGATAATAAAGAAGAAGTGCAGATTCGTATCAATGGCATTCTCGCCAATATGCATGATGTACAGATGCTGGATGTAGCTTCTATTATGAGTGTAGATTATATCGACAGTCCTGGCGTAAGATATGGAAAGAATATTGCATATGTAATAGATATTCATACCCGCAGGGCTTCATCGGGTGGTAGTTTGGGCTTCAACTTGACCAATGCGCTAACTACCAAGCTCGGTTCAAACGATGTCTATGCATCTGTCAATAGGGGCAAGAGCCAATTAAATATTTTATATGAGCAGACTTATGTGGATAATAAGGCATCCGAATATAATGAGGATGCTCAGTATCTTCTACATAATGGTTCTGAGTATCAGATATCTCGAAAAATCATGAATGGGGCAACTCAAAATTATGGTAATACATTGCAGTTGAAGTATAATCTGGCTGATTCTGCATTATATGTATTCCAGACAACGCTTACCACGGATTTCAGCAATCAGCCTTATACATCGAATGAGATGTGGTTTTCTGAATCTGGAAAGCCTGCGTATCCTGTTTACAGAACCAGCAAGGGGAGGGATTTTACTCCTGCTCTCGATTTGTATTTCTATCATCAGTTGGGCAAGCATCAGTCTTTGTCGGCAGATGTTTTGGGCACTTATATCCACACCAAAGGAGCCTATTATGAAGGTGAGGGCGACCCCTATCAATATCAGGTAGATGGAAAGACCTATTCGCTCATAGCCGAGGCTATCTATGAAAACCGGTTGAAACCCTTTACTTTTTCTGCAGGAACCAACTTGAACTGGAAATATATGGATAATCAGTATTTGGGTGATGTGGTTAGCGAGAATGGTATCCGTTCATTGGGTATTTATGGTTTTGCACAAATCAAGGGAAGTTTGGGACAATTCAAGGAAGGAACATCCCGTTTAACTTATGTGGCTGGCTTCGGGTTGAGTAATCAGTCTTATCGACAGGGAGATGAGGAATTTAGTTTTTGGCTTTGTCGTCCGAAACTCACATTGGCTTATTCCTTGACATCTTCGTTTCAGATCCGCTTGGGAAGTGAATTATCACAGCATATTTCGCAGATAGCTATGATTTCGGATACCCGTATTCGAAAGAACAGTATGGAATGGACTGTGGGTAATCCTTCGCTTAAGCCTAGCAGTAGATATGAGAACTGGGTGGTATTCTCTTTCAGTAAACCAAGGATAAATACTGATTTTACCTTGAATTATCGCATCAATCGTCATTGTGATTTGGCGAAATACACCCGCACGGAAAATGATCAGTTTCTTTATTCCCAGACGAATCAGCCCCATTGTAATATGTTGTATCTTACGAATGATACTCGGTTTGACATTATCCCCAACCACCTTATATTATCTGTGAACGCAGGTATTTACCGTTTTTTCAATAAGGGCGATGAGTACAGTCATTGTTATACCGCTTATAATTATGGTGGAACATTACAGGGGTATTGGGGAAAATGGACAGTGATGCTGTATGCTGATAACGGTTGGAACTTTATGGAGGGAGAGAACATCGGGCATAATCCTCCTTCATTGGCAGCCTCAGCCAGTTATCATATGGGGGATTTCGATTTTACGCTCTATATGCATAATCCGTTTATGGCTCATCCGAAATCCTATTCAGCAGAAATCGTCAACGCATTACTCCGCAAGCAAGTTCGTGGTTATGACAATTCGGGAGGTAATTTGCTCCGTATCGGTGTTGCCTGGAATATCAATCGGGGAAAGGAATACCGTAAGATACAGCGGAATATCAACAATGAGGAGCGAGAAACGGGTATCTTGAAATAGTTGGCTTTGCTTTCTATATGGGTTGCATTGGCAACAGCCGGATTTATTTCTTCCCTTTATTGATGATATAAATTCCGGCAGTAGCCAATGCGCCTGCTATCAGATACTTCCAGTAGAAGGTTTCACCAAGACAGAGGCAGGAGGTGATGGCTCCTACTACGGGGATGAGCGAATTGTATATTGCTACCTTTCCTACGGGATTGCAGCTCAATAGTTTATTGTAGAGAGCGAAACTGATGGTTGAGATGGCAATGAGTAGCAGAAGGATGGTGATGCCCCAGAGGCTGATGACTGGCAGATAGCCACCCATTAACAATGCAGGAATCACCAGCAAGGCTCCACCGATACTCAGCGAATAATCGGTTCCTACGAAAACATCCACTCTCTTGCTCAATCCTCGGGTCAGCAGGGAAGCACTGGCTCCACACAGGGCGTTGAGGATAATCATACCATCGCCCAGGAAAGTGAAACTACCGCTTTCCTTTCCGCCAAGGTTCAAGGCTAGGATGCCTAGGAATCCGATGATGCAGCCCAATGCCTTTCGCCACGTCATCCTGTCGCTCTTGAAGAAGATACAGGCAAGGATAACCACCGTGAAGACGCTCATAGAATTGAGTATCGCCGAACGTGCTCCTGCATTATGCGAGAGTCCGAAATAGAAGAAGGCATAATGAAGGGTGGTGTTGAGGAGTGCATAGAGGAGAAGAAACCAGACATTCTCTTGAACAGCTTTCTTCTTGAATCCGAATTTACGATGCGAGCTTCTTGCGATGGCAAGGATGATGATACCGGAGATGAAGAAGCGGATGCCGGCAAAAAGCATCTTGCTTCCGGTCATGTCTGCTGTAATCTGATATTCCTCCATTCCCATTTTTATCAATGGGTAAGCCCATCCCCACGAGATAGCAGCCGTAAGGGCGAACAGGCTTACCCATACCGGGCGCTGAAATATACTGAGTGTATTTGTTTCTTTCTTTTCCATTATAATTTAATTGGTATTCCCTTGCTTCTGTGTTTGCTAAATGGCAACTACAAGTCCCCCAGATGTCTTTCTATCGGAATTCCTCGGTTCTTGTCCTTGTCATCCTTGTTGATGTCTATCCAGTTGCGCAGGGTATCCATGGCGATGCGGGTGGCATGGCGAAGCTGATCGCCATCCTTCAGTCTGCCCACGATGATGCTGGAGAAAATGTCGCCGGTGCCCGGGAACTGAACGGGGATTTCTTCGTAGGGCAGGAGGAAATACTCTTCTGTAAGATGATTGAAACCTACCACGGCATGCTGACCCTCTACGATGCACGAGGTGATGAGCACGGAGTGGGAACCGATGGCTCTCAGTTTATCTATCAGTTCATAGGCTTCCTTCTGCGAGATTCCCTCTTCCTTGTATTCCGAATCCGTCAGCAGACAAGCCTCGGTATAGTTGGGAAAACAGAGATGCGATACGCTCAGCATCTCCTTCATGCATCTCACGGTGCTCTCACTGGCTCCACCATAGAGCTTGCCGTAATCGCCCATCACGGGATCCACATAGATGTCGATGCCCAGTGCTGCCTGTTCTCTGCAATAGCGTGCCACCAACTTAGCCTGACGCTCCGAAGCCATGAAACCCGTGGTGATGGCATCGAAGTGAATGCCCAGTTCGTTCCACTTCTGCAAGGCTTCCTCGATATACGAAGTGCATTCCAGTATGGCGTACTTGCCGTATGGGAAGGTGTTGCTGATGAGCATGGTGGGCAGATTGAACACGTCGAGTCCCATATAAGAGAGGATAGGCATCTGAACGGCGGCAGATACCTTTCCGTAGCCACACATGTCGCTGATAATAAGGATATTACTTTTCGCTTTCATTCTTTCTTTTTTCTACTTGCTTTTCTTTCTTATCCTGATTATCTCTTAATAGCTGGCTGTACACTTGATGCCCAGTGCCTCTACACGCTCCTTGATGGCATCGAGTACTTCCTTTGGTGCCTTTTCCAGCAACTTGTCTGGTGTTTCACGGGCGATGGTATAAACCATTACCTGCTGAGGCTGGATGTCTTTCACTGCCTCCAGCCAAGGAGCTACGAAATGCTCGCTGGTATTGTCCAAACCGTCACCTCTCAGGAACATGGTCTGGATGATGACGTGCCCCTTAAACATCTTCAGATATTTGATTACATCCTTCACGTCGTAGTTAGGCTGCTGAGGGCGGTCCAGCTTCTTGATGTAATCCATATCCACAGTATCCAGTTTCAGGATGTTGTTATCCACGAGCATCAGCGCCTCTCTCACTTCCTCCTTATATATATAGGTGGCGTTGCTGAGCACGGATACCTGTACTCCTGGGAAGTACTTCTTGCAGAGTTCCATCGTATCTGCCACGATTCCCTTGAAGTCAGGGTGCCCCGTAGGTTCACCGTTTCCTGCGAAGGTGATGTCATCCAGAGGCAGGTTGTTGTCGTGGCGTTCTTTCAGAACCTTCTCCAATCCTTCTCTTACCTCCTCGCGGGTAGGGCGCTTCTTCTTAGGACGGAAGTCAGCGTTGAATCCGCATTCGCAATAAACGCAGTCGAATGAACAGACCTTGCCATCAGATGGCATGAGGTTGATGCCCAGTGAAACTCCCAGACGACGGGAGTTTACCGGACCGAATATCGGTGATGGATAAATAATCGTTGACATAATCTTATTCTCCTTTATCTAATCTATTCTTTATTTTATCTTGGTAATACCTATTTTATACCAATCTTATTTACTTGTTCGTAATTTGGTGGGCAAAAGTACTAAAAAATGTTGGAATGAACAAATAAATCAACTGAAAATCGATTTATCCTTACCATTTGTCTTCTATCTCCGATAGATTGTGTACTTTTGCATTCCAATCCGGGGAGAATCTTGGTGATTTCGATTCGGATTTAAAGAAAAAAACAAAAAAGTTGATGTTTTGCTTAGTTTTTCGCTTGGCTCAACTGTATAGATAGTATATGAACAGAAAAAAGGACATAGAACAGTTATTCCGTCAGCATTATGCGAAGATGTACAATCTGGCCAGATGCATTCTTTCGGATGATGACGAGAGCAAGGATGTGGTGAGCGAAGTATTCGCCCAGATTCTTGCTGATGATGTGGTTCTGGTGCCTGGGAGTGAGGACGGTTACTTGATGCGGAGCGTACGCAACCGCTGTCTCAACCTGATAGCTCATAAGAGCGTGAAGGAAAGGGTGGCGAAACTGCTGCTGGATGATGCCGATGTGATTCTCTCAGAAGAGACCGATGAACGACTCGACCGGCTGATGCTTCTCATCGAAGACCTGGAACCGCCTATCCGGCAACTTATTTTCCGTCTGCGCTATCTTCAGGAGAAATCTTATCAGGAGGTGGCTGATGAAGTGGGAGTGAGCAAGGTGACGGTATTCAACCATCTCTCGAAGGCGATGGACTGGATTAAGAAACAATTTAAATGAGCAAGACAATGACAAACATGAGTAAAGAAGAAAAGCGGATGATGCTCTTTGACATGCAGGAGCATCCCGAGAAATATACCGACGAGCAGGTGGAGCGCCTGCTTGACGATGAGGAAGTGAAGGAGTTCTTCCATGAACTGGCGATGGCGAGAATGGCTAGCAAGAAAGCCAATCCGAAGAAGGTGGATGTGGATGAGGCTTGGAAGGAGTTTGTTCAGGCTCATCACGAGGATAAGATGGCGATAGATGCCGGCAGAGCCAAGGACGCTTATCGCAACCGGATGAAGATTGTTGCATCTATTGTCGGCATCATCTTCCTTTCGGGCGTAGCCTTGGCTGCGATTCACAATGGCTGGTTGGGGTTCCCGGCTTCTGATCAGGCAGCGGATAACAAGGCTGCTACAGAACAGATGGCTACAACCCAGGCATTACCGAACGACAGTCTTCGTGCTGCAACAGCAGAGAAGAAGGATTCGCTTGATATGAAACCCGTGGTGTTTGATGATGCCGAATTGGGAATCATTCTGGCTCAGCTATCCGGTTTCTATCATGTCAAGGTGGAGTATGTGGATGCTGGTGCCCAGCACATCCGTCTCTTCTTCAACTGGAATAAGACGAAGACATTAGAGCAGAACCTGGAGATTTTGAATGCTTTCGACCGCATACAGATAGAGTATATTGACGGTACATTGTTGGTGAAATAAGATAGGAGGATATGTTTATGAGAGATTTTTGGAAACCAATGCCCGTTAGCGGCAAGCTTATCAGAGAGCTTCTTCTTCTCTTCCTGTTGCTTTTGGTTCAGCAGTCTTATGCCCAGCGCATCACCCGACAATATAATAATGTGTCGTTCTCGGCGGCGTTGAAGGATTTGAACGCCCGCCAGCATAAGTACACCATCAACTTCGTGTATGATGAGCTGGAGGATTTCAGGGTGACCAAGAGCATCAGAAACCAGAGTGTTCCCGATGCCATCATGCAACTGATAGGATTCTATCCCATCAGGATGACGCAGGTGGAGGATAATATCATGGTGGAGTGTGCGCAGAAAACTCCCACCAAGATGATAGGTCGCATTGTAGATACGCATCATCGCCCTATAGATTTCGCCAATGTAGCCCTGCTGAATGTTCGTGATTCTTTATTGATTAATGGCGGCGTGACGAATGAGAACGGCCAGTTCGTGATTCCCTGCGAAGCCACAAAGGCGATAGTTAGAGTAAGTTGCGTGGGCTATATTACGACAAGCAATACATATAATATAGGTAAGATAGGGACAATAACTCTGAAAGAGGCAACAATGAACCTGCAGAAGGTGGTTGTAAAAGGACATCGTAAAACCTTTGAGATGACGAATGAAGGACTTGTTACTCAGGTGAAAGGAACACCTTTGAGCGAAGCTGGTACTGCCAACGATGTTATGGCGCAAGTGCCGAGTGTTTATGGCAGTGATGGAAAATATCGTGTTTATGGCAAGGGTGAAGCATTGGTATATGTGAATGGAAGGAAGTTGACGGATGAGGGGGAACTGGATAGAATAAGTTCCAAAGACATCGCCTCCGTAACTCTCAACAACAATCCTGGAGCAAAATATGATGCTACGGTAAAGGCTGTCATTGTGATCAGAACGAATAAGAAACAAGGTGATGGATTGAGCGGTGGGTTTACTTCTATGGCTCGACAGGGACATTCTACATCTTTGTCTGAGGGCGGTAATTTAAACTGGCGTAGAGGAGGATTGGATATATTCGGAAGTCTTTATTATGATTTGACGCAAAGGTATCAGCATCAGATAGATAAAAAGACTGTCATTAAAGATGGAGAAATGTGGCAAATGCATAGCGACATCGGGATATTCCCCAAAAGCAAAGCCCAAATTGCCACAAAGATAGGTTTCAATTATGTCTTCAATGAGAAACATTCCATAGGTGCTACTTATAATGTAAACTTTTTACCAAATAGTACTGCTTCATGGCCTACATATCAATGTGTAATGAAGAATGGGACAGAGTTGGAATCCATATCCTATGATATGAAATGGAATCGCAAGACGCCTCCTGCTCATTATGTGAATGCTTATTATCGGGGAGAATTCGGAAAATGGAATGTCGTTTTTGATAATGACTTGGTTGTTAGCCAGAACAAGGCTGTGCAGAATATTAAGGAGCAGAGTAGTGCTTCTGGTGAAAGTAATGTTAACAGCACAAACAAGGCGGACAATGTAATGGCTGCTTCTAAATTGGCGCTGTCTTATCCTGTTGGGAAAGGAAAGCTAGAAGGTGGTGGTGAGTTTATCTATACAGACCGCAAGGAAACTTACAACAATGTGGAACAGATAATTGCTTCTACAGATGACCATATCAGGGAAAATAAGTTGGCTGGATTCTTGACCTATTATCTTCCATTGGGAAAAATTGATTTAGAAGCAGGTCTGAGGTATGAACATACCGTTTCTGATTATTATGAGAAAGGAATCTGGATTGATGGACAAAGTCGTCGGTATGATAAATTGTTTCCGAATGCAAGTTTATCATTTCCGATAGGCAAAGCCAATTTCTCGTTGGATTATACGATGAAGACTCGTCGTCCGTCTTATCAGGAATTGAGCAGCAATATGCAATATGATGACGTCTTCACTTATGAAAAGGGAAATCCTCTTCTGAAGCCTGAAATTATCCATGACATAACCTTCGCAGGATTATACAAATGGGTATATTTAAATTTCAGTTTTCAACATATCAATGACTTCATAGTGAATACGATAGATTTGCAGCCGGGTGAAGGTAAACCGCTCAACATTCTAACGAATGTCAATCGTTCCCACATGAATACATATACGGCAGTTCTATCATTGTCGCCAAGTATAGGGATTTGGTCTCCTCGCTTGTCTTTGGTATTGATGGGACAGAATTTTGAAATGGTTCATTATGGGCAAATGCTTAAGTTGAACAATCCGTTGTTGATGACCAATTGGTTTAATTCTTTCTCTATTTCAAAAGGTTATATACTGACGGCTGATATGATAGGGCATACTTCTGGTGATAATACGATAGCAACCCTGAAGCCGAGTTTTCAGTTGAATTTGGGAATAACAAAGAAGTTTAAACAATGGACTTTTCAATTTCAGGCAACGGATGTCTTTCGTACAGCCCGTAACTCTATGTTTACCTATGGTACAAGTATGTTGCTCGATAAATGGAACTATAGCGATTCGCAAGCTGTTAAGCTAACTATAAGCTATCGTTTCAACTCTGTTAATAGCAAGTACAAAGGCACAGGAGCCGGTAATGCAGAAAAGAGCCGCTTGTAGTTTTTGTTAGAAAGAAACACTCTTAAAACAATGAATATATGACAATCGGTCAAGCGAAGGCAAAACCATATTGGCTTGCTCTTTACTTGACCGATGTTTTTTACTTCTCTTCTGTTAGATACTCCTTTATTTGTTGTGCTCTAAGCGGTTTTTATCTCTACTTCGTTCTCTCATATACTAAGATTTTATCACGTTCTACTGATTCCTGTGCAAAAGGGAGTAAGGTTCCTTCTGATACCAAATCAACTTTTCTACCTAAGAGTTCTTCCAAATCACTCCACATGCCGAAGAATTTTAGACCAATAGGTTTGCTCTTGTCCAAAGAAACCATAATATCGACATCGCTATCCTTCGTTTCTTCCCCTCTGGAGAAAGAACCGAACAGCCAGGCTTTCAGTACGGGTTGGGTGCTGAAATAATGGCGTAAAGCTTCTATGATGGCTCGTTTACCCATAATATAATGATGTTGTTTCTTGGTGCAAAGATACACTTTTTATTCGAAAGAGTAAGCTTTTATCTAGTTTTTTATTACCTTTGCATCGGTTTTTCCAAAAAAAATAGAAGATTTCTTCATTTTAGGGGTAATTGATTTCAGGAAAGCTTGTATATAAGAGTAGAAACAAGAAGAAAATGACGTGATGACAAAAGAAAATGAACAGCGGATGGAACGGCTGTTTCACGACCATTACGAGCAGATGTATCGCTTCGCCTTTGCCTTGCTCCATGATAATGAGGAGGCGAGGGATGTGGTGAGCGATGTGTTCTCCAGATTGTGGGATAAACAGCTGGTTCCAGACCGGGCTTACCTGATGCGGAGCGTGAAGAATGCCTGCATCAATCTTATAGCCAGAAAGAAAAGAGATGAACGATTGAAACGGCTTCTTCCTCTCTCGGAAGAGAAATTGACGGAGGAAGAACTTTCTCGTCTGGAAGAGCGATGGCAGGCTGCGGTGGATTGCATCGACCATGACCTGACCGACCAGACTGCTTCCGTCATCCGATTGTGCTATCGGGAAGGAATGTCGTATAAGGATACGGCGGAGGAGTTGGGCATCAGTATCTCGGCAGTGAACAAGCATATAGTGAAAGGTTTGCGAACGCTCAGAGAAAAGTTGAAAGGAAAACAATAACCCTAAAATGAAGAAAGGAAATGAAAATGAAACATGAATTATCTGACATAGATCCTCAGAAGATGGATTCTCAGAAATGGGATATGCTCCTCGATCTCCTGGAGCATCCCGAAAAGTATTCCGAAACTCAGAAGGATGAACTTCTGGGCGATGAGGAAGTGAACGAACTCTATCAACAGCTGATAGAGACCCGACAGTCTCTGGATTTCGCCATGTCGAAGGAAAAGATGAAGATGCCTTCGATTGATGCAGAATGGGAGAAGCTGAAAGAAGAAAAGCAGCAGAAAGAAGAGATGAGTCAGAATGCAGAAACCCAGCAAACTGCCAAGCTGTTTTCTCTCTGGAGTCCGATGAGAAAGGTGGCTGCCGTTGCAGCCGTCCTTGTTGTCTCCGGCATCACCTTTGCAGCCATTCATCTGGTAACCCGTTCTCATCAGCCATCAGATAACAGCAATACTGAACTCGTGGCATCCCAAAAGGATTCTATCCAGCAGGTTTCTGCTCCTCAGAAATCCAACATAGAAGAAAAGACAGATTCTGCAAGTCTTGCCCAGCTCCCATTGGTTTACGAAAACGCTGAGCTTCAGAATATCCTTACTCCTATTGCCGGGCATTTCCATCTCCAGGTAACTTATCAGAACGAGTCGGCTCGCCACATCCGTCTCTTCCTGCAACTGGAGAAGAACATGAGTCTGGATGATATCATCGAACTGATGAATCATTTCGAGAAAGTGAATATTCGTCATGAAGGTCAAACTTTAATCGTGGAATAAGATGAAAAGATTAAGATATATCATGCTGCTGGCAGGTCTGATGAGCCTTTCTCTTCAGACCATCTATGCCCAACGCATCACCCGCAGCTTCCGCAACACTTCTATGTCAGAAGCACTCACCATCCTTGCCAAGAGCACCAAGGATTATCGTATCAACTTTATGTATGATGAACTGGAAGATTTCACGGTTACCACAAGTATCGTGAAGCGAACAGCTCCGGATGCCATCCGCCAGATTATGGGCTTCTATCCGATGAAGATGACGATAGATGGCGAAAACATCTTTGTGGAGTGTACGCAGAAAACTCCCACCAAGATGATAGGTCGCATTGTAGATGCGCATCATCGCCCTGTAGATTTCGCCAATGTAGCCCTGCTGAATGTTCGTGATTCTTCATTGATAAATGGCGGTGTGACGAATGAGAACGGCCAGTTCGTGATTCCCTGCGGAGCCAGAAAGGCG
>ENA-OPGJ01000390-OPGJ01000390.1-human-gut-metagenome-genome-assembly--contig:-NODE-390-length-11617-cov-11.540477_pt1 | contig 11617 bp, 9 predicted proteins | sample MGYA00241642_ERZ501581 | MGnify/ENA primary metagenome ERZ501581 (study PRJEB25962, sample SAMEA2042391) | human gut metagenome | biome: human gut; feature: human-associated habitat; material: faeces... | reverse complement strand
CAGGAAGGCCGAGACGAGGGATGGCTACAGTAATACCCGCAGCACCCGGCACGAACTTCTTCTGATGTCCGAGCATAGCACCACTACCCACGAATCCATCGTTACCACCGCCCACTAAGAGTTGGGCTTTCTCTTCCAAGGTCATCGCCTTGATTACTTCTTCGATGTTATTGGCATTCAGCTGAGGTGCCGATTGCGCCATCATTGTAGTTGCCATCGCTCCAGCCGCAACGGTAAGAGCCAATTTCTTGTAGTTCATCATTTTGTCGTTTATTTCGTTAGTTATTACTTTTCTGTTCTTTTAGTCGTTTCGTCAGTTCCATGCAGTCCCTGAGAATACTGCATTTCTTCAAAAACTTGCTGCAAATATAATAAAATAAGGTGGAAACACCAAGCATTTCCACCTTTTTTTCCTGAATTCAACAAGATTATTCCCGGATTTAACAAAAGGTATAGGAAGAACATAACATACTATACATATCCCTAACCTAAGACTAGTCCTGATATTTAATCTGGAAATAATCAAAAACAAAACATTCCTTCCATTTCAATCTTTCGCAAATTTCATCAAAAAGAAGAAAAAATACTCGAAAACCTTGTAGGAATCAAACAATTATCGTATCTTTGCCGAATTATCCAAAAATTGGGTACTAGAGTAAGGACATTTAAATAATGAAAGGTATGGAGCAGAGAAATTCTTCCATCGAAATCTATCGTTCCCCAGAGGGAAACATAGAGCTGAATGTAAAATTAGAGAATGATACCGTTTGGCTTACACAAAGCCAAATGGCAGAGTTGTTTGGCCGTGACAGAACTGTGATTTCACGACATGTCAATAACTGTTTTAAAGAAGGTGAACTCGACAAATCCTTGGTATGTGCAAAATTTGCACATACCAAGAAATATGGTCGCCACGACGGCTTTGAACAGGTTGTCGAAACGGAATATTATAACCTGGACGTCATTATCTCCGTAGGCTATCGTGTAAAGTCAATCAATGGTACCAGATTCCGTCAATGGGCTAATTCTATCTTGAAGCAATACATTATCAAGGGTTATGCCATCAACCAGAAACGCCTAGACAATTACAACGAACTGAAAGAAGTGGTTCGTTTGATGTCACGTGCGATTACATTGCAAGATCAAGTATCCGAGGGCGAATACAACGGGTTGTTCAATGTCATCAGCGACTATGTTTATGCCCTGGATACTCTCGACAAATATGATTATCAGACATTACTCATAGACAAGACGACTCAAGCCGAGCCGTTCCATGCCACCTACGAAAATGCAATGGAAGCCATCAATGCTTTGAAAGAAAAGTTTGGAGGCAGTAAATGGTTTGCCAATGAGAAGGATGATTCATTCAAGAGCAGCATAGGTCAGATTTACCAAACCTTCGGTGGTGAAGAACTCTACGCTTCGGTAGAAGAAAAAGCAGCCATGCTGCTCTACCTTGTCGTAAAAAACCATTCATTCAGCGATGGCAACAAGAGAATTGCGGCCATGCTTTTTCTTTGGTTTATGGAGAAGAATGGCATTCTGTATGCTGAAAATGGACATAAGAGAATTGCCGACAACACACTCGTTGCCCTGACTCTGATGATTGCAGAAAGCAGAACTGAGGAAAAAGATGTAATGGTAAAAGTAGTCGTCAACCTGATTAACAAAGACAATCAATAGAATTGCCATTAAAAAGCCGCACAACAGCTGTTCTACACATGCACAACAGCTGAAAGACAAGCGCACAACAGCTGATGTGCGACCGCATATCAACTGTTGTGCGCTTCGAGATACTTACTGTTCCAACAACTTCTATTGTATCTCCGAACAACTTCAGTTACTTCTTTCAGATACTTATGACGCATTCTTCAAACGCCAATAACGCTTGAGGAAAGACATTCAAAGCATTGCGGAAGCTTATTCAAATCATTGTAGAAATCTACTTCGCTGTATCCTTTGAGCTTCGCTTATCACGGCGATAACTGCGATAATCATCCAGCGGAATCTCAATATCAGGTTCCACCAGCTCACCCTCACGTGGCAAGGCGAACTTCTGATACTTGATGTTCAAGCCACGTTCTATCCACATACTCTCATAATAGGTTTGGATAGAGAGAATCTTACGGGTTTCCTCATCGATGCCCTCCTGATGATAGAGGTCCTCTGTGCGGAAGAGCACAGGCAGATGGTTGCCATCCACCATATAAGTAGTATAGGTGAAGAGGAAGTTGGAGTCCGTCTTCAGATGGATGATACCGCCATCCACGAGGAAGTGGCGATAACGGTTCATGAAGTAAGTAGATGTAAGACGCTTGCGAGGGTTTTTCATCTGCGGGTCAGAGAAGGTGAGCCAGATTTCCTGCACCTCATCCGCAGCAAAGAAGCGGTCGATAATCTCGATGTTGGTACGGAGGAAAGCCACGTTCTTCTGTCCTTCCTCTATCGCCTTCTTGGCACCGGTCCACATTCGTGCACCCTTGATATCCACACCGATGAAGTTCATCTCAGGATAGAGCTTGGCAAGTTCCACGGTATATTCACCCTTGCCGCATCCCAACTCCAGCACGATAGGATTATCATTGTGGAAATACATCTCACGCCACTTGCCCTTCATATCGAAAGGCACGTCATCTACTACACTATATGGATACTGGAACACGTTCTCGAAACGCTCCATATCCGCAAACTTAGCTAATTTTCCTTTGCTCATTGATTCTTTTTTCTTCGTTTGGGTGCAAAGGTACAAAAATTATAAATACTCTTATTACAATTACATTTATAATTTTTGATATTTAACCAAATCTACCGGAAATTCTTTTCAGAAACGGCAGAACTGTTGCCTCCATCATCAAAAATGAAAGAACATAGACATCAGTATTGTCCTACCTCGCAACTGATACTCCTTGCTCGTACGGGTCAACCCAGAATAAACGGTATAGCCGTAGGTGCGCTGATTGAAAAGATTAAGCGCAGTCAGACTCAACTCCATACCATTCCTGAAGCCATAACTGGTGGATGCATCGGCAAGAGTAAGATTTTTGTGCTGATGATCTGCTATCTGATTGCGATAATGCTCTCCATGCAACTTGATGAACCATGACTTCAATGGCTGGAAGTTGAAAGTGAGATTCTGGGCAAGATTGGTAGAGGAAGAATCGAAACCCAAATTCTTCAATACCATCTTATCCTTATCCCAGTTCAGCTCATAGGTGAAATTGAACCAATCCACAGGACGACCACTCCATTTTGCCGACAACATATAGTTATCAGATTAATAGGCTGAAGGAGAATCGTTCTGACGCAGGAAGCCATCAAACCTCAGATAATCAAAACCTACGCTAACGAGTCCATGCAAGAATCCCAATCCCTTACTTACCTTTCCACCAGCCATCAGGTTTTCAGAACTGCTGCTGTTGGAGAAATAGGAGTTGATGATATAATCACCCACAAAATCACGAGCCACCGTAAGATGACTGTCAGACCAGCTCTTGCGGATGTAGGCATTGGCAAAGATGGTAGCAAGAGGACGCTTATAGCTGATGTTGAAGGAAACCTGCTTGCTCTTGTCAGCGGTATAATCCACGAAACCCGTATAAAGATTACGGTAATCACGCATCAGCAGTCCCTGATAGAAATTCTGTTCATCCACTTCCCGCTGAGCGATTCCACCGGAAAGCGTAGCCTGCAAACGGGCTGTAAGGAAATAGCTCACGCTGAGTTGAGGAGCAACCTGTGTCTTGCTGGTATTCTCTTTCGCTCCCATCAACTTATCATTATAATAATAAGGTGTAAAGGTGATAGGCATCTGGAAACGGATATGCCAGCCACCCTGATTATACTCAGCCTCCGGCGATGCATAGGCACGGAAGAAGGTCATGCCTATCTGATTGCGCATATTGCCCAGGGAATCGGGCACTCCCTCCAGATGACTCTTCAGCGTTCTGCTCAATACCTGCAAGCCAACCTTCATCATCACGGTAAAAGGCTTGAGGAAAAAGCCGAGCGAAGTATTGGTATGACTGAAGAATGCTGCCGAACGAACACTTTGATAAGCCGTTTGCTGCGAATTATCAACAGACAGAGAGTGCGGATTCACCATATAAGCATTATACGTGTTAAAGGTATAGGTTCGCTTACCACTCCGATGCAACAGTTCCAGCTTGTCTGATACTTTATACTTCGGCATCTTGACCTGCTGATGATTAGGATAAGAGCCGTCAATATCCATCATGACATCATTCCAGGTCAGGTCGGCGGAAAGCTGATTGGCTACATACGCCTTTTCGCCATTCGAAGTCAGCGTAAAGCCGGCAACCAATCTGTTCTGCTTCTGCTTTGCCTGTTCATCCTCTACATCATAAATGGTTGAATCATTCAGGAAATACTGGGTATTACTGAATGAGGAAGAAAGAAGACGGTCGTGGGTATAGACTATCTGAGAAGACAAATCCGTATTTTTGCCTAACACCCAGAGATTATTGGTGGTGAAAACATGGGTCTGGTTCTTACGCACACGGCTGTCTGAAATATCCGTCAACTAGTCGGGCGTAACATTCACGTAATCTTTCAGATTATAAGAATTTCCCATCACACCAGTGCCTTCATCCGAAAAGAGGAGATTGCCCTCACCGGTTACATCCGTACCTATATTATTACTCTTGAAGGTATTGAGCGACTGGGCTTTCTTGGCAAAGCGCATCAACGACATCTCGCCTTCCCAGACATTCAGCTTACCAAACTTCTCCCCTTTCTTCTGCTCCATACCGCCACCTGCCTTCAACGTTCCTACCAGACGGCTCTTGGCAGATTCCTTCAGTTTGATGTTGATGGCAGGATCTTGCGAGAACAACATATCTTCCAAAGCCTTGATAGGTTGATGATTGGTCATCACCTCTACCGAACCGACATCCTTCTGATGGATATTGTTGGTGGCGATGGAATAGCGACCGCCGAGCATATCATGTCCTTCGATATAAAACTTGTTGATAGCCTTGCCGTTATATTTGATTTCTCCCTTGTCCGACACCTCCATTCCCGGCATCTTCTTCAAGACATCAGCCAGACTCTTGTCGTTGGCATCGGCAAAGCTTGCCACATTGTAGGAGATGGTATCGCCTCGCTGCCGGATGCTTGGAGCCTTCACCACAACATCCTTCAGCTTTGTAGCCTGCTCCGTCAGGAGCACATCATATTGGGTAGTATCCTTTGATAAGGGGATAACTTTCGTAGCATATCCCATCATTGAGAAATGCAGCACGTTACGACCATCCGGAATAGCATTGAGCGACAGCAGGAAACTTCCATCTGCCTGTGTCTTGGTAAACTTCAGGATTCTATTGCCGGCAGCAGGTCGGATGGTAACCATCACTCCCTGCAACCCGTTGCCCGTATAGGCATCTTCCACCTTACCCGACAAGGTGACTTGCTGGGCATAGGTCAAAGTGCTCATACAGATAAACCACAGATATAAAAACAGTTGCTTCATAAATTATCTTCTTGAGAAACCAATCCGTTCTCTCTTTACGTTGATACTTTTTCTATCAGATCATAATTCAGAGTCTCATCCGAGCCACCCAGAGATATTCCCGTTGAAGCCTCGTTGATACTGTTCCGATTTTTCAGATACTTATATTTTGATTGCAGGAAATCCTTTCTTGTCGTTTTCTGAAAGCGCATGAATTCCTTGTCCAGTACCCCAAATGTAATAAGTTTTGCACTAACCTGCTGCATTCCATTGATACAGAAATAGTATTGCTTTCCCCTATCATACACTTCCATAATCAAGCCAGGGAGTCCGCAGAACTTCCAGGGACCGTCACTTACAGGAACATCCAAGGCAAACCAGGCTGTCCATTGTCTTCCCCGGAAGCAGCAGGTAGCCTTTTGGCATTCATGACCGAGCACCATCTTCGTGCTGTCATTTTCCATATTCCACTCCTGTGAGTTTAAAGCATCTTCATAAAGGTAATATTGTCCCAGCAAGAAGTCGGTAACAGTTATCTTTCCTTGCGGATAATTCTTATAAATGGTAGCAGTCATTCGGCGGTGTGGTATGGCATTGTGCAATAGCTATAGCATTTAGAACACTCCGCTCCGATTTGCAGATAGAGCAAGTCTTCCTTGCGCTGTTGTTCTCCAGACAGCGTATCCGTAAGATATTCATATACATAGCTACACAGCATATTAGCCGTATCTATCTTCTTATTTTGGGCAAAGCCAATAAGATAAAAAGTCAAAAACAGAAATACGAAACACTTTCTCTCCATAACTTTTCCTTATTTAAAATAAAGATACTCTTTGATTCTATTCTCTTTCTATCAAGTCATAGTTACGTTTTTCGTCTGACAGACCTAAGGATATACCTGACGTGGCCTCGTTTATGCTATTTTTGATTATGAAAATAATTATATTTAGACTTCAGAAAAGCTTTCCGGTCAATCTTTATCCGTTTTCTATTGAAAACATCATAAACGATAGGCGTGCCAGCATCCTTCTACAATCCCTTGATGCAAAAGTATTGCTGTCTCCCCTTGTCATACACTTCCATAATCAAACCAGGAAGACCACAAAATTTCCAAGGGCCATCACTCATAGGAACATCCAAGGCAAACCATGCCGTCCAAGAGCGACCACGGAATCTGCAGGTTGCCTTCTGGCAGTTATAGCCTAATATGTTTTTAATGCTATCACCTTCTACAACCCAATTCTGTACACTCAGGCTATCACTATATTCATAATACTGAGACATCAGATTGTCCGTTACCGTCATCATATTCTGCGGATAATTCTTATAGACGCACGCCGTCATTCTGCGATGTGGAAAAGAATTAGTCAGATATCCTTCACGCTTAAAGGCTTCTTTGAATAAAGCACGAAACTTGGCCTTGCCATCTTCTGTAGATTGCAAGGAATCAGACTGGTAAGTATAATAACTATAGCATTTTGAAACATTCTTTCCGATAGAAAGAAAGAGTAAATCTTCTTCTTTCTCATCATTCTTTATCGTATCTTTCGAATAACAATAATAATATGAGCACAAAAATTGCCCATGATCTATAACCTCATTCTTAGCTTGCAACAAAAGTGCATAAAAGAATAATACCGATATACTTATAATAAATCTCTTAACAACCATATTAATATAACCTTTAAGTTTAAAGAGTCACCTTTGTCATTTACTGAGCCCACTTTAAAAAGTAAGGTCTGTTTTAAGTGGGTTCAGTTAATTAAAATAATCTCGGTGCAAAATTACCGAAAATTGCTCAAACCGCCTAACTTTTTACATCATTTCTCACATAATATTTCTTCCCCAATTTATTATGTAAAAATGATGTAGGTTTGCTATTCTTCCGGAATACCAAGTCTCTTCATTTCTACCTCTGCTGATGTTTGATTCTCTCTTTCTTTTATCTTATGGAAACGATATGTTAACGTCAATCCTACTTTTCGAGTTTCATACTTTGTATTAAAACTAGATCTAACATTATAAATCTGCCTACAAGCACGATTTCTATCTCCATTAAAAATATCATACCCGTCTAACGATAACCGCAACCTATCGTTCAAGAAAGATTTTTTGATACTCAAATTGACAGAAGAAGATGATTTTACATTTATCGACTCCATGTATCCACCCCAGACTTGTTGCCAAGACAGAGAGAGCAGAAAATGCTTAGGAAGCTTGAAATCATTATCAAAATTAAGAATTGTCGACGGATGTCCATCATGAAATGTTGTTCCATCAATACCCGGATAATGCATAATTGACTTCTGAAAGAATCCTGTCAACGAAGCAGTATAGCATTTATAGGTATTACGCCAATTCAACATCGCCGACAAAGCTTGACGATGCGACAAATTATCTTGTGACGAAACCGTTACTGCCGAGTTACCTTCCAAAGAATAAATCACCGGCAATAATGGACGATATATATAATCATAATTTAATGTAAGAAACAAAGACTTATACATCAACAGATAAGACAAGCTATGAGTGATGGCTGTCTTCAACTGGCTATTACCCTTAGATTGCTCATAACGGTTCACATACGTCACATTATCATTCATATCTGCATAATTAGCCCGCTCCGTTCCTATCGAATAGCTAAGATTCTGCACCAACAATCCATGACTATAGCTTAGGGTTACCGATGGCAAGAATGTATTATCACTATGCGCCTCTATCACAGACGCCTTTTCATTCTTCCGACGAGAATATAGATTTTGATAACGTATTCCTGTACTCAAGGAAAAGTCCCCCAAGGGTAATTCGTAGTTGATAAATACAGCATTTTTAACTTCCTTATTCTCAAAGCGACCATCGAACTTCAACCGTTCATAATCTATCTTGTCTATTCCCTCACTATAGCTGAAATCATATCCCATACCCATAGTGCCCCATTTTCCAAAATCATGGGTAGCATGGAAATTAGAAGCCAGGACATTCCATTTAGAATGTCCCATATATGAAACCTCAGAACTCGTATCTATATGATTTTCCTTTAAAGCAGAATTAGTGTTCGATGCTTTAGAAATATAATCCATCACTACACTCACGTGCCAAGCATGATTCAAACTTGCATCATAATATATATTGACATGATGCGTAAGGAGGTTGTTTTTAGATTTATTTTTATCAAAGAGATAAAATACTGTTCCTGCATTTGGCACTACACTAAATGTATCCTGAGTCTCAACCTTTCCATCCGTGTACATTCCACTATAAAGCATCCCTAGTTCTGATTTATCAGACAGATGATAAGTCATACCAGCAGAATAAGTATGACTACCAGAATGCGTTAAACTTTCAATATGTTGCATTTTATTCCAAATGGTATCAGCCAATACCTGTTTATTATAATCAGAACTTTCGGAAGCATTATTTCTCCTATAGTAATACTTACCATACAAATCAAATTTTCCAGAATTGTATGTTGAAGAGAAACCTGTTTTATGAGCCAAATGCTTTGCCTGAGTGATATTTCCGATGGCATTAAAAGCCACACCATCTCCTAAAATCTTAGTTTTTATATCAATCACAGGTGAACCCGATGTGTCATAATCCGCCTCTGGCATAGCAACGATTTTTAAAGATTTGATTTGATCAACCGGTAAGTTATCGATAAGACTTTGATCTCTCACCTTACGCCCATTTAAATAATAGACCGGGGCTCCCTTACCCAACACATTGAACGAATTTCCTACATGTAAGACACCAGGAACCTTACCAATCAGTTCATATATATCATTCTGATGATTAAGAATAGAATCATGCTCTACGTCTACGAGTAAATTATGACCAGACAACTTTATGTTTTTGCGATGAGCTATCACCTCTACATCAGATAGAGAGATTACAGTAGAATCCGAGATACCGGTCATGTTTTTGGCAACAACGCTACTATCAGAATCAAGGATAGCAATGTTTGCAGGAACATCACCTTTGTTAGCTCCCATATCCCTTGCTATTATATTCTTAGCTTGCAACAGAAGCGCACCAAAGAACAACATGGATATATTTATAAAAAATCTCTTAACAACCATATTAATATAACCTTTAAGTTTAAAGAATCACCTTTGTCATTTACTGAGTCCACTTAAAAAAGTAAGGCTTGTTGAAAGTAGGCTCAGTAAATTAAAATGATCTCGGTGCAAAATTACCGAAAATTGCTCAAACCGCCAAACTTTTTACATCATTTCTCACATAATATTTGTTCCCCAGTTTATTATGTAAAAATGATGTAAATTTCAAAAAGCCCCGACTACATCAAAGTAGCCGAGGCTTTCCTTCAAAATCTTCTATTTTTTATGTTTCTTCAATCTTCCAATCCCCTATCGTTCGCTTTTGGCTATCATAATTGATTCCCACTTTAACCAATCGCTTTCCATCTGCCGAATAAGGTATCAGATATCCCTTATCGTCTATCTGCCTCAGAGCCTCTTCTGCCGACTTATCGTATTTCAGTTCTATCACATACACAGTATCAGGCATGTGCAGAACGGCATCAGCCCTACCTATTGCACTATCTTCTTCCACCAGGATATAAGCACCCAAGAGGTTGAAGATGAGATAGAACACCGTTTGAAAATCCTTTTCGTTTTTATTAGACAGACGGTTGGAGATACTAGCAAGATAAGCTTGCATCTTCTGCAAGGCGCCATCCATGTTGTTGCTATAGAGCTGTTCCAGAAAGGTAAAGATAAAACTATTATTATCCAATTGAATTGGAGACAGATAGTTTGGCGCAAGCGATTTCAACATTCCTATGCGCACTTCCCTGTTAGGATAGTCCAGCTGATAGCATTGCAATAGCGGATTATACTTCTTGATGGTAAGATAACCACTCTGGTAGAGCAAAGGAAGTGCTGAAGTCATCTGCTCTGGCGAAACATCAAAGTCATCAACCCCTACACTTTTCTGCTCAATATCCATCACTCCCACATGATACTTCTGCAAAGTCTTGATGAGATAACTTGGCGTACCGGAACTGAACCAATAAGCCGAAACCTTTTTGTTCTTCAAGGCCTTCACAAGACTGAAAGGATTGAATATATCTTCTGAATGATCACTGAAATGATAGCCATCATAATATGACGTAAGTTCACCTATTGTTTCTTCCAAGGTTCTGCCTAAATGCTTTGCCAACAACTCCACATCTGGCTTCATATCATTCAGAAGTTCCGTCTTACTAATACCGCAGATAGCAGAATACTGGTCGAACATGCTGATATTATCCAGATTGTTGATTTCACTAAAGATACTTAATTGAGAGAACTTGGTAATACCTGTGATAAAGACGAAACGCAACCAAGGGTCCAAGTATTTAATAGGACTATAGAAGTTCTTCATGATCAAACGGAGTTCTACCAGATTTTCCTTCTCATGCACGACATCCAGCAATGGAGCATCATACTCATCAATGAGAATGACTACCTTCTGCCCCGTCTGCTTATAAGCACGTTTTACCAGACATTCCAAACGCTGATTAGCCTTAATAGCCCAATCTTCCGTACCATAGATTTGTTCCAACTGGCTTAGTTTACCTTCCAATTCATTGATTAAGTCAGCAGGATTCATGTGCTTTGCCGTACTCATATCAAAATGAAAAACCGGATACTTTACCCATTCCTTCTCATAATCCCCAAGGGCAAGCCCATCAAACAGATTCTTTCTTCCTTCAAAATAAGCCTGAAGCGTAGAGACAAAAAGAGACTTTCCGAATCGTCTTGGGCGACTCAGAAACAGATATTTGGATCCATTTCTTATGAAATCCACAATATACTTAGTTTTATCCACATACACATAGTTTTCTTCTCGTATCTCAGAGAAGGTTTGTATGCCCACCGGATATTTTCTAATCTCTTCCATAGCTTTTCTTTTTTTTATATTCCGCTGCGAAGTTACGAAGAAAAATGCATATATGCAAAGGTTTTCATCGAAAAATTTCAATGTTAACAAAAACAACTCATAGTTTTATGACTCCTAAGTCTATGAGTTCCGAAGTGGAAAACATAGAGATAAAAGCAAAGAATCGAGTAGGAAGTAAACACTAATCATAGGTGTTTATCTCCTATTTTCGTGTTTACCGACCTCTCACACCACCGTACGTGCGGT
>ENA-OPGJ01000387-OPGJ01000387.1-human-gut-metagenome-genome-assembly--contig:-NODE-387-length-11648-cov-1.786595_pt1 | contig 11648 bp, 7 predicted proteins | sample MGYA00241642_ERZ501581 | MGnify/ENA primary metagenome ERZ501581 (study PRJEB25962, sample SAMEA2042391) | human gut metagenome | biome: human gut; feature: human-associated habitat; material: faeces... | reverse complement strand
GGCGCGGACTGCCAAGGTCACGCCGGAACAGCTTGCCGCCCTGCTGCGCCAGTCTGCAACTTCCACCCCGACCCCGGCTGCGCTGTCCGCAGTTGGTGCAACATTCAACAAGGAGGATTCTGATAATGAAGATGATGAATAAGGTTTGTGCGCTGGTGCTGTCGGTGGCACTGTGCGCTGGCATGGCTGCTCCTGCTTTTGCCTATGGCGGTGAGCCTGTGGAGGAAGTGGAACAGCCCGTCCTGACTTCTACCACCGATGAAGAAGATGTGGTCACCGTGACCGATGAGGAATCCGGTGCCCTAACGCCGGAGGGCAATCTGACGATGGTGGACGATTACCACACCAGTTATTCGGATGGCTCTGGCCAGCAGTTCATCACGCTGGTGTCGAAGTCGGGCAATACGTTCTACTTGGTCATCGACCGCAACGACAAGGGGGAAAACACCGTTCATTTCATGAATCTTGTGGATGAATCCGACCTTCTTTCCCTGATGGAAGATGAAGATGCCGATGCCTACACCGCTGAAAAAGAAACGGCGGCGCAGGCAGAGCAGGAGCGTAAACAGGCCGAAGAGGATGCGAAAAAGGCTGCGGAAGAAGCGGAGGCATCCGGTTCTGAACAGACTGGTGGCAACAAAGTTACGAAGTATGCTGCCACATTCTTAGGCGTACTGGCGCTGGTCGGTCTGGCTGCTGGCGGCGGCATTTACACCTTTATGAAGCAGAAGCAGAAAAAGCAGGCAGAAAAAGAAGCCCTTGACCCCGATGCAAACTACACCGAGGACAAGGGCGATTTTGAGATTCCGACCGATGTGCCGGATGAGGACGAAGCCCCGGACGAGCAGGACACCGAACCCATCTGATTTCAAGGCGGCGTTTGCCGCCTTACATATTGCAATCAGAAACAGATTGGAGGGATTCTTATCGCAAAATTGATCGTGGCAGAAAAACCGTCCGTTGCTATGTCCTATGCAAAGGTTCTCGGTGCAACCAACCGCAAAGACGGTTATCTGGAGGGCAACGGCTATCTGGTAAGCTGGTGCGTTGGTCATCTAGTGGAGCTTGCCCCACCCAATATCTACGATGCCAGATACGTCAAGTGGAGCATCGCAGACTTGCCCATTTTGCCGGAAAGGTGGCAGTATCTGGTATCTTCGTCCACCAAAAAGCAGTTTGGTATCCTGCAAAAGCTCATGCACCGCCCGGATGTGGACAGCATTGTGAACAGTTGCGACGCAGGGCGCGAGGGAGAACTGATCTTCCGCTTGGTGTACCAGCAGGCTGGGTGCAAAAAGCCCTTTTCCCGTCTGTGGCTGTCCAGCATGGAGGAATCTGCCATCCGGGAAGGCTTTGCCCACCTCAAACCGTCAACTGAATACGATGCGCTGTACAACGCAGCACTCTGCCGGGAACGCGCCGACTGGATGGTCGGCATCAATGCGTCCCGGCTTTTTTCGTGCCTGTACGGTCAACCGCTGGCGGTAGGGCGTGTTATGACCCCGGTGCTTGCCATGACGGTGGTGCGAGAAGCCGCCATCGCCGCCTTTACCCCGGAAAAATTCTACACGGTGGATCTGGAACTGACCAGCGGCTGCACGGCATCCAGCCGCCGCATTCCTGAAAAATCCGTTGCTGAAAACCTGTTGAAAGCCTGCCGAAAGGAGATGGTGGCAACGATCCAGCGCATCACTCGCAAGGAAAAGTCCGAAAATCCGCCGCCGCTGTACGACCTAACCACCCTTCAACGAGATGCCAACCGCTTGCTGGGGTACAGCGCACAGCAGACGCTGGACTATGTGCAGAGCCTGTATGAGAAGAAACTTACCACTTATCCCCGAACTGATAGCTGCTATATCACCGACGATGACGAGGAAATGCTGGAAGAACTGACCGAGGCACTGGAGGTTTTTCTCGACATTACCCCGGAAGATGTGGATGAAGCTGTGCCCCGGACACGGCGCACCGTCAACCGGGAAAAAGTCACCGACCACCACGCTATCCTGCCCACTCGCAGTATGCTGCAAGCCGATCTGGACGCATTGCCCAAGGGGGAGCAGAATGTCCTGAAGCTCATCATCGCCCGGACGCTGATGGCGGTGAGCAAGCCCTTCCGGTATCTGGAAACCCTGCTGACCACCGAATGTGCCGGGGAGGAATTTACCGCCAAGGGAAAGGAGATTTTGGAAGAAGGCTGGAAAGCGGTGGAGCGCAAGGTGCTGGCAGACATCCTGAACCGGAAGCAAGAACTCACCGCCCTGCCCAATGCAGCGGAAAACGAGTGCGGCATCCTCAACGCCGAACTGAAAGAGGGGCAGACCTCGCCGCCGAAGCATTTTACCGAGGACCTTCTGCTTCATGCGATGGAAACCGCTAGTGCGGATAGTATGCCGGAGGGCGTGGAGCGTCAGGGCATCGGCACCCCGGCTACCCGTGCCACCACCATTGAAAAGCTTGTGCAGAAGGGCTTTCTGGAGCGCAAGGGCAACAAGAAAACCAAGGTGCTGCTGCCCACGGATAAAGGAAAAGCCCTCATCACTGTGATGCCCGAAGAAATCCAATCCCCGGAAATGACCGCCGATTGGGAAACAAAGCTGCTGCAAATCGAACATGGCGAAATGGAGCCGAGCGAATTTATGACCGAGATCAATACGATGATTACCGAACTGGTAAAGAACACGGAAATGAAAAAAGGAGCGAATGCACTTATGAAAAGCAAGATTATTGGTGTCTGCCCGAACTGTGGTAAGCCTGTCGTGGAGCGTGAAAAAGGCTGGTTCTGCGAGAACCGGGAGTGCCGTTTTGTCCTGTGGAAGGACAATGCGTTCTTCAAGCGTCTGGGCAAGCGGCTGGACGCTCATGTGGCGGACAAGCTGCTGCGGGATGGTCGGGTCCGCCTGAAGGACTGCAAGAGTGCCAAGGGCAAGACCTACAATGCCACCGTGCTGCTGTCCTGTGAAGCTGATGGCCGCAGCAAGTTTTCGCTGGAATTTGAAGGTGGGTGCTGATGGAGCAGAAAAAAGAAGCGGTTTACCTTATCAACGATGAACGCTATCTCCACCTCCGGGAAAACGGTGCAGGGGTCGGCTTTGCCACTTATAACAAGGTAACTGGTGAGCCGCTGGAAAGCGGGCAGATCTCGGAAAAGAACCTGCCGCCCGATGGCAGGAACGCCATTTCTGCCGCCCGGAACTGGTATCTGTTTGAACTTTCGGACGATGACCGCAAGGCCATCCAACAGGAAAGCGTAAAGATCCTCGAAAACATCCCGCAAGCTGGTATCGGCAGACGGCGCATCTGGGAGCCGGAAACGCTGCCGAAGGATATTCGTCTCATCAACAGCCACTATGATGACCTCTATCGCATTCCAGATGGCGGAGTTGTACAGGTGGATTACCCGGATAGGCGCAGCTTTACGGCACGGCTGGAACATCTGGATGATTACCACTTTGACATGGGCGGTCTGGGCAATGTGTTCCACATCTGCCAGTTTGCCGAGGTCATGGAACGAAACCATGCCGACTTCTACCCGGAGATTCAGACACAGGACGAGCAGGCGGCGTGGGAACTGGGCGGCAAAGGCTACCTTGCCATCCAGTCCTGTGAGGATGGATGGGACTACACCCTCTACCACAGCGATTATTCTGTGATGGACGGCGGGCAGTTGGATGCCCCGGAACTGACCATTCAGGAAGCCCGTGAGCAGATTCTGGAAGCACACCACATGGAAAAGGGCCGGCGGCTACTGCAGGACTACGATGCAGTCATGGATAAAGTTGCGGAAGCCGAGGAACTGAGTGCAGACCATCGCCCTTCCACACTGGAAAAGCTGGCAGAACTGGCAAGTGATACGTCTGCGCCAAAATCGTCTGCACGTTCTGCGCCAGAACTGTGAGGTGGACGATGCAGCAAAAATGGAACCAGAATTTTGACGGTGAACCCATGACGGACATCCCGCAGAAGTTTCTGAACGCAGGGTGCGATGTTTATATGGTGATGCAGCTGCGGCATGACGAAAAAATCCTCGATGAAAGATTTGCTTCCATGCGGGAACTGCATCGTCGGGGCAAAACGCCAGACCCGAAGCATTACGAGGTCACCTACTATGCTGATCTGCCCGCCATGTGGCAGGATGTTCCGAGCAACGAGGTTTTGGAAGAACTGTTTCAGGTGTTTAACCTCTCCCGTCCGCAAGATTTTGAGGGACACAGTCTGTCGGTTAGCGATGTGATCGCGCTTAAACGCAATGGCGAGGTGTCTGTGCATTATGTGGACAGCATCGGCTTCAAAGATTTACAGGGGTTTCTGGATAAAAAGCCGGAACGTGCTTCGGTTCTGATGAATCTCAGGGAAAAGTGCGATGCCCCGGAGTGCAATCCAACTGGATGCCGGAAAGCGAGGGATGGCCATGAACTTTGACCATGAAGAACTGATGCTGATGATGCTCTACAACACCGGCACCCGGCTGGGGCTTATCCACGAACTGCGGCTCATGCAGTGCTACCTGATGCCCGATGAGACTGCCCTGCGGGAGTTGTCAGAGGGTGTTATCGAAAAGCTGAAACTGCTGACCGATGCAGAGTTTGCCGAACTGGAATTTCCACTGGACTGATCTTTGCCGCCTACGGGCGGCGTACATATCCTCTCTTGCTCCGAAAATTTTTCATAACCCGCAAGAATGTGGTCTTGATAGTACACTTCAATTCATGCTATACTAAAATCAGTTTTATTGTACGGACAAAAATAGAAAGCGAGGCTTGCCAATGGACACCACAAAACGCTCTCCCCTTGACCGCCTGCTCTTTGCCACTTTTCTGAAAGGCCGCACTTCTTCTCGTGATATATGGGAAGAAAAGGGTGATATGACCCCCGAAGATAACCAGAAGATCATCGAGGAGACCAACGAGATCATCACTGATGATTCCACCTATCCTTATCTCAGTTATCTGACCAACCTGCTTGCGAAATCCAAACCCTCCGGTGATGCTGTCAAAAAACTACATGAACACATTGACACTATCGCAAAAGGATTGTATGAGGACAGCACCGACGTGTTCCGTGCGCTCCTTGCAAAACTGATCGAGCAACCGGAAGAAACGCAGACCTTTGAACGTCTGCTGGAGATGGCAGAAAAGTTTGCCGCACGATACGAATAAAACGCCATAGATTCCATAAGCGAGTGACCTGAAAAGGCCGCTCGCTTTTTTGTTTACAACGAGATTGAAGGGAGGAACGCTATGCCAAGCAAAACCGAAGAATACCTTGCCCTTGCCCAGCGCACGGCAAACGGTCTGACCCGGTATTGGGAACACTGGACGGATTATTTGACTACGGCATCCCGGTTGTATAAGTACAGCTTTGCCGACCAGCTGATGATCTACGCCCAGCGTCCTGATGCGACTGCCTGTGCGAGTTTTGACATCTGGAACAACCGTATGAACCGCTATGTGCGCAGAGGGTCTAAGGGTATCGCCCTGCTCGACCAGTCCAGCAGTGTACCCCGGTTGCACTATGTCTTTGATGTGAGCGACACCGGGGTGCGCCGCAATTCCCGTGACCCGGAGGTGTGGCAACTTAACGATGACCTGTTCCAGCCGGTATCGGAAATGCTGGCGCGGGAATACGGTATTCACCACGAACGGCTCAGTCAGCAGATTGCGGACATTGCCGGAAAGCTGGCAGAATCCTACTGGGATAACAACAGCTCCGACATTCTCGGCATCGTTGACGGTTCGTTCCTGATGGATTATGATGAAGCCGGACAGGAACTCCAGTTCAAGAGTGCCGCCGCAATCAGCATCATGTACACCATCTTGGAACGGTGCGGTTTTGAACCGGAGGGTTATTTTGACCGGGATGATTTTCAGGCAATTTATGATTTCTCGACCCCGGATGCAGTCTATGCACTAGGTGCGGCAGTCAGCGATTGCAGCCGGGATGTGCTACGGAATATCGAGCGCACTGTCAAAACGACCATCCGCCGCCGCAATGTAGAAAGGAGCCAGCATGAATATGATGAACAGGAACGTGACCTACTCGACCGTCGGGGATTACCAGCTCCCGAACCTGACCTTGAACCAGCCGCAGAAGCCGCTGGGCCGGTACGGACGGATGCGCCGGATGTACCTGATGGAGAATCGCCCGGTGCTGTACAACTCGATGCTGCTGACCGGGAAGCTGCATCCGCACCTGCTGGAAGTGGAGCAGGCAGCGGAGAACCAGAAGCAGCAGATGATGACCGAACTGCTGAAGCAGAACCCAGCCCCGGACAAAGCGAAGAACCAACTGATGTGGGTGCAACACATGAACAGCCTGAAAGCACAGGTGGAAGAAGTGATCCTGATGGAACTGATTTACAACTGAGTTTTTTCAATCTCAGCATCCCTACCGAAGCCCAGCAAATTGAAGCAATCGACCGAGCGGAGAACGAGAAATCGTCCTCCGCTTTTTCCTTGTCACAGGCAGAGATCGAACATGAACTGCGCAAACACGGCTCCGGCTTTCAGGATGGCAAGCAGCGAATTATTGAGCTGTACCAGACCCAGCCTGACAAAAAGCTCCGTGCCAAGGCACTGGCAAAGGAGTACGGCATCGGCGGTCATTCCCACGATTATCTGGATGGCAGTAGCGGATTTGTGAATTACGATGGAAAAGGCTTGGAATTTGTCCACTACCCGGATTATCAGAAAATCCCGTTGAGCTGGATACAGGTGGAAAAGTATATCGACCTGATGATTCAGTCTGATCGGTATCTGACGGATGCGGAAAAAGAGCAGCGTACTGTCAGACAGGAGGCTGAGCGTCAGCTCCCGATGCTGGACGGCACGGTTGCCGCAGAGTACACTGCCCTGAAAGAGCAGTATCCTAATACTCTTGTGGGCTTTGAACTGAACGGCAACTATCTGTTCTATGACAAAGATGCCGTTGCTGTGGAGCAGATTCTGCATACCAATCTTCTGTCACAGGAAAATACGCTCGGCAAGGTCAAGGTAACTGGCTTTCCGAGTGAGCAGTGGGTAGCAAAATCCAAAAAGCTGTGGGCAGAGGGCAATAACGTCTATCTGGCTGGCTTGAACGAAGATGGCTCCCACCACCAGACAAAATATCTCCGGGAATCGGATTATTTACCGATTGGCAGCATCGTCAAGCTGGATGACCGGGATTTTCGGGTGGAACACGTTAATTTTATGTTCAAATCCGTCAGCTTGCAGGACATGGAGCTGACGAAAAACAGACTGCCCATTTTCCGCAACGAGCATCTGCCGCACATCCGGGAACTGTACGAAGAACAGCAGGACGCAGCCATTGAGCTGGTTCCCGAAAAAGAGGTCAGCTATAAGGTCGGGGACGAAGTTGTAGTAGACCTTCCCACCAGAACAATTGAAGGAACCATCGGCTATGTTGGTGAAACCGATGTGCGCATCGACACCAGTGCGCACGGTCATTCTTGGGATAACGAGGTCATCAACCGGCAGCAGTTTGAGGAGGGACTGCGGCAGAAGGAGCCGGATGAGCCTGAACTGACCGATGAGGAACTGGATGAACTGCCGATCTCTGCGGTGATTGATGGCGAAGTTCAGACTTTCCCGAATGCCGCAGCCTTGGATGAAGCCCTCCACGCAGAACCTGTGCCTGAACCCGCTGGGAATTTTCACATTACTGATGAGCATCTGGGCGAGGGCGGTGCAAAGCAGAAGTACGCCCGGAACATCGAGGCCATCAAAACGCTGTTCCGTCTGGAAGAAGAACACCGTGGTGCTTCTGCCGAGGAGCAGGAAGTGTTGGCGCAGTATGTCGGCTGGGGCGGTCTGGCAGATGCCTTTGACCCCAACAAAGACAACTGGGCAAAGGAGTACACCGAACTGAAAGGAATGCTTTCGGAGGACGAGTACGCCGCCGCCCGTGGGTCGGTGCTGAATGCACACTATACCAGCCCCACCGTTATCCGTGCCATCTATGATGCAGTAGAAAAAATGGGATTCCGTAGCGGCAATATTCTGGAACCCAGCATGGGTGTCGGCAACTTTTTCGGGATGCTGCCGGACACCATGCAGGACAGCCGCCTGTATGGTGTGGAACTGGACAGCATCACCGGACGCATTGCGCAAAAGCTGTACCCGCAAGCTGACATCACGGTAGCAGGTTTTGAAACCACCGACCGCCGGGATTTCTATGACCTTGCAGTGGGCAACGTCCCGTTTGGCAATTATAAAGTTGCAGACAAGGCATATAACAAATTGGGCTTCAGCATCCACAACTATTTCTTTGCGAAAGCCATCGACCAAGTGCGTCCGGGCGGCATCGTGGCGTTTGTGACTTCTCGCTATACCATGGACAGCAAGGACAGCACCGCCCGCAAGCACATGGCAGAGCGTGCCGACCTGCTGGGGGCCATCCGTCTGCCCAACAATGCGTTCAAGGCGAATGCCGGAACCGAAGTGGTTTCGGACATTATCTTTTTGCAGAAGCGTGACCGCCCCATCGACCATGAGCCAGACTGGGTGCAGCTTGGCAAAACGGAAGATGGCTTTGCCATCAACCAGTATTTTGTAGACCACCCGGAGATGGTGCTGGGGCAGCTCACGATGGAAAGCACCCAATATGGTCACGACCTGACCGTTGCACCCATCGAGGGCACCAGCCTTGCAGACCAGCTTGCCGAGGCGGTACAGCAGGTACAGCACATCGAGGGTAATTACACTGCGGTGGAGATTGCTGCCCCGGACGTCGCAGATGCGGAAGCACAGCGCAAAACGCTGCCCGCAGACCCGACTGTGAAGAATTTTAGCTATACGGTCGTTGATGGCGAGATCTACTACCGAGAGAACTCTATCATGACGCAGATCGAACTGTCCGACAACGCCAAAGGCCGTGTAGCTGGTATGGTGGAGTTGCGGCAGATCGTCAACGAACTGATTGACCAGCAGTTGAACGACTTCCCGGACGAGGACATTAAGGCATCGCAAGCAAAATTGAACGCCGCCTACGATGCCTTTACGGCAAAATACGGGCTGATCAACGACAAGAAAAATGCCCGCCTGTTCGATGATGACAGTTCCTACTATCTGCTCTGCTCACTGGAGAATCTGGACGAGAATAAAAATCTCAAGTCCAAGGCAGATATGTTCACCAAGCGGACGATTCGGCCAGAGCGTGTTGTCACCAGCGTGGATACCCCCAGCGAAGCGTTGGCGGTGTCCATCGGGGAGCATGGCAAGGTTGATCTGCCTTATATGGCAGAACTGCTGGGCACACCCGGTAACTGTGAGCGCATCACCACCGAATTGTCCGGCGTGATTTTCAAAGACCCAGCTGCGGATGCTGACGACCCGGAAGCGGGCTGGCAAACAGCGGACGAATACCTTTCGGGTAATGTACGCGATAAGCTGCGGATGGCACAGCTTGCTGCGGAAAGTCACCCGGAATTCAAGGTCAATGTGGACGCACTGACCAAGGCGCAGCCCAAAGATTTGGAAGCATCTGAAATTGATGTACGTTTGGGTGCCACTTGGCTTGCCCCCTCCATCGTGCAGCAGTTTATGATGGAAACTTTTCAGCCGCCCTATCGTATCCGCTACAACAATGCCATCACCGTTCGCTACTCCCCTTACACTTCCGAATGGCGAATCAGCAATAAATCTGCTACTGGCTTCGGGGACATTATGGCCACCGAAACCTACGGTACACGCCGAGCCAACGCTTACAAGATTTTGGAGGATACCTTGAATTTGCGTGATAGCCGCGTTTATGATACCATCGAGGAGGATGGGAAAGAAAAGCGTGTGCTGAATCAAAACGAAACCACCCTCGCCCAGCAGAAACAGCAGGCCATCAAGGATGCTTTCGCTGGCTGGGTCTGGAAAGACCCTCAGCGGCGTGCCTTATTGGTGAAGAAGTACAACGAGCTTTTTAACAGCACCCGCCCCCGTGAATACGATGGTTCCCACATTCATTTTGTGGGCATGAACCCGGAGATCAATTTGCGAGAGCATCAGCGCAATGCGGTTGCCCATGTGCTGTATGGGTACAACACCCTTTTGGCGCACGAAGTCGGTGCCGGCAAGAGTTTTGAGATGGCGGCTTCCGCTATGGAACTGAAACGTCTGGGCTTGTGTCAGAAAAGTCTTTTTGTCGTGCCAAACCATTTGACGGAACAATGGGCCAGCGAGTTTTTACGCCTGTACCCCAATGCGAAGCTGCTGGTTACCAGCAAGAAAGATTTTGAACCCGGTAATCGAAAAAAATTCTGTGCGAGAATTGCGACCGGTGATTATGATGCAGTTATCATCGGACACAGCCAGTTTGAAAAGATACCCTTGTCCGCAGAACGACAGGAGCGTCTGATTCAGGAACAGATGGATGAAATCGAGGAGGCCATCGAAGAAGCGAAAGCACAGGTTGGCGAGCATTTCACAGTAAAGCAGCTGGAAAAGTTGCGCAAGTCTCTGAAACAGAAACTGAAAAAGCTGCAAGGCGCAGACCGTAAAGATGATGTGGTTACGTTTGAACAATTGGGCGTAGACAGGTTGTTTGTGGATGAAAGCCAAAACTATAAGAACTTGTTCTTATATACGAAGATGCGGAATGTGGCCGGACTGAGCACATCTGAAGCGCAAAAATCCTCCGATATGTTTGGAAAATGCCGCTACCTCGATGAGATCACCGGAGGGCGCGGTGTTATTTTTGCGACAGGCACCCCTATCAGCAACAGCATGACCGAGATGTATACCCTGATGCGCTACCTCCAGTACAACACCTTGCAGCAGAAAGGGTTGACCCATTTTGATGCGTGGGCATCCACCTTCGGTGAGACGACCACGGCCATTGAACTTGCGCCCGAAGGCACCGGCTACCGGGCAAGAACAAGATTCGCTAAGTTCTTCAATCTTCCTGAACTGATGGCGATGTTCAAAGAAGCGGCTGATATCAAGACCAGCGATCAGCTTCATCTCCCGGTGCCTGATGCAAAATTTGAGACGGTGGTGGTCAAACCTTCGGAAATCCAACAGGATATGGTGCAGGCGTTGAGCGAACGTGCAGCCGAAGTCCACAGTGGTTCTGTTGACCCTTCTGTGGATAATATGTTGAAAATCACGTCGGATGGCCGCAAAATCGGTCTTGATCAGCGGTTGATGAATTCCGCTCTGCCCGATGACCCCAACAGCAAGTTAAATGCCTGCGTCAACAACGTCCTGCGCATCTGGAACGACACCAAGGAGCAGAAGCTGACCCAGTTGATTTTCTGCGATATGTCTACTCCCAAGGGGGACGGTTCGTTCAACGTCTATGATGATATTCGCACCAAGCTGCTCAACGCCGGTGTGCCCGAACAGGAGATCGAGTTCATCCACAACGCAGATACGGAGAACAAGAAAGCAGAACTTTTCTCCAAGGTACGCAGCGGACAGGTGCGTGTGTTGCTGGGCAGCACTGCAAAGATGGGAGCTGGCACCAACGTCCAGACGCTGCTTGTGGCGGTGCATCATCTGGATGTAGGCTGGCGTCCGTCTGATATGACCCAGCGCAATGGCAGAATCATCCGTCAAGGCAATCAAAACAAACAAGTGTACGTCTATAATTACGTCACGGAATCGACATTTGACGCCTACCTCTATGTGCGACACGAAGTCGCTTAAATCAACTGTCTG
>ENA-OPGJ01000382-OPGJ01000382.1-human-gut-metagenome-genome-assembly--contig:-NODE-382-length-11772-cov-8.465563_pt1 | contig 11772 bp, 10 predicted proteins | sample MGYA00241642_ERZ501581 | MGnify/ENA primary metagenome ERZ501581 (study PRJEB25962, sample SAMEA2042391) | human gut metagenome | biome: human gut; feature: human-associated habitat; material: faeces... | reverse complement strand
CTCTTCACCAAGAACTTTCAGATTTCAGGTTTCGACCCCTACACCTACCTTACCCTCTCGAAGTGGAAGGTGTATTACACGGAATATCGCCATCCCATGCTCCCTTTCTTCCTCTATCCTTTCTCGCTACTGAACGGCTGGCTGATAGAACTCACCTCCCGCAACTGGGCAACTACCATCGTGGCGGTGATGATGACATTCTTCTCCACCTACTCCACCCTCTTCTTCAGAAGAATCTTCAGAGAGGTAATGCAGCTGAAGGCTATAGACAGCAATGTGCTCACAGCGATGCTTTTTTCCTTTGCCTACGTGCTGCTCGTCACCTTTGTGGATGACCATTTCGGCATGTCGCTTTTCTTCCTGTCAATGACACTTTATCTGGCAGGCAAACAGCAGAAGGAACACCAGGGTATGCCTTGGTGGCAAACCGCCCTGCTCTTTTTCTTCACGGCAGGCATCACGCTGAGCAATGGCGCCAAGACCTTCCTTGCCGCCCTCTTTACCAATGGCAAAAAACTCTTCCGCCCGAAATATCTGGCATTGGGCATCATCTTGCCTACCCTCCTGATAGGGGCTGCAGGCATCTACCAGAACAAGGCATTCATCATTCCGAACCGCCTGGAAGGAGAACGACTCGTGGCTCAGAAAGCTGCTAAAGACAGTACTTTTAGGGCTAAGATGGAACAGAAACAAAAACACGATAAGGCTATCGCTGGCAAGAATATCCAGAAACGGGGCATGCTCTCATGGGCAGATATGTCTATCTCCCGTTCAGAATCACTGGTAGAAAACGTTTTTGGCGAATCGCTTATCCTGCACAGAGAACATCTTCTGGAAGATATCCACAGCCACCGCCCGATATTCGTGAAATACCAGACACCCGTTCCTTATATCATAGAGGGTATCATCGTGATTCTGCTGTGTATGGGCTTTTGGATGGGAAGAAGATCGGCCTTTCTCTGGCTCACAGCCTCATGGGTGGCATGCGATGCCTTCATTCATCTGGTCATGGGATTCGGACTGAACGAGGTTTATATCATGGCTGCCCATTGGGCGTTCATCATTCCGGTTTGTATCGGATATATCATCAGAAACTGTAAGGAGAAATATCTGCCTTATCTTCGTGGCACACTCGCAGTTATCACCATCTTCCTGTTCTTCTATAACAGCACGCTGATATTCGAGTATCTCACAAGATAAAAAAAGAGAACTCGACAAGATAAAAAAGTATCTTAGATTAAAACCATCATGCTGAAAATAAGTATCTTAACCCCTATCTATGGAGTAGAAAAATATATCGAACAGTGCGCCCGGTCACTGTTCGAGCAGTCGTATGCGTCTATCGAATACATCTTTGTAGATGACTGTACCCCCGATAAAAGCATCGGTATCCTACAATCGCTCCTGAAAGAATATCCTGAAAGAGCACAACAGGTACGCATCATCCACCACGACAGAAACCGGGGCGTGGGCGCCGCAAGACAGACGGCACTGATGGCGGCTACAGGCGATTATCTTTTATTTGCCGATAGCGATGATATGCTGCCGGAAGATGCAGTTGAGAAGCTGGCAGGAAAAGCAGATAGTAGCCATGCCGACCTGATTGATGGCGGCTACCGGGAGTGGTGCGATGGTAAAGCTGGAATACTCCAGAAAACTTTTGATGTTTCTGACAAGAAACTGCTCAAACTGCTTGTTTGTCAGAACATCATCACCAACCGGCTGTGGGGCAGAATCTATAAGCGTTCGCTCATCATGGAGCACAGGATATTCTTTGAAGAGGGCATCAACTATGCGGAAGATCTTTTCTGGAATGCCCAGTTCATGTTCTACGGCAAAAAGGTGAACATCGATGATGCGGTATATTATTACCGTACCGACAATGAGAATTCCTACAATCACAATATCTCTGAAAAGAATCTCCTGTCATACTTCAAATCAACCCGCCGACTCATCGATTTTTTCGAGCAGAACGATAAGAAGCATCAGTACCTCAGAGCCACAGAGATAGGCATCGTCAATGCCTACCGCTGGGCAGCAAACGCACAGGTAGCCTTCGAAAAGGTGGATCAGGTGCTCGCCTACAAGCCTAAGAGCTGCCTCATCCGACTCATCATCAAGCTCATCAAAAAGGGGGTACCTGTCAAGAGGGTGAATCTTATCTACCTCGCTTACAGAAAGCTATACACTCTTCTAATATCTGCACCTTCAGCAGTTTCATGATACAGAAGTAGATGGTGGCTGAAACCAGCAGACGAACCAGCAGCAGGAGATAGATGTTCTGCAGGCTGCGGGTAATGAAATAGGTGGCCACCATGGTGGCTGCCGCACAGAGCATGAATGGCAGTATATCCTTTACCACATCACGGAACCGCAATCCGGCAACACGCTTCATCATCCACTGCCAGACCAAAAGCCAGGCTATTATAAATAAGGTATAGGCTATCACCATGGTCTGGATGCCATATTGATGACAGAACAACACCAAGGCGAGCAAGCCCACTACTTGACCGATGTTGCACCACATATACACATCAGAACGCCCCTTGCTGATGGCAAGGTTCTGATAGAGCGTATAAATCGGCATAAAGGCACCGCTCACACAGAGAATCTGCAACAGCGGCACACTGGCTATCCATTTCTCATGAATCGTAATCAGAATGAATTCGCGTGATACCAGGGTCAAGCCGAACATCAAGGGGAAAGAAAGGAATGCCGTGAAACGGAGCATTTTTCTAAACACCAGCAACTCGCGGTTCTTATCGTTCTGGATAGAAGCCAAGACAGGCTGAGCTATCTGTCCCACCGTATTGGCAACAAACGAATTAGCCTTGGTATCCCAATTGTATGCCTGACTATAGTTACCCACATCATTAATCGGATAGAACCTGCCGAAGACAAAGGTCAATACATTGTTGCTCACCGTATTGATAATATTGGTAACCAGAAGTTTCACGCTGAATCCAAACATCTTCCTTACCGGTCCGAAATCGATATGAAAATTCGGGCGCCATCCCGTATAATAATATCTTCCGATATTCAGCACGAGGATAAAGATAACCTGCTGCCAGGCAAGACTCCAGTAAGCCATGCCGTTGAATGCCAGTACCAGTCCCACGACATTCGAACTGATCAGAGCCATGAAATTAACGATGGTAATCTCCTTGTTCATCATGTTCTTCATCATATATCCGTTCTGGGCGATGCCAAACGAAGAGATGAAGAAACTCAGGAACACGAAGCGCGACAGCGCGGTGAGACAAGGCTGATGGAAGAAATCTGCTATCAGCGGCGCACAGAAAAAGAGCACCACATACATGGTAAGACTCACCAGGACATTAAACCAGAACACCGAGTTATAATCGTTATCGGTGGGTTTTCTGATATTCACCAGTGCCTGGGTAAACCCGCTACTCTGCAGATTGCCCGCTATCAGGGTGAATATGGTGAGGATGCCGATGATACCATAATCGGCTGGCGACAACAAACGCGCCAAGAAGATGCCAAAGAGGATATTGAGTACCTGGGTAGAGCCACTGTTCATCGCTCCCCAGAACAATCCCTTGGCGGTTTTTTCCTTTAATGATTCTGCCATCGTTTCTATCTGATAAATATGGAATATTACTTGTTTTTACTTTTTAGAATGCAAAAGTAGCATAAATAGTTTGAAGTTCAAAACTTTTTGCTTACTTTTGCAGTCGTAAAACTGAAAAAAGTATGGATATTAAGAACATCAAGAAGGAATGGAACGCCACAATACTCGATATATTGAAGGCATTCATCGACATCTGCAACAAGTATCACCTCAGATATTACTGTTGTGCCGGCACCGCCATCGGAGCCGCCCGTCACCACGGAATGATTCCCTGGGACGATGACATCGACGTGCTGATGCCACGCCCCGACTACGACCGTCTGCTCGAAATCGCCAAACACGAAGACTTTGGCAAATACGAGGTAGTGACTCCCTACAACAACGAATCGTATCCTCTGTATTTCTCTAAACTCGTGAATCGCGAAACCACTCTTATCGAGGAGAAGGAGCGTCCCTGCATCATCGGTCTTTACGTAGATATCTTCCCTCTTGATGCCACCGACGATGACCTGGAAACGGCAAAGGCGCTGTATCGCAAATACTCTAAGACCATCAACCGTCTGAATGCCGTAACCACCCACAATACTTTCTTTGAGTACATCTCCCTGCTCCTGCACAAGGAAACCTGGGGTCGCTTTGCCATCAAGACGCTCGCCTTCTTCTGCCGCAGCAAGATGCGCCACCGCCTCATCCAGCAGATGGACGAGATGAGTCACCGGTATGACTTCGATAAGGCGAAGAACGTACTGGTGAATACAGGTTCCTACCACTACAAGGAGATTTTCCCGAAGGAATGGCTCGGCAAGGGCAAGGAATTCCCGTTCGAGGATACCACCGTCTTGCTGCCGGAGCAGGCTGATACCTATCTGCGCCACTTCTTTGGCGACTATATGAAGTTTCCACCCGTAGAACAGAGAGTAGAGAAACACCTTCGCTACTATCTGAACATGGAAAAGCGGGAAACATGGGATGAGATTAAAAGAAAGCTTTAGCCTTCCCTCACTTCCTGCAAGGTATGTCCGAAACCTTCTTCTACATCAAAGAGCGGTTTCCAGCCTAAAGCCTTGAGTTTATCCGTACTGAAGGTTGCCTTGGTGATAGGCGTGGTATTGCCCTGCTGCGCATCCGCCTCAGGAATATCAAACACCACCTTTCTATCCGCTTTCCGGGCTATCAGCTCTGCCAGTTGGCGGATGGAGATATTCGATTCTGAATGAGCCACATTATAGGCATTTGCCCTCTCGCCATCCAGCAGGAGGCGCAAGATGGCATGGGCGGCATCTACCACATAAAGCCAGGAGCGGAAAGCCTCACCCTTACTCTTCAGGACGATATCCTCACCCTTCAGAACATTGCGGATAAACTGGGCATACACCCTATTGTCACTCTCCGTAAAGCCCGGACCGTAGGTATGACTCAGTCTGGCTATCACCACATCGGCATCATACTCTGCTCCGTATGCCATGCAGAGCGTTTCGGCAGCACGTTTGGAAGATGGATAGCAGGCACGCACCGATGCACAATCCACATAGCCGCTGCTCTTCTCGCTAAATTCAGAGCCATCGCCCTCGCCATAGATTTCACCCGAAGAGATATAAACCATGCGCTGCATGCGGTGACTCAATCCATATTCCAGCAGGTTGGATACGCCGTTGATATTTGCCTTCATCACCTCTACAGGGTTCTGCTTAAAGAAGTTAGGACTCGCATTGCTGGCTGCATCGATGATGTAATCAGCGCCCTCAGCCAACTCATTATAAACTGGTTCCCCTATCATCCTGTCCATGCTCTTGATGACAGGCTGGGTAACGTCTATCTCTGCAAAGAAGAAAGATTCATCCTCCCAATAGGCAGCAAACTTCTGTCGGGCACGTTCCTTGTTTCTTCCGGCTGCTATCACCTTGTAGCACCGGGCAGGATTCTGCATCAGCACATCAACCACACAGCCTCCTACCAATCCTGTAGCACCAGCCACAAGAATGGTCTTGCCATGCAGACGCTCCAATTCCAAACCTTCCCGGAAAAGGCGCGCAATATCTTCCCTATATGGTGAATTTCCTATCATAACATGTTTATTTTAACCAAGCCTCAGGCTGAACCTTCATCAGTGCCTTCAGTATCTCCAGATCCTCAACGGTGGTTATCTTGATGTTCTTCTCTGAACCAGGCACGATATGCATCTGTCTGCCTCCCAGTTCTGCCATCAGGGTACAGGATGCCACCGAATTGGTGATGCCCTTCTCCTTAGCCTCTTCGTGGGCTGCTATCAGATTGCCCAAACGGAAGGTCTGGGGTGTCTGGGTACGGATCAGTTTGTCGCGCGGAATACTGGTGTTGGTCGTAAAACCATCTTCGCTCTCCAGGATAGCCTCTCTACATTTGATACCCGTAATGGCATAGCCATACTTCTGGCAGATGGCGATATTGGACGAGATGATGTCTTGCGACAAGAGTGGGCGCACGGCATCATGCACCAGCACCAGGTCGTCATCACCGCATCCCGCCTCTTTCAAGCCATAGATACCATTGTGGATCGACTCCTGACCATTGCTTCCGCCAGGGAATATCCATTTCAGCTTGGTAATGCAGAACTGGTTGGCATACGACTGCAGTACCGTTTCCCAACCTGCCAGACATACCACAGCAATACCCTGAATATCAGGATGCTTCTGAAAAGCCATCATCGTATGGATGATGATAGGACAGTTGTCTACATGCATAAACTGCTTTGGGATGTCCTGTCCCATTCTATTGCCAGAACCTCCGGCTATGATCAATGCATAGTTCATATTCTCTATCTTTAAATTGATTATTTCTGAATGATTCTCCCCGGATTCCCTACCACGGTAGCCCCGTCGGGAATATCCTGGAATACCACAGCACCGGCGCCTATCGTCACGTGGTTGCCGATATGGATGCCGCCGAATACCGTGGCGCCGGTATAAATCTTCACGTCATTTCCGATGGTAGGTCTGCCGCCCTTGCCGTTGCCCAGCGTCACCATCTGCAGACAGTAGAAGTCATCACCTATGCTTTCTGCGTTGAGATAGGTGGCATAGCTGTGCTCCAGATGCGCACCCTTCCCGATATGCGGACACCAGATGGTCATCGTACGCTCAGGAGGCAACAGCCAGCTGATGAAAACCGAACGGTATTCGCCCATGCGGTAATAAAACAGATTGCGGAAACTCCTTTCGCGGGTGCATGCCTTAATCAGGTTGAGCACCGTAGGCTTCCTGTCCTGCACCTTCAGCAGGTCGGCATCTATCTCCTTCTTATGGAGCAGATACAGAGCGATATGCGGCAACATGCGCACCGCCGAAGCTGACAATATGATGGTTTGTACTATCGGATTCATGACTCTAAATCTTGTTTTAACATGGTTGCAAAGATACAAAAAATAAAGCAACTAGCATGCTTTTATCCGAAAACAATTGCTCTTTTCACTAAAAATAAGATAATAGAACAGGGTTTGTAGATTTTTAGTCGGTTTTATTGCTAAATAATGTGAATTAAATAGCTTTCCATACAACTTTTCCGTACCTTTGCACAAAGTTATATATAACGATATTATAGAAGAGGATAAAACAGAACATTATGAAGAGGATATTGATTGTAGAAGACGATTTGGCATTCGGAACAATGATACAGACTTGGCTCAAAAAGAAAGGATTCGATGTGGAAAGGGTAACATCCGTAGGCGCTGCCATCAAAGCGATGGGAGCCGGCGATGCATTCCATCTGGTTCTTTCCGACCTGCGCCTGCCCGACCATGACGGACTGGTATTGCTCCAGCATATCAGAAAGTCCGATGCCCACCTGCCTTTTATCGTAATGACTAGCTATGCAGAGGTTCAGAATGCTGTATGTGCCATGAAATCGGGTGCTACCGATTACGTGGCTAAACCCTTCCATCCCGAAATCCTCTTAGAGAAAATCCGTGAGGCTATCCAGTCGGCTGCTTCTGCGGTTTCAACCCCTCAGCGTGCGGAATCTGCCGCCATGCAGGATGCGCCCCAAGAAGAGCAGCAGGGCGCTACGGAGGTGTCTAGATATATAAAAGGTGAAAGCGAGGCTTCCAAACAGCTCTACGAGTTCGTTTCGCTCGTTGCCCCTACCCCGATGTCAGTACTCATTCTCGGAGCCAGCGGCACCGGAAAGGAATATGTGGCGCGCAGCATCCACGAACAGAGTCTGCGCAAGGACAAACCTTTCTATGCCATCGACTGCGGCGCCATTCCTAAGGAGGTGGCAGCATCTGAATTCTTCGGATATAAGAAGGGTGCCTTTACCGGAGCCGAACAGGATAAGAAGGGCGCCTTCGAGATAGCTAACGGCGGAACGGTTTTCCTCGATGAGATGGGAAACCTCAACTACGAAGTACAGGTGCAGCTCCTCAGAGCCTTGCAGGAGAGGAAAATCCGTCCGCTGGGCAGCACGCAGGAGATTGATGTGGATATCCGACTCATCTGTGCCACCAACGAGAATCTGGCGCAGGCGGTATCCGAAGGCAAGTTCAGAGAGGACCTCTATCACCGCATCAACGAGTTTACCATCTACATGCCTGCCCTCAAGGACAGAGGTGCCGACATCTTCCTCTTTGCCAACCTCTTTATCAAGCACGCCAACCAGGAACTAGGCAAAAATGTGCTCGGAATGGATGCCAAAGCCTCCGAAATCATTGCCTCATACGACTGGCCGGGCAACCTGCGCGAACTGAACAATGTGATGAAGCGCGCCACCCTGCTCACCCGTGGCAAGTATATCGGTGCCCAGGAACTGGAGAAGACGATGGCACAGACCTCCACCGCCCGACCGCTCAATATGCAGCTGCACAGCGAACAGTCGGAACAGGAAAGCATCGCCGCTGCCCTGAGAGCCACCCACGGCAACAAGAGCAAGGCAGCCCAACTGCTTGCCATCGACCGCAAGACACTCTACAACAAAATGAAGAAATACGGCATGGAGTAAAACATGCCACACCCCGATTCCCCAATATATTCCACACTATATTGGGGAATTTTTCTACACCTTTTCCCCACTTTCCCCACATCCCGTTTCTGGCACAAAACACCATCAACCCTGATTATCAGATACTTAACCAAATCCATCGATTTTTGGCACGCCTATTGTGATATTATTTAGCGAACTCGCAAATGAGTTTCAGCAAGAGAATTAATAAACAAATAATATTCACAATTAAAAAACAAAAGAATTATGAAAAAGTTAGTATTTGCAGTTATCGCAGCAGTAGCAATGGTATCAGTTAGCAATGTATTTGCAGGTAACAGAATGGTAAGCGTTGCAGGTTCAGAACCAGTAGACACAGTAGCTCCAGCCGACACAACAGCAACACCTGTTGAGACTCCAGCAACAACAGTGGATTCAACCGTAGCAAAGTAAATCCACCTTCAGAAAATAGTAATTACGCGTCGCTTTCAATGAAACAGGAGATAGATGACCAGATTTTGGCATTTATCTCCTGTTTTTGTTGGTTTATATCGCATTTTTGATTAACTTTGCACGCAAATAGCAAAAAGACTCAAAACATTAAAAGATAAGAAGATGCAGCAAACAAACGTTCCTTTCAAGGTAGCCCTGGGTTACATCATCGTCGCCATCGTACTGATTCTGGCGATAGGGCTGGTATATCGCAACACCACAACCGTGCTCGCTATCAACCAGGCAACCCGCGACTATATCGAAAAGCGACAGGCAGCCGACAGCACCATGTCCAACCTGCTCAAGGAGGAACAGACCAATCTGCAGCAGCTTACCCGCGCCATGCAGGGCAAGTCATCCCACAACTATCTGCACGAGAAGATGAACAGCCTCAACAGTGGCGAAGATTCCGTTGTCGTGCATTCCAAGGCACCCAAGACTCATGTGGCAAAGAACACCACCGTAGAGGTGATGAAAACCCGCAAGGGCTTCTTCCGCCGCCTTGCCGATGCCTTCAAGAAGGAACATGCCGAAACGCTCAGCATCAGACGCGACAGCAACCAGGCTGTCACCGATACCCTCTCTACCCCGGTCAACTTAGCCGGAAACGTAGCCGATATCCTGGAACAGATTGACCGCAAGGAGAAGCAGTCTACGCGCGATAACCACGATGCCATCAACCGCGAGGTGAGAGACCTGCAGATAACCAATGCCCGCCTCGCCCTGCGCTCCTCCCAGCAGCTCAACGATATCCACCAGCGCGAACGTCAGGCGATGCAACAGGCTATCAACCAGGCGATGCAGGCGCGCCAGAATCTGCTCTGGCAGATAGGTCTGCTTGCCATCGTAGCCATCACAGCCGCCGTCATCCTCGTCTATTACATCTACCGCGATACGCAGAAGGAACGCATCTACCGCGAGAATCTCGAAGAAGCTAACGAGGAAATCAGGCGCATCATGAACCAGCGCGAACGCCTGCTCCTCACCATCACCCACGACATCAAGGCTCCGGCTGCCAGCATCTCGGGCTTCATCGACCTGATGAAGGATTATGTCGACAACCCGCAGGCCATCTCCTGCCTCAACAGCATCAAGGGGTCTGCCACCCATCTCTCCCGGCTCGTTGCCGCCCTGCTCGATTATCACCAGTTGGAAAACGGACTGATGAAGCTGAACCCTGTAGATTTCTCGCCTGCCGACATGTTCCGCCAGTGTGCCGGAGAGATGCAAATCCTGAGCCAGGAAAAGGGACTGGAACTGCATCTGGAGCTCGATGGCATCAGCAGTCCGCAGACCTACTACCGTGCCGATGCCTTCCGTATCCGTCAGATACTCAACAACCTGGTTAGCAATGCCATCAAGTATACCGATAAGGGCAGCGTCACCATCCAGGCAGCCATCAGTCCCCAGCACCTCCTCACCTTCTCGGTAAGGGATACCGGCAAGGGCATGACCACCGAAGAGCGCCAGAAGGTGTTCCAGGCGTTCACCCGTCTGAAGAGTGCCCAGGGCATCGAGGGCACCGGTCTCGGGCTGAACATCACCCAGGAACTGGTTAATCTGCTTAAGGGCACCCTGCGTCTGGAATCCGTCAAGGACAAGGGCAGCACCTTCACCGTCACCATTCCGCTTGCCTTAGGTACCGCTCCTGCAGCAGAAGAGGCAGAAGAGCAGAAGCCCCTCGCCCCAGCCAAGCCCCATTTCGAAAACCACAAGATACTGCTGCTCGATGACGACCCGTTGCAGCTCCGTCTGCTTCAGGAGATGCTGAAGAAGCTGATAGGCGACAGTTGGCAAGTCTTTGCCTGTCTGCATGTAGCCGAGGCGCTCACCGTGCTCCACAACGAGCATCCTGCGCTGATGATGATGGATATCGAAATGCCCGAGATGAACGGCATCAGGATGATTCAGCACATCAACCACAGCCACATGAAGGTAGTAGCGATGACCGCCCACGATGCCAGCATCATCAGAGAGTTGAAAGAAGCCGGTTTCGACGATTGCCTCTTCAAGCCGTTCAGCACAGAGAAGCTGAAAGAAATCCTCGGATTGGAGGATGCAGCATCAGAAACAGAGGATATGGCAGAGAAAACAAGGGATACTGCATCAGCAGCAGAGGATATGGCAGAGAAAACCAATAAGAATTCCCGCTTTGCACCCCTTCTGACCTTTGCAGAAGGCGATCCGAAGGCAGAAGCCGAGATACTCAGCACCGTCAAGCAAGAGTTGTCATCCCATCTCCAGAACCTCCAGCAGGCAACAGAAGGCGAGTTATCAATAGAAGCCATCGGCAAGACAGCCCACAAGCTCCTCCCTATCGCCACGATGATAGAGATGGAGACCCGACAGCACATCGCCGCCCTCGCTCCCGAGCATATCAGCGATCTGTCAGAATCTCAGATAAGAGCCTACACCCAGGCCATCATCGCCGACCTGAAGGGGCTTTTAAAGGTAAAAAGGTAAAAAAGTAAAAAGGTAAAAAAGGCCTACCCCCGTTCGTCCCCGTCCCCAGCGAATTCCATCGCTGGTCCCCCATAAAGTTAAAAGCCCCTGATGCAAAAACACCAGGGGCTATTTTTCAAGACTTGAGGGGACGGGGACGAACGGGAGTTAAGGCTCTTTTTACCTTTTTACTTTTTTACCTTTTTACTTTTCACACAGTTCCCAGTATCGCTGAGCAAGGTCATGGATGAACTTTCGTCCTCGCTCGGTCCATACGAGATAGGTATGGGTGT
>ENA-OPGJ01000359-OPGJ01000359.1-human-gut-metagenome-genome-assembly--contig:-NODE-359-length-12449-cov-1.099403_pt1 | contig 12449 bp, 8 predicted proteins | sample MGYA00241642_ERZ501581 | MGnify/ENA primary metagenome ERZ501581 (study PRJEB25962, sample SAMEA2042391) | human gut metagenome | biome: human gut; feature: human-associated habitat; material: faeces... | reverse complement strand
CAAGAGGTTGGGGCAGTATCTTCGCTTTCTCTTCATCACCGGCATCAGCAAGTTCAGCCAACTGAGCATCTTCAGCGAACTGAATAATCTGAAGAACATCAGCATGCACGATGATTTCAGTGCACTCTGCGGCATCACCGAGCAAGAATTGCTCACAGACTTGAAACCGGACATCGAGCGAATGGCCAAGGCAAACAATGGGACTTATGAGGAAGCTTGCGCTCACTTGAAACGGCAGTACGACGGCTATCATTTCAGTAAGAATTGTGCCGACATCTATAATCCGTTCAGCTTGTTCAACGCTTTCGATGCAAAGGAGTACAAGAACTTCTGGTTCTCTACGGGCACTCCTACCTTTCTGATTGATATATTGCAACGCACGGATTTCGATGTGCAGAGCCTGGACGGACTTACGGCTACCGATGAACAGTTCGATGCGCCTACCGACCACATTGTCGACCCTATTCCGGTACTTTATCAGAGTGGCTACCTGACAATAAAGGGGTATGACCCTGCTTTCCGTCTTTACCGGCTGGCCTATCCCAACGGCGAAGTGCGTTATGGTTTCACGGAGTCCTTGCTTCCTGCACTCAACAAGCACATCATTTGGTAAATGTCACCCCTTCCACATGTTCGCCGATGAAGAAGCGTGCCATGTCTCCCATCTTGTACCATTTCGGTTTGCCCGGCATGTCGTCGTAAATAGCTTCTCCGTTGATTCTGAGATTCTCGAAGCGGATGTTCTTCACTTTCCGTTCTTCGTTGTAGCCGGCAATGATGGACAGTTCGGCGTTCTCTCCGTTGTAGGTGATGTCCTTGAAGAGCACGTTCTCAATCCCTCTGCCCGGAGCCGCACAATATTTCTTGTTAAAGAAGATGCGTAGGTTGACAAGTTGGCCTTGACGGAAATCTTCTATGCGGATATTCTCGAAACGCACGTTGCGGACCAAGTTGTTGTCTCCTACGTTGATGGCCATACAGCCTTGATAGTCTATCTGCTTTTCTTTATGGTCGAGGATGTCGATATTGATATAGTTCAGGTTCTCCATTACTTCTTGACCTTCGGCATCGCCGTGCAGTCCGATGAAGATGGGATGGGCCACGTCCGCCCAGAGGGTGGAATTCTGCATGGTGATGTTCTTGCATCCGCCTTTGAAGCCCATACAGGTGGCATAAACAGTGGTACAGTCGTCCGAGTTTCTGCAAAATACGCCATCGAACAGTACATTGTTGCTGGCAAACACGTTCATCCCGTCGCCCCATCCATAGGAGCTGATGGCCTTTACGTTGCGTATCGTCACGCTGTCTGAGCCACCGGTGGGGCATTGGGTGGTAATCAAGCCTTCTACCCGGATGTTTTTGGAGTTGATGATGCTGACTCCTGCTCCACGTCCTTCGGGATGTACTTCTCCCCGGCCGAAGATAGTTACATTTTCAGCATTCTTTGCTCGTATGCACCCTCTGACGATGGCTCCTCCGGAAATGTATACGGTTTTGCCTGAAGGTACATCCAGCGTGTCGCCCGGTAATTGGTGTATGCCCGGACCGAAATAAATCAAGTTGCGGTTCTTTTTTAATTTCTTCGGGTTCATACCCGGTTTCAGAGGATTGTTCCGGTCTATCGGATTGGCGAAGAGGTGCAGGTTGTGGAAGATGTCGCCGTTCACTTCTATCGACAAGTTGTGGGGAGAGTTCAGCTTGAAAGTAAGCGTGTTGCGGCTGACCTGCGGAGTGATGCCGTAGGAAAGAGGACGTATGCGGGCTGTTTCTATCTCTTCCTTATGGGCGGTGACCGACACTTCCACTTCACCATCGAAGTCGAAATAGCTCATGGAGGCCAGCTTTACATGGTGCCGGGCCTCTTTTACTTCGTCCACTTTGACGGGATAGGTGGCTATCGTTTGCCACTTTCCACCCGGTTGGCGCACCTTGACGGTGAAGTCGTCCTTCAATTCCGCCTCCTGAGGAGCGGGATAGGTGATTAACTGGTTTTGCGCGCCGATAGTCTGAGCGAATCCGAGCAATAAGCCGGAGATAAGGATTAGTTTTCTTAGTTTCATTGGTAATAGCATTATTGTTGTTTTAAGTAGAAATACGTTTTCTACGGGATGTTCACTTAGTAGGGCTAATGAAATTTGTGCAAATTAAGTGCTTTTCGGCTTTCAATCGTATATTTTGTGTAGAAAACGATGGAACTTATGAAACAGATTTGCAAATTAGTAGTGATGTTATTGTTGGCCTTTACCGCAGGAGTACAGGCACAGTTAGTGACATATCCTGAAAGTTTAAATCCGGGCATGCCCCATAATGACGACTACACGGTACGTGTACGCATCCCCGGCGGTGAGTGGAAAGACTTGTTTGAATACAACGTACAGGTAGATATGGACAACGTGCAGAATGCTTCCATGGTGCAATTTGATATGGGAAGTGCTGTAGAGGTAATGGTGAAGAAGAACAATGGCAGCGTGCGCGAAGTGACCATACGCCCTTTGAGTAAAGGTATTGAATACAAGCAGATACAAAACGCCATTCTTTTCACTTTGGAAAAGCCACAGTATCTCTCTATTGAATTTGATGGCGACCGGTTGCACAATCTGCATCTCTTTGCCAATCCTTTGGAAACAGAAAAATATGATAAAGAGACAAAAGGCATCATGTACTTCGGTCCGGGAGTCCACCGTCCTAAAGACTTACCTAATAATCAAATCCGTATTCCCGGTAATACCACCGTGTATCTGGCACCGGGAGCGGTAGTCAAAGCGAAACTTCTGGTAGACAAAGCGGAAAATGTCCGGATTATCGGACGAGGCATCTTGGACCATCCGATACGGGGCATTGAAGTGACTGACTCAAAGAATGTGCTGATAGATGGAATTACCGTAGTGAACCCTGATCATTATACCGTATTCGGAGGCGGTTCAACGGGAATCACCATCAAAAACCTGAAATCATTCAGTTGCAAGGGTTGGAGTGACGGCATTGACATGATGTGCTGCCGCAGTGTGATGATTGACAATGTCTTCATGCGCAATTCGGACGACTGCATCGCTCTGTACAATCACCGCTGGAACTGGTGGGGAGGTTCGTCCGACATCACTGTGCAGAACTCCATTCTTTGGGCAGATGTGGCACATCCCATCAATGTAGGCGGCCATGGCGACCCCGATTCACCTACGGGAGAAGTAATAGAAAATTTGACTTTCCGCCACATCGACATTCTGGAACATGACGAGGATGACCCGATTTATCAAGGTTGCATGACAGTGGATTGCGGTGACAAGAACCAGGTCCGTAATGTTCTTTTTGAAGATATCCGGGTAGAGAATATTCAGGAAGGACGGCTTTTCTATGTCAAAGTACGCTTCAACGGGAAATATGATAAACAGCCGGGAAGCGGCATTGAAGGCATTACTTTCAGAAATATTACATATACAGGCATAGGAGAAAATCCATCGTTGATTCAAGGACTGGACAAAGAACGAACCGTGCAAAACGTGACGTTTGAAAATGTAGTAATCAATGGAGAACGGATGAAGGACCTGAAAGGAGTAGTAACCAATGAGTTTATAAAAGGAATTAAAATAAAGTGAACCATAAGAGCCAGTTTAAATTTTCTTCAAAAAGTATTTCTTCAGCTTCTTCCCAAGCTTCTTTCCGGTCTGTTTTCCTCTTTTTATTCGTCACATAGCCCGCTATGCTCCTCATAAAAACAGAAAAACATCCTCAGAAAGAACTCTCAAAATAATGCTGAATAAAATTTGAACAGGCTCTAAAACCAAAGAACCATGAATAGATATAGACTGCTTTTTTCAATAATCCTCTTGCTTTACTTCTCTCCCTGCCTGCGGGCAGGAGAGTGGCAATGGTCTGTGACTCTTGACGGATTCGTCTCCAACGAAACGAACCGGAATCCTACGGCTTTCTTGTGGATACCCGCCGACTGTATGCAGGTGAAAGCAATTCTTGTAGGACAACACAATATGAGCGAAGAAACTCTTTTTGACAATCCCCTTTTCCGCGAGAAGATGCAGAAGCTGGGAATCGGCTTTGTATGGATAACACCCGGCATCGACCAGCAATGGGATGTATCGAAAGGCACACAACGGATATTCGAGAAAATGATGGCCGACTTGGCAGACGTCAGCGGATATAGCGAACTGAAAAATGTCCCCATCGTTCCCATAGGCCATTCGGCTATGGCTACCTATCCCTGGAACTTCGCAGCATGGAATCCGGAACGCACTTTGGCTATCATTTCCCTGCATGGCGATGCTCCGCGTACGAATCTTACCGGCTACGGGCGTGAGAATCTGGAATGGGGACGTACCCGTAATATCAACGGGATACCCGGACTGATGATTGAAGGAGAATATGAATGGTGGGAAGCCCGGGTAAATCCGGCACTGGCTTTCCGCATGATGTATCCTGAAAGTTGCATTTCGTTTCTGTGTGATGCAGGACGGGGACATTTTGATGTGGCAGATGAAACAGCCGCATACATCGCTCTGTTTCTGGAAAAGGCTGTCTGCCTGCGACTGACGGATGAAGTGACGAAAGACGGTAAAGTAAAACTGAATCCGATAAACCCGACCAAAGGCTGGCTGGCAGAACGCTGGCATCCCAATCAGAAGAAACGAGCCAAAGCTGCTTTCTACTCACAATATAAAGGCGATGTGCATGACGCTTTCTGGTATTTTGACCGTGAAATGGCAGAAGCGACTGAAGCACGGTATGTGCAAAGTCGCGGTAAGGAAGAACAGTATCTGGGATTTGAACAAAGCGGCAGTCTGCTGGCATACGACAAGAAACAGCATGTACGTGTACAGCCTCGCTTCAATCCGAAAGCCGATGGAATTACTTTCCATCTGAAAGCCGTATGTACGGATTCCCTGAGAACGAAACTGTCTGACGAACACGCAGATGCAACGCCGACAATCAGTCGCATCTGCGGACCGGTAGAAAAGGTAAATGACACGACATTTAAGGTATCTTTCTATCGGATGGGTATGGATAACCCACGCCGCACCGGTGATATATGCCTGCTGGCAAGCCAGACAGGAGACCGGAGGTATAAAAGTGCCGTTCAGGAAGTCAGTATCCGCATCCCCTACCGGAATACGGCAGGAGAAAGGCAGCATATACTGTTTCCGGGACTGCCCGATGTGGAAACAGGAAGCGGGTCTCTATCTTTAAAAGCCACAAGTGATTGCGGACTGCCGGTCTCTTACTACATCAAAGAAGGTCCGGCCGAGATAGAAGGAGACCAAATTGTATTCACTCCTATTCCTCCTCGCAGCAAATTTCCGGTAAAAGTGACGGTAGTTGCCTGGCAATACGGCGTTGCAGGTAAGGTGCAGACGGCCGAGCCGGTGGGACGTAGTTTTTATATAAAGAAAGAATTAATAAAAAGGTTATGAGAAATAAGAGTTTAATCCTAATGACAATTTGTGCGGCTCTATCAACCGGTCTTTCCGCCCAATCCGTTTATCCCGGACAGCATGCCGGAAAAATGAAAAAAGTGACGACCGCACCGATGCAGGTAGAAAGTTTCGACTTAAAGGACGTGCGTTTATTGCCAAGCCGCTTTCGCGACAATATGATGCGTGATTCCGCTTGGATGACTTCCATAGCAACCAATCGTTTGCTGCACGGTTTCCGCAACAATGCCGGAGTATTTGCCGGGCGTGAAGGCGGATATATGACCGTAAAGAAACTGGGTGGTTGGGAATCGCTGGACTGTGAACTGCGCGGACACACAACAGGGCATTTACTATCAGCCTATGCGCTCATGTACGCATCTACCGGAAGTGAAATATTCAAGTTGAAGGGCGACAGCCTTGTTACAGGTCTGGCAGAGGTACAGGCGGCTTTGGGAAACGGATATCTCAGTGCATATCCGGAAGAATTGATTAATCGGAACATACGTGGGACAAGTGTATGGGCACCCTGGTATACACTGCACAAACTCTTCTCCGGATTGATTGACCAATACCTCTATGCAGATAACAAACCGGCATTGGAAGTTGTGACCCGCATGGGCGACTGGGCTTATAATAAACTTAAACCACTGGATGAAGCCACCCGGAAAAGGATGATACGGAATGAGTTCGGCGGTGTGAACGAATCTTTTTATAATCTTTATGCCATCACCGGCGACGAGCGTTATCAATGGCTTGCCGAATTCTTCTATCACAATGATGTGATAGATCCGCTGAAAGAACAACGCGATGATTTAGGTACCAAGCACACGAATACCTTTATTCCAAAAGTTCTTGCCGAAGCACGCAACTACGAGCTGACGCAGGATAACGACAGTCGGAAACTGACAGATTTCTTTTGGCATACCATGATAGACCACCATACCTTTGCACCGGGATGCAGTAGTGATAAAGAGCATTATTTCGATCCACAACAATTATCCAAACATCTGACCGGATATACCGGTGAGACTTGTTGTACGTACAATATGCTGAAACTAAGCCGTCACCTGTTCTGCTGGACGGGAGATGCCAAAGTTGCCGATTACTACGAACGTGCACTCTATAATCATATTCTTGGACAACAAGATCCTGAAACGGGAATGGTATCCTATTTCTTGCCCTTACTCTCCGGCTCTCACAAAGTTTATAGTACCCGGGAGAATTCCTTTTGGTGTTGTGTAGGCAGTGGTTTTGAAAGTCATGCCAAATACGGAGAAGCTATCTATTGTCACAATGAAAAAGGAATTTACGTGAATCTCTTTATTCCGTCAGAAGTAAACTGGAAAGCAAAAGGAATAACTCTGCGTCAGGAAACAGGTTTCCCAGCAGAAGAAAACACTACATTGACCATCCAAACAGACAAACCTGTCACCACTACGATTTATCTGCGCTATCCCTCATGGAGTGAAGGCGTGAAAGTAAACGTCAACGGGAAAAAAGTATCGGTAAAGCAGAAACCGGGATCATACATTGCTGTAACCCGCCAGTGGAAAGACGGTGATCGCATTGAAGCCAATTATCCGATGAGCCTGCAGCTGGAAACCACTTCTGATAATCCTCAAAAGGGAGCTCTGCTATACGGACCGCTGGTATTGGCCGGTGAATCGGGAACAGAAGGTATGCAATCTCCGGCACCATTCTCTGATCCGGCATTATACAATGATTATTATACTTACGATTATCATATCCCGGCAGGATTGAATACGACATTGCAAGTAGACTTAAAACATCCGGAACGCAACCTGCAACGTACAGGTAAAGGACTGGAATTCAAAAATGCGGAAGGTACTATATTGAAACCTCTGTACGATGTGCACCATCAACGTTATGTTATATATTGGGATTTAAAAACAAAGTAGATGAAAAAGAATCTTCTTACAGTTTCTCTTTGGGGAATTTATCTTTTATTCCTGTCATGCCGCCCTGCCAGTAATAGGCAGGCGGTTTATAATTTTGCACCACTCGATTCCATTATTACCGGTTGGATAGACAAAGAGTATTATCCCGGTGCAGCCATTTGCGTAGTTAGAGATGACAGCATTATCTTTTGGAAAAACTATAAAGAATTCACTCCCGATACCAAAGTCTATGTAGCCTCTGCCGGAAAATGGGTGGCAGCTGCAGTCATCGGAGCGGTAGTAGACCGTACCGATTTGGATTGGAATGATAATGTAAAGAAATGGATTCCTGAATTTAAAAACGACATAAAAGGAATGATTACTTTACGTCAGTTACTTTCGCACACATCGGGTGTCCGCCCTTATCTGCCGGAACCACGCGTAGACAATTACAATCAGCTGGATTCGGCAGTCATGGAGATTCTTCCACTTGACACGGTTTTCACTCCCGGCACTCGTTTTGAATATGGCGGACTTGCCATGCAGATAGCCGGCCGGATGGCAGAAAAAGCGATGAATAAAGAATTTGAGGAATTATTCCAGAAATTAATTGCCCGACCTTTAGGAATGAAAAGCTCTCACTTCACGCCCGTGAATACGGATGGCGGACACGCTCCCATGCTGGGTGGAGGTCTCTGTACCACTTTGCACGACTACATGCGTTTTCTTGATATGATCTACCACAATGGCGTATTTGAAGAAAAGCAAATACTGAAACCCGAAACCATACATGAAATGCAGGCAGACCAGGTGGGAAATGCGGAAGTTCATCCGGGTGAATACGTAGAACGTGCACTGAAAAAATATCATACCGGTATATACGGTTTGGGAGAATGGAGGGAACTCATTGATGAAGCAACAGGAGAAGCCTATCAGATCAGTTCACCGGGTTGGGCCGGCGCCTATCCATGGATCAATAAACAGGACCGGGTATATGGATTCTTCATAGCCCATGTACAGGGAAGTTCACAAAAGGAAGATGGATTCTCGTCATTTTTTGGAAGTCCTGTCATTTCACAAACTGTCTCGAACATTATTTCCTTAAAAAGATAGAATACATTGAGTATCCCCATATCTTAAATCGTATTTATATAAAAACAATAAATACGAAGATATGAAGACTATCGGCTCAGCAATTATTATGTTAGTTCTCACTCCTTCCCTCTTTGCAAACAATGGCAAGGAACTGAAGCTGACATCTCCTGACGGAACACATGAAATAGCATTTTACCAGAAGCAGGTTTCACCTGTAGCAAACGAACTTTGTTATCGGGTAGATTACAAATCACAACCCGTAGTCAATGAGTCGCGTGCCGGGTTGGAACTGGACAACCGGATATGGGAAATGGCTTTGGGAGTTCGAAATCTGAAACAGCCTGCCTGCTGGATGGACAATCTGGAAGTGGACTCCGTGACTTACCAGCCCGAAACAAACCTCACCTGGCAGCCGCTTTACGGTGAGCGTACAGTGTACGCGATCATTACCGGGCCGGCACCCTTTGTCTCTCCAAGAAAGACAACTCCGGTTATCGGCTCAATATAGAGGTACGTGCCTATAATGAAGGAGTGGCTTTCCGCTATTTCTTCCCGGAACACCCAAAGGCTATCTTTCATAAAGTAGTAGGTGATCTCACAGAATACGCCTTACCGGCAGGCACAAAAGCATGGACTGAACAATGGGCACAGGCTTTCTTCGAACGCCTGAATATCGATGATATCAAACATCCGGTGGAACGTGCCCTTACGTTTGAACTCCCGAATGGCAAATGGGCCGCACTGGCAGATGCGGATGTAGACGACTGGTGCCTGACCAAATACCTCGTCTCCACCGATAAGAAGAACACGTTGACTTCTGTAATGTATAGCCCCGTAGATGTGGTGACCTATTATGCCACTCCTTGGAAGATAGTCATGGCAGCCGACAAACCGGGTGAATTGCTGGAACACAATGATATCATCCAGAATCTGAATCCGCCGTGCGAAATTGCCGATGCTGCCGCATGGGTGAAACCGGGCAAGATTATGCGCGAAACGACTATCACCACCGAAGGGGCTATTGCTACCATCGACTTCTGTGCAGCACATCATATTCCGTATATGCTTTTCGACTGGCAATGGTATATGCCCTGTACTTCACATGACGGGGATGCTACAAAAGTGGTTGACAAACTGGATATGCCCCGCGTAGTAGCATACGGTAAGGAGAAAGGAGTTGGCATCTGGGTGTACGTCAACCAGCATGCACTCATGAAACAAATGCGTGAACTCTTCCCATTGCTACGCCAATGGGGAATTGTCGGAGTGAAATCCGGTTTCGTACAATACGCCAGCCATCGCTGGGCTACCTGGTTGCACGACATGGTCCGCTTGGCAGCAGAGAACCATCTGCTGATGAATATCCATGATGAGTATCGCCCTTCAGGCTTCAGTCGTACTTATCCGAATTTATTGACTCAGGAAGGTATTTGCGGAAACGAAGAGTTTCCCGATGCAACTCATAATGTCACGCTTCCCTTCACTCGCATGATAAACGGTGCAGCCGACTATACGATCTGTTATTTCGACAAACGGCTGAAAACGACTCATGCTCATCAACTGGCAGCATCCCTCGTGTTCTACAGCCCTCTGCAAACTATCTTCTGGTATGACAAACCATCGTTCTATCACGGAGAACCGGAAATGGAATGGTTTGAGAACTTGCAAACTGTATTCGACGATACGAAAGTATTGGATGGCGCTCCCGGCAAAAACATAACGATGGCCCGTCGTAAAGGGCAGGAATGGTTCTTGGGGGCGATGACCAATAATGAAGGTTCCGAAGAAGAAATTCCTTTGGATTTCTTGGATAAGAATAAAGTCTATCTTGCTTCTGTCTATACCGATGGCGGCGAAAAGGTGAAAACACGTACGCAGGTGGAATGCAGCTATTTATTGGTGGATGCTTCCATGACGATGAAGTTTGACCTGAAACCCAGTGGCGGTGCTGCGGTTCGTTTTGTACCGGTGGAGGCGAAAGAGGCGAAGGGATTGAAAAAATATAAAGGAAAAATATTATAAAGGTTTAGGTGTAATTCTCCCTTTGAACGTAATAGATGATGGATTATTCAAAGAAGGTATTGTTATGGTAAAGATGTTTTTTATACTGTTTGGAGTACTTGCATTTTGTCAGGCTGTATGTGGGCAGTCCGTTTCCAAAGTTTGGGTTGCCGACCGGAAGGATGGGACGTATATGAATCCTGTTCTGCATGCCGACTATTCCGATCCGGATGTGTGTGCGGTGGGAGATGATTTTTATATGACCGCTTCCAGTTTTAATTGTACTCCGGGGTTGCCCATTCTCCATTCCAAGGATTTGGTGAATTGGAAACTGGTAAACTACGCGTTGAAAGTTATCGAACCGGAAGAATTCTATAACAAGCCTCAGCATGGAAAGGGCGTGTGGGCTCCTTCCATACGTTACCATAACGGTGAGTTCTATATTTATTGGGGAGACCCGGATTTCGGCATTTTTATGGTGAAGGCCAAAGACCCGCAAGGTGAATGGGATAAACCGGTATTGGTAAAGGCCGGAAAAGGCATGATAGACCCTACGCCTTTGTGGGATGAAGACGGGAAGGCCTATCTGGTTCATGCGTGGGCCGGAAGCCGTGCCGCTTTCAACAGTGTCGTCACGGTATGCGAAATGAATCCGGAAGGAACCAAAGTCATCAGCGAACCGGTGTTGGTATTTGATGGCAATGACGGGGTGAACCATACGGTGGAAGGCCCCAAATTCTACAAACGCAATGGGTATTATTATATATTGGCCCCTGCCGGTGGGGTGGTTACCGGTTGGCAACTGGCACTCCGTTCAAAGAATGTTTATGGCCCTTACGAAGTGAAAAGGGTGATGGCGCAAGGAAGTACGGACATCAACGGCCCACATCAGGGTGCTTGGGTAGAGACGAATTCCGGTGAATCCTGGTTTGTACATTTTCAGGATAAAGCAATGTATGGGCGGGTCATTCATCTTAATCCGGTGAAGTGGACGGAGGGTTGGCCTGTCATTGGTGAAGATAAGGACGGTGACGGTTGCGGAGAACCGGTAAGACGGTATCGGAAACCGAATGTCGGGAAGACATATCCGGTAGAGACTCCGGCAGAGAGTGATGAGTTCAATTCCCGCCGGTTGGGGCTGCAATGGGAATGGCATGCCAATTATCAGGATGCTTTTGGTTTTACTTCCGATTTGGGGTATATGCGTATCTATGGGCATGTGCTGTCCGAGGACTTCGTGAATTTCTGGGAAGTGCCGAATCTGTTGTTGCAAAAGTTTCCGGCAGAAGAGTTTGCTGCCACGACCAAGTTGAAGGTGGTGGCTAAAGCTGACGGACAGCAATCCGGATTGATTGTGATGGGATGGGACTATTGTTACATTGGAGTGGAGAAGCAAGGCGACAGATTCGTACTAAAGCAGGTGGTCTGCAAAGATGCCGAGCAACAAAATAAGGAAACTTCTACCCGATTGATGGAATTGCCGGTAAGCCGGAAGCTTGAAGCCGGACTGTTCCCCAATTATGAACGGGACATCTATTTGCGGGTAAAGGTAGGTAAGAATGGGGTCTGCCATTTCCATTATAGTTTGGACGGAAAGAAATATCAACCGGCCGGTGAACCGTTTACTGCACGTCAAGGCAAGTGGATTGGCGCTAAAGTCGGTTTGTTCAGTACGGCTCCGTTTGGTAAAGACAGAGGTTGGGTTGATGCTGACTGGTTTCGCATAGAAAAATAAAAAGATAAGATAAATGAAAACAAAAACACTATTGGTAGGCTTGGGACTATGCTTGCTTGCTGCTTGTTCAACTTCAAAAGAGGAGTTGATTGTTGATAAGGAACTGGATTATTGTAATCGTCAGGTGCATCGTACTTTGGACATCATGCGTGGAAAGGGAGGTAAGATTGACTATACGATGATGCCTCGTAATATCTTGGATGGCCAGTACGACTGGAATTATCGCAAGGCTACGAAAGATGAATGGTGCAGCGGCTTCTGGCCGGGTATTTTGTGGTATGATTACGAGTACACCGG
>ENA-OPGJ01000348-OPGJ01000348.1-human-gut-metagenome-genome-assembly--contig:-NODE-348-length-12669-cov-10.100048_pt1 | contig 12669 bp, 7 predicted proteins | sample MGYA00241642_ERZ501581 | MGnify/ENA primary metagenome ERZ501581 (study PRJEB25962, sample SAMEA2042391) | human gut metagenome | biome: human gut; feature: human-associated habitat; material: faeces... | reverse complement strand
GGGCTTACTAGGGACTTGCACCCATTAGACAATGCTCATGCCGAGCATACTATAATATAAGGTATAGGTGGATTCATGAGAATCCACCAACCTTCAAATAAAACTTCAAAAATGAGGAAAATAATAGTTACTTTGGTAAGTATGCTTTTGGGGTTGAATGCTGTAGCTCAAAACAAAGGTATAGATTTTATCTTGAACAAGCTGTATGATGGAGGTAAGTCTAATTATGTGATGATTATTGCACATCGAGGTAACTGGCGAAACGCTCCAGAGAATTCTCTTCAAGGCTATAAGCAATGCATAGATGGTGGCATCGATGGAATCGAAATTGATGTGCACATGACAAAAGATAGCGCTATTGTCATTATGCATGATGACACATTGGATAGAACAACGACAGGAAAAGGATTGGTTTCTGACTATACTTTAGAACAAATAAAACAATTAAACTTAAAATCTCCAATAGGGGTTGTTACCCGTCAAAAAGTACCGACACTGGAGGAAGTATTAGACTTATGTAATGGCAAAGTTCTTATTCAAGTTGATAAATGGCAACCGATAAAAGCGAAAGTTATCGAGATAATCCGAAAGTATAAAATGCAGAAACAGATTATTTTGCGTGGCACATTTAACAGCAACACTTATAATAAAAACTACCGCGAGTTACTGGATGGATGCATATTTAGCCCTGTAGTTGTATGCAACGGAAAAACAGATAACCAAAAGCTTGATGATTATATGACAAATATTAAGTCGCCAATAATGAGCCTATCATTTAAGCGAGATGATTTTCCAGTATTGAATCGTGCGAACGAAATGAAATCTCATGGATTCCGTATATGGTATAACTCACTTTGGGATACATTTAATGGAGGACATGATGATGAACTGGCATTAGATAATCCAGACGAAAGCTACGGATGGCTTCTTGAAAAAGGTGCCAATATCATATTTAGCGATAATCCTTTCTTGCTGTTAGATTATCTCACTAAAAAAGGAAGAAGAGAATAAAAACTTTAAAACGTATACAAGATGAAACAGAAATTTCTTTTATTGCTTTTAGCAATTGTATGTACTGCAAATATCTTTGCACAAGACAGAGTGAGTAAAATCCGTAATAAACTTTTAAATCGTGATGAATCTTCTGTAATCGTAGCCTCACATCGTGGAGACTGGCGAAATTTTCCTGAGAATTCTTTAGAAGCAATAGACAATGCCATAAAAATGGGTGTTGATATTGTTGAGATTGATTTACAAAGGACAAAAGACGGCGTATTGATATTGATGCATGATCCAAAGATAGACCGTACAACAACTGGTAAAGGTACCATTTCTGAGTTGACTTATGATTCTATTGCTAAAACTCACTTGAAAAATGGATGTAATATCCGCACTATCCATAGAGTTCCAACATTAGAAGAGGCTCTTGTTCATGCACGCGGTAAGATTATGTTGAATTTAGACAAGGCAGACAGATATTTCGAGCAAGTCTATGAGTTGATGAAGAAGACTGGCACAACAAAGCAGATTATAATGAAAGGCACTAAATCTGCAGAAAAGGTAAAAGAACTATATGGAGAATATCTAAATGATGTTATCTATATGCCTATTGTGAATTTGGACAAGTCTAATGCAGAGCAGCAACTCAACAAGTTTATGAAGGATATGAATCCTGTGGCTTTTGAATTGTTGTTTAAGAGTGATGAGAATAAACTTCCATTGTCATTGCCAAAGAAAATGAAAGGTAAATCTTTGATTTGGTATAATACCTTATGGGATACTATGGCAGGAGGACATGATGATGATATGTCTTTACAAGACCCTAATAAGGGATATGGTTATCTCATAGATACTTTGGGAGCTAGAATTATACAAACAGATAGACCTCAGTACTTATTGGATTATTTGCGTTCTCGCAACCTTCATGATTAAATGTTATGTGGAAGAAAATCATAGATTATTATAAAATTCCAGAAGCAGCTAAAGAACCGAGTACAGATAGTGCTCGGTTCAAAAAAATACGCCTTATTTCATTCCTTACTGCAACTTTGGGATATGGTATGTATTACGTTTGTCGTTTAAGCATGAATGTAATTCGTAAACCAATGGTTGATGATGGTGTTTTTACAGAAACTGAAATAGGTATCATAGGCTCTTGCTTGTTCTTTACTTATGCTATAGGTAAATTCTGTAATGGTTTTATTGCAGATAGAAGTAATGTGAAAAAGTTGATGTCAACAGGTCTTTTGATTTCGGCTTTGATAAACTTGGCGCTTGGATTCACCAATTCGTTTATCGTGTTCGCAGTACTTTGGGGTATCAATGGATATTTTCAATCTATGGGAGCAGCATCTGGAGTAGTATCACTATCCCGCTGGTTTGATGCATCAAATCGTGGTACTTATTATGGTTATTGGAGCGCAAGTCATAATTTGGGTGAGGCTATCACTTTCATATCCATTGCTATTCTTGCTACTAATTTTGGGTGGCGATATGGATTGATTGGAGCAGGCTTAATCGGCATTGCTTATTTTTTCATTATGCAATGGTTAATGAAAGATACACCTCAGAAGTATGGCTATTTATTAGAGGATGCGACTTCTAAAAAAGAAGAAAAGAATAAGGCTGATTTCAACGCAAGTCAGAAGACCGTCTTATGTAGTCCTGCTATATGGATTCTAGCTTTAGCAAGTGCGTTTATGTATATAAGTAGATATGCTGTAAACAGTTGGGGAGTCTTTTATCTGGAGACGATGAAGGGATATTCTACTCTTGACGCAAGCTTTATTATTTCCATCAGTTCTGTTTGTGGTATTGTAGGAACAGTTGCTTCAGGTTTAATCTCAGACAAATTATTCAAAGGATCTAGAAACATACCGGCTTTGGTCTTTGGCTTGATGAATGTTTTGGCGCTATGTTTATTCTTATTAGTACCAGGCGTTCATTTCTATATTGATGTTATTGCTATGGTATTATTCGGACTAGGAATCGGCGTTCTGATTTGTTTCCTCGGTGGTCTTATGACCGTAGATTTAGCTCCTAAGAACGCAGCAGGTGCAGCTCTTGGTGTTGTCGGCGTGGCAAGCTACATTGGTGCCGGTATCCAAGACATTATGAGCGGTCTGCTCATCGAGGGCAACAAGCATCTGGTAAATGGCGTAGAGACTTACGACTTTACCTACATCAATTATTTCTGGATTGGTGCAGCCCTGATGTCTGTCTTAATGACTTGCATCGTCTGGAAGGCGAAACCAAAGACTGTTTAAAAAATAAACGAAGCTATCATCAAAATACTCTTCACTCTTCACCTTTCGGCCGGAACCCCCTGTGTTTATCGGCATTCCGAGGGGTGAAGAGTTGTTTTTATCTCTTCACCCACTCTTCACCTTCAGAAACGGGAACAGAGGCGAAAGACTGATAGATGGATTGCAAATCAGCCAGAACTAAAGGGTGAAGAGTGGTGAAGAGCAGGTGAAGAGTGCCCGAATACTCTTCACCCCTCGGAATGCCGATAAACACAGGGGATTCGGGGCTTTTGGTGAAGAGTGAAGAGTATTTGGCAGGAAGCCTATACGAAAACAAAATAAAGGAGGTTTCGATAACTGTTCCAGTAAAACAGCCGACTAGCGACAAATGCGCTAGTCGGCTGTTTGCAGTTTGCCAGTTGGCTGTTTATATTTTGCCAGTTGGCTATTTCCGGTTCTTGCATCAATCATCGCAAGTACTTGCATCTATCATCGTAAGTACTTGCATCTATCATCGTAAGTACTTGCATCTATCATCGTAAGTACCTGCATCAATCATCGTAAATACTTGCATTAATACACGCTATTTTGCTCGAAATGGGGTAAAAATACCATTTCGAGCAGAATTTACTTAGCATTTACGAACCGATACTTATTTATCCAACACACTTAAATTCTGATAGAACCAGACGTTCATCTGATTGGCTCCACGATGATTCCAGGCATAGTAAGGAATCAGAGTCAACACATTGTTCTTGACAGATACGCCATTGGCACCATCTTCCAGAATCTGGGCATCAGCCTTGATGGCCTTGACAGAGAAAGCAGGAGCGCCCTTGGTCTCTGTATTCTGAATGCTGTAGTTATCCACCACAGAGAAGGCAGGCTTCTTGGCCATGACGGCACGGAGCACTGGCTCGTTCTGATTATCCACAGCCTCAGCGCAATATACCAATGGTCCACGCTCTACGGCAACCTTACCCTTATCATCTGCTACCTTGCCATTAGCAATAACAGTACGAACCGGCATATCAAAATGGATGCGGATTACATCGCCCTTCTTGATGTTCTTGACAGGGAGATAACCCTTGTTAGCATCGAGATCAGCCTCTACAACCTTGCCGTTTACGGTTACTGTGTAAGCAGGCTTCTCTGCATCGCTATACTTGTAAAGGTCGCTAGGTACTACCTGGTTGCGAACCCATCCAGGAATACGGACCAGGAGATTGGCATTCTTCACACCGCTCTTCTTCACAGCAATCTTGATGTCGCCGTTCCAAGGATACTCGGTAGTCTCCTCCAGAACCACATCCTTGCCATTCACCTTGATGGTAGATGTATTACCGGCAAAGAGGTTTACATAGATGTTGTTGTCCTTCACGCCATAGAGATAACCTGGAACAGAAGGGATGAAGCGGCACAAGTTACTTGGGCAGCAGGCACATCCGAACCAAGGCTGGCGGGTCTTGGTATTATCAGCATTGAAGGCATACTTGCCGTCGCTTGACAATGGGTTAGGATAGAAGAAACGACCGCCATCCATGCTCATACCCGAAATGACACCATTATATAAGGTACGCTCCAAGCAGTCGATATACTTGCTCTCGCCGTGAAGGAGGAACATGCGCTCGAAGAGGTAAACCATAGAGATGGCTGCACAGGTTTCATTATAGGCAGTCATGTTTGGCAACTCATAGTTCTCGCCGAAAGCTTCACCTGCATGACGGGCACCTACACCACCCGTAAGATAGTACTTCTTGCCAACGATGTTTTCGAAAATACGGTCGATGACCTTCATATAGGCAGAATCCTTGGTCAGGGCAGCCACATCGGCAATACCAGCATACATATAGCCGGCACGAACAGCATGACCTACCGCCTCTTTCTGCTCCAGGATAGGAGCCTGGCTCTGAGAATATGGGTTGCGGATATGAGTCTTGCCACGATAGTCGAGCAGATACTTAGCCTCATCCAGATACTTCTTCTCACCGGTCAGGGTATAGAGACGAGCCAAAGCCATCTCTGCAATCTGATGTCCCGGAACAATGGTAGCCTGTCCTGGTTTAGGTCCAACCTCCTTTACCACGCAATCAGCATAACGCTTGGCGATATTCAGGAACTTGGTGCTTCCGGTAGCCTGATAGTGAGCGCAGGCTGCATCTACCATGTGACCGAGGTTGTAAAGCTCGTGGCTCGCCTCCTCGTCCTTGACCCAACGCTTATTTCCCGACCACTGGTGTGGATGCTTCGGGTTGATGGTACGGGCGGTATAGAGATAGCCATCTGGCTCCTGTGCCGCAGCTACTACATCGAGCACGCTGTCGATGTAAGCCTTCAACTTCTTGTTCGGATAAGTCTGGAGGATGTAGCTGGCACCTTCGATGGTCTTATAAACATCGGTATCATCGAAAGAGAATCCCATGAACTTGCTCACATCCCACTCCTTGGTATCCAAGCCCGGGTGGTTAGGATGCTGCAGGGTATAGGCAGCCATATCGAAATTCTTGTAACGGTGCTCGCTCTCACACTTGCTGAAAGCCAATGGCACGGTTACTTCTCGGGCAGCCTTCAAGCGGGCACCCCAGAAAGTATTCTGTGAAATTTTCACACTGGTGAATGGTACTTGAGTAAATGGATAACCATTGCCCAATGTCTTTGCATTCTTCGCCATAGTTGGCACAACTACGGCTGCCGAAAGCAATACTGCTGAAATTAATCTCTTCATTTTCAAATAGGTTTTATTAATTTTATATTATTGTTTGTTATTTCGGTTGCAAAGATAAGAAAACTTTCCGACTATAGTGTATAATAAACAATAAAAAGCAGGTAATTATCAGTCAAACACCTATATTTATATCATATTTAACGCTTTTTTTTGTTACAATCATTTTTTTATCTTACCTTTGCAGTCAAATTAGAAATACAATAATATATCAAATATGAATCATCTTCCATACCGTGCCATCGCCCTTGATCTGGATGGCACCCTGACCAACCACGACAAGGTGGTTACCCCGAAAACCCGCGAAGCGCTGCTCCAGGCAGAAGCCGAGGGTGTTGTTATCATCCTTGCTTCAGGCAGACCGACCTACGGCATCGAACCGGTGGCAGAATGTCTGGAACTGGATAAACGAGGCGGATACATCCTATCTTATAATGGCGGCAACATCGTGAATGCCAAGACTGGCGAAAAACTCTTCGCCCAGTTCCTGCCTGATGAGGTGATACCTATATTATATAGGTACGCGAAGGAGAAGAACCATGCCCTGCTGGGATATGCCGGCAACGAGATTATCACCGAGATGCCCGACGACCAGTATGTGAAGGAAGAATCGCGTATCAACAAGATGAACATCCGAAAGGTAGAAAACCTGTTCGAAGCCCTGGAGCCTCACCCTACCAAGCTCCTCATGACAGGCGACCCGGCAGATATGCTCAAGGCAGAAAACGAGCTTTCAGAGATTTTGGGCGACAGGATGGACATCTTCCGCTCAGCCCCATTCTTCCTGGAACTGGTTCCTAAAGGCATCGACAAGGCAAAGTCCCTGCTCCGCCTTCTGTCGAAAATCAATCTCACCCCAGCCGATATGATTGCTTTCGGAGATGGCTACAACGACTTGAGCATGCTGAAACTGGCAGGCATGGGTGTAGCCATGCAGAATGCAGCACCAGAGGTTAGAGCCGAAGCCGACTACATCACGCTTTCCAATGAAGAAGATGGCATAGCTGCTGCTTTGGAACATTTCTGTAAAAAGGATTTTTAAAAGTAAAAAGGTAAAAAAGTAAAAAGGTAAAAAGAAACTAGGGAGATTATACCCCGCTAGGCTTTTTTACCTTTTTACTTTTTTACCTTTTTACTTTTCAACAATCAGTCCACCCTTAGGCTGCATTTCTACCTTCAGGTTTCCCTTCTTATCCACCTTTACGGTCTTCATCTGCGATACTGGCCAGAGAGCCTTCTTGTCCTTGCTTGCCGTCTCATAATAATAGGTAACGGTTTTGCCGGCAAGCATTGGCAGATTCAGGGTGAGCTTCATCACCTGGTCGGTGCCGTTCAAACCAGCCACATACCATTTATCACCATGGCGACGGGCAACAACGGCATATTTTCCAGGATAACCGGCGATGAATTTGGTCTCATCCCAGGTTGTAGGAACGCTCTTCAGGAAATCAATCTCGTGCTGAGGAAGCTCAGAGAGATTATTCGGATAGATGGCGATACATTGGATAGCTGCCTGGTTCATGATAGCCGAAGCCATCTCGAAAACATCGGTGGTATAACGGCGATGACGACTCTTGTTATCTTTAGAGAGATACTTGTTCATGATGGTACCACCCCAATCCATCGCAGCCACGGCGTTGCGGCAGAATGGATGCATGGTCAGTTCGAAAGCCTCCTGCTTGGCATGATACTCAGAGAAGAATACATTCTCCGAAGCCAGTACAGCCTCGCTCGATACATAGTTAGGATACATGCGCTCCCAACCTCTTGGCAGGGTGCAGCCATGGAAGATAACCTGAATGCCATAATCGTTGGCATCGCTCAGGATGTCTTCATACTGCTGCATGGTATGCTGCTTGTCGCCACCGAAGAAATCTACCTTGATACCCTTGATGCCGATACTCTTCATCCAGGCCATCTCCTTCTTGCGGGCCACGATGTTATCCATGATGCCACGAGGTCCCTGAGGTGCATCGTTTGCCACACCATTGGAATTATACCAGAGCATCAGACTCACATTCTTGCTCTGCGCATACTTGCTCAACTCTGCTATCTTGTCTCTACCAATCTGGGTATCCCAGAGCGCATCAACCAGCACATATTCATATCCCATGGTAGCAGCCAGGTCGATGAACTGCTTCTGGTCGTTATAGTTGCAGGATTCATCCTGCCAGATGAGCCAGCTCCAGGCATACTTGCCAGTTCCGTATTTCTGGGAAGCCTCGAATCTTGGCTCTACTACATCGTATGGAATGGTGGTCTCTACCAGAGGCTTCAAATCAGAACCCACAGTAATGGTACGCCAAGGAGTGGAACCCGGAAGGATGAAGGTGCCCGATGTAGAACCGATGCCATCTGCCTCCTTCTCCATAGGGAAGGCGATCTGATAACCCTTAGCAGCATCGTAATCGCTGATGTGACAACCCGGATAGTTGCCGTGAGTACCGGTCTCGCTGACCAATACCCAGCCATCGCCACCTACCTTGAAGAGGCAAGGGAAGGTATAGCCATGGCCATAACCCGACTTGGCTGTAAGAGGCTGATCCACCTCATAATCTTCTTCATAACTTGGTTTGGTACGGGCAAAACCGATGAGCGGATCCGACTGTGGACAGAGGTAAGTGGTGGTTACCTTCGGCAGATTGAAGGCAGTCTTCTCCTCGTTTACGATGAGATGCTGAGCCTTCAGTTGATCAAAAGTATAACGGAATGCCACATCATTGTTGCTTACATTGAAGGTAACCGTCATTGGCTGCTTCTTACCGTTGATGTATGTCACGTTGAGCTGGTTGGCATGATAATCTACATGCGAAAACTTGGCGGTGCGGAGGTCATAGCTCTTCTCCACCTTTATCTCATTCTTGCCCTGATAGGTCAAGTCCTGACTGAAATCGCCTACATTGGCAAGGAGTCCGAGCTGTGATTCCTCCATCATCCGCTTGCCTGCATAGTCGATGGAATAATAGAGTTTGCCATCGCGGTCTTCTACCACGACATTCAACTTACCATCAGGAGAACTGACAGTATTCTTCTCTGCGTATGCACCGATGCTCGCCATCAATGCCAGCGCTACTGCTAAAACATTTTTCTTCATTTCCAGATAAAAGTAATTAGTTTATTTGTTACTATGTTTTTATGCCGCAAAGTTAAGCAATGTTATCGAATAAACAAAAATTAAATCGAATTATTTTGTATTTTCTTCAAATAATAGTAACTTTGCACGAAATAAACTATACACATATCAGCAGTTATGTTACAACTTGACAATTTCTATAAGGCTCGCTTCGTGCTGAGCAAGGTAATAAGAAAGACTGAGTTGGTTCACACGCCAAGAATCAACCCAGAGAGTGATGTTTATTTGAAACCAGAGTGCCTGCAGAAGACCGGTTCGTTCAAGATTCGTGGTGCTTACTATAAGATTTCACAACTCACCGATGAAGAAAAGGCGAAGGGTGTGATAGCCTGTTCTGCGGGCAACCATGCACAGGGTGTAGCGCTGGGAGCTACAGCCATGGGCGTCAAGAGCCTCATCTGTCTGCCAGAAGGTGCTCCTATCTCCAAGGTAGAAGCAACCAAGCGACTGGGTGCTGAAGTCTGTCTGGTACCTGGCGTTTACGATGATGCCTACCAGAAGGCGCTGGAACTGAAAGATGAGCATGGCTACACCTTCGTTCATCCTTTCGATGATGAGAATGTCATCGCCGGGCAGGGCACCATCGGATTGGAAATTATCGACCAGCTGCCTGATGTAGAGGCTGTAGTAGTGCCTGTTGGCGGCGGCGGTCTGATTTCGGGTGTGGCTTTCGCCATCAAATCGTTGAATCCGCATGTAAAGGTATATGGTGTTCAGGCTGAAGGAGCAGCAAGTATGGTACAGAGTCTGCACGATCACAAACAGGAGAAGTTGCCTTCTGTAGCAACCGTAGCCGATGGTATTGCCGTAAAGGAACCGGGCAAGATTACCTTTGAAACCTGCTCCAACTATGTAGACGAAATCGTAACAGTGAGCGAGGATGAGATCTGTGCAGCCATCCTGAAACTCATAGAGAGTGAGAAGATGGTAGCCGAAGGTGCCGGTGCGGCCAGCGTGGCAGCAGTAATGTACAACAAGGTTCCGGTGAAGGGCAAGAAAACCATCTGCGTGGTAAGCGGCGGTAATATCGACGTAACCATCCTGAACCGCGTCATCACCCGTGGTCTTGCCAAGAGTGGCCGTCTCTGCACCATCGAGATGGAACTGGATGACAAACCGGGCGAATTGGTAGAGGTCTGCTCTGTCATCGCCGGATTGGGCGGTAATATCACCGGTGTTCACCACGACCGTTCTGCCAACCGCAACAAGGTGAATGCCTGCGTGCTCCGCCTCACCATGGAGACTCGCGACGAGGAACACGTAAAAGAAATCAAGGAGGCTTTGGAATCAAAGGGATTCCATCTCTGGATAGTATAACCGTGCAGAGACTTACAAAAATCCATAAAATATAAAAAGAGGGTGCGCCGTCAGTTGATAGCGCATCCTCTTTTTATATATCATTAAAAGCTTTATTACCATCAAGCTCTTTTGTTATTGAGCTTTATCTTTAATAGAGCTACTTTACTTCCTTGAGCAAGCAAGGGCGAACCTTCTCGGTTACACCAGCTTCCTCAGTAATCACGGTAGTGAGAGGCTTGAGATCGGCAGCATTCTTTGCCACCATCACCTTGTAATCACCAGCCTCAACCTGCCACTGACTATCAACCTCATTGAAAGAAGCCAGGTTCTTGTATGGGATGTCGATAGTAACTGTCTCCGACTCACCAGGCTGCAAATTCTTAGTCTTGGCGAAACCACGAAGTTCCCTGGTTGGTTTATCCATATCCTTGCCAGGAGCTGCCACATATACCTGAACAACTTCCTTACCAGCTACCTTACCAGCATTCTTCACAGTCACCAGGACCTTGATATTGCCCTGTGCATCCTTCGTTACCACAGGTTTGCCATACTTAAAGGTAGTATAGCTCATACCATAACCAAAAGGAAAAGATACAGACACATTCTTAGTCTGGTAATAACGATAACCTACATAAACACCATCATTATACTCGGTGTAATCCACATTCTTCACGTTACCCTTGCTACCGATGCCCTTACCCATAAACATACCAAGCACATCATCAACCTTGACAGTCTCAGGGTTAGGGAAATCAGCCTTAGAAGGAACATCGTTATAACTTACAGGCCATGTCATAGGAAGACGACCAGAAGGATTCTCCTTACCCGCCAAGATGTCAGCAACACAGTTACCACCCTCCTGACCAGGCAACCAAGACAACAATACAGCATCAGGACCACCAATCCAACTCTTGGTCTCAACAACGCCACAAACATTCAAGATGACAACCACCTTCTTACCTGCCTTATGGAAAGCGTTGCAAACGCCAGAAATCATATCCTTCTCCTCCTTGGTGAGATTGAAGCTGTCAGAAATCTTTCGATCCAAGAACTCACCAGACGACTTACCAATAGTGATGATTGCCATATCGTTGTTTTTGACGGCAGCAGACATATTCAATTCAGCAAGGCTCATCTCAGGGATGAAGTGACCAGGCAAGAAAGCCTCCAAAGGATTCTTTGGCTTTGGCAAGTTCGCCTTTGCCTTTGGAGCATACTCTATGTATGACTTACGGATATCGTCATCCACCTGATAGCCAGCATTTTTCAAACCATCCAACAAACTTACCACATAAGCATGGTTAACATTGCCAGAACCAGTACCACCAGCTATGAAATCATAAGAAGTATTGCCGAAGAGAGCTATGTTCTTAATCTTCTGATCGAGTGGCAATACATTCTTGTTATTCTTCAATAACACCATTCCCTCGGTAGCGGCATTGCGAGCCACCAAAGCATGTCCCTTCAAATCAGGGTTGTTGTCGGCAACATACTGCTTGAAACGAGGAGTCTGCATGATATACTCCAAGATATGGCGGACATTGCGGTCGAGGATTTCCATCGACAGGCGACCATTGAGCACAGCCTTGCGAATCTCCTTCACCTGGTCTGCCTTACCTGGCATCAACAGGTCGTTACCCGCTTCCATCTGGGCAGCTGCGCTAAGACCACCAAACCAGTCGGTCATCACCATACCCTTGAATCCCCACTCATGGCGAAGAATCTCTGTTATCAAGTCACAACGCTCACTAGACATCGTACCATTTATGAGATTGTAAGAAGTCATCACTGTCCAAGGCTGAGCCTCCTTGATAACAATTTCGAAAGGTTTCAAGTAAATCTCACGGAAAGTACGTGGATTACCGATAACATTGTTACGAGTACGATTGGTCTCCTGGTTGTTCAGTGCGAAGTGCTTCAACGAAGTACCGACATCGTTGCTCTCGATACCATTCACCATAGCAGCACAAATGGTACCAGCCAACAATGGGTCTTCTGAATAATACTCAAAGTTACGACCACAAAGAGGATTACGCATAATATTGGTAGCAGGTGCCAACAAGACATCTACGCCATAATGCTTCACCTCGTCTCCCATAGAGGTACCTACGGAATACACCAAGTCTTTGTTCCAGGTAGAGCTCATCACAGTAGCCACAGGGAAGTGGGTACAATAGAACGTCTTGTCGGTATTCTTGCGCTTAGGGTCGATGCGAAGACCAGCAGGGCCATCGGCTACAACCGTAGCAGGAAAAAACAAAAGCTCAAAA
>ENA-OPGJ01000309-OPGJ01000309.1-human-gut-metagenome-genome-assembly--contig:-NODE-309-length-14026-cov-9.533462_pt1 | contig 14026 bp, 9 predicted proteins | sample MGYA00241642_ERZ501581 | MGnify/ENA primary metagenome ERZ501581 (study PRJEB25962, sample SAMEA2042391) | human gut metagenome | biome: human gut; feature: human-associated habitat; material: faeces... | reverse complement strand
ACAACAGACCGATTGGCAGGGTTAAGTATGCGCTAAATTAATTCCGCCAACGGGTTATTTATAATATATCATTCCAAGAATCATCGCCTATCAAGCGATTCCCCTTTCAGCCCGCAAAATTAGCCATTATTCCTGAAACCACAAACCTTTTTGGGAAAAACTTTCAAAAACAGATGCTTCAGATAAGAGCTTTTCTCTTTTAATATACTCTATTCAAGTTTCTTTACTTCAAAATATTGACATATCCCTTATTCTGTACCAATTCAGAATTTAAATCGATGCATTTCTGAGGAATCGGGAAGACGGTGGTGTAGCCGGAGGATTCACCCTGAAGAGGCGTACGGAGATCGTAGGCACCGGTGAATTTGCCGAAACGGATGAGATCCTGACGACGCCATCCTTCCCATACCAACTCCAGCAACCGCTCTTCCAGAATGTTATCGAGCGTAGCCTTACGGTAAGGCATTCCCACACGGGCACGAATCCTATTCAACTCCTCATCACCATTCTCTCCGTTTCGGACCTTTGCCTCTGCCTTCATCAATAAAGCATCTGCATATCGGAAAAGAACTATGTCGTTACTCTGCAACTTGCCGTCCATATAAGAGGTTCTATCCACCTCATACTTCGCCATCCTCGCTCCAGCCGTCTTGACAAACTTACTGTTGGTCAGGTTTTGAGCCACTTCAAAAGGCTGATACTCCAACGGCTTTCCATTATCCATCAGCAGTTCATGACCATCTACCTTTACCACTCCCGCCACAAAGTTCATCTTGCAACGGACATCTTCATCAGCCTCGCCAAAATGATTGGCTTTCATCGTAGAAATCGTGGCACTAGTACCATTCTCACTTCCCCATCCCAAGACACCGCCATGCGTATAATGGTAAGAGCGGAAGAGATAATGGAACTGGTTGGTATAGATATTCTTATCCATCGGAATCGTGAAGATATTCTCCTTTGATGTCTCATTATGCGTAGAGAAATTGAATGAATCATCCGACTCCAGGACATAGCCTTCTTCTGCCAGTTTATCACAATAATAAATGCAGGTTTCCCAAGCATTCAACTTTCTGCAGTCCACCTTATCGCCATTACGCAAAGAGGCATCAGAAGCCGGCACAGAGAAATGAATGTCACTTCCCTTCGGACGGCTCGCATAACCCTGGGTCCAGTCATCATACATATAGATTTCTGCATTCAAAGCCAATTTCGCCAACAGAAAGTTGACTACCGGCTGGGTGATGCGACCATAATAATTGCCTTCCTTATTGCTGTGCTGGTCGGGAAGTGAAGGCAATACCTGCTGCAACTCCTGAAAGACAAACTGGAAGATAGAACTGCGATCTGTCTGACCTTGGAACAGGCTGGAATGGAGCTGTTCTGCACTGGAAAGGACCAATGGAATCCGACCGAACATGTCCATAGCATAGTAATAGAACATAGCCCGGATGGCTCTTATCTCAGCCCGATATTCCTCCTGCTGTGCGGCAGAAAGCAGGGCCGACTTGTTGCTGATAATATCCAAAGACTTATTAGCCAGCACGATAACCTTATAAAGGTACTTCCACGTATCATAAAGAGACTGGTCATCGGCACTCCACCGATGCTGGTACATGGCATTCCAGAGGCCACCATCATACCAGTCGCCGCCTCGAATCGGAATCATCGCCTCATCGGTGGTCAGCGTATTATAATCGTAAATGCCTCGGCAGGTGCCCTGGATGCCCTCACTCTCGTTAGCTCCACCTATATAATTATAGAGAGAAGCCACGGCATTGATATAAATATCAGATGCAGAACCATAGATGGCATCCTCGTCCAACTGATCCTTAGGATGTTCGTCCAGGCAGGATGTCATAGACAATGCCGCCAGCAGCAGAAATAAAAATCTATATCGTTTCATAACTTTCTGATTTTAGAATTGAACACTTAAACCCAATGAGAAGGTTCTGTAAATAGGATAAGTCCGCTTATCATCAATACCCATCGTACTGTTCACCACGTAGCTGTTAATCATCGGAGTCAAGCCGCTGTAACTGCTGATGGTGGCAAGATTGTTGACACTCGCCGAAACTCTGAGCGACTGCACCACGCCCTTTCGGATAGGGATATCATAGCCCAGCGTGAGATTCTCAAAGTTGAGATAATCGCCCTTCTCCAGCCAATAATCAGAAACATTCTGGTCAACGATATTCTTCTCAGGAGCTCCCTTCAGCACATTATAATCCGGGAAACTCGACATATTGGTGTAGGCTAAGCCCGTACCATTGAATATCTTATGTCCGAAGGCTCCGTTCATCTGCAATGAAAGATACCAGTCGCGATAACGGAAACTGATATTGGAACCCAACGTTACTTTAGGAGTAGCCTGACCGGCAATATATCTGTCACCGCCATCACTCAAATCTACGGTTCCGTTCTTGTCCAAATCTTCGATATCATAGCGGTAATGCCCATTTCCATCTTCTATAATTCCCTTGCAATGAGGAAGATAGAATACCCCCAAAGGCTGACCAACTATCTGATAGACCACATTGTTGTAACCACCATGCTGACCGGCACCCGACAAGGCACCCATCGCAGTAATATCGGCTGCCGACATCTGCATTCCGTCATATTCACCACTCAGCGAGAGAAGTTTGTTCTTCTGCCAGGAGAGATTCATATTGATATTCAGTTCCATGTCCTTCTTCTGGATAGGAGTGAAGGAAACGCCGACCTCCAAACCCTGGTTGCTCATAGAACCCAGGTTTGCCAACAGTTTATCATAGGCAAAAGGCGGAACCGGCACATCATAGGCATAGAGCATGTCGGTGGTCTTGGAATAGTAATATTCTGCCGTCAGAACCAGCCGGTTGTTCCACAATCCCAAATCAGCTCCGATATTCCAGGTAGCGCGGGTTTCCCACTTCAGATCAGGATTGTTATTGCTAATCATTCCCATCGTAACCGTAGGAGAACTGTTCACCGAAACAATACCATTCTGCCGTACCGTATTCAAAGTGGTATAAGAAGATATTCCGCCAAGATTACCTGAGCGTCCATAGCCCGTACGCAGTTTCAGCATGGTAATTTCCTTGAGAGAACGGAGCCATTTCTCCTGCTTCATATCCCAGGAAAGAGAGACGGATGGGAAGAAACCCCAGGTATGGTCATTGCCCACCATCGAAGAACCATCGCCACGCATGGAAACCGAAAGACTATACTTATTATATAAGGTGTAGTCGACATTGCCCATCACAGAAGCCAGGGTCGGATCTTCGTACTTGCTGTCTGTCCCACCGAAAGGCCGTGATGCAGCAGCACCTATATTATGGTAATACATGTCGTTGTTGGTGATTCCCTTCGCAGAAGTCCAGAATCCCGTTCGAATATCCTTCTGATATTCTGCACCCACCATTGCCTTCAGATTGTGGATTCCCCACGAATGCTGATAGTTAAACGATACATTGGCAAGCCAGTCCTCGCTCTTGAACTCCCCACGATAGAGATTGCCCTGCGCCCAAAGCCAGGTAGGACAGAACTGGTTGTTCTCGTTGGAAGCATAACTGTATGCTCCGAAAGCAGAAACACTCAGAGAATTTGTCATATCATAGTTCAACTTCAGATGAGCATTGAAGTTCATATTCTTCGTATCATCACGCTCCTTGAGCACGGCACCGGGAGGATTCACCTGAGATGCAGCCCCATTCTTCACCCAACTGCCGTTCAGCTTATCATAAGGATAAGTAGGATTCATGGCATCGGCAGAATAGAAAAGCATCTGACTGTCGAAGATATCATTGTTCTTGAAAGACGAACCGAACACGCCGAAATCTCCCGTCAGTTTATCGCCAAATGCCTTCTGGGTGACATCAATCTTAGCCACCAGATTACGATAGCCCTTGCTCCGAATAATCGTGTTATGGTCGATATAGCCAAAAGAAGCGCGGTAGTTGCTCTGCGGAGTGCCACCGCTGAAGGCCAGATAATGGTTCTGGATATTTCCGGTTCGGGTAATCGCCTTGCGGAAATTGGTATCATATCCCTTATTGTTATACTCCAGCCCATACTTCTGTGCAGCAGCTATGTATTCGGCGGCATTGAGCATCTCCATACTTTTGTACATCGCCTCTATACCATAGTTTCCCTCGTAAGAAATCTGAAATCCCTTACCCGTCCCCTTCTTGGTCTTTACCTGGATAACGCCCGAAGCACCACGGGAACCATAGAGTGCTGTTTCGCTGGCATTCTTCAGTACTGTAAAGCTCTCTATATCGGCGGGATAGATTGTAGCAAGCGTCGCCACATCAGAAGTAACACCATCAATAATCACCAGAGGATCATTGCCGCCCATGATAGAAGTTGTACCGCGAACCCGGACGGAGTTCAACATAGCAATACGGTCAAGACCATTGGTAGTGACGTTAACACCTGCCGTCTGTCCGCTCAAGGCATCCAGGGCATTATTGAGCACACCCTTCTTCAGAAGTTCAGGCTCCACTACACTCACCGAACCTGATAAGCGCAAGGAGTCTAGGCCTTCGATGTTCACAGACTGAGCACAGAGGGTTTGGGGTGCAAGAATCATCGCACCCATCGCATAAAATATGGTTTTTAAGTTCTGTTCCATAACTATTTCATCGTTTAGTCAAGGTTCAAATCGATTTTCGATTGCAAATATAATAAAAAAGAGTGATTCAAAGTACGTTTTCTTGAAAAAACTTCAAAAAAACCGCAGGCTTAAGAGTTAAGACAGAAGAAAAGCTCGCCAAGACGTTCAAAATCTTAGCGAGCTTTCTCTTTTTATATCAGTATTTTATTTCACTTTCACTTCTATCACATTCTTCGCAGCCTCAGCACTCGAACCACCTACGAATATCTGATATTTGCCGGGAACCACACGCATGGTATTGGTCTGGGAATCCCAACCCTCGAAACTCTGGCGAGGCAGACTGATGGTTACCTGCTGCTGTGCGCTGGCAGAAAGCGACATCGCCATCAGCATCGCCATAAAAAATAGTTGTTTCTTCATTGATCTTATATTATTTTATTCGATTTATGCTTTGATTTTTAAGTTGGTGACAAAGTTACACTTTTTTGTTGAGATAACCGCATCATCTGGCAGAAAAGTTTAAAATATTTATCCTTTCGTGCCAACATTACCACTTTCAGTCCGCTGGCACATAAGTTGCAAAAACAGAGAGTGAAAGCTGAAGCCAAAAGATAAAGGAGTTCGGAAGAATGACGGAGTTTCGAGGCGAAAGCAAAAAAATAACAAGAATATTAACAAACAGAAATCCCGACGGAGCCGTAAGGAACCGAGAGGACGAGTAAAATAAAATTTGGAGGTTTTAATTATGTTGTTAGCACGTAGAAATAATGATTCAGATTGGTTGAGTAACTTCTTTGATGATACTTTATTCAATACCGAAGTAATGTCACGTATGAATGCTACTGCTCCTGCCATTAACATCAAGGAGACAGATAAGAATTACATCATGGAGGTTGCAGCTCCTGGCTTGAAGAAAGAGTGGGTTCGTGTAAACATCGATAACGATGGTAATCTGAACATCGCCATCGAGAACAAGATGGAACACAAGGATGAAGACAAGCACGAGCACTATCTGCGCCGCGAATTCTCTTACAGCAACTACCAGCAGTGTTATACGCTGCCTGAGGATGCTGATCGTGAGAAGATTTCAGCAAAGGTAGCTGATGGTATACTCGAGGTCGAGATTCCAAAGCTTACTCCTAAGGAGGAGGCTAAGACTACAAAGAACATCGAAGTCAAATAATCATCTCCCATAAATGATGGAGGCAGATTCCAAAGCAATTTGGAATCTGCCTTTTTTTGTGCCCTTATCTGAACCATCGCATTTTTCATCTACCTTATTATCATGATTTTCATGGAGCAGCCGAAAGTTTTTTACCATAAATCTTTTTTCTTCCATAATTAATATGTAATTTTGCAGGCAGAAAAGCAGATATGAAAGCTTCTGCTTATAGAATTCAGAACATTTATATAAGAAACAGATGAAGAAAACAATTCCAGTAATAGGCATGGCTTGCAGCGTATGCTCTGCCAATGTAGAAAAGAAGCTGCAGTCGCTAGAAGGCATCAACTCCGCCTCGGTTTCCCTGGCAAGCCGAACTGCCCTGGTAGATTATAACCCCGATATCATCTCTCTGGAAGATATGAAGCGGGAAATCAGCAACGCCGGATACGACCTTGTTATCGAAAACGACAGAAGCGTGGAGGAAATCAAACGCCGTGAGTTCACCCTCCTGCGCCGCCGAGCCCTCGCTTCCTGGCTCTTCGCCATCCTGACCATGTGTTTCTCCATGGGCTGGATTTCACTGGGCATGGAACAGAATATGATTTCAGATGGCGTTGCCTCGGCTCATCACTCGAGTTCCTTCGCCAACCAGATCTGTCTGCTCCTGGCACTCGCCAACCTACTCTACTGCGGCAAACAGTTTTATGTTTCCGCCTGGAAGCAGCTCCTGCATCATACGGCAAACATGGATTCGCTCGTAGCACTCAGCACCCTTATCGCCTTCCTCTTCAGCACCTTCAACACCTTCTTCGGAGAAATGGTATGGGGAGCGAGAGGCATAGAATGGCACACTTATTTTGATGCTTCCGTGATGATTATCACCTTCGTGCTGACCGGCAGATGTCTGGAAGAAAAAGCAAAAGACAGTACGGCGAGCAGCATCCGACAACTGATGGGAATGCAGCCGAAAACCGCCCGACTGGTGACTTACGAGAAGATAGAAGGCACCAACGACTACAAGATGGAGGAAGTTCCGATTTCCACCATTCAGATAGGCGACATGATAGAGGTAAGAGCCGGCGAAAAGATTCCGGTGGATGGCGTGGTTACCCAGGCAGAGAGTTTCATGACTCCCGATGCAGCCTATATAGATGAAGCGATGATCAGCGGCGAACCGACTCCGGCGATGAAAAAGGCAGGCGACAACGTGCTGGCTGGCACCATTCCGAGTCAGGGAAAGCTCCGCATGAGAGCCAAGCAGATTGGCGAGAACACCGCCCTGGCTCACATCATCCGCATGGTTCTGGAGGCGCAGGGCAGTAAGGCGCCCGTGCAGCGCATCGTGGATAAGGCGGCTCTGATTTTCGTTCCTGTCGTGGCAGCCATCGCCCTCATCACCTTCCTGGCGTGGTGGCTGATAGGCGGCAACGCTGCTCTTCCTCAGGCCATCCTTTCAGCCGTAGCCGTATTGGTCATCGCCTGTCCTTGCGCCATGGGCTTAGCTACTCCTACCGCCCTGATGGTGGGCATCGGCAAGGCAGCGCAGAAGCAGATTCTCATCAAAGATGCGTCGGCGCTGGAGAATCTCCACAAGATCAACGCCCTCGTCATCGACAAGACCGGCACCCTCACCATTCCTAACCAGAATATCGATTTCACCAAGCAGGAGGATTTGGATCTGGAGACGAGAGAGGCCCTCAAGCCTCATGCCCAGGAAGCGATGAAGCAGTTGCAGGAAAGGGGAATAGAGGTCTATATGATGAGTGGCGACAAAGAGGAAGCGGCTCACTACTGGGCAGAGAAAGCCGGCATCAAGCATTACCAGAGCAAGGTGCTGCCTGGCGACAAGCAGGCTTTGGTAAAGAAACTTCAGGACGAAGGCAAGCAGGTAGCGATGGTGGGCGACGGAATCAACGACACCCAAGCCCTGGCCCTTGCCAACGTGAGTATGGCGATAGGAAAGGGAACGGATGTGGCGATGGATGTGGCGCAGATTACGCTGATGAGCGACGACCTGCTGGCGCTTCCGAAAGCCGTAAAACTGAGCCAGAAGACGGTTCACATGATTTGGCAGAATCTCTTCTGGGCGTTCATCTACAACATTATCTGCATCCCGTTGGCAGCCGGAGCCCTTCATATCTTCGGCATTGATTTCCAGATAACCCCAATGTGGGCAAGTGCCCTGATGGCCTTCTCCAGCGTAAGCGTAGTGCTTAATTCGCTGAGGTTGAGAATGGCGTAAAATGAAAGAAAATGGGAAAAGTCTGAGACTTCCATAATATATAAACGAGACTTCTTGTTTTGAATGCCAAGAAGTCTCGTTTATATATTTTGACTAAAGCTCTTTCTCTTTTCTCAATTCGTCAAGTACCTTACCTTTATAGGAAAAGTACTTAGCTCCTTGATATGCGCCAGAAGGAGTTTGTTTCTCTATCGGCAAGAAAGTTCCTACAAAAGGAGAGAGTTTGTAGATTCTGTTCTGATACTCCACCGTATCATCACTTGCCACTCTAACCTCAATACCAGTTGGAATAAAAGTAACTATCTCACCTATTTTAATACCAACCATGCTAAACTTAAAACGTGGACGTTTATGAGTTTTCTCCACATCCTTCTGCACTTTCGGCTCATTAGAAACCTTTGGCTTATTATCCTCATACTCCGTAACCACCGCATCATCTATGGTTTGAGCAATATCTTTGAAGATATCCAGAGCTATTTGTGGGGCGACATTGAAGAACTCTCGGTTCTGTCGGATACGCAAATCCGTCAAACGATCTATCGTTTTATGCACCAACTTCTCCACCTCGTTATACTTTGCAGTCTTCATGGTTGCAAAGATTTCGAAAGGCAGAGGCACAGCCGTATTATCAAGTTCCTTCGATCGGACATCCACCGGCCGTGAACTCTTACCTATCTTCACCCAATCCTCGCGAAAGCTCGGATTGGTGAGGATATAAACGTAACCGATATTATCTTTGTTCATTGTTTCGTTACTTTAAATATTTATCCAAGATGGCTTGCTTGGCAGAGGAAGCATTGGACATAGATTCTCTTAAATCCATTATCGCTGAAATATTTTTCTGATACTCAGCAACTTTTCTCAATTGTTCATCCATAGAAGGAACAGGTATTTCCAACTCCTCATAGAATGTAATCGGCACTCTTCTGTGACCACTTGAGCCAGTCATTACAGCAGCAGCCCTTTCTCGAATTTCTTTTCTATTTAGGTAAGCAAAGAGATAAACATTATTGATTAGTTTATTATTCACCCTGAGTACATGAAACTCAGAACTACCAAAACCAATACCATTCGTCAAACCAGTAGCAAGCGCACACTTACCATTCTCCATACACGGAGTTATCTTAGCAATAATAATATCACCTTCTGCAAAATAAGTATAGCTACCTTTACGAACATCAACCAATGGTTTATCTACTTTTTGCTCAATATATCCATCATTGCTTACAGATGACATTTCGACAAAAGAGACCATTGTTGAAGACTCTATAGATTTCACATCTGCTTTCGACGGATTGATTGCCGAACAAAGTTTCTCCAACTTTTGACTTCTACCTGCAACTTCATCAAAAATTGATTCCACACGATTATTCAAAGAATCCAACTCAAACTGTTGTTGCTTGAATTTTTGATCAATCTTCTCACATTCCTCCACGATTTTCTTTTGAATATCCATTGGAGGAAGTGGAACCTCAAAATTAGAAATACTTCGTTTATCACCACGTGGCATTTTTATTCCAGTTTTTCCAACCATCATATATTCAAAGAAAATATCACTTGATAATACCTCAAACAGGTAGTCATTCAATATTTCATTTACTCTTTCATTTCTAAATACCAATACATCATTTGAACAACCACCATCATATTCTGCCAACCAAATTTTCTTCAAATAAGGACGGATATTAGATACTAAAATATCATTTTTGTGATACTCTGTTATCTTGTCTATATTAGGCATTCCTACATATGGCTTTACACCCGAACAATTTTGAAGAATATTTTCTGTAGAGATATAAGTCTTAACATCTATACCAGACAATGCTATTTTAACACTTGAATATGGAGCTATTTTTCCTAACTTTTCCTTGGGATACTTTGTTTCTATTTCCGGATAAGATAGTGTTGCAACAGTCTTTATTGTCTTATCGAAATTCACACGTGAAAAATCCAACAAGTCCACTAATTCATATTCAGAAGCAACATCTACATACTCATCTAAAATAGAATTATCTACCCCACAATAATTATTACGAATCAAAGCATTAATTTTACTTTCATCGTCCAGATTTAGAGGTGCAAACAATGGGGTCATAATACCTTCTATTCCTTTAATCTGCTCTATAGTATCATCATCTGCTGCTTCATCATCAGAGGAAGAATCCTTGATTTTTCCTGTATTCAGATAATGAATACCTTCTGCACCTTTTCGATTACTCCATTCATATCCCAAGAACTTTTTTTCCAAAGATTTGTCAGATGGGCTTTGCACCACCAATACCGGCTGCGGATTTGAAGCAGCAAGCATATAGAAATAGAGCTTTTCTTTCTCTATTTCGCGAATGAATTTAAGAGTAAAACGTTTCTCCTCCAACAATTTCTCTGCTGGAGTCAATGCCACATAAGCACGACTCTTTACAAACTTCTGGGCTTCGTCACGTACTTTCTTTGCCTCAGCAACTAAAGCTGTTGAAGCTGTATTCTTTCCTTGTTTTTTGATATTTAGAGCTTTCACGTATTCCTTTGCCATATCAGAATCCATGAAGCCATCCGTTAATTCACCTTTCAACAACTGGATATAATCATCGTGCTTATATCCCATGTGTTTGATATAAGCATCCAAGTTTTGAGAATCTTTATATGCACCATTATCTACCATATTACCCTCAAACCATTCCGTAATGCGGTTGAGTAAATGTTTAGACAAATCTGGCTCCAAAGCTTTTCTGCGCAAGAACAATACTATCGTACTTGTATTGGTTTGACCAAATGTATTTGGTCCCAGGCTACAAATAGAAACAATATCGAAGTTTTTCAAGAGAAGTTCACGTGTTCGCATATAGAGACCGCCTTTCGACAAAATACTTGACGGCAGGACAATAGCTGCCACACCACCCGACTTCAAGAGTTGGGCAGCACGCTCGATAAAGAATGTCTCTATAGAGTTATTCTTCTCTATATTACTAATAAAATTGTTCAATGTATATCGTTCTCTATCCTCCTCAGGTAATGTTTCCAAAAAGCCAGATACAGAATATGGAGGGTTAGCCACCAATACGCTAAAAGTATGATCTTGAATACCCGACATTTCTTGCAATCCATCTCCATAATGGATATGAATACCATCCATACCATACATAAATGCAGCAACCTGACTTACCTTTGAAAGACGATAATCCTTTTCTATACCCACTATCTGCTCATAATATTCACGAAGCACAGAAATAAGCCTTTCTTCTTTAGCTCTCTTGTCATATATATTTTCAAGATGAGCCATTTCCTCAACAATCGGCTTGATCTGACGAGCATACTCTGTCAAGAAATGTCCTGCTCCACAAGCATAATCAATAACTTTAGGAATCTCACCACCTTCTAGAATTTGACGAAGAGGCAAAGACGAAACCAAAAAACGAGCTATAGGAATTGGAGTAAAAAACTGACCTTCACTTTGGTGCACACCACGATTAAGGAAACCCTCGAAAAGGTCTCCCAAAAACTGATTATCCGTATTTTTAGTCAAATAAATATCCTGCAACATACTGATGGTATCCTTCAATATGACAGCATTCTTATAGAACAACTGCTCATTATGCACATCGAGGAAGGCAAAAGGGTTATTATTGAAATATTTCAATTTACGGAAATACCTTTTAATCGTATCCCTTGCTTCATCAGCTTTAGATGTAAGAAATTTAAACGCATTTTCTATTTCTGCATTTTCTACCGAAGCCACCTCGTCATCGAAGAACTCCTTCATTCCTCTTTTATACAAATTGATCAAACGGTCTTGCAACGAGAAATAATCATCATAAGCCGCACCCTTCCAAAGTAACTGAAGTTCATTAGAATGATAACGCTCATCTATGATTTTCGCCAGGAAAAGATTCACCAATTTGTCAAAGGCATTCTCATGACTCGAAATAGTATGCTTACGCAGTATTAATGCAAACTCATTGTATTTCTTATCCAATGAGTATTCATCAATAGTCTTCAAATCATTTATGCCATAGCTCTTCTTTCCTATGTTGAAAGCGTCAATACCTTCTTCAAACAAACCACGAGTTGTAAAATCCTGCTTATACGTCTGCTTCCAAACATTAAAAAAGTCTTCACTTCCACCTTGCTGCTCTCGCATTTCCTGGAAACTATGGAGCTTATTATCCGTCTGCAGATATTCCTCATTATCAACCAAAGAAATAATATGATAGTTGATCTCAAGACGATTTATTTTTTTCCCTTTCTTGCTGTATTCTGGATAATCCGCCGCATACATACAAAGATATTGGGCTTTACGATATGTATTGAAATAACGAAACAATTGGTCACCATCACGCATAGTCCTTGCCCAATGTTTACGAAACTCATCCTCTTTCTTATCAATATCTGCCTTTTTACATTCAACAATAAGATATGGCTCACCATTATTATCGCTTACCAGAATATCACAGTATCCCGTGTCTGCACCAGCATAATTTCTTCCCTCCAACTTGATATGTTGAGGAAGATAACCACGCTCAAACAATTGGGCAACACAAACAAATACAACATAACTTTCTTTCTGATAATCTTCTTGCGTTGTATTTCTATCAGCCTGTAATCCTACCGGATAATTGAATTTACCAGTATTATAGTTATATTCCAAATCAAAGCCTTCGTCAGCCGAGCCAAAATGTCTGGTATAGACACCATGATTTGAAAAAAACTTCAAATCCAAAAGGACTTTTTGTATATTATCTTTTGTAATCATATATTTTTTATTTTTATCTTTTTTTCTATCGACAATGCTTTTGTTTTATAGCAATATCAATATACTCAAAATCAACTGCAAATATACAACATTTTTTGGAGAATCTATACCACACAAGGATTTTTCTTTCTTAAAATATTATATTTTCCACCTCCTTGTCCTCTAAACACATTTATAATAAATAGGCAGATAAGTAATGCCCAAAGAAATCCAAAATACACTTTTCCGATAAAACCAATAGTCGAAAACTACACTTTTCCTATGAAAATAGGGGGTTGGAAACCACACTTTTCCGAAAAAAGCGGTATTTTACCCTTATAAAACATGGATTTTAACCCATAAACTACCCTTTTTAGTAAAGGAGTTTTTCATGGCATATTGTAAAGTACTTTTAAGGGATTAGAAAATCTTAATGACCGATAATGACCTTGACCTTAATGACCTTATCCCCTAAATAGCCAGACTCCATTGTCAACAGAAAATCACATTACCCAAGCAAAATTGACAAGAAAGGCTGGATTGTATTTTTTCAGAGAAAGAAGGAGAAAAATACTCTTAGGAGCAAGAAAAAGTGGTTCCGATGGCACTTTTCACCCCTTCTGAAGGCAGAAATAAGAGGGGGAAAAGGCAGAATGAAACGGGGAAAACGAGGATTTACAAGGAATTTCTTGATATATTTTGTCAAGATTCTCATAAAAAGAGCAAGAAAACTGGGATAGATCGAAGGAGATTCTGTGCGTTTTAATAGCATTAAACGAGGGAAACAAAACAGTTCAATCAACGACTATCAAACTGATTATCAACACGATACATTCAACACTACATTCTTCCAGAATAGCTTTCAGAAGCACTATCGTGTCATTAAGGGTCAGGGTCATTAAGGGTCATTAAGAAAAAGCAAATGTCATTTAGAGCCATAGTATAATATAAATATATATTTATTATTATACTATAGAGACATTTGCGCCCCCGAAAACCTTAATGACCCTTAATGACCCTGACCCTTAATGACACCACCCCACATTTCCCCGCTTTTCAATCATCAAAAGCAATCCAAGGTTACTTTTGCAATCAGATGCACAAATCAAAAACACTTATATCTCTACACATCAGCTACTTACGCACTATTTTCCAACATTCTACCGGAAAAAGCTTGCTTTCTGCTTAGAATTTTTGTATCTTTGCACCGGCAATCGAAAGAACAGCCTTCTTGTGCCAAAAGGAGGGTGTGTCATAAGTCTATGGCGCACCCTCTTTTATGTTATTTATTGTATA
>ENA-OPGJ01000307-OPGJ01000307.1-human-gut-metagenome-genome-assembly--contig:-NODE-307-length-14063-cov-7.251642_pt1 | contig 14063 bp, 9 predicted proteins | sample MGYA00241642_ERZ501581 | MGnify/ENA primary metagenome ERZ501581 (study PRJEB25962, sample SAMEA2042391) | human gut metagenome | biome: human gut; feature: human-associated habitat; material: faeces... | reverse complement strand
CGCTCCAACCGCAATACGCTGACCTTTGAGCTGGCTGTGAACCTGCGCCACATCTGTGGCTTTGATGGCAATCTGATGGCTCAGATTATTCCCTGCTATGATGGTTTTTCTGAGCAGGAGAAGATGGCTTGCATCAAGTCGGCACTCGGAGAAAAACTTACGCAAATGCCTAAGCGACTGAAAGATGTACTGGCTGCGCTGAGACAGGAAAAGTTGAAGCAAGCTACTCTGAAAGGCATAACGCTTAAGGAGAACGAGGAACTGATCAATGCACTGGACGAGGCAAATGCCCAGGATGAACTGTTCTATTTCAAAGCCTTGCCCAAATTGCCGCAGGGAGTACGCGACTCGGTTAATGCAGTAGGGCCGACACTTGCTTTACCCGTGATTACCGCTATCTGTCCTGTCATCGGAATGCTGGCTACTGGCGTGAAAATCTCCATTCACGGCAAGATGAATTCGCTCAACCTCATCTCTTACATTGCCGGTGATTTTGCATCAGGAAAGGGAAGCATTGACCCGGTAATCAATGTATGGACTTCGGAAGTAAAAGCAATGGACAAAATGTACCAGCAGAAGGAGGATGAATGGAGAGCCAAGAAGCGTGCGGCTAAGAACAAGAAGGAGCAGCCGGAAGAGCCGAAACTGCCGGTAAGATGCTTGACACTGAACAATACGGTGGCAAATCTTGCTGAAAGACTGGCGAATACCGAAGGTAAACACGCCTTCTCATTTACACCGGAAGCTGACACCGTAGCGCAGAAGTGGAAATCGGCGATGAGCGACTTTTCCGTCATGTTAAGACAGGCTTACGACGGAACAAGCTATGAGCGCGAGGCAAGAAGTGCAGATGCGGTGAATGTTCATATCGAACATCTTTTGTGGAACGTTGTGATGTGCGGAACGCCAGATGCACTCTATCGAGTAGTGAACAATTATACGGATGGTTTCCAAAGCCGTATTGTCGTGGCGCGAACGCCGGACAACACGTTCACCCCGCTCACTGATAACCTCTTCGTGCTTACACCTCGCCAGCAAAGCAATATTCTGCAGATAGCACATCTGTTACCCATGATGGCAGGCGAAGTAGAACTGCCTAAGCTGGAAGCCAAGGGCAGGGAATGGCTGGAGCAGATAAGACTGGAGACGATGAAAGATGATGACAAAGTGAAAGCCCGCCAGCGTTTTCGTATCTGTCCTACCACGATGAGAATGATGGCGTGCATCATGCTCTGCAAGGTGGCAGAATCGCTGATACAAAAACTTGGAGCGGAAGAGGCAGAAACAAGATTGAAGGAGAATCCTCTCTTGTGGAAGGAAATGATTGTGAAAATGCAGACACCGAGCATGCTTTCAGCCTTTGATGTTCTGGCTAACTATCAGCTGGAGAATGCACTCTATTTCTTTCGCAGTCGTATCGAAGCTGCTTTCTCATCCAAGGATTATTGCGGACAGGCACCTGCTGACCGTATACGTCGTGGAAGAAACGATACTATCTTTGAGCGCTTAGACGTAACCTTCAATTTCGAACAGGCTCAGCAGCAGAGTGTTGCCATCAAGGGCGCTAACGTTACGCACGAGGCTGTAAGACAGATGCTGAAGAACTGGAAGCGACAGGGACTCATCAATATTCTGCCCGATTCACGTTATCAGAAAGTAGCATCTACGGTTTAAATCCGGTCATTTCCGGTCATTAAGGTCAAGGTCATTAAGGTCATTAAGGTTTTCGGGTGTGAACCCAGCCTTAATGACCACCCTTAAACCAATTATTCATTATTAATTGTAAATTATCATGCACATTTGTATATTTCGCCGCCGTTTCACTCCATGGGGAGTTGATGGCACAATGGTCATTAATGGTAAGTTTTTCTGCGGAACATTGGAGCGTCCTCAGGGCTATCTGAAAGCTGATGCTTACAGACTGGCACTTGTGCCGGTTTCCAACCCGAAGTTTCTGAGGGATGATGAGAAGAGCAGAATCATGCCTGTCATTCTGAAGGAAAACGGCAGAGTTCCGAAGTCTGTTATCCGCAAGCCGTTCTTTGTTCCGGGCAATGGTCCTTATAAATTAATGTATGGCAGCATCATTCTGGGCAGATCCTACATTTCTGGGCTTGTGCTTCATTCTGAGGAATACTTCTCGGAGTTTTGCGAGAAGGTGGATGAGGCAATCAGGAACAGGGAGCACATCACGCTCGTTATCAGAGACTGGGGCTTTGATGCGATTCCGCTTAAGTATTTATCACCTTTCAAATCATCCGTAAAATCATTATCATGCGTAAGATAAAGGAAATCATCATTCATTGCAGTGCGACCAAGGAAGGTCGCAACTTCACCGTAGCGGATATTGACCGCTGGCACCGGGAGCGCGGAATGCGCTGCATAGGTTATCATTTCGTGATTTATCGTGACGGCAGCATTCATGTAGGCCGTGCGATAGAGGAGGTTGGCGCCCATTGCAAGGGCCATAATTCCATCAGTATAGGCATTTGCTACATCGGCGGCTTATCAAAGAAAGGCAAGCCGAAGGATACAAGAACCCGAGACCAGAAAGCGGCAATGCGCTCGCTCATCGAGCAGCTGAAGGAGGAATATCCATTAGCCACGATTCATGGGCATAATGAATTTGCCAACAAGGCTTGTCCCTGCTTTGATGTAAAGAAGGAGTGGGGGAAGGAGTAAACACAAAAAATAGCGGATCTTTCACAGACCCGCTATTTCCTATTATTTTAAATTTTTTAAGATGTTTATTAAAAATTTTCTAGCCTTATACAATGCCCTGAGCCATCATAGCCTTAGCTACCTTCAGGAAGCCGGCTACGTTTGCACCCTTTACGTAATTTACGTAACCGTCTGGCTCAGTACCATACTTCACGCAGTTAGCGTGAATATCGTTCATGATGTCGTGGAGCTTAGCATCAACCTCCTCACGAGACCACTTCAGACGCTCTGAGTTCTGGCTCATCTCAAGACCTGATACTGCAACACCACCTGCGTTGGCTGCCTTACCTGGAGAGTAGAGAATCTTAGCATCCTGGAATACCTTGATAGCCTCTGGAGTAGAAGGCATGTTAGCACCCTCGCTTACTGCGATTACGCCGTTGGCGATGAGAGCCTTGGCTGCCTCCTCGTTGATTTCGTTCTGAGTAGCTGATGGGAGAGCGATGTCTGCCTTCTCAAACCAAGGCTTAGCACCTGCAACATATTTTACACCATACTTCTCTGCATACTCCTTGATACGGCCACGCTCTACGTTCTTGAGCTCCATGATGTAATCGAGCTTCTCGCGGTCGATTCCGTCTGGGTCGTAGATGTAACCGTCTGAATCTGAACATGTAACTGGCTTAGCACCCAACTGGAGCAACTTCTCCATAGTGTACTGGGCTACATTACCTGAACCTGAAACCAAAACTGTCTTGCCCTTGATGTCAATACCCTTGGTAGCGAGCATGTTGCAGAGGAAGTATACGTTACCGTAACCTGTAGCCTCAGGACGGATCAATGAACCGCCGAACTCCTGACCCTTACCGGTCAAGACGCCCTGGAACTGGTGTGTCAACTTCTTGTACATTCCGAAGAGGTAACCTACCTCACGGCCACCTACACCGATATCACCAGCTGGAACATCCTCGTCTGGACCCATGTGACGATAAAGTTCTGTCATGAAAGCCTGGCAGAAACGCATTACCTCGTTGTTGCTCTTGCCACGTGGAGAGAAGTCGGAACCACCCTTAGCACCACCCATTGGGAGAGTAGTAAGAGAGTTCTTGAATGTCTGCTCGAAAGCCAAGAACTTCAAAATACCCAAGTTTACTGACTTGTGGTAGCGAAGACCTCCCTTGTAAGGGCCAATCGCGTTGTTGTGCTGTACGCGGTAACCCATGTTAGTCTGTACGTTGCCCTTATCATCTACCCAAGATACGCGGAACTGGATGATGCGGTCTGGAATGCAGAGACGCTCGATGAGGTTTGCCTTCTCAAACTCTGGGTGCTTGTTGTACTCTTCCTCGATAGTACCGAGAACCTGACTAACTGCCTGAATGTACTCAGGCTCGTTTGGGAATCTTCTTTGGAGATTCGCGATGACTTCTGATGCTTTCATAATCTTTAATCTTTTATTGAGTTTAAATTCTTATTTTTTATTTCTGGTTGCAAAGATACATGTTTTTCTTGAAAACACCAACAAAAAGAAAGAAAAAATGCGGAAAAAGTAGAAAAAAGTTATTTTTTAACATTCTTAACCTCGATTTGTAGCGCTTTTGTGTACGCACACCTTATTATATAAGAGACGTTTTTCGGGGTTTAAGCCTTTATCTCCGTTTTATGGAATCTTGCATTCTGACGACTTCTGTTTATCTATCCTGCGCCATAGGGCATAAATGAGCAGGATGATAGCGTAGAGGCCGATTACCTGAGGCAGACTGATTCTTACGTTTTCGATGCTTGCTCCAGGCAGCATGCTGATCAGTTTTATGGCTGTATTCAAAAACTGGGTGATGCTGGTCAGGGCGCCTGATGTAAGGCTGATGAGTGGGGCGACAACCGGTGCTATGGGCGCCCATAACGTGAGAGGGGAGAACAGGATTAATGCTGCCCCAAGATATAGGATGAGGGTTGCTGCGGGAATGGCGATGTAATTGGTGAGAAGTGAATAGCACGATATTCTGCCGAAGGTGTAGACGATGACCGGAAGGGTTCCTATCTGGGCTGCCAGTGAAACGCAAAGGAGTCCCCATGCCCAACGGATGAAACGGCTGCGGATGGGGAGGAGGGTGTAAAGGGGTGTGAAGAACAACAGAATGGAGGCTACGGCCAGGAACGAAAGCTGGAAACTCAACTCGAAAAGATAGAGCGGACTGATGAAGAGCATAAATATATAAGCTGAGGATAAAGTGTTGAGAGGCAGACCGGTACGATGGAAAGCTAAGCTTAAGCTGTAGGCTGAAAGCATGATGGCTGCACGGACTGCACTTGCCGGCAATCCTATGAGAAAAACGTAGGTCCAGATGGAGATGAGGGACAGGATGATGGTGTAAACTGAGTACTTTCTGCCGCCTAGCAGAAAGATGAAAAGCTGGAAGATAATGCCTATATGAAGTCCGCTTACTGCCAAGATGTGACTGGCTCCGGAAATGGAGTAACTGTTTCGGGTGTTCGAGTCGAGTGCGCTCTTGTCGCCCAGCGCCATGGCTGCGATGACTGCATAGTCTTGCTGTTTTACGTGAAGGGAAACCAGTTTGCTTTCAATATTGCTTTTATAGCGTTCGGTATTGATTTTTGCCCGTGTGAGGTAAGGTAGTTCCTGCCAGTTTTTCAGTTGTGTAGAGGTTTGGGAATCAGCTATTTGCTTGCAGGTAAGAAAAGCCCCAAGGCTCAGAATGCATAAATGAATCATCACGCATTGGGAGTAGATGAGAAACTGGTGGCTCCTGCTGAAGTAAGCTTTTTTACTTAAAAACTTAGTAAGGAAAAAGATGATGCTGCTAAGGGCGCATGAAATGATGGAGATGATGAGCCAGAAGCGCATATTGAAATCATCATAGCCCCATTTGGCTATGATGATTCCGATCGTCAGTGTGAGGCTGATGGTCATGAGCGGGGTGAGGGGTAGCGCTTTCATCATTCCTCTTTTCTTTTAAAAGATAATTTATTTCCTATTTCTTGAATCCGAAGATGCGCTTGATGAATTTCTTCACAGCATTTTCTTGCTTCTGTGGATTTACGATAGGGGTGTGCTTGTGTGCCGCCGGCTTGTCGCCCTTTTTCTGGGCTACGCCTCTGCCACGGCCGTTGCTGCCTGGGCGAACATTGTTCTCGGTGCCTGGGCGCTGTTGGTTGCTGTTATTGCTGTTATTGCGGCGCTTCTGGCTGTTGCTGTTCTTTGGCTGCTCGCCTGGCTGGGCTGGCTTCCTGTTCTGCTGCTTTGCGTTCTGCAGCTTGTTGCCCTGCTGTGGCTGCTGCTTTGCGTTCTGCTGCTTGTTACCCTGCTGAGGCTGCTGTTTGTTGCTGCGTGGTGCTTTTTCCTGACGCTCGTTTGGCTTGTTTGGCTTGCGCTTGTGAGAAGTCTGGTCGCGGTCTTTCTGTCGGCGGTTCTTGGCACTGTTCTTTCCGGCCTCGCCGTTTTTGCCGTTACCGCGTCTGTTGTTTCTTCCGTTTGCGCCTTTCTTCTTCGGCTTGTTAAGCTTGATGTATTCAGGACCTTCTCCGCATCCCTCAGGGAGAGGCATTTTGTCTACCACCTTCTCCAGGAACTTCTCTATCTGCTGGAACCAGTACTGGTCTTCTTCGCTCACGAAGGTGATGGCTCTACCATCGCGGTTGGCACGGGCAGTACGGCCGATGCGGTGAACGTAATCTTCTGTATCGTGAGGAACATCGTAATTGATGACCATCTCAATATCATCGATGTCGATTCCGCGCGCCACAATATCGGTAGCTACGAGAACATCATACTGTCCGCTCTTGAACTTGAACATCACATCATCGCGCTCAGCCTGTTCCAGGTCGCTGTGCATGGCTCCGCAGTTTACTCCAATCTGCTGGAGAGAAGCTGCGAGTTGCTTCACCTTGAATTTGCTGCCGCTGAAGACGATGACGCGTTTCAGGTCGCCCGCCTTGAAGATGTCCTTGATGATGGTCATCTTCTGGGTTTCGTAGCATACGTATGCTTCCTGCTTGATTTTCTCGGCTGGCTTGCTGACGGCAAGTTTGATTTCTACCGGATTCTTGAGCAGGGTCTTAGCCAGTTCTTCTATCTTCTCAGGCATGGTTGCCGAGAACATGATGGTCTGGCAGGTCTTTGGCAGTTTTGACGCGATGGTCTTGATGTCGTCAGAGAAACCCATGTCGAGCATGCGGTCGGCCTCGTCAAGAATGAAGAAACTTACCTTGCTGAGGTCTACATTGCCCAGAGAGATATGGGAGATGAGGCGGCCCGGGGTGGCGATGACTACATCGGCGCCCATGCGGAGGCTGCGCAACTCCTGATCGTAACGGTTGCCGTCGTTGCCGCCGTATACGGCTACGCTGCTCACGCCCTGCAGGTAATAGCCGAAGCCTTGCATCGCCTGGTCTATCTGCTGGGCGAGCTCGCGGGTTGGTGACATGATGACGCAGTTGATGGCGTCTTTCGGATAACCGCCGTCATCGAGCTTGCTCAATACAGGCAGCAGATAGGCTGCGGTTTTGCCGGTTCCGGTCTGGGCTACACCCAAGACATCGTGACCTTCTAATATCTCTGGAATGCACTTTTCCTGTACAGGAGTGCATGTGTCGAAGCGCATGTCATATAAAGCGTCGAGCACGTTGTCGTTTAAATCTAATTCGTCGAAATACATTCTTCTATAGTTTATAGTTTACAGTTTATAGTTTATAGGGGAGCATGGCTGCTATAAACTCTTAATTATTAATTGATAATTACCTCGGTGCCTTGCGGTAGCAGAAGTAGGCTACGATGGCGAAGAGGAAGTTTGGAAGCCACGCTGCCAGAACAGACGGGAAGTTGGCCTGGATGGCGAAGGTGGCAGAAACCGTCTGCAGCATGATGTAGCCGAAACTCAGCGCAAGTCCAACGCCCAATGCTGCTCCCATGCCGCCCTTGCGCTTGCGGGCTGAGAGGGAGACGCCGATGATGGTGAGGATGAACGAAGCGAAGGAAGAGGCGATGCGCTTGTGGTATTCTACCTCGTACTGCACTACGTTGCCCGAACCGCGGTTAATCTGCTTGGAGATGTAATCGCGGAGCTCAGGACTGGTGAAGGTTTCCTGCTGACCCTTGGAATAGACCAGGTCGGTAGGTTCCATCATGATGATGGTGTCCTTCTGGGCTCCGCTCGTAATATGCTCTTTCATGCCCTGGAGCTTGCGGATTTTCCAGTTGCTCAGTTTCCAGTGATACTTGCTGTCGGAAATGGTGTCGTACTGGATGTCCATCGCTGTAAGGTGGCTTACGAGTTTCTTGTCCTGGAACTTGTCGAGACAGAATCCGTAGCCGCGTTTCATGCTGTTGTCGTAATGCTGCATATAGGCAATCACTCCCTTGTCTACCTGCAGCTGTACATTCTCGGCACTGGTATTCTTCTTCTTGTTCTTGTACATCGTCTCGAAGTTCTGCCTGATGACGGTTCCGTGGGGAATGACGTAGGCTGAAAGCCCGAAGGAGAGGGCTGAGAGCAGCACGCAGGTAATCATGTATGGGCGAAGGAGACGCTTGAAGGATACTCCCGACGCCAGGATGGCGATGATTTCGGAATTGCTTGCCAGCTTGGTGGTGAAGAGAATGACCGCCACGAACACGAACAGCGCACTGAAGAGGTTGGCAAAATAGGGCACGAAGTTGGCGTAGTAATCGAAGATGATTGCGCGCGCCGGTGCATGGTGCTCTGTGAATTTTGACAGGTTCTCGTTGAAGTCGAAGACGATGGCGATGGAGATGATCAGGGCGATGGAGAAGAAATAGTAGCCCAGAAACTTCTTGATAATGTACCAGTCGAGCTTCTTGATGTACCTGAACGGGTTGAGAAACCGGAATATGCGCAGGAACCGGAGCTTGTGAGCCAGCCAGCGCACAGCCCTGATGAGCCACCCGAACTTGCGGGAAGCCCATCGGCCGGTGCGGTAGAGCCGGCGGTGTTTTCTTATTTTCTTAAAATCTTTCATGATGCTTGCTTACTTAAATTCTTCGGCCAAGCTGGTCGATGATGGAATTCTTCCATGCCACGAAATCGCCCTGCTCGATATGATGGCGGGCATCGGTCACGAGGCGCAGATAGAAAGAGAGGTTGTGGATGCTGGCTATCTGCATCGCCAGCAGCTCCTGGGCCTTGAAGAGGTGGTGGAGGTAGGCCTTCGTGGTTACGAGGTCGATGTCGCAGCCGTCTGGATCTATTGGACTGAAGTCTTTCTCCCACTTCTTGTTGCGCATGTTCATCGTGCCCTGATAGGTGAAGAGCATGGCGTTGCGGCCGTTGCGGGTCGGCATTACGCAGTCGAACATGTCTACGCCGCGCTCGATGGCTTCGAGGATGTTCTGCGGGGTTCCTACGCCCATCAGATATCTCGGCTTGTCTTTCGGCAGGATTTCGTTCACTACTTCTATCATCTCATACATCACCTCGGTAGGCTCTCCTACGGCAAGTCCGCCGATGGCATTTCCGTCGGCTCCCTTGTCGGCAATGTATTTGGCTGCTTCGCGGCGCAGTTCCGGGAAGGTGCAGCCCTGAACGATAGGGAAGAGACTCTGCTGATAGCCGTAGAGGGGCTCGGTTTCGTTGAACCGCTTGATGCAGCGGTCTAGCCAGCGCTGGGTGAGCATGAGGCTGTTCTTGGCGTACTGGTAATCGCTCTGTCCCGGTGGACATTCATCGAAGGCCATCATGATGTCGGCTCCGATGATACGCTCGGTGTCCATTACATTCTCCGGTGTGAAGAAGTGCTTGCTGCCGTCGATGTGGGAGCGGAACTCGCAGCCTTCTTCCTTGAGTTTGCGGATGCCGGTGAGCGAGAAGACCTGGAAGCCGCCGCTGTCGGTGAGGATAGGACGGTCCCAGCCGTTGAACTTGTGCAATCCGCCTGCTGCCCTGATGACGTCAAGACCTGGGCGCAGGTAGAGGTGATAGGTGTTTCCGAGGATAATCTGTGCCATGACCTGCTTCTTGAGTTCCTCGAAGTGGACGCCTTTCACGCTTCCTACGGTTCCTACGGGCATGAAGATTGGGGTCTTGATCTGTCCGTGGTCGGTGGTGATGATGCCTGTACGCGCATCGCTTGCTTTATCTGTTACTTGTAATTCAAATTTCATTTCTATTCTTTTTTATCATTTTCCTCAATGCTGAAGTCTGTAGGGTTTTTCACCTTCTCGTCGGTCAGCGCGAACTGCCAGACGTCAGCCACGTTCTCTACATAGTGGAAGTCTACGCCCTTGAGATATTTCTCCGGTATTTCCTCTACGTTCTTCTGGTTTTCCCTGCACATCACGATGTGCTTGATTCCTGCCCGCTTGGCTGCCAGAATCTTCTCCTTGATTCCGCCTACCGGGAGCACTTTGCCGCGGAGGGTTATCTCGCCGGTCATGGCTGTGTTGGCACGCACCTTGCGCTGGGTGATGGCTGAGGCGATGCTGGTGGCGATGGTGATTCCGGCAGAAGGACCGTCTTTCGGGGTAGCTCCCTCAGGCACGTGGATGTGGATGTTCCACTGCTCGAAGATGCGGTAGTCTACCTGGAGCAGGTCGATGTGCGACTTGACGTATTCCAGTGCGATAATGGCTGATTCCTTCATCACGTCGCCCAGATTTCCGGTCAGGGTGAGCTTGCCTGCCTTGCCCTTGCTGAGCGAGGTTTCGATGTAGAGGATTTCGCCGCCCACTGAGGTCCAGGCTAGTCCGGTTACCACTCCTGCATAGTCGTTGCCCTGGTAGATGTCGCGGTTGAACGGCGGATTGCCCAGCAGGTCTTTTACTTCGGCAGGGGTGATGGTGTAGTTCTTCAGCTCCTGGTTGCAGGCAAGTTTGTAAGCCATCTTGCGCAGACTCTTGTCAATCTGCTTCTTCAGCTGTCTTACGCCGCTCTCCCGGGTGTAGTGCTCGATGATGAACTCGAGGGCATTCTTGTTGAAACTTACCTTTGGCGAAACCTTGTCGAGTCCGGTGCTTTCCAGCTCTTCCGGTACGAGGTGGCGCTTGGCAATCTCTGTCTTCTCTTCGGTGATGTAGCCGCCTACTTCTATCAGCTCCATACGGTCGAGGAGCGGACGCGGAATGACGCTCAGGTCATTGGCTGTGGCGATGAAGAGTACCTTGGAGAGGTCGTAATCCATATCGAGATAATTGTCGTGGAAGGCATTGTTCTGTTCCGGGTCCAGCACTTCGAGCAGGGCTGATGCTGGGTCGCCGTTGAAATTGCTCTGCGCCACCTTGTCAATCTCGTCGAGGATGAATACCGGATTGTTGCTGCCTGCCTTCAGCATGTTCTTGATGATGCGGCCCGGCATGGCTCCCACATAGGTGCGGCGGTGACCGCGGATTTCGGCTTCATCGTGCAGACCGCCCAGCGACATGCGTACATATTTGCGCTTCATGGCTGCTGCGATGCTCTTGCCCAGACTGGTCTTTCCTACGCCCGGAGGACCGTAGAGGCAGAGGATAGGACTCTTGCCGCCGCCGTTCAGTGCTCTTACGGCGAGGAATTCCAGGATGCGTTCCTTCACATTCTCCATGCCGTAGTGGTCGTGGTTCAGGATGCGCTTGGCACGGGTCAGACTGAGGTCGTCCTGGGTGTAGGAGTTCCAAGGCAAATCTACCATGGTCTGCAGGAATCCTATCTGTATCGAATAGTCAGGACTCTGCGGGTTCAGGGTGTCGAGCTTGGCAATTTCTTTCTTGAAGATTTTGGCAGTTTCCTCGCTCCAGTTTTTCTTTTTCGCCTTCTCCAGAATCTCCTTCTTCTCCGGACTGGCGTTGCCTTCTCCCAGTTCTTCCCTGATGTTCTTGATCTGCTGCTTGAGGAAGTATTCCTTCTGCTGTTCATCGAGGTCGTAGTGGGTTTTGTTCTCAATCTCAGTCTGGATGCGTAGCAGATGGCGCACCTTGTTCAGGGATCTGATGGCAATCATGATGCGCTCGCTGAGATTTTCCTCTTTCAGCATCTTGATTTTATCCTCGATGGAGAAAGGGAGGAGGGAGCACATGAAGTTGCACTGCATATGAATGCTCGAGAGTTCGTTGATGGCCTGGATGGCCTCATCAGTATAGTTGGCGTTTGATTTGATATAGTCTGTCGCTTCGTAATGGAAGTTCTCGTAGAGCATTCTGAAGAGTTCATCGTTGTTCTCGTCAGGCCATTTCTCCGGAAGACTTTTTACGTCAATTACTGTGTAAGGCTCTTTTTGAACGAGATGTTTCATCTGACATCTGCCCAGACCCTGGATGATGATGCTCATCTGCTCTGTGCCAGGCATCTTGATCACCTTGATGAGTTTGGCGAAGACACCTACAGGGTAGAGGTCTTCTTCGTAGGGCGATTCTGTATCTTTGTTCTTCTGGCAGAATACGCAGAATATGGTGTCTGGTTTCTTTTCCAGCATCCGGACGAGATTCAGACTTTCCTTTCTGCCCACAACGATAGGGGTCATGTTGGTAGGGAAAACTACAATATCTCGCATGCAGAGGGTAGGGTACAAACCTTCTTCCTGGTCTTCGATCAGGGTTTTCGGGTCGCCCTCGTAATCTGCAATCATTTGTATTCGGGTACTTGTTCTTCTATTATCCATTTTGTTATGATTTCTATTTTCCGTGCAAAGGTACTCATTTTTTATGAAATATCGTGGAAGATGATAGATTATTTAATAATAAAATTGCTTTTTCTATATATTAGTACCCGTTTTTATAGATGTAAGTAGCTGCTTTTGCAGGTGGAAGTGGCAATTTCTGCTGCTTGCGATAAAATAAATCGGCGGCGCATTCGTTTTCTTCTGTAAAGAGACAGAAGAATTTATGGGTAATTTTCGATTTAAACAGTTTGAGATAGAGCAAGACCGTTGTGCCATGAAAGTGGGAACTGACGGCGTTTTGCTGGGTGCATGGGCGCAAGGTGGCAGGCGGATTCTGGACATCGGTTCCGGAACGGGACTGATTTCGCTCATGATGGCGCAGCGTTTTCCTGAAGCTGAGGTCGTAGGGATTGATATGGATGCTGATGCCTGCGGACAGGCGAGGGAGAATGTGATGGCAAGTCCGTTTCGCGACAGGGTGGAAATAGAATGCTGCAGACTGCAGGATTTCGGGGGAACTTCGGAAGCTGCTGAGGCTTTGGAAACTGCTGAAGATTTGAAGTCTGCCGGTGTTTTTGATGCGATAGTGAGCAATCCTCCGTTCTTTGTAGATAGCTTGAAAAATCCGGACAGTAAGAGGACGATGGCGAGACATACGGACAGTCTTCCGTTCCGCGATTTGTTTGCGGGTGTAAAACGGCTGCTTTCTGATGACGGCATTTTCTCTGCAATTGTTCCCGTAGAAGTAGTGGAGCAGTTTGTTGCAGAGTCTTGTATATTAGGTTTTTATCTTATACGGAAGTGTGGTGTGAAGACGGTAGAGCGCAAGCAGCCAAAGCGCTTTATGCTGAGTTTTGCCAAGCATCGCATTTCGCCTTATGAAGAGCATGTTGAAACGATGATGGATTCGCGGGGAAACCGCTCGGAATGGTATAGGAAAATAACGGAAGAATTCTATCTTAGTGAGTAGTGATTAGTGATCACTACTCACTACTTAAAGGTTCAGCTTCTTCTGTACCAGTTTGCTGATAGCTTCTACTCTTTTGCTCTGGCGCTGGATGTCTTTATGAATATCATCGCGCACGGCATTGATGTCGTTGAAGAAATCGGCAAAGGCAGACTGAATCATGTTCGGCTTGCGGTCGTTCTTGTTGGCAAATGGGTTCACCAGCATCTTGATTCCCTTTTCTTCCAGATGGACATCAATCTCTGCACCCGTCATCACAGGGTCGCCATCATAATGGATTACGCCTGGCTGACTGCGGGTGATATGGAGCTTCTTGCAGCGGAACGACTTGATCTTCGAGTTCTTGTCCAACGTCTTGTTGAACATGTCGAAACTTACCTGAGGCGCCTCGATTACATCGAATGGTTCCATGATGACAACATCCATCAAACCGTCGCTCATGGATGCTTGAGGGGCAATATAGGCATTGTTGCCATACTGAGATGCGTTGGCACAGGAAATGAGGAACGCCTTATACTGCTTGGTGCCCGTCTCGTCCTCCAGCGTGTAAGTCTCAGGCTTATACTTCAATCCCTCGCGCAGGATATTTTCAGCATAAGTGATAGGACCACGCTTGCCGCTCTCGGCAAACTTCATGCTGACGAAAGCGTCAAAGCCCATGCCGCAGGTGCAGAAGAACGGGTGGTCGTTGATGACACCATAATCCAGATCTCTAATCTGGCATTGGTTGATGACCTCTATGCATTTCTTCAGGTTCATCGGGAGCAGCAGATGTCTTGCCAATCCGTTGCCCGAACCGCAAGGCAGAATGCCGCGGGCAGTATCGGAG
>ENA-OPGJ01000294-OPGJ01000294.1-human-gut-metagenome-genome-assembly--contig:-NODE-294-length-14467-cov-3.254233_pt1 | contig 14467 bp, 13 predicted proteins | sample MGYA00241642_ERZ501581 | MGnify/ENA primary metagenome ERZ501581 (study PRJEB25962, sample SAMEA2042391) | human gut metagenome | biome: human gut; feature: human-associated habitat; material: faeces... | reverse complement strand
CAGGCTATTGAAAAAGCTCATGCGGAATATGATAAATATAAGAATCGACTGTATGATACACTCTCTCCTGTTGAGAAGGATTTTATTGAAAGTATTGGTATGTTAGAACAAATTAGCGACAGCTCAAAAAAGTAGCGATTATGAAGTGGTTGCCCTTGCTGAATTGTGAATATCTCTTGGGTGTTAAAAAGAAAAATAAGCAGTGATCTGAATAATAACTCATAGATCACTGCTTAAATTTTTATTAAAGCGATACCCTACTCCCCATCTTCACTATTTTCAAATGACAACAGCAACATTTTCCCCATAACTTTCCACCTTCTTAAATCTTACTTATGTAATAAATTAATTATTACATAAGTAAGATTTACAGTCAACCATTTTTACAAAATTGACATTTCAACAAATACAGAATATACTATTCTTATTACAGGCGTAAGATTTAAGGAGTGATTTACATGAAGAATTTACCACAAATTTCGGAAGCAGAATTTGAAGTTATGAAAATTGTATGGAAATATGCCCCCATTAACACCAATGAAATAACAGAAAAATTACTACAGACAACAAACTGGAGTCCCAAAACTATCCAAACGCTCATTAAGCGTCTTGTGACCAAGGGTGTTCTCACTTATGAAAAACAAAGTCGTGTTTTTGTTTACACACCGTTAGTAAAAGAGTGTGAATATATTAGTCAAGAAAGTAATTCTTTCTTGAATCGCTACTATAATGGTGACATTACCTCTATGCTATCTGCATACATAGAAAACGATAAACTGTCTGAAACAGAAATTGAAACACTTCGCTCCCTTCTTTCCAAGAGTTCCAAAAAAGGAGGCGATTAACATGGCTAATTTCATGATACGCTTTTTATTATGCAATGTATTTATCAGCGGTATCGTTGGAATTCTTTTGATAGCCAAATGGGTATTCAGAAACAACTTGTCCAGCCGGATGCAGTATAATCTATGGTTGCTGTTACTCGGACTTTTAGCAGTGCCTTTTATCCCCTTCCGTCTAATTAGTTTTCCGCAAATTTTCTCATGGCTCAGTAGCGTACAAAACTCCACCACTTCTCATGCCGATGTTGGTACAAATAATGTTATGAATACCGATTTATCCGGTACTACAAATTGGATGAATGACATTGCCATTTCTGTAAACCATGACACATCATCCGTTACCGGGTACATTTTATTGAGTATATGGATTGTGGGAATGCTTGTGATGATGATATTGGTAATCAAATCTTCTCTTCGTTTACACACTATAAAGAGATCTGCACTTCCCCTTCAAAATCCGAAAGTTCGCAGACTGTATAACAGATGCTTGAATGAGATGAAAATAATAAGGAATATTCCTGTGTACAGTACCGCTTTTTTGAAATCCCCTATTATCGTAGGATTTTTGAAGCCATGTATTTATCTGCCAATTCATTTAATCTCAGATTATCATGAATCTGATATGAGATATATGCTATTGCATGAACTGCAACACTACAGACATAAGGATGCCATTGCCAATTATCTTATGAACTTTGCCGGAGTGCTTTATTGGTTTAACCCCTTTGTCTGGTTTGCACTAAGAGAAATGCGTAATGACAGAGAAATTGCCTGTGACACTTCTGTTCTAAAAATGCTTGAAGAGGACGATTATGAAGATTACGGAAATACGCTGATTAACTTTATAGAAAAGGTCTCCTTTTCTCCTTTTCCTTTTGCCGCCAACCTTAGTGGAAACATGAAACAAATGAAGCGTCGCATTATCAACATTGCCTCTTATGAGAAACCAACGTTTTGCAAGAAATTAAAAGGCATGACTGCTTTTATACTGACCACAGTTCTAATAATGGGACTTACACCTTTTATTTCTACATATGCAGCGGACGAAAGTCGCTACCAATGGGAATCTTCCTCAGAAAATATTTCATATGTAGATTTTTCTAAATACTTTGGAAAATACGAAGGAAGCTTTGTTTTATACGATCTTAGAAATGATGTCTGGAGCATACATGATATAGAACATGCTACGCTACGAGTTGCACCGGATTCCACTTACAAGATATATGATGCTTTATTTGGATTGGAAGAAGGTGTCATTACACCACAGGATTCTTTTATTGCATGGAATGGAGAAAACTATCCGTTTGAAGCATGGAACGCTGATCAGACCTTGCAGTCTGCTATGGCTTCATCTGTGAACTGGTACTTCCAATCAGTGGACGAACAACTTGGTACTACTTCCGTTTACGATTATATCAAGAAAATCGGATATGGAAATGAAAACATGAGCGGTGATTTCTCCACTTATTGGATGGAATCTTCCTTGAAGATTTCCCCAATAGAGCAGGTCGAACTTCTAACCAGGCTGCAGAATAACAGCCTTGGCTTCGCCCCTGAAAATATCAATGCAGTAAAAGATTCCATATGCATTTCCTCTTCCGATGCCGGAACATTCTACGGAAAGACCGGAACCGGACGAGTAAACGGACAAGATGTGAACGGTTGGTTTATAGGCTATATCGAAACTGCAGATAATACATACTTTTTTGCTACCAACATTGGTGCTGAGAGCAATGCTACCGGAAGCAACGCCACTGAAATAACCATGTCTATCTTGTCTGACATGAATATCTGGAAATAAAGAATCGGGTAAAGGTCAATCTCTGACTTTTACCCGATTTTTCTTAATTCGCTATCTGAACAAGCCCTTTGTATTCCCATGTCGCTCCATAATCAGTTGACTGAAATACAATCCCATCTTTCTCCGCTGCATCTGTGGTAACCGTTATCGTCAATGTGTCGTCCTCTTTTTCAGGCATATTCAGGTAATCAAAATCCTCCACCGTAAATCCGCAATCGATAGCGATTTGTGGTAATTCTGAAACAAGATCCATTGGAAGTTTCATTTCTTCAAAGGCCCTTCCGCCATCGCGAGTGACATATAAGCGGGAATAGGACTGGGATGCGCCTGTAATTCCTGCAACCCCAAAGTTCTCATCATAAAATATTAAACCTTCTGCAACTCCCAATTGTCCACTGAACGGATCATCATTTATGCATTCCCAAGTAGAACCACCATCCATTGTCTTTTCCATTACATAAAATCTGCTTCCGGCAGCTGCATCCGTTATCACCAAACGCCATCCATTATTTTCATCTAAAAAGAAATACATAGTTCCATCACTTTGATCCACAGTCCAACTTTCTGTATCTTTAGCATCCTCCACCTGCTGCATCGTATTCTCCTGCTTCAATTCTTGTTGACTGACGTACTCAGGCTCCATAATATATCGAACAGGTGTGACACTATTTAAATCAGGAATATGCAAAGATACCTCAAACCCAACGATTTCTCCACCGCTTCTAAGCTGAGTAAAATTGCCGGTTCCTGTTTCAGTTCCATCACCATCTGCATCTCCCGAAATATATTGTAAGCCTTCCTCTGAACTAAAAGATCTTCGCCCCATATAGAGTATTTCATAAATCTGCTGCTCTTCAAATGTTTCAGCCCACGCCTCTACCTGACTCGTCCAGTCTGAATTGTTCAAAATTTCAATCATTGGAGACAAACGCATATCGTCACTATATTCTCCATTCACATTACCATCTATCCAAACAGTCATATCATTACTGCTGTCTGCGTCATAATCAATAAGATACGTTTTTTTCTCTCCAGCCTCATTTTTTCCATATATGAATGCATAAATCCTTTGAATCGTTCCGTTTTCATCAAATGACACCTGATATTTATTTGCAATATAGAGTTCTTCCGGCAGTTGCAATGCTTCATCCAAATCCATCAGAATCCCTTCTACACCATCCTCAAAAAGATTATTATGCTCCAGTTCTACTTCTTTTTTACGCATCCACTCATCAAGTTTCCAAGACAGTGCCCCGTGATACGGAACTGCAGAATAAACGATACGTCCACCAAAGAATAAAGTTGCTGCTATAAGGAGTATCATTTCCGTATAGAAAAGTTTCTTATTTCCATTATCTCCTGAATTAACTTCTTGATTATGCCTTTTCGAAATCAGCCAGAGAACCACTGTGCCAACCAATCCTATTATACCTAACGCCAACATCGGTATATGCCTTCTCAAGCCACCATATTGACATAGATGCCAGAATTGATACAACATAAATATATATAGTATTAAACTTACTTTTCCCGTGATTTTATAAATATATTTCATGTAAGTCTCCTTTCTTCATATCTGTAAAAATACCATAAAACACCAGTATTATCAAATCATTCTTTAATACGGTATTGGTAATCTGGTATCTCCTTAATTCCATCATCAAGGATTTTATTCCCCAAATATTGAAAGCTACCATCATCAGCAAACTTTACCGTAAGTTCATGGGTTATGACCGCATCATCACAAATGACCATATCACACACCGCATCCACCGTTAATGTCACTGTTCCATCCTCATTTTCTTTGATATCAATAACCTCCGGCAGCGAAGTTCCAAAAAAAGTTGGTGCATAGTTAAGGCAGCCTAGTCGTACCCATACGTAAGTCTGATTTTTTTCATCAAATACCGCATATTCCTGAATTTGCTCTGCTGTTACTGGAAGATATTCCATGATCAAACTCTCAAATTCTTCTTTTGGTATTCCATTTGAATAATCCTCGGCATCAAACGCTTTCTGATGTTTCATGGCATACAGATATTCATACATTCCATTATAGTCCAGTTTTTCCATATGGTCAGTATCCCAATTCGAGCATAAAAGATTATTTCCCTGATACCCCAGACCTTGTACGCATCTTTCTGACATTTCCCGTTGTTCCTTAGATAATGGCTTTATTCTTACCAGACAGCTTCCGTCAACAATCTCTGTAACCTCCGGTGGTTCCGGAACACATAATTCATAACAAAACCATCCTTTATCCGTATATTTCCACTCCTTTATCCTTGCATAAGAAATATAGGACAATCCATATGTATCATTGGTGTTCCATGTAGCACACGCACTTATTAAATACATGTCCTTTCCATCAAAAATAAATTTATCTCTGCCAATGCCACCATCTGACTGCAACTCGTAAAGCACTATAAAACCAGCTTTCTCTTCCTGACAGTTTTTAAGAAAATCTTCGACTTTTTTATAATTTTCCATTGCTGCATATGCTTTCATCGTTATAACCGGATACCCTTTTTCTTTTATCCGATCCTGCATTTTATAGATTGTCTTATCATCCAGAACCGTATTAACTGCCTCCCCTTTATCTGCCTGAGTATAAATATCAGAAATAAGCTCCAGAATCATTTTACACTCATCCTCTGCTTCTTTTCTTTCCGGCTCATCTATTGGAAGGTCATAACCTTTTTCCCACTGTTCTGCAACATCTTCTTTTGCATTCTCGTTTTCTTCCGTAGAATCAACATCTCTACTATCCATCAACTGACTATCTGATGTCATATCTTTCCTTATGCATCCACATAACAGGCAACTGATCAGTACAATGAACCAAATACTCTTTTTCATAAATATTGTCCTTTCCATTCAGTCACATTTCCCATATCTACTCTGCTGATGATGTTCTCGCATTCTTTTCATAAAAAATTCCTGTACTTACAATCATCACCAATAGAATCACAAAAATGATTCCAAACTTTTTTATAAACCATTTTATATCTTCCATTACTGTCCTCCATATATATCATTCCACTCATCTTCGGTTAAGCGTGGCGTATGCCATGTAATGTTGTTATTTTCTTCCTCTGAAACAATGTAATTTGATACATACTGTACTCTACCATCAGATAACGGTCTGACCGTAACATCATGCATATATACATCAGAATCCCCTGCATACGGATATACTACATGAACATTAAGCGTAATCGTTCCATCCGAATGTTCCGTATACCCAACCACCTCGGAATATGGATATTCTGGATACTCTATCTCATAAAATCCTCTTGGTTTATATTCGTATGTTTGAGTTTGATAATCGTAAATAGTTTTTTTCTGCAATTTATCACTGTCGATATTAAAATATTCCATAATTACATTTTCAAACTCTGTTTTAGGAATATGATAAACTGCACCTATGCCTAAGTTATCATCTGCTACATATGGAAATTTTTCATTATGCAACTTTGGATACAACAAATCAAACATGTCATAGAAATTCAGTTCTCCAAAATCATCCTCATTCCAATCCACTAAAAACATATTATTTAACTCATATCCTATTGGCAAAAGATATTTTTCATTTAATTCCCGACACTTTGCATCCAATGGCAGTATACGAAATGCTACATGCTCTTCTGCAGAACTTAATGTTAATACATACAATTCTTCTGAAAAATAAGTTCCAGAAAACATCAGATATCCATCATCGGTATATCTCCAATAATCGGTTTGATATTCACCTTCATCCTCACTTTTCATAATCCCATCTTTGTATCCGTAATAGCATCTTTTCACATGAACCACTCCTTTTTCTGTCTGTAAATGGTAGACCGAAAATCCTCCCAGACTGCTCACTTGGAGTATTGTCACTTCTGCTTTTTCTTGTTTTTCCACCGAATCACAAAAATCTATCACATTTTGCATTTGTGTCATATCAACTCGATTTTCACAATCAACTGCCGCATATCCACATTCCCCAAATCTTTCTACAACTTTACGTACTGTTTCCATATCATTCAGCTTATTTTTTGTTGTGGCTTCCTCATAAATATCTATCGGAATATTTATAAAATTATCATCCATTCCTTTCTCACTGACAATTTCAATAGGTTCAGAGGATACTGGTTCTTCTATATTCCCTTTACACCCCGAAATCCCCATCGAAAATCCTATACTAATTACCAGAAAACCACTTTTCAAGAACCTGACTATCTTTTTTGACAACATAACCGCTTCCACCTCTTCCTTTTACATCTTCTACCATGCTGACGATCATAATAGGACGCTCCATATTCTTGTCCGTTGTAAAAACAGAAAACCATCCTAATTCAGTCCCCGTTGTATCATCTTTTGATGCTTTGATTTCTGCAGTTCCAGTTTTTCCGGCTAATATAATATCCGTTCTATGTGCTGCATAGCCAGTTCCATGAGAATTGTTTATGACTTCTTTCGTATCCTCCAAAACAATTTGCGCCGCATCCTTTGTAAATGCTTCTTTAATCCAGACATCAGGCATTGCATCTTCCTTATATGTAAGATATGGTTTTATCATATTTCCTTCATTGCAAAATGCAGAATACATACAAGCCATATGCAAAGGATTCACAAGAATCTGACCTTGTCCATAGCCACTATCAGCCAACTGTACCTCTTTTTCAATTTTTTCTGTATTGGAAAACTGCGATTTTGCCATCTTAATATCAAATGGAAGTACATCATTGAATCCCAGTTTTGTTAATGAACTTTCCATATCGTTTTCCCCAATTTTTAATGCCGCCTTTGCAAAATAAATATTATCCGAATAAATTAAAGCATTTTTTAGAATAACCGGCTCATAAGCATGAAGCGTCGTTACATAATAAGATCCCCATGAGGAATCTTTCTGCCAGCTCAATCCTTCATTCCCATAATCCTCATCTGGATCAATCGCCCCTGTTGTTAATCCAATAGCAGCTATAATAGGCTTAAACGTAGATCCCGGACACCAGACCTGTCGAAAACGATTATACATAGGTTTGTTCTCATCTTCATTCAGCGCATTCCACTTTTCACTTGACATGCCCCTAATAAAATCGTTGTTATCATATGAAGGTGTACTGACTAAAGCCAATACTTCTCCCGTATACTGATTCATAGCAACTGAACAGCTCTTATCATCTTTAAATTGTTCATATAATTCTTTTTGCAAATTCGAATCTATCGTTAGTTTTATATCTTTTCCATTTTCTACAATCGTGCTTACTATGATTTTTTTCTTATTGCCATTTGAATCAACAATAGTAATAGAACACCCATTCTGTCCCTTTAATTCTTTTTCAAATAATCCTTCCATTCCACTTTTTCCAATCACACTGTTCGATGTATATCCCTCTCCGGCGTGTTCTTCTAAATCTTCTGCCGTAACGTTTTGAACATATCCCACTAAATGTGCAGCAGCCTCCCCCAGTGGGTATTCCCTTACAGTGATATCTGAAATTTTCACACCTGGAATCTCTAATAATTTCTCCTGTCGGTCTTTCTCTGCCAATGTTTCCTGATCTGGCTCAATCGACATCAGTTTTAATTCATTCACCTTTGGAACTGTTTTTAATGGTACAAATGAATCATCTTTTACCCATTTTGCCGCTAATTTTTTTTCTATATCTTCTGTTTTCATTTCCAATAATTCTGCCAACTGGCTGATAGCATCATTCTTATTCTCTAATTTTCCGGGAACTACGCCTATAGAAGAAGCCACTCCCTCGCCTGCAAGCAAGTGACCATTTCGGTCTATAATCTGCCCTCTTTTAGCACTTGTTGTAGACACTTTTACTTTATCTGTGGAATCCAGTTCTGGAAATATCAAAGAATCATTCCATATCAGCTTATATTTGCCTTTTTCCAGTATAAATGATGCCTTATTTTCAAAAGTTACTTTTCCTGCAACAGTATCCATAGATGTTTCATAACAGATCTCTTTTTGTTCTTTATCATAAGATGTGATATGAACTTTCATATTATCTACATCAATTCCCTCATAAATAGCAGAATTACGTTTTACAAAATCTTCCTGACTGATATTCCCAGATATTCCTGCATCAATCATCTCATACATTTGTTCATATTCTCGATTTGAAACATGATCCATATATGTTTTAAGAACCTTCTCCGGTGATACATCAGGTACACTTTCATACCATACAAAAAAGGCAACCACAGTTGTAATCAAGCATAAATTCATGAGCCATATAATGTATATCCTGCTTTTTTTCTTTTTTTTCGTCATAGCATCTCCTTTTTCTTACAGTTGTAAGATTTTATTTTAAAAAAAATTGTTCTTTCCATTTCAAAAGTTATGTCAAAGCAATCATGATTTCTTTTTTCTGTATATAATATTCCCTTATATCTTACATCTGTAAGATTTAAACGTCAAGTCTTTATTTACTTTTTCTAAACTAATAAAACATCCGGCACACCCTCCAGGAGTGCCAAAAACAACCTTAGCAAGCACTGCCTGTGTCATGACACAGGCGAAATTTCCCACACTTTCCTATCGTCTGTGCGTATGAATTTCCATAGGGAAGTGTCCCTAACCCTCTTTTATTTTTTCTTCGGTTTTCCTGTGGAATACCTTGACCTTTCCTGCCGCTTTTGCTACAATCTGCTGTGGGTGATTGCGCCCAAAACTGAATAAAACCTGAAACGAACTGTTGTAAAAATCGAACATTTTACAGCAGTTTTTTTGTACCCAAAAGAGAGAAAGGAAGTGGCAGAAATGGCAAATCGAAACCGCACCAATCCGGTGCAATTTTATCTCAGCAATGATGAGCAATACATCCTCAACACCAAATTCAAAGCATCCGGCATGAGGAGTATGTCTGCGTTCCTGCGCAAGCTGATTTTATATGGATATGTATATGATGTCGATTACAGTTACCTACGAAATTACAACACGGAACTGGGACGTATCAACTCCAGTTTAAACCAGATCGCAAAGAGGGTAAACAGCACCGGAAACTTTTATCAAGAGGATATAAACGAAGTAAAGGAGTTGATGAATGAGGTATAGCATACACAAAAATCCATGCTATCAAAGCAACCGTTGATAAAGCCATAGAATATATCTGCAACCCGGACAAAACCGATGAACAAATCTATGTTTCGTCTTATGCGTGTGCGTCGAGACTGCGGCGATTGACTTTAAATATACGCTTGACCATTGCAGGGAAAACAGTCCCAACAAAGCCTATCATCTGATACAGGCTTTTGCTCCGGGCGAGGTCGGTTATGAGGAAGCGCACCGCATTGGAAAAGAGCTTGCAGACAAGGTTTTAGAGGGGAAATATTCGTATGTTGTCCGATTTTTGTATTATCTATATTTACCTTCAAACAATTCCCATACAGAAAAAGCCTCTTGTGCTATCTCATCATAAGGCGGTGCTGTAACGCCTAAAGTTGTATTTCCCATATCAGAAAGTCTTAAACTGCACAAATTTACACCGCTCATTTGTTGCCTTATATATTCTTCCTTGCTAAGAAACCATTCTGCCTCGGTCACAAATGATTTGAAACTCATTTTCTCTATTTCCCGAATTATGTAGAAGTATATGTAATTAAGCTCTATCCACGCTCTACGAAGCGGATTTCCATATAAAGTATTTAATATTTGCTTGGAGTAATCTCCAAGTCCCATTCTCTCCCACTTCTTCTTTAGCAAATCATACAGTATCCACTTTTCCACACTACATCTTCCTTCAACATTATCAAATTCTAAATCCCAATTTCCGTTATAATCAGGATCCATAAATGTAGGTAGAATTGACCGTCCATGAGCTGCTGCATTCCTTATGGCGCACAAATCACTGATAAATCCTATACATTCTTTCATTTTATGTAAAATATCTGGAATGCTGTCTTTCCTAGAATAAACATCATAAAAAAAAGTTATAAGTTCTGACAACTCGTTTAACTCTAACTGTTCCATCAAATCCAACAATGGCACAGCATTCCCATCCGTTAAGTAGTCAAACTCATCCGAGCTGCCCCTGTAGCTTCTTTTATCTCTTGCCCGCTTAATCAACTTCTCAATTTTAGGTTTCTTGGCTACCCATTCTGATATTACTTCTGCTCCTACATCATGTCCGTCATCAGCAATCCTTATTCTATTGAAATATGTTTTATAAGCATTTTCTATGCCAGTAATCCATAACAAAATGTTTTTCCTAAACTCAATATCTATTCTATCTATTACAAAAAGCAAACCTATTTTAAACTTAGCATCAATACAATCAAGGTCAATATGCTTTCCTGCTTGCATTTTTATGATTTCTTTGCAAGTAAATATTCCCGGCGATAAGTATTCCAACATTCTTGGTTGAAAGTTATTACCTTCAAGCCAATCGACAAATTCCTTATCATCCAATACCGGATAATAGAAATTGTATTCACTTAACCTTTTTCTAATATTTTGAATGGCATTATTCTCAATAATTCGTTCTTGATATTTCCATTCATCTCCTATAAACCTAATATCTGTGGCTTCTTTAATATCTCGGTCTCTTACTCCCTGACTTTGACTTAAGGAAAACTCAACCTCATCTGTGTATTTAATATATTGTTTTCCTTCTTTTTCTTCCAACATAGATTTTTCTATTCTAAACGGTATCCATTCATGTTCAACTTTATATGCGTCTGTATCAATTATTCCATAATTATTTTTTAGCTCCAGTATTCTTCCTCTAGGCATACTATTTCCACTCCTTTCCACATGGTATTCGGCTTTTAAACGCCACCTATTACAAACAGGAACACACTGTGTATCATTTTCAACTGCACTATACATACATTATAATTGTACCCTTTCAAAGACAATTTCTCAATCGGATTGTATACATAAAAATATCTTAAAAATAAAAAGCAGGTAGCCAGCACACAGCCGACTACCCACCCTCTCAAATTTACTCTACTGATTCCAACACTACCTCTGCAAATCCTTCATCGGTCATATTATGGAGCTTACCTAGCACCTGCTCTCCAAGACGGAGCGCAACGCCGCCAACAATACCGATCAGTAAATCTTTCGGGAAAAAGCTCGGCAACGGATTGGAAAATAAATCAGTCAGCCCGTTCATGGCTGCCATCATTTTATCGGAAGCATTACTCCCCGGCGATACACGCCACAGCCACGCTATCTTGTCACAAAAATAGCCTGCAAGAATATACGGGAGATTCATAAGAATGAGCTTCTTTTTATCCACGCTTGCGGTCTTAGCCTTCAGCGTTTCGGGAATGGCTTTTAAGTCTTTGACAATACCGTCTATAATCTTACTCATAGCAACTGCCCCCTGTCTTTCTGGTGTCCTCTTGCTCTTTCCCTGTTCTTGTCCTTTCCAAGCAGCTCCCTGAACTCAGCCAACTTCTCCTTTACGGATACTCTGCCACGCTTCTTCTCATTAACTTTCACAAATTCCTTAAATGTCTGTGTGATCACATCGGCATCCTTGCCCTTGAAAAATACCATATACTTCGGCGTTTCCACCGTCTTGTCCTTTTTCACAGCAAAGTCAACATTATATTTCCTTGCCACCCGCTCAAAGGACTTGATGTTGTTATCCGTAACCTCAATACTCGAAGCTCCCATACCCTGACCGACCAGCTTTTTCACTGACATTTTTCCATGCGTTGCCTGTTTCCCGGCTTTCCGGTGTTGCAGATACATCTTCATGGCTTTTTCAGTACATCGGCGGTCAGCCTTGAGGACTTGAAAACAAGGGCAATCGTTTTCTGTGTAACTTCCTCCTGCATGGTTTTCCTCATTGATTTTTTGTAGCTGTAATTCCATTAAGGTGGAACATACAGCCTGTTCAGTAAATACTTCATAAGCTCTCCTTTCCACTTCTGGACATTTTGTCCAAAAGTTCTGTAAACGCAAAAAGGGCAGCTACAAACCTTTACGGTCTATAACTGCCCTTGCGCTGTTTTACCATTTTAACTATAAAACAAAATATATCCAGATTTCATACTGTAAATAGATGTTAGTGTTAACTAATTAACACAACCTTTTCATCATAATTTTTTTTCTAATACTTTATTTTCAAATTCAACCCAATCTAGATATTCATATTTTTTAGATTGATTTATAAAAAAGTAATAACAAGGTTTTGTAGTAAGAATTATACTCTTAACCTCTATTATATCAAATCTGTTCTTAAACAAAATCTCTTTGCAGTTCTCTATATTTTGGCAAATATATTTGTGCCTTTCGCTTACTCTATCAGGGGTTTTCTCCCTATCTACTTTTGAAACTTCCGCACTGAGATCCCCTTCTCTACTTATCATCATTTGATAATTTTTAAACTCAATTAAATACAAAATCTTTGAATATTCAGAGTATACTAATATATCAATATCACCTAACTTATTTTTCATTTCTTTACCAGTCACATAGTTAGAAATCTCTATTCTAGGAACTAATAAGCCATTTACAGACTCCATTGGGAGAATATATCCATTTGCCAATAATAAATCAGCAATTTTATAGGTCATCAAACGATTGTAAGTACTTAATGCCCTTTGATCAACAGATTTATCAAAAAAGTATTTTGTAATATTTCCATACTGTCCCCACACAATAATATCTTCAATAAATATCTGTGTATCATTCAATATCTTCTTGGAAATATATACATAATTATCCGTCTTATATGCAAATATTAGCTCCGACTCAGGGTCATAAGGACTTTGACATTTTTTCGCTTCAAAATTCCTAATAAAATTTTGAAACTTTTTATTATAGCCATTGAAAACATATGTAGAAACAATAATAATATCATCTATAGGATTGCTTATATTATCACTTGATATCATTTTTTTCCATGATGTATTATTATCTAACTGTGATTTACTAAAATAGTTCTCTTTATATTTATCAATCGCTTCTTCCTTGATTTTATTACCACTAATGCCCTTCATTTCTAAATATTTTTTTAAATTACTATTCACTATTTGATACGAGTGCAAATCCCCTTGTCTAGTTGAAACCTGTTCTACACGCTCAAAAAATTTATCTGTAGATTCTTTATGATCCCCAAAGTACTGTTCATTAAACATTATTTGATTTTCAAGAATTGTATATCCCGCAATAAAAGTCTTTTTAACAATTAATCTATCATTGGACGTGACATACAGTGTACGTTTAGAATTTTCCAGATATTGTAAGGACAAAAAAATAACAAATTACATATTTTGAATTGAGGAGTCCAATCACTAAAATTATCTTCATACATCTTTTTTTTCATAACAGAACGAAAAATAAACAGTGCAATACATAATTTATCCACAGCATTTACTTTGTCGAATAATTGTAAGATATAATTTTCGATTTTCTCTTTTCTTTCCACATACTCTTCCTTTGACAAAAATGCCGTTTGAGAAATGCTATATTTCGCCTCAGATTCTAATGGCATAACAACCAAATCATCTAATACTTTGCAATACTTTTCTATATCCTGCCATAGCCTCTGGTCAGGTATAATTATCATTTAAATCATCCTCTCTATATCGTCCGTTTTACTTCAACAATAAATAAATTACGTACAACACCAATCATTATATCACTATTTATTTGATGACAAGAATCGTACACAGTTCCGCATACATCTTCCCATCTTCAAATTTCACATCATCAAGTAACAATGTCTGGAATAACACTTCCTTGACACTCTCTAATTTTACCATAGAAAGCTCCGCTTCCGAAAGTCCCTCCAGCTCTATATTTTCCATAATGGGCGGGTCATAATGGGCGGGAGCGACAGCACTTTAGTCTGTCGCTCCC
>ENA-OPGJ01000260-OPGJ01000260.1-human-gut-metagenome-genome-assembly--contig:-NODE-260-length-15430-cov-1.854114_pt1 | contig 15430 bp, 10 predicted proteins | sample MGYA00241642_ERZ501581 | MGnify/ENA primary metagenome ERZ501581 (study PRJEB25962, sample SAMEA2042391) | human gut metagenome | biome: human gut; feature: human-associated habitat; material: faeces... | reverse complement strand
TGCTTAAAAATGTATACGCCATTGCCGCCGGCATCTGCAGCGGACTGAAATACGGCGACAACTTTCAGGCCGTACTGATTTCCAACGCTATCCAGGAGATGAACCGTTTCCTGAACACGGTGCATCCGTTGAACAGAAACGTGGATGAATCTGTTTATCTGGGGGATTTATTGGTGACCGGTTACTCCAACTTCAGCCGTAACCGGACTTTCGGAACGATGATAGGTAAAGGGTATTCCGTGAAGAGTGCGCAAATTGAAATGGAAATGATTGCGGAAGGTTACTATGGTACGAAATGTATCAAAGAAATCAATAAGCATCATCATGTCAATATGCCGATACTGGACGCCGTGTACAACATCCTGTACGAACGCATCTCACCAATGATCGAGATTAAATTGCTGACTGACTCTTTTAGATAATCTTTAAACAAGAACGATATGATTAGTTTAAACATTGAAAAGACATTTGGATTTATCTCCAAAGAAAAGGTTTTTGCTTACGAAGCTGAAGTAAAAGCCGCACAGGAAATGCTTGAAAAAGGTACAGGCAAAGGTAATGACTTTTTAGGATGGTTGCATTTGCCTTCTTCTATCACTAAAGAACACTTGGCCGACCTGAACGCTACAGCAAAAGTATTAAGAGATAACTGTGAAGTAGTAATCGTTGCCGGTATCGGTGGCAGCTATCTGGGTGCCCGTGCCGTAATCGAAGCTTTGTCTAACAGCTTCACTTGGCTGCAGGAAAAGAAAACGGCTCCTGTCATGATCTATGCAGGACACAATATCAGCGAAGATTATCTGTACGAACTGACTGAATATCTGAAAGATAAGAAATTCGGTATCATCAATATTTCTAAATCAGGAACTACTACGGAAACTGCTCTTGCTTTCCGTTTACTGAAAAAGCAATGCGAAGATCAGCGCGGCAAAGAAACTGCAAAGAAAGTAATCGTTGCAGTGACGGATGCAAAGAAAGGTGCTGCCCGTGTTACAGCTGACAAAGAAGGATATAAAACATTTATCATCCCTGACAACGTAGGCGGACGTTTCTCTGTACTGACTCCGGTTGGCTTGCTGCCTATCGCAGTAGCCGGATTCGATATCGACAAACTGGTTGCCGGTGCTGCCGATATGGAAAAAGTATGCGGATCGGACGTTGCATTTGCTGAAAACCCGGCTGCTATTTATGCTGCTACCCGCAATGAATTGTATAAAGACGGAAAGAAGATTGAGATTTTGGTAAACTTCAATCCCAAACTGCACTATATGAACGAATGGTGGAAACAATTGTACGGTGAATCCGAAGGCAAGGATGGTAAAGGTATTTATCCGTCTGCCGTCGACTTCTCTACTGATCTCCATTCTATGGGACAGTGGATTCAGGAAGGTGAACGTACTATCTTCGAAACAGTTATCTCTATCGAAAACCCGGAACATACGCTTCAAGTTCCTTCGGACAGCGAAAATTTGGATGGCTTGAATTTCTTGGCAGGAAAGCGTGTAGACGAAGTGAACAAGATGGCAGAACTAGGTACTCAGCTGGCACACGTTGACGGTGGTGTACCCAATATGCGACTGATTGTACCCGAACTGAATGAATACTACCTGGGAGAAATCATCTATTTCTTTGAAAAAGCTTGTGGTATCAGCGGTTATTTGCTGGGAGTAAATCCGTTCAACCAACCGGGCGTGGAAGCATACAAGAAAAATATGTTTGCTTTGTTGAATAAACCGGGATACGAAGAAGAGTCTAAAGCTATCCAAGCTAGATTATAATATCAAGAACCTATTCAGAATGCCATTTATCAATGTCATTCCGAATAACAGTGAAGAATCTGAAAGCATCCACCAAATGCTTGCAGATTCTTCACTTTGTTCCAATCCAACGGTCACACCTTTGGAAGTAATAACTATACATTTATTCTATGTTTAAAGAAGCGATAAATAACTATCTTCATACTCATGGATACGAATCCATCGACTTGAAAGCCGTATTATTCGATATGGACGGCGTGCTGTTCGACTCCATGTCCAACCATGCTGAGTCATGGCATAAAATAATGAAACGCTTCGGTTTCGGCCTCAGCCGAGAAGAAGCTTATATGCACGAAGGGCGTACCGGTGCATCTACGATCAATATAGTAAGTCGTCGGGAGCGTGGGCATGATGCTACTGAAGAAGAAATAAAAGCTATCTACCAAGCCAAAACTGAAGAATTCAACAAATGCCCCAAAGCAGAACGGATGCCCGGCGCACTGGAAGTATTGACTAAAATAAAGAGTGAAGGACTGACTCCGATGGTAGTGACCGGTTCGGGACAAACTTCGTTATTGGACCGATTGAATCATAATTTTCCGGGCATATTCCAAGCCAACTTAATGGTTACCGCCTTTGATGTGAAATATGGGAAACCAAATCCGGAGCCATATCTGATGGCCCTAAAGAAAGGCGGCTTTAAACCCAATGAAGCGTTAGTAATAGAAAATGCACCACTAGGTGTACAGGCGGGAGTTGCAGCCGGTATTTTTACCATCGCCGTGAATACAGGACCATTGCACGACAATGTGTTACTGAATGAAGGAGCGAATTTACTTTTTCATTCCATGCCTGATTTCAATGAAAATTGGGAAACACTACAATCTGCATTAAAACAAGATTAAATTTTGCAAGAATTCTTCACAATCAATAAAAAAGAGCTCCTTGCTTTCACCTAGATGAAAAACAAGGAGCTCATATTATATAAAAAATCACAGCCTATCAAAATACCTGAACCTACTTTAAAACTTTGCGTAACCAAGGAATAACCAGTTCGTTTTTAAAATAATGAGAAGGAGGATCTACATTGACCGTTTCGAAATAGGTCTTTGAATCCAGTCCTTCATCAAGGTGCTCCACATCTTTTCTAACTGCCTTATCAGCAAACTTCGGATAATGATGAAACTCCGCATTTTCCGGTTTTCCACTAGCAGCATAAGCAGATTGTACCAAACGGAAATCACGGTCCAACCCTCCCTCTGTAAAAATGATAGGACGAGGAGCTAATGACGCAACAACATCTGGAAAATTAAAATACCTCCAATAACCAGGTATCAGATGACGGATAGAATTTGGAAAAGGACGTCTGTTTTCCTTGTCAGGTTTAGTCATTACAACGGCACGTTCCTGAGTCTGGCATAGAAAATCATTGTACACAAAAGCATAAATATCCTTATCCAACACCCCCAAGACCATCATCGGTTCTGTACCTAATGAGAATCCGCTAATCACAATCCTGTCCTTTCGGATATAAGACTGGGCTTTCATCCAATTCAGTACCTGCATATCCAGATAAGAAGTATACCCTAGCCAACTCCATCCCAGTTCAAGCAAAAAACGGGAAACAACATCATAGTCATAATTCCATCCTTTATCATAACATTCCAAATCGGAGGCTTCTCCGGCAGCGGCATTATCCACCGCTACCGCCACATAACCTTCTTTAACCATATTCAAAGCCATACTTACTTTGGGATTATTATAATCCTCAGTTAACTTATCACAGATGCCGGGCTCACCGGCCAATCCTTCTTTGGTCCTTCCGGACCCCGGAATGCACAAAACTCCGGGTACTGCACCCTTCAAATGTTCCGGTTTCAAAACCAGAAAAGTGGAAACTGACTTTGGAAAAGGATAGAACTCCCATTTCTCTAAAATATATCCCTCTTTTTTTTCCGTTTTCACACAGACAGGAGACGGTTGTCTCTTTATCTCGGGAAACTTCATGATCTCCACCATCGCAGCACGCACTCCATCCTGCCATTGCGTAAATTCCTGTGCGGACATACCGGAACGGTAAGCATATTGGGGATGTGTATCTTTCAACATCTCATGAACAATGGCATAAGTACTTAGTAACCGTCCATCCCCACGATCTGATTTCACAACTGCATGCTTCTCAGGTTGGTAATTCTGAGAATTACCAACCATACATAAGCTGCATACAGATACTAAAAAGAGCAATCTTTTCATTATCATCATATTATCTCACTATTATTCATACCCCGGAGTCTGCTTGATTTCCGGATCTCCATTCAAAACTTCCACATTAACAGGCCACAACATCATATACGCCTTATCCTCTGTTAATATAGGCAATGAACTTCCATAATGCGCTTTAACAGAAAAGACAAAAGGTTTTCCGTTGGAATCACGTAAACGCAATAAATCAAACCAGCGGCTTCCCTCACCTACAAACTCTTTATCACGTTCCTGCAAAATAGCCCACTCATTATCCGCATAATCTCCTGCAATATATTTATGTTGTTCAAATTTATCACCATAAGCACGCTTACGTACCTCATTTATATATGCAGCACATTTATCCGGAGCTCCCAACCCGTTTTCACACTCGGCCAGCATCAACAAAACATCAGCATATCTATATACCAGTACATCTGAATCATAATAATGAGTTCCTCCATCCGTATGTCCCATCAGTTTTTTCCAACAAGCGCCACGAGTCTTTCCTTCGAACATATATTGAAAGAAAGTAGCATCCAAACGAGTATCTTCCTTATCATAAATCTCAATAAACGGCACTTTATACTCATAACGTAATGGTCCGGCTGTCAATAGCTTCAACGGATCCGGACCATATTTATTTCCATCCAAGTCCGTAGCATTGGTAAACAAGGCTACATTATAGAACCAGTTCGCCCCCCAATTGGTCAATTCATTCTTATTAAAACACAGAGCGAAAATGATCTCTTTATTCTTCTTCCCTTCCGGAGTCCATAAATCCGCAAAGTTTGGAAGCAGTTCGAATTGTTGGTTCACCAAATTCAATAAAGCCTTCTTTGCTGTCAACAAGTCACTGTTATTAGGATCTACGGCAGTCAGAGTAGCTATATGATCCCCTGCAATATCATCATCTGGTAATCCTGTAGTGACTTTGGCAGACCACATATATATCTTGGCCTTCAAAAGTTCCGTTGCATGATAAGACCATTCATATTGGTTGGACATCTTCTTATCCGACTCATTGAAGAAAGCTTCGGATTTATTAATATCTTCTTTGATAAACTCCAACGTTTCCTCCGGAGTAGAACGAGCCTTATATAATTGCGTAATATCAATGCTACCCTCGGTAACTTTCGGTTCCGTCTCTAACGGCACACCACCAAATGTTCGATAAAGATAGAAATAGTAATATGCACGCAAGCCATAAGCCTGTCCCAAATAAAATGATTTCTCCGTTCCAGTCAGATAATCAATTTCTTTATCTACATTTCTGATAAACAAATTTATATGCATGATATTTGGGTACACCTCATACCAATCATCGACACCGGTATTATCTTTCGTAAGCAGATTATTAGTCATAGGCGGACCATATACCCCCTCACCCATAGAAGTAACATCACTTATCAGAATCTCACTTCTGAACTCTCCCAATGTGACAGGCATCTGATATTTATCTCTTAAATCGGCATGAATACCAGTCATAAACATTTCTACCTGAGACTTCTGATTCCAAAAATCATTAGAGCCATAATAATCTTCAGGAGACAGGTCCAACGCATCACAAGCAGACAATACCATCATCCCCACTCAACAATATGCTATAAAATATTTTCTTCATAATCCTTCCTATTTATTAGAATGTAACATTTAAACCCAAAACAACTGTTCTAGGGAGGGGATATCCTCCATTCTGACTGACACCATATTCGGGGGTCGCCATATTTTTGGCTGCTGTAATATATCCCAAATTCTGTGCTGTTACAGAAACATCCACCTTGCTCAAACCGGATTTATGAATCCAACTCTGAGGCAAGGAATACGACAGGCTTATTTCACGAAAAGCCAAATAATCGCCACGATAACAATTAATGTCCGATATTCTGTCATAATTACGTTTGCCCAAAAAGTCAGCCCATCCATACACCGGATATTTTCCATTCGGATTACTTTCCGACCAGGAATCTTTAACTAAAGAAATGGTATTAAATGTTCCCTGCATATTACCCATAATCCAAGGAGTTTTCCAATCATGTACCCAATAGCCTAAAGCATAATCCAGACGGCAGTTCAAAGTTAACCCTTTCCATGAAGTATTAATGTTAAAGCCTCCGGTCCAATGAGGTATCGTATTACCCAATTTCACCCGGTCATAATCATCAATCACACCATCCCCATTCACATCCTGCCATTTCACATCACCAGCCTGTATAGGCAGTCCTTTCTCCTTTTCGGCATCCGACAATTTAGCCCAAGCTTCAGGGCCATAAAGCACTTTGGCATCTGCTCCATTTTCCGTATAAGTGGATCTGTCTATCAGATTGCCTGGAATCTCACTCTCACTCTTATAAATACCAAGAGATTTAAAGGCGTAAATCACACCATATTCCTGTCCTTCCTGATAACCACCTACCCATTGTCTTTCATAGGTACCATCTGCCAGCTTGCGTCCCGTATAAACCTGATAGGCATCCTGCATATTATTCGGCAATCCATTGTACGGTAATGAGATAATCTTATTCTTATTATAAGCGGTATTCATACTAACTGTAAATTTCCAATCTTTGGTACGCAAAACATTGGCAGTCAATTCCAACTCCATACCTTGGTTTTGTACTTCTCCATTGTTAGAAAGGAAAGAAGAAACTCCGCTATGAGAAGGCAGGGTGATTTCTGCAAATTTATCCTGTGTATGTCTATTATAATAGGTGAAGTTCAAGATATATTTGTTATTCAGAAAACCAATATCGAAACCTGTCTCGAATGTGTACGATTTTTCCCATCTCATGGTGGGATTAGGCAAATCGTTTATCATCAAAGGAACTTTGCCATTATAGTTGGGTACTATTTTACCATCTTTATCTTTCATAATACCATAAGAACCTTGAACCGTATAATAATCAAGTCCTGTCACTACATTACCATTAGCATCCAGTACACCAGACACATTTCCATTGGCTCCGTAACTAGCACGAATTTTAGCATAAGAAAGTACATTGCTACAAGACTCCATAAAATTCTCTCTACTCAATACCCAACCGGCTGATATACCGGGAAAGGTTCCCCAACGGTTATCTTTTGGCAGTTTGGAGTATCCGTCGCGACGTAAAACAAGGCTCAGCAAATATTTGGACTTATAATCATAATTCACTCTGCCAAAGAATGAAAGAATACGCTGTCTGTAATGCCAAGAATCTATTTGCCGCACTCCGGCAGCAGTCGAAGTATAATTCAAATCCTGAAAATCAGATAATGGAGATCCATAACCAGATGCCGAAAAACCTTTCTTGTATGAGTCATAATATTCTACACCTACCATCGCATCCATAGAATGATCTTGCCGGAATGTAGTCTGATAATTCAAGATTCCATTGTAAGTCTGGTCTAAAAGCCGTTCATGTTTGTTGGAAGTACTATGATTAGTATCATACACCGGTCCTGTAGCTACAATATAGTCCCCTTTGAAGAACTCTCTGCTATCATCAAAATAGAACCAAGTTCCTGTGGTCTTGAATGTCAATCCTTTCATTATATTAAAGGTAAAAGACTGGCTCAGATTAAACTTGTCCGTATTATTATCATAATTCAATGCATCCTCATACACTTTCACTGTAGTCCAGCCACGAGCATAAGAAGCCACGGCAGGGCCTGCCAACCAATCACCGTCCGGACTTTTCACACGGAATGTAGGAGGAACGGACAAGGTAGTACTGAAAAAATTACCTTCACCGGCATATCCTGCACCACCATCGTCCCATTTGGCATCGGTAAATGTCAAAGAAGAATTAGAAGTAAGCCAAGGCTTAATTTTATAATCTGCATTGATCGTGAAGTTCAAACGGTGATACCAGTTGTTCATCGCATTTCCTTCGCTGCGATTATAGCCTAGGCTTGCATAATAATGTCCTTTATCATTGCCACCGGATACACTCAAGTTATAATCCTGAGTAATAGCCGGAGATTTGATATTATAATCTTTCAGTTGATTATCACAATAAATCAATTTTTGTCCCGGATTCACTGGGTCATCCATTGTCTGCCAACCTTGTTTTAACAGGAAAGCCAGGTCATTTGTATAATTCATAACACCCCATACAGCTGTATTATCCTTATTACCATTAAGTACATTCCCTTTTTCATCAAAATATCTGTTTCCCGTTCCGTAAGGCTGTGTTCCGGATAAAGTCGCATCACTGGCAAATCCATGCCAAGCACCCGATTTATCCTGCCATATATGCGAAGACCGATAAAATGCCGAACGCATATAATACAAATAATCATGAGCATTCAAAAATTCATACTGGCTATGAAAAAAATTGAAACCGACTTTCGCACTCAAATTTATTTCCGTATGTCCTTCCGAACCTCTTTTAGTAGTAACAAGAATTACACCATTGGAAGCACGCGCACCATAAATAGCCGTAGCACCAGCATCTTTCATGACCTCCAAAGACTCGATATCCTCCGGATTCACATCACTCAACGACTCGCGTACAGCACCATCGATAATAACCAAAGGTGAACCGCTACCATCCAGATTGGTACCACCACGAAGCACCAAAGTAGGAGTGGAATTCGGATTACCGCTAGTTTGCTGTACCCTTAATCCTGCCACTGCACCAGAGAGTGCTTGCGCCGGATTAGTATGGGCCCCCGTACTTAAAGTAGAATTGTCAACTTTAGCAATGGAATTAGTCATCTTGGAACGAAGTTGTGTGCCCCCATAACCTGTTATCACCACTTCATCCAAAGTCTTATTGTCTTCCTGCAGCTGAACATTCAGAAACGTTTTTTTCCCTACCAACATTTCTTGGGTCAGATAACCGATATAAGAAAAGACCAAAGACGCTTTTTCACTTACCACTAACGTAAACCGGCCGTCTATATCAGTTATAGTACCATTGGTAGTACCTTTCTCTATTATATTAGCCCCAATAATTGCTTCTCCTTTGGCATCGGTCACTATACCTTTGACAGTCACTTTATCTTGTTGCATAACAATGGGACGCGTTTCTTCTCTAGAAATGGCCTTGCGAATTATTACTTGTCTGTCACGGATATGATATTCCAAATCAGTACCGGCAAACATTTGTTTCAGTACCTCCTCTATTGTTTTATTTCGTACATCCACATTGACACGACGAGACAAATCAATATCTGTACGATATATAAAAATAAATTGACTATTTTTTTCTACCCAATTAATCACACTCTTCAAAGTCTGGTTCTCCATGGAAACGGTAAAGCTGGTTTGTTCCGCATAACTCATTTCCGCAAAAGCCTCTTCATAACCTGTAAATGTTAAAATCATGGCTAAACTCATACATTTTGTGAATTTAGGCATGAGTTTTATTCTATTCGTGTATTTTTTCATATATTTGATTGTTTTTTCTATTTATTTCAAGGTAAATAATTAAACAACGATTCAGTGACCAGATAGTACGGCAAATACTGTCTGGTTTTCTTTTTTTACATCCTTCTTTTATTCCATAGGCTAAAGTATTTTAAGGTTCAACAATTCTCATTTAAGGCTCACATAGATTTCATCTTTATCATTTATTGTATAATGCAATGATAATGAAAGACATAAGTTATCCATAACATTGGTAATATCTGTTTGGAGATCCAGTTTTCCTGACAATGACAAGGTCGTAATCTCTGCATCATACCGTATTTTACACCCATAATACCGCTCAAGCTTCTTTAAAACATCTCCTACGGGTCTTTGATGAAGCAGCAATAAATTATCCTTCCAACTGATGTATTCGGACACATCAACCTTACGTACCTGCGTTTTATTGCCTTTAATATCCACCAATTGATTAGGTGCTAATCTTACTTTGCTCTTATTCTCAGTAGTTACTTCCACGCTTCCACGTACTAAAACAACAGATGCAGCCTCATCCTCCCTATAGGCACAGACATTAAACGAAGTACCCAGCACGCGTATATCAAACTCTCTTGTTTTGACAACAAATGGGCAATCCTTCCTTTTGGCTACATCCAGATAAACCTCCCCCTCTACCAAGATTTCACGTTTCCGTTCTTCAAAAATATCCGGATATATCACTTTACTACCTGAATTTATATAAATTCTAGTACCATCAGAAAAAGTAATATCAGCTCTTTTCCCATTAGGAACCATTATTTGATGCATTTCATTCTTTACAGATGAAGCCTGGGATATTTTAGTATTTAATGCATACTGCTGAATATTCGAACTTCCTAAAGTATCATATTTTAAAGAAGCATCATTTTTCAGATTCATAGCTTGGTTATCTGTTATCAGAATCACCTCATCACCGCAAATGGAAGTCGTGTCATTCAGCAATGCTATATCAAGCTCCGTACCCTCATCAACATTGGTACTCCACCAGTTCATAACTAAAGCCAAAGCAATCGCTGCCGCTATCGACAAAGACCACCTATAAATATGACGTCTGTGGGGAACCTTTTTTTCCCTTCCTACTCGTTTCATCACGTCCTGAAAAGATTTGTCTACATCAACAGATTCCAGTTCATCTGCTTCCCGAATCTTCTCAGTCAGGCATTGAACTGTTTTACGAAATTCATCTGAATTATATATTGTTTTTTTATTTTTCATCGAAAAACCTTTTTATTAAGAAAACGGTGCCCGATAAAAAAGGTACTCATAAAAAAGAAAAGAAATCACACTTTTCTTTGCATGAGCCTTCGCAAAACCAATAGACAAACCTTATATGACAAATAAAAGAACTTATTCATCACACAAATATCACTTCATTCCATGAAAACATGCCCAAATGATAAAACAACAATGATTGACTACTCGCTAAATCAAGAGAAGTGAAAAGCCCAAACACTACGCACAGGCACATGAACACAATGCACCAAGATACTGAAAATCCATATGGTTGAAACAGAGAAAAAGAATTCACGCAAACGTGCCAATGTACGCGACAAAAGATTCTTGCTTGATTGAGGATTCATACCTAAGATAGCGGATATTTCCTGATGGCTCAATTCTTTTACATAATATAAATACAGAATTTCACGCTGACGACCGGAAAGACGTGAAATTGCCTTAGCCAGCCTTCTTTCATTCTTCACATCCACATCATCTTTCTTAAATAAAGAATTTATTATTTCTTCGCCCATCGGAAAAAACTCATGGCATTCTTCAATCACTTCCATAGGACGTAAAGACTGAAACGCATCCAGCAGTTTATTTCTAAAAGAACAAAGCAAATACGCTTTTACATTATCAGTATAATGCAAATTCCTACAATTTAAAATCAACTTGACGAACAGATTCTGTATGGTATCGGCAACCAGCTCTCTGTCACCTACCATACGAATTCCATAGGAATACAATAACGAATAATAGCGTCGATAAACTTCTTCAAATGCCGCCGTTTCTCCTTTAATAAAAGATTCCCAAAGTTTAGTTTCACCATGTGTTCTATCAACCATAATACTAACTCCTTAAAAACTTATTGAGCTTGCTCAGAGTTAAACTTAACAAGAAGGCAATATAAGAGATGAATCATGTAATGAATTCATCTCTTACTTTATAATACCTACATATTATTCAAACAGTTTACTGCGCGACAACATACAAGCACCGATGATCCCGGCTCTTTCTTTCAATTTAGATTCTACAATAACAGAATCACGGTTCATCAAGTTCAGTGTATATTTTCGAATAGCTGTAGTGATGGGTTGTGTCAAATAATCACCTGTACGTGACAATGCACCACCAATAATGACTAGCTCCGGATTAAATATATTAATAAGTCCCGCTACATGGCGACCTAATTTCACTCCGATTTCTTCCACCAGTTCAATACACAGCAAATCTTCCTTATTTACCGCATCAATGATATCATCCAAGGTCAAATCTTCCAAATTTTTCTTGGTATTGGAGATAATAGAGTTTTCACCATTATTAATATGTTCCAACAGAATACGATGCAAAGCAGCCCCCGAAACTTCCGTTTCTATGCATCCTTTTTTCCCACAATGGCAGATAATCTCATTCTCATATCCAAAATTATGCCCGAATTCGCCAGAGAAACCAGATTTTCCTTTATAAATCTTTCCATCAATGATAATTCCCATACCCAATCCCCAACTGACATTGATAAAGATGATATTCTTCTCACCTTTCACAACACCTTGCATATACTCACCGTAAATCATAGCACGAGTGTCGTTATCAATAGAAACACGATAACCACCCACCTTTTCTGATATGACATCCGTCAACGGGCGCTCATCAAAATTGAATATACTGTAACTATATCCCAAATCCGGATTCACACGCCCGGAAAGATTTACATTAATATTTAATATCTTATCTTTCTCAACACTGACTTTTTGAAGAAAATGTTTAATCAACTTACACAATTCGTCTAAACTCTCAGGGGTATTCTTCGCTTTAAAAGGAACATTCATTTTTAGCTGAACTACATCTCCTTTAAAATTTATCAACCCTAAGTTAATGGAAAACTGACGCACTTCAACACCTACAAAATATCCGGAATCTGCATTCAAACCATACAAACTGGGATGTCTTCCCCCACTGGTTTCCAGCTTTCCATAGTCGTTAATGTAACCTTCCTCACACATTTCATCAATGAATTTTGTAACTGTAGGCACACTTAAATCCATCTCTCTTGCTAAATCAGTAATCGTAGAGCTTCCATTATAAATATAATGGGTAATGATTTTCTTCTTCATCACAGCCATCTTTGAGCCCTTTTCAATTTCTTTCAACAAATTCTCACCCATAATAAAATATTCCGTTAATGTCCACAAATATAGTTATTTTTTTATGAAATCAAATCACATTTAAAGAGAATTTTCAAAAATTATTTTAGAAGATGTAAGCTAATTATCATTTTTTGTAACAATTCCATTTTCCATATACATTTAAAGAACGTTTCTAAGTCGCTTATTTATCTTTCTATTTATTAAAAGAGTGATTATTAATAAATAAATTTAGTTTTCACTTGTTGTTTTCATAAATCATTTATATATTTGCACGCAACATGATTAAGTAATATAAAATATTCATTTCAAATAAATTAAAGGCTATGGAAAAGATTCACGGATTAATTGACGCACCTTTTACTCCCTTTTATGAGAACGGAGAAGTAAATTATGAACCGATTGAAGCCTATTGCCAACTATTGGTTAGAAACGGACTTCAAGGCGTATTTATCAATGGTTCTTCCGGAGAGGGCTATATGCTGACAGAAGACGAACGCATGAAACTGGCTGAACGTTGGATGGAAGTAGCACCCGAAGGATTCAAAGTCATTGTCCATGTAGGAAGCACTTGTGTAAAATCAAGCAAACGTCTGGCAGAACACGCTCAGAAAATCGGAGCATGGGGTATCGGAGCAATGGCACCTCCTTTCCCGAAGGTAGGACGCATTGAAGAATTGGTGAAATACTGCGAAGAAATAGCATGCGGTGCTCCTGCACTTCCTTTCTATTTTTATCATATCCCAGCTTTCAACGGAGCATACCTCTCAATGGTAGCATTCTTGGAAGCCGTAGACGGTCGCATTCCTAATTTCGCCGGCATCAAATATACTTTCGAAAGCCTGTATGAATACAACCAATGCCGTTTATATAAAAATGGCAAATTCGACATGTTGCACGGCCAGGATGAAACGATCCTTCCATGTCTGGCTATGGGCGGTGCACAGGGCGGTATCGGTGGAACAACCAACTATAACGGCAAAGAACTCACAGGCATCATCGAAGCATGGAAAGCCGGTGATCTGGAATTGGCACGCGAACGCCAGAATTTCGCGCAGGAAGTTATCAATGTCATCTGTCACTATCGTGGAAACATCGTTGGCGGCAAACGCATCATGAAACTGATAGGGCTGGATTTAGGAAAGAACCGGACTCCATTCCAAAATATGACAGATGAGGAAGAAGCTGCCATGAAAGCCGAACTGGAAGCAATCAATTTCTTCGAAAGATGTAACAAATAAACCAGAACCACGATGTTTTCAATAGATTATATAAAAGAATGGTCAGAATCATACAAAACAGATCTGACCACTAATATCATGCCGTTTTGGCTGAAATACGGGCTGGACAAGGTCAATGGAGGTATTTATACCTGTGTTGACCGGGACGGCAGCTTGATGGACACCACCAAATCGGTGTGGTTCCAAGGAAGATTTGCTTTTATCTGTTCCTATGCGTATAATAATATAGAAAAGAACGAAGCATGGCTGGCAGCAGCTAAAAGTACAATAGACTTTATAGAAGCGCATTGTTTTGACTCTGACGGACGTATGTATTTCGAGGTGACTGCCGAAGGCACTCCCTTGCGCAAACGCCGTTATATTTTCTCGGAGTCATTCGCAGCCATCGCCATGTCGGAATATGCCATCGCATCCGGTGACCAGACGTATGCCGTAAAAGCATTAGACTTGTTCAAACGGATGCAGTATTTTATGGAAACACCGGGCATACTCCCTCCTAAATATCTGGATACTCTTCCTATGAAAGGACATTCCATCACAATGATCCTGATTAATGTAGCATCACGTATCCGCCAGGCCATTCAAGATGAAAGCTTCAACGGACAGATTGACGCTTCCATCGCCCAACTGCGCAAAGATTTCATGCATCCCGAATTCAAGGCGTTGCTTGAAACGGTAGGTCCCCATGGAGAATTCATCGACAGCAACATGGGCCGCACCATCAATCCGGGACATTGTATCGAGACAGCCTGGTTTCTGCTGGAAGAAGCCAAATACCGTAATTGGGACAAAGATATTACGGAGTTGGCCCTCACTATCCTTGATTGGTCTTGGGAGTGGGGATGGGACAAAGAATTCGGAGGTATCATCAACTTCAAAGACTGCAAGAACCTTCCGCCACAGGATTATTCCCAAGACATGAAATTCTGGTGGCCTCAGACAGAGGCTATCATCGCTACTTTGTATGCATATTTAGCAACCGGAAATGAAAAATACCTTGACATGCACAAGCAAATCAGCGATTGGACATACACCCATTTCCCTGATAAAGAGTGTGGAGAATGGTTTGGATATCTCCATCGTGACGGCACGCCTGCACAAATGGCCAAGGGTAACCTGTTCAAAGGCCCGTTCCACATTCCAAGAATGATGATCAAGGGCTATACATTATGCGAGGAAATACTCGACAGCAAAAAATCACATTTATAAAGCCCTTTATCTATTAGCATGAAAAACAGTAAAATTTATCCTTGGGTTGTAGTAGGATTATTATGGGGTGTCGCCCTGTTGAATTACATGGACCGGCAAATGTTGTCCACAATGAGAGATGCCATGGCGGTGGATATCACCGAGCTTCAGTCAGCTGCCAATTTTGGGCGACTGATGGGAGTCTTTCTTTGGATATATGGCTGGATGGGGCCCATTGCCGGGAGGGGG
>ENA-OPGJ01000256-OPGJ01000256.1-human-gut-metagenome-genome-assembly--contig:-NODE-256-length-15535-cov-1.660401_pt1 | contig 15535 bp, 13 predicted proteins | sample MGYA00241642_ERZ501581 | MGnify/ENA primary metagenome ERZ501581 (study PRJEB25962, sample SAMEA2042391) | human gut metagenome | biome: human gut; feature: human-associated habitat; material: faeces... | reverse complement strand
AAGGAACACTGTTTGAATGTCCTAAAAGGCAAAGTAAAGACCTCTAAGGGGGAAGTGATTGAGATACAAGGAGAAATTATATTAAATGACATTAGTAATATTGATTATGAACAAGCTGTAGCTTTTGCGCAGTCTATAACAATTGGCGAAGAAGGACAACATTTATCAGAAAATGTGTTCGTACATGATACTATCTTGCGTGTGTTTATAGGGAATTTAAATGCAAGAAAGTTATGGAGATTATCAGTTCTGTTGTATGCTATGGTGACTAAATATCCGGTAGCAAGAATCTCATTATCCCTTATGGACGAGTATCTGAAACTATATCGTATCTTTACCCTTGACCAGAAGAAAGTAGATGTATCAGCTATTGAATTTAAATGTAGCATTGATGGTAAAACAGAAAATATCACTATCAAGAATGAGGAATTAGTAGAAAAAATACTTATCTCATATTTAAATATGCAAGGAGATATTATCACTACAGATAATTTGAAACGGTATGTCGTTGATGAAATTACCTCTATTGATAAGTTGGTTAATGAATCAATTAACAAAAGGACATTGGACTATTTCTTTGCAAAAGAACTAGAACGCTTCTTAACAAGTTATCTGAATGGCAAATTTACGGATAAAGAGAAAGAACTAATCCTACAAATATTATATTTGTTTGGGCGTTATAAAACTACTGCTGAAGATACAGCCAGATATAGGAAACTAATAAGTGATGGGGAGAAATTATTAATAAATAAGCCTTTAGTTACAATAAATGGAATGGTTATGCCTTTTACTATCATATCCAATCCGGAAATAACAAAATTGAGATATGAATGCCTAAAGTACATAAATCGTGTGAAATTTGAGGATGATTCTAACATTCACATATAGCCACTTACAACTCCTTACCTTTGCCACCATAAAAATATGGTGAGCTAGATACCAAAATAAATCCCAAGGGCATGGGTATAATTAATGAACGAGAAAAGTGAATTAGCACTTAAAGTTTTAACACTAGCAGTGCTAGCAAGTAAAGGAATCAAGATAGCTAGGCTATCAGGTAATCGTAACTTTGACGAAAAGGTGGTTAAAGCCAAAATGAAGTCCATGAAGGCAAATGGAATGTTAGTTCCTGCTATCATACTGGATGCAATGAAGGTTATAGAAGCCGGATTGGAAATTGTAGATTTTGAAACGGGAGAAATCATTAGCGCAGCTGATGCAGCCCGGTACGTTGTGTTAGCGGATGCAAACCACCGTTACAAAGCTCATCTAAATCTTCTGGAAGCTAACAAGGACTTAAAAGACGAAGAAAAGTACAAAGGTGAGTTCTATCTTATCTATGCTTTGAATGAAGAAATTACAGTCTCGAGAATGTTTTCAGAAATTAACATTTGTACAAATCCCTGGAAGGGAGGCGACTTTCCTAAGGGGGCTAAAATGGCGTGCAAAGAGGAGCTTCCGCTACTTGATTTTATCGTGAAGCTTACTGAAGAAGGTTATCCATTACCAACTGCCTCAAAATGGGGAACGTTTAAAGCGAGTATTACTAAAGAGATAATGGCAGATGCAATGGCAGGTAAGATAAGTGATAAATTACGGAAAACTAATGGATTGGAAAGAGGTGAGAATTTATTAAAAGCAGCAGCAAAACACCTCTCTAAAGAGGTTCTTAAAAGTCGAACTCTCATTGATTGGGCTATCAAGGAATACGAAGAAGCAGATGATGAACAAAAAGTTAGTGTGATTGGCAATCTGGTTGACTTCTTTTCAAGTTTGAGCAAAGAGAAAGCAGAGCAGATAGAGAAAGCCAAAGGACAACGAGGTGGCGATACCAAAGAGACCATTATAAATCGTCTCCTTAACAATTTCTACGAGCAATACACACAATCTCAAAGTACTTCTACTGATGAGTAAAATTAAAAGCCAGTTATCGAGATGATAGCTGGCTTTTTTGTTTATTGTACTTATAACTTTTTCTATCCCTAATAGTAGTTTATTCAATATCATTGATTTTGTATAAATTATAACGCTCTGATAATCAATAGCGATATATAGGTAAATAATTCATGCGTAACAAATTGGCAACAAACAAATGGAGAAATATTGTTCTTATGGTAGAACATAGGAATTAACAACATGGAAGTTCATTACCATTATGAATAGAGAGACGACAAGTCTCTACTTCCCTAAATCTTTGATTTAGGCATGGCATTTTGTTTCTTTCTACGAAACAACAACCCGGGAGTTGTGTAATTTCGAATATTTGTGCTACCTTTGCAACTGAATAAAGCAATACAATCGTTTCAATGAATACAGTGACATGCAAGATACCTTGCGGAGTTTTGGAAGCCGAACCGCAAGACGTCAAGGTCGGGCAAGATAAAAGGGATTGGGCGCAATACTCACAGGCTATTGCCGTCCTTATGTCAAGGCGGATGTCTGAACTCGGCATGACGCAACGGATGCTTGCCGAGAAAATGAACTGCACCCAGCAATATATATCCAAGATGCTGAAAGGGCAAAAGAACATGTCACTGGAAACCATTTGTAAAATAGAAAACGCATTGGGTATCGAGATTATCAAAGGGCTGAATAAAAATGAGTAATAAGTAAAAGGAATATGTCTATACAGAGTGAAGCGGCGTTGGAAGCCGGACTAATCGCTACACTTCAGCAGATGGATTATGAATATGTCCAAATTGCTGAGGAGGAAAATCTTCAAGCCAATTTCAAAAGGCAGTTGGAGGTGCATAACCGTAAACGGTTAGCAGAACATGGCCGTACTGAATTTACAGATGAGGAGTTTGAAAAGATACTCATTCACCTCGAGGGCGGCACGCGGTTTGAAAAGGCGAAAAAACTCCGCGACCTTTATCCGCTTGACACGGCAGATGGAAAGCGTATTTGGGTGGAATTTCTGAATAGGCAACAGTGGTGTCAGAATGAATTTCAGGTTTCCAATCAAATCACGGTAGAGGGTCGTAAGAAGTGCCGTTACGATGTGACCATTCTTATAAACGGTCTGCCATTGGTGCAGATTGAACTGAAGCGCCGGGGTGTAGAACTCAAACAGGCGTATAATCAGATACAGCGTTACCATAAGACATCATTCCACGGATTGTTTGATTATATCCAGTTATTCGTTATCTCCAATGGTGTCAATACGCGCTACTTTGCCAACAACCCTAACAGTGGCTATAAATTCACTTTCAACTGGACGGATGCTGCCAATATTCCGTTTAACGAACTGGATAAATTTGCCGCATTTTTCTTGGAGAAATGCACTCTTGGTAAAATCATCGGTAAATACATAGTGCTTCATGAGGGTGACAAATGCTTGATGGTACTTCGCCCATACCAGTTCTATGCAGTGGAGAAGATTTTGGATAAAGTAAAGAATTCCAATGATAACGGCTATATATGGCATACCACAGGAGCCGGAAAGACCTTGACTTCATTCAAGGCCGCCCAACTTGTTTCCGAACTGGACGATGTAGATAAAGTGATGTTTGTGGTTGACCGTCATGACCTTGACACTCAAACTCAATCAGAATATGAGGCATTTGAGCCGAATGCCGTGGATGGTACGGATAACACAGACGAACTTGTAAAACGGTTGCACAGCAATTCAAAGATAATAATCACGACCATACAGAAACTTAATGCCGCCGTTAGCAAGACGTGGTATAGCAGCAAGATAGAAGCCATACGTCATTCCCGCGTCGTGATGATATTTGACGAATGTCACAGAAGCCATTTCGGTGACAGTCATAAGCGGATAATGAAGTTCTTTGATAATGCGCAAGTGTTCGGTTTCACAGGAACGCCTATCTTTACCGAAAATGCAGTGGACGGACATACTACAAAAGAGGTCTTTGGAGATTGTCTCCACAAATATCTCATTAAGGATGCCATTGCTGATGAAAACGTGCTGGGCTTCCTTGTGGAATACTATCATGGAAATGAGGATGTGGAAAAAGGCAATGCCAACCGCATGGAAGAAATTGCAAAATTCATTCTCAACAACTTCAATAAATCCACATTTGACGGTGAGTTTGATGCACTGTTTGCGGTGCAGTCCGTACCAATGCTCATACGTTATTATAAGATATTCAAGTCCTTGAAGCCGAATATCCGTATAGGAGCAGTGTTTACATACGGAGCAAATAACAGCCAAGATGACGAACAGACAGGTATGGGTACAGGGCAGTTTGTCAGCGAAAGCGTGGGTGAAGCTGATGAACTGCAAGCCATCATAGATGATTATAATAAGATGTACGGCACCGCCTATTCTACCGAAAATTTCCGTGCATATTACGATGACATCAACCTGCGCATGAAAAAGAAGAAAGCGGACATGAAGTCGCTTGACCTCTGCTTGGTTGTGGGTATGTTCCTTACAGGCTTCGACAGTAAGAAACTCAACACACTCTATGTGGATAAGAACATGGAGTATCATGGCCTTTTGCAAGCATTCAGTCGCACAAACCGTGTGCTGAATGAGAAAAAGCGTTTTGGCAAAATAGTTTGCTTCCGCGACTTGAAAAGCAATGTTGACACGTCTATTAGGCTGTTCAGTAACTCTAACAATCCCGAAGATATTGTTCGTCCTCCATTTGAGGAAGTGAAAAAGGAATACCAACAGTTGACTACTGATTTCTTGCAGAAATATCCAGCACCAAACAGCATTGACCTGTTGCAGAGCGAGAAAGACAAAAAAGATTTCGTGTTGGCTTTTCGTGACATTATCCGTAAACATGCAGAAATCCAGATATATGAGGACTACACAGATGATGCGGATGACCTCGGCATGACCGAACAGCAATTCAATGACTATAAAAGCAAGTATCTTGACATTACAGTGGGATTTATAGAACCTCCTGTAGCTTCTTCAATGGTTGCAGAAGACCCTGTTCCATACGGTGATAGTCAGGGATTGGAAGATATTGACTTCTGCCTTGAACTCCTGCACAGCGACATTATCAATGTAGCCTATATCCTTGAACTCATAGCCAATCTTAATCCATACAGCAATGATTATGCGGAGCGGCGTAAGAATATTATTGACACTATGATAAAGGATGCAGAAATGCGTAGTAAGGCGAAACTTATTGACGGCTTCATCCAAAAGAATGTAGATGAGGACAAGGATAACTTTATGGCTGAACGCAAAAAAGCGGATGGTACAAGTGAACTGGAAGAACGTCTGAACAGCTATATCTCAACAGAGCGAGAAAAGGCTGTAAAATCATTGGCACAAGATGAAGGTCTTTCCTCTGACGTGCTTAACCATTACTTGAAAGAGTATGATTACCTTCAGAAAGAGCAACCTGAAATTATACAAAAGGCTCTCAAGGAAAAGCATCTTGGTTTGATTAAGACCCGAAAAGCGATGACAAGAATACTGGATAGGTTGCGAGGTATCATCCGTACTTTTAGCTGGGACTAAATATAATAGTGATATGAGTTCAATAAAGATAATAAATTCTATAAAACTTGACTCTAAAGGTGTCCGTGTTAAAGACGCTAATGGGAAATATATTCTTCTACATAAAAGGCAAGGAGATATGGATGGAGCGTGTGCTGTTTACTCTTTAGCAATGGCTATGCTCTGCATTGGAGTTATTACAAATGAGGATTTGCAGGTATATGCCAATCCTGACAGACGAACCTGCAAAGGGAAATTTTTAAGTCATTTCTTAGAAGAGCAAGGATTAGTTAGAAGGGGGTATTCTTTTATTTCCATGGCAAGGGAGATAAGAGAATCAAGTTTTAACCTCGATGCAATTAGGAAAAATCCCAAAGAAGATGATGACATAATCAACGCAATAGCGGATTTCATAGATAAAGAAAGTCCTGTTATAATATCAACCGACTTCAAAGAAGGTGCTCATGCTCTGCTTGCTGTTGGATATGAAATCACTGACGATTCCGATAAAATAACCAAAATTTTATGTTTGGATCCTGGAGAGGAAGCCCCCAAATACAGTTGTTGGAATTGTATTATTGATGTTTCTCATAAAAATGAAAAGTCGGCATATCCATATGTTTGTATCACGAGAACGCAAGCATATAGAGTTACTTTAGGTGATATTTTAATGATAAAGAAAGCGGAATAAGAATATGGAAAATATAGCTGGAGCTGGATATGTGTACATTTTAACCAATCCAAGTTTTCGTGAGGATTGGGTAAAAATCGGAAAAAGTGCTCGACCTGTAGATATACGGTCTAAAGAGCTTGACAATACGGCTGTGCCTTTGCCTTTCGAGATATTCGCCACAATGAAAACGGTAAAATATAACGAGGTTGAAAAACTTGTGCATCATATTATTGACAATCTGACGAATTACCGTATTCGACAGAATAGGGAGTTCTTTAATGTCGCCCCACAAAAGGCACTTGAAATTTTCAAAGAAATAGCACAAACCATAGACGATGCCGTAATAATAGAATACGAGAATAACGAACCTGTGTACAGTGATTCTATATCCCAATCTGTTCAAAATGAGTTGCAAAAAAAATGTACTAACAAAGGGAAAGACTATACCAAATACTCACTTAATGGAGTCGGCTCTTATGGAAAAGGCAGATTGGCTTTAGAGATAATTCGTGTTTATGTCAAATCCAATCCTGTTAATTATAATGAGTTGGTCAATCTATTGCCAAAACATTTAATTAAAACAGTTGAAGAAGTAAATAAATGGAAAAGTCAAACTTCTGACACGCATAAAAGATGGTTTGAAAAAGATATTCTTATTTCTAATGATGGGGTGACGTTTGTTGTTTCATCACAGCATGGCAAAGACAATATAAGTAGGATTTTTGAACTTGCCAATAAATTTGGTTATGAAATTAAAGAAATAAAATAGTTATGAGCGAAGAATTACAACAGAAACTCCGTGACCAACTTTGGGAAGTAGCTAACAAGTTGCGCGGTAATATGTCAGCCAGTGATTTCATGTATTTCACTTTGGGCTTTATTTTCTACAAGTACCTGTCGGAGAAGATTGAGGTTTACATGAACAATGCCTTGATTGACGATGATGTTACCTTTAAGGAATTGTGGGAAATGAATGATGCCGATGCTGCTGAACTACAAGAAGAAGCCAAGAAACAATGCTTGGAAGACATTGGATATTTCATAGAGCCAGAGTTCTTGTTTTCGTCAGTAATAGAGGCAATCAAACGAAAAGAAAACATCCTTCCAAAATTGGAACGTTCCTTGAAGCGTATTGAGGATAGCACACTGGGACATGACAGTGAGGAAGATTTCGGAGGATTGTTCTCCGATATAGATTTGGCTTCGCCTAAATTGGGAAAGACCGCCGATGACAAGAATACCCTCGTCAGCAATGTCCTTCTTGCGTTGGATGACATAGATTTTGGTGTTGAAGCATCACAAGAGATAGACATCTTGGGCGATGCCTACGAATACATGATTTCTCAGTTTGCTGCCGGTGCAGGAAAGAAAGCCGGAGAGTTCTATACTCCGCAGGAAGTCAGCCGTATTTTGGCAGAGATTGTATCTATCGGACACCAACGTTTGCGCAATGTCTATGACCCGACTTGCGGTAGTGGCTCTTTGTTGCTCCGTGCTGCAAGTATCGGTAAAGCTGTGGATATTTACGGACAGGAAAAGAATCCTACAACCTATAATCTCGCACGCATGAATATGTTGCTTCACGGTATCAGATTCAGCAACTTCAAAATTGAGAATGGCGATACGCTTGAATGGGATGCTTTTGGTGAAACACAATTTGATGCCGTTGTCGCAAATCCTCCGTTCTCTGCAGAATGGAGTGCTGCCGACAAGTTCAACAATGATGATCGTTTCAGCAAGGCAGGACGGCTTGCACCGAAGAAGACTGCCGACTACGCTTTCATTCTGCACATGATTTACCACTTGAATGAGGGCGGCACGATGGCTTGTGTGGCTCCTCATGGTGTGTTATTCCGTGGTAATGCGGAAGGTGTCATCCGCCGTTTCCTCATAGAGAAGAAAAACTATATTGATGCTATTATCGGTTTGCCAGCCAACATATTCTATGGCACGAGCATTCCGACTTGCATTCTCGTTTTCAAAAAATGCCGTAAAGAGGATGATAATATCCTGTTCATCGATGCCAGTAAGGAGTTTGAGAAGGTGAAGACGCAGAACAAGCTCCGTCCGCAGCACATCCAAAAGATAGTGGAAACTTATCGTGACCGTAAGGAAATAGAAAAGTACAGTCATCTTGCAACCTTAAAGGAGGTGGAAGAGAACGACTATAACTTGAATATTCCCCGTTATGTAGATACCTTTGAAGAGGAAAAACCTATCGACATCAAGGCGGTAATGGCTGAAATCAAGGAACTGGAAACCAAGCGTGCTGAGTTGGATAAGGAGATTGAGGTATATCTGAAAGAATTGGGAATAGTGGAATAAAATTATAATTGGCTCATGGAATATCTGGACTTCAAAAAATTGATTGATGCACTTGTAGCTCGCCCCAAGGAAACAGAATGGATAGAGTTTAAACACAACTTCCATTCTAAAGAAGAAATAGGTGAACGTATTTCTGCGTTAGCTAATAGTGCCTATTTATGCAATATGCCTTTCGGATATATTGTATATGGGGTAGATGACGATAGTCATGATATAATTGGAACAGACCTATACGGCAAGCAAAAGATGGTAGGCAATGAAGAACTGGAGTCTTGGCTATCAACAAGGCTTAATCCCCGTATTGATTTTGAGGTAATTGACGATTTTGATTACGAGAACTGCGGTCATGTTTGTATTTTCAAAATTCCAGCTACAGTAAACCGACCTGTGAGTTTCCTGCATGAAGCGTATGTCAGAGTAGGTTCTATTACCAGAAAGCTCAAGGATTTTCCTGCCAAAGAAGCCAAAATATGGAAGGGAGGACAAAAAGCATTGGAGAAGATCTTACTCAAAAAAGGACTGTCCCCCCAAGAAGTCCTTACTCTTTTGAGTGCTGAGACCTATTTTGATATGATGCACATCCCTCTGCCACAAGATACCAAAGGCATTATGGAACGTTTTGTTTCAGAAAGCCTTATACAACAGGACGAGGTCGGCTACAGTATTACAGAACTCGGAGCGTTGCTGTTTGCAAAATCCCTTGGAGATTTTGATGGACTGAAACGTAAGGTTGTCAGGGTTATTGTGTATAAGGGAAAGAGCAAATTGGAAACGATACGTGAGCAAGTCTTTGATAAAGGTTATGCAACAGGCTTTGAGAGCATGGTTTCATGGATAAACAGCCAACTTCCAGCAAATGAGGAAATCGGACAGGCTCTTCGGAAAAATGCAAGAATGTACCCAGAAATAGCTATAAGAGAGTTGGTTGCCAATATGCTTATCCACCAAGATTTTGCAGAGCAAGGATTTCCTATGGTAGAGATTTATTCCGACCGCATAGAAATATCTAATCCCGGACAACCTCTTATCAGTGTAGAGCGTTTTATTGACGAATACCAGTCACGCAACGATTCCCTTGCAGACATCATGAGAAGAATGGGTATCTGTGAGGAAAAAGGCAGCGGTATGGATAAAACGATTTTCAGCATCGAACTATTTCAATTGCCGCCACTTCGTTTTCAAGTGCAGGAAAGCAGAACTACAGCAACGGTGTTCTCCTACCGCAAGTTTGCAGACATAGATAAGAACGAAAGGGTTAGGGCTTGTTACCAACACGCTTGTTTGAGGTATGTCTCTAATGACAAAATGAATAACCAGTCACTTCGTGCCCGTTTGGGAATCGAAGACAAAAATTATCCTATGGCCTCACGTATTATCAAAGATGCGCTGGAAGCGAAGGTGATAAAAGAGGAAAATCCTGATGGTGGCTCAAGGCATAACTATATACCTTATTGGGCATAATTCATGTAACTGGCATGTAACTGAGCGGGGTAAAAAATGGCGGTAGTAATTATAAAACGCTGAATATCAAGAGATATTTTGTGTAACCGGCATGTAACTGAGAATTTATAAAAGACAGCAATGATAAATCTGAGAATATTAAGTTGGTCGAATACGGTAATTTCTGCAACAGCCTGTTGCAGTTTTAGAAAGGACACAAATAACCAGTAGCAAACAGCGACCAGTTTACGTAATCAGATTCATAAAAATAAAGAATGACTATGGCAGAAAATAGAGATAAAAAAGTCCTTAATGTTCCGGCTTTACGATTTCCAGAGTTTAGTAACGAGTGGAGTAAAGACACTCTTCAAAATGTGGTTGCTTTTTCAAACGGAAAGGCTCATGAAAATTGTGTAGATGAGAATGGATGTTATATTCTTGTAAATTCTAAATTCGTTTCAACAGAAGGTTCTGTAATTAAAAAAGCGACATTGCAACTTTCGCCTCTATTTAAGTCACAATTTGTTATGGTAATGAGTGATTTGCCCAATGGAAAAGCGTTAGCAAAATGTTTTTATATAGAAGAAGACAACATATATACTCTAAATCAACGTATATGTTCTTTTACAGCTCAAAATGGGAATGTTAGCAGATTTTTGATGTATCAAATTAATCGCAACAAATATTACTTACGTTATGATGATGGCATCAATCAAACAAATCTTAAAAAGGGAGAAGTGCTTGCTTGTCCCGTATTTATACCATCAATACAAGAACAGACGAAAATAGCGACATTTATACATTTGCTTGATAAACGCATTGCTACCCAAACCAAAATCATTGAGAAATACGAATCCTTAATTCAGGCAATTATTTATCAGAAAAAGACGGATGGAATACGCAAGGGGAATTGGCAGAAAACGGTATTAAGCGAAGTTCTACAAGAAAGAACTGAAAAGAATATAAATGGCTATACCGTTTGTTCCGTATCTGTAAGTCAAGGCATTATAAATCAGATAGAATATCTTGGACGCTCTTTTGCAGCCAAAGAAACATCACATTACAATGTCGTTAAATATGGTGACATAGTTTACACAAAAAGCCCAACAGGTGATTTTCCTTATGGGATAGTAAAACGCAGCTATATTAAAAACACTGTTGCGGTATCACCTCTGTATGGTGTATATAAGCCGATTAATGATAACATCGGAGTTATTCTGCACTTCTATTTTATGCAGTCCAACAATGCGTTCAATTATTTGCATCCACTTATACAGAAAGGAGCGAAGAACACAATCAACATTACTAATGCTCGTTTCTTGGAAAACTCCATTCCTCTTCCAATAACAGAGGATGAAGCAGTCGATATTGCTAACGCCCTGACAAGCGTTCAGACAAAGATTGATATAGAGAAAAGTTTGTTACGTTCGTATGAGAAAGAAAAACAATACCTACTTCGTCAGATGTTTATATAAACAACTGACGTAAAAGGTAACTTTTCTGCTCGCAAAGTAAATTGGTTATATTCTTTTCGATAGAAAGCTTATCCGAAAAGGCTTTGAGAACGGAGTATATTTTGTTCTGTTTTTCTACTGTTGGAAAAAGAAACTTTTTTTTCATGAAATCGCTCTTTTGCAAATTGAAACGTGTACTGCCTTGTGCCAATGGGAAAACAGCCTTTCTAAATGATTTGATTGAAATATAGTATGCTAAAAATGGAGGAAAAATCTTACTTTTGTCTATAATATGGACACCAAAGCAAAAACTATTCAGGTATAAAGGATAAGTATCACCCAAGTACACAGCACCCATTCCGACTTCATTTGGTGTTTCAGACGACAAGGTGAAAAGAATGTCGCCATAACGAACAACTGATTGTTGTTCCGCATCATTGATTTTGACTAAACCGACATCGGTTATATCAATAATTTGATTCTGATATACATTCATATATGTTATGTACTGGCATCCCTCACCAAAATCTTCTGAACTTTTACCAGATAAACCGGAATATGGCTCTCCAAAATCGTTAAAAGATAATTCGACTTTATGTTGTTCTGCTTCTATTAAGGTATCGCATATTGCCTGAATTAAGGATTTATATTCGTAAATTAAAGGGATTATAGTTTCTCATTACTCAACAACAGCCCATACAATTAAAGTCAGAATTCGAGAATTAGGAGAGGCATATTCAACAATGGTAATGTCTAAGGAACAGCTCACGAATGACGGTAATCTATGTGTCTTCTATGGTGAACTTTTTACATTATATGGTTGTGTCATTGATGAAGTAAAGAGCAGAACAAGTCTTGAAAAAGTATCATCTACACTAAGTCATGGGCGAGACTTGTTATTTCCTGCATCAACTACCGTAGATGCTGTTTCACTGATTGCTCCGTCAGCTTTAATGCAAAAGGGTATAATTTTAGGCGGAGATATGTTTGGTATCAAAGTTTCTGAAGCATATAATCCTATTTACCTTAGCTACTACTTCAATTACATTTCCAATAAACGGTTGGCTAAGTATGCCAAAGGAACAACCATAATTCATTTACATTATAATGAGATTGCGAATGTTGCCATTGAACTCCCTAATATAGGGGAACAAGACAAAATCGTTTCAACCATACTGGAATATTCAGCGAAACTTTCTATAGAAGAAACCATATTGGAAAAGCTATTAGATTTGAAACTATATCTATTGAAGCAATTGTTTATATAAACATCTGCCCCAATAGATACCGCTTTTGTAGATTGAATGATGCAAGAATATTTTGCTCAAAACAGAGTTTGCTCTCCAATTTTCCAAGTACATTTGCAATACGCTTTTGTTCGGAAAGTAGAGGACAATATATTTTCGCATTACCATAATCCTTGAAGTAGATATGTGGTATTGCCATTCCTGTTTTGTATGACTGAAAATTAAACACAGACAGAACGAAGTATAGATACCGTAAATCATAGTTGCTTATGGCTGTAAGAAAGTTGAGCGTGCCAATTACTGAAAATTCACCTTGTGCGTAGGATGTTGTTCCTACACCAGAACCGTCTTTGATTATCAGTATTGCATCACCATTCATTTGTGGCATATCGGTATATCCGACCAAACCGTTTGCGCCAAACACTTTATACAATCCACTGTGTGAAACTTCACTTTCTTGAAGCGTTGAACTGTGGCACTCTAAACATTGAGCGATAGTAGTATTAGGCTCTCCTTTGGTTGTTAGTAAAATTGTAATCCCTTTAATTAAGGATTGCAGTTTCTCAATGATTTTGTTTTGGGCTGCAATACGTTGGTCAAGTAAAGAAATAAATCTTGCTAACTTATTTTGTTCTTCGACATTTGTAAAATAGAATGGGATATTCTTTACTATATCAGCAGATAGATTGCCTTGTCCTCCCTGCAAATATGTTTGAAGTAATCTTGCCACATGCTTGTTCCATACGGATTCTACAAATTTCTTATTCTGTTTGGTTCTTATACAAAGTATTGCTTGATTTATAGCTCCCTTGATTTTACTAATAGCGATATCTCCACTTGTAGCCCCATAAAGTGCTAATAACAAGTCTCCAACTTCTACCGTTTTTGCAGCGGAATTATCCAATCCTTCTTTCGTTATAAATAGTTCCGTCTCATCATTATGTAGTTCTCCTGACCGAATGAACGGAATATTCCCGTTATAATATTCTTTATTTGAGGATGGAGGCGTACCTCCTGAAAAGAAAGAACAAACTTTAGATAACTTACACTTTTCCCATTCCCCCTTAAACTCCGGAAATCGTAAAGCCGGAACATCGCTCATTATATTTCTCTAATTATATAGACTTATCATTAAATGAACAACATGAGTAACAAGACAATTAGAGAAATTGCGGTAGCTTGGAAAGAGTACAAGCGACCCTATGTGAAGCAGTCCACAATGGCAGCTTATGTGTTAATCTTGGAGAACCACATTATTCCTTGTTTCGGGGATAGTGATTCGCTCCATGAAAAGGAAGTGCAGGCTTTCGTTCTGCAAAAGTTAGAAAAAGGATTGAGCATCAAATCCGTCAAGGACATTCTGATAGTCCTAAAAATGGTGATGAAGTACGGGGTCAAAAACGAATGGATGAATTATTACGAATGGGATATAAAGTACCCAACGACCTCTGCAAATAAGGAACTGGAGGTGCTGTCTGTAGCCCATCATAGGGCAATTCTGAACTATATCCAGAGTCATTTCACCTTTACTGGGCTTGGCATTTATATCAGCCTTAGCACAGGGCTACGCATCGGGGAAATATGTGCTTTGAAATGGAGTGATGTCAATGTGGCTGACGGCACTATAACTGTCAGCCGTACCATTGAACGCATCTATATCATTGATGGAGAGAAGAAGCACACGGAACTTGTCATCAACACACCCAAGACCCAAAACTCTTGCCGTGCAATACCTATGAGCAAAGAATTACTCACAATGATTAAGCCGTTAAAAAAGGTTGTCAATGATGATTTCTATGTGCTTACCAATGACGAGCACCCTACAGAACCACGCACATACCGCAACTACTACAACAAATTGATGACCAAACTCGGCATTCCCAAATTGAAGTACCACGGGCTGCGCCACAGTTTTGCCACACGCTGCATTGAGGCCGGGTGTGACTATAAAACAGTGAGTGTTCTGTTAGGACACTCCAACATTTCAACCACGCTCAACCTCTATGTCCATCCCAATATGGAACAAAAGAAGCGTTGCATTAGTAAAATGTTCAAATCATTGGGAAAATAGGAGTACATCTTACCTCTTACACAATGCCCATAATACCACCGCAAGATAACAAAGTAACTGCACGACGAACAGAATTTTGAGCCATCGGTCGGAAAGCCAGACACCTTCGTTGTCGCGGAGGTGTCTGGCTAACTTGTTCCTGTGCCTTTCCAAAAGTTCTTCCTCCGCCTTGATGTGAGCTGCGGAACATTGGTTTACCCTTTCCAGTTCATCCGTGCCGACTGTGGCTTGGATGATGGTATGCCGTTCCGCTTTTACAATGGCGTTGCAGATACCATTCACAATGTTGTCCGCACTGTCCTTGGCCGCGTCCAAAGCATTAAAAGCCGCCCGTTCCCGTTTGACCGTGTGCATCAGGCTTCCGTGTATGCCGTGCAGTTCTTCCTTGAGTTCATTGATTTCTTTGAGCAAGTTGCGTATGGCAAAAATTTGGTCACTCACTTCTTGAAGCAGTCCTTCAAGCTCCTGCTTGTCCTGCTCCAGTTCCTGTTCGGGTGTATAATTGTTAAGCCGCTCCCGTAGAGCGGACGTATCGGGTTGTCTCATTGTCACTGATGTCTTTTAGGTTTGTCATTTACGTTTCATTCCTAATTTCATTTGTCTGCCTATCCTGTGCGAAGCCTCACGCGCACAACGGCGCATGAACTCAATCTCGTCCTCTTCCGGATCGCGCCCCCATTTGAGGTCGGACTGCGAGCCTCCTCCGCCACCGCCGGAGACCTCCCCGTAAGGAGAAGCGACAAGCGTAAAAAAGGCAATCGCCAAGTTCTGCAAAGCCTGCCAGTTAGCCAGCTCCCGAAAGTCGAACTCGTCGTTCAGGCAGTCAAGCACCTTTTCGGGGATATAGCGGTCGTAGTTCTTTCCGGCATATTCAAACTCAGTGCGCAGGCGGTCGGG
>ENA-OPGJ01000250-OPGJ01000250.1-human-gut-metagenome-genome-assembly--contig:-NODE-250-length-15717-cov-1.517622_pt1 | contig 15717 bp, 8 predicted proteins | sample MGYA00241642_ERZ501581 | MGnify/ENA primary metagenome ERZ501581 (study PRJEB25962, sample SAMEA2042391) | human gut metagenome | biome: human gut; feature: human-associated habitat; material: faeces... | reverse complement strand
CCCCAGCCGATACTATCGGTAAACAGATTTCCGCACCGTCGGTAGCTCTCTCGGGAGATGTGGTCGTGTCTCATGAGAAGCAGGTAATGGACAGCCTGCGCCGGGTGGACAAGGAACTGGAAATCAAGGAATAGATATTTTCATTTGCTTTTAAAATAACATTTTCATTTGCTTTAAACATAATAATAGTTAGTGTGCTTTATTAAAACAACTTGAGGCTGTGAAGTTTCAATTCTCTCAAAATCTTATAAAAACTAACTAAAATAGAAGGGACGCCGCGTGATGCAGCGTCCCTTTGTTGTTCTTGCCTGTGGGTTACAAGGCTTTTTATTTAAGGGAGTTATTATTTACAGTATATATAGTTTGGAGTCTGCCGTTTTTTTTCTCAACTTTACTCACTGCAAATATATACAATGGAGAAGATGAGAAACATACTATACATCTGTATTATGCTTTTAGGCATTATGTGCTTTGTAGGCTGTAATGACTGTCATGGCAACAAAAAACTTTTGGCGCAGACCGACTCTTTGTTGCAGAGCCGTCCGGACAGTGCGCTGAAGTTGCTTAATTCCATAGAAAAGGATGTCGGGTTTTCAGAAGCGGAGTGGATGCAGTTCGTTTGGAACTGTGCGCAGGCCCGCTACCGTATGGGTATGTCATTGGCGGAAGATTCGCTGCTTCCTGAAGCGATACACTACTATCGTGAGCGGAAAGACTCTTCCCGTATGCTTGATGGCTACCTGCTTGAAGCCTCCTATTATAAATGGATGAAGCAGGAGGAACGCATGGATGAAGCGATTGAGAATGGCTTGGACTATGCCATAGCCCGGAAAGACACCTTCTGGCTTCTTCTTTTTTATCGGGGAAAGGCAGAGATAGCTTATCTGAGAAATGACCACTCCCAGGCGATAGAGTTGATGGAAAAGATATTGCAATATGCTGATAAGCTATCTGTCCGGGAACATTGCTCCATACTCTATGACCTGGGACTCAATATGGCGCTTGCCAACCACCCTTCTTCTTCGGATTACCTGGAACAGAGTATTGACATGGCATTGGCGGCAGCCGATACAGCTTCGGCCTGTCACTATCTGAGGAATTATGCCGCTTTTCTTGCCAACAGCCATGAATATACCAAGTCCAATGAACTGCTTCACCGGGTTAGACGGCTGATGCCTATGACCGACAACTATCCCATTCTGCAGGTAATCTTTGCTGAAAACTTCCTGAACCTTCATCAGTTGGATTCTGCCCGTTACTATTGGGAGCAGGCGTGGAACAATGAATTGAAGCAGGAAGAAAAGAGAGCCGAGGGCTTTTCTGTACGCAGTGCGCTGGCACAGTTGAAAACAATTCTGGACTATACTTCCGGGGCACCTTTGGACATTGTCACTTTCGGTAGGTTTGCTGATTCTGTCAGGAATGAGATGAGGGACCAGAATAGCGTGATAGAGCAACAGCTGGTGACCAGGAACAAGCTTCAACAGTTGAACTATGAGTTGATAATCAAACGGCAGAAGACACGGATGTATTCGATGCTGGTTGTTGTTGTGTTTGTCGGGGTACTTGTTTCCCTTACCTTTTATATCCGTAACAGACGGAAGCGCCTTGCCGAAGCCGAGGAACGTATTGATGCACTGACCCGCCTGCTGGAAGATGCCCAGAAGGTATCGGACAATCAGGAAGAGAATAGCGGTGCTTTCTTCAAGAAGCTGCTTCTTCAGCAGCTGGGTATCATACGGCTTGTTGCCAATACGCCTACCTCACAGAACCAGGCGTTGCTGAAACTTATTTCGGGCATCGGCAATAAGGAGATTCCGGTGGAAGGACTTCTTGCCTGGGCAGACCTTTATCCGGTAATTGATAAACTATACGATGGCTTTTATTCCCGCATGATGGAAAAGTTCGGACAGGTATTGTCTGATAAGGAAGTGCAGATATGCTGTCTGCTCTGTGCCGGTTTCTCCACGAAAGAAATCGGTGTGGTCACCCAACAGACAAGTGCAACCATCTACGTGCGTAAGACTTCCATCCGAAAGAAGATAAATGCAGGCGAAAAACAGGATATTGTGGAGTGCATAAGAGGCATTTAGACCGGAAGAGGCCGGATTAAGACTTTTATAATATGTCATTGTTGATAATCAGTGCTTTATGTGCTAAGTATTAAGACTTTTAATAGTGCGATTTAGTAGGAGTTAAGAGACTTCTTGCCTTAACTTTGCATCAAATCAAAAAACAGAAAGTCTTATGAAAAGTACATTCAGAACAATGGCAATCGCAGCGTGTTTCGCACTTGTATCTCTTACTTCATGTTACTTCCCCGGAAGCGACCAGTATAAAATAAAGTCGGCAACTAAGGAATATGTTAAGTCGCAGTTAGGCGAAGGTGAGAAATTCCGTTACGGATACCTGGAGCGTAAATGTGGTCGTAACGTAGACGGCAAATTTTGCAAGTATGCCGAAGTGCACTATGAGGTAATAAGCGCGTCGGGCGAAACTTCAGAGAAAATGCTCTTTCTGCTGATGTCGGAACATTGCGATTCCGTATTGGATATCTCGGAGGAGAGAGACAAGGAGTGGACCAATAAAGAAACTCTTTCGTCAGAAGAGATAAAGGCAATCATCGAGTCAGCTTTAAAAGACAAACTCTAAACACCGGCATTTATGAAAAAGATTCTTGTTATAGCTATCGTATGCCTGTTGGGTAGCTTTGCCGCAGCGGCACAAACAGTGAAAGTAAACGGTACAATTGTAGATGAACAGAACCGTCCGGTGGAATTTGTCAATGTAGCCCTGATTTCCTTGCCCGACTCTTCATTCGTTACGGAAAGCACCACTGATGGCAAAGGTAAATTTGCTTTGAGAGCCACTGCCGGTTCGGATTTCCTGTTAAGACTCTCTTATATCGGTTACGTCGGCGAACAGATTGTCATCAGGACTCCCCAAGGCACTGTGCAGATGGGAGACATTATCTTGAAAGAACAGTCGGTAGCACTGGACGAGGTGGTAATATCGGGCAGCAATATCACGCAGAAGGTAGACCGCATGGTTGTAGTACCCACCGCTACTGCCATGAAGAATTCCTATAATCCCTACGACCTGATGCTGAACCTTGCCATTCCGCACTTGAAGGTGGATGCTCTTGGTAAAGGCCTGGAAGCCAATGGCGGCAGCGTACAGACACGTATCAACGGTATTGTGGCTACCTCCACCGAAGTGGCAGCCCTCCTGCCCAAGGAGATTGTAAGAATAGAATTCATCGAAAATCCGGGAGAGCGCTATGGCGACAGCAGCCTGGGCGCTGTGGTGGACATCATTGTCCGCCGCCGCGAAACGGGTGGACTGGTCAATATACAAGCCACTAATGCTCCCCACATGTTGTTTAGCGAGGACAATGTGGTGGCAAAGTTCAATCATAACAAGTCACAATGGGGATTGTTCTATAACTTGTCTGCCCGTAACTTCAAAAAAACATATACGGATATAGACGAGACATATGTGTTGGAAAATAAGACGATACATCGTGTGCAGGAGGGGCTTCACGACCAAAACAAGCACTTTACCCACAATATCGACCTCTCTTACAATCTGACGGAGCAGGATAAGTACGTATTCAACGTCGTGTTCCGCAACAGTGTCTATGATGCCCCTTGCCTGAACCAGTCGAACAAGTTGTATGATGCTGCGGATGCCGATAACTATATCTTCTCCAGACTGAAGAACAAGCAGTCCAGCTACACTCCTTCGCTCGACCTTTATTACCAGCGTACATTACCGAAGAATCAGATGCTTACGATGAGCGTGACCGGTACGCTGATGCACACCGACAATAATAGGCTCTACCACGAATATACGCCTCAAGCCGAAGACCTGGCGATGATTGAAACAGATGTGACGGGGAATAAGCGTTCCATTATCGGTGAAGCCATCTACGACAAGCGTTTCAAGTTCCTCGTATTCAGCGCCGGATTGCGCCACTACCAGATGTATGCCAGGAACGAGTATGCAGGCTCTTCACCCGTCGTATCGGAAATGAACCAGGCAAAGACAGCGGCGTTTGCCGAGGTGCAGGGTAATATCAGGAAAGTGAGCTATGGTGTGAGTGCCGGACTGACCCGCTCTTATTTCAAGGAAGGAGGGGAGGAACATACCTACTATACCTTTACTCCCACTGTCCGTCTGAACTTCTCTCCGCACAAGAACGGCAACATCAACTATCGGTTCAATGTCGAACCCAAGATTCCTTCGCTCAGTGCATTGACCAATGTGGAGCAGGCGATAGATACCATCCAGATAGTACGCGGTAACCCGGCATTGGAGACTTACAGCGTTTTCAACAATACGTTGAACTATTCCTATATGAAGAAGAAGTTCGTCTTCATGCTGAATGTGACACATGGCTATCACAAGAATATCATCATGGAGAGTGTGTTTGCCGAGGGAGACAAGTTGGTTTCGATGAACGAGAACCAGCGTTCTGCACAGTTTCTGCGCTTTGGCCCTTCTTTCACATTCCGCGGACTGAACATTGGTAGTCTGAAGAATTTCCTGACGCTGAGTATAGATGGTGGATTTACACGTTACTGGTCTAACGGCAATACCTATACCCATACGTATAATGATTTCTATTACAACCTGGGTGCCGTGTTCAATTATAAGCAGTTCTCTCTGTTGGGACAATTCAGTAAAAGGGCGAACGAGCTGATGGGCGAAACGATTTATAAGGGTGAAAACCAGGCTGCTGTTTTAGCCACTTATACCCACAAGCGGCTGCAATTAGGAGCAGGGATGATGTTCCCGTTCACCAACAACTACAAGACGGGCAAGGAACGGGTGAGCAAAGTGGCGCCCTATACCTCGTGGAGTCATGCGAAAGAAATAGGACAGATGGCGGTTATCAAGCTGAGTTATAACTTCGAGTTTGGTAAGCGTTACAAATCATCCGGCAGACGCATCAATAACAGCGACAATGAATCGGGCATTCTGAATATAGATAAATGACAACTGTTCCCGTGCTTCGGAGGTGTGGGGTGATAAAAGAACGAAGGGCTTCCTCGCGGGAGTCCTTCGTTCTTTTTGCAGGTAATTATTTGAGAGAGAATTTAGTTTAGGTTTATAGTCATCAATCTGAGAATCTATGTTTTCTATGTTAGAGTTTATACAGTCCTTTCTTGGGATAGTCCAGTTCCGGATTACCCTTGTAGCCTACACTGCCGCTTCCGCTGGTGCGTACTTTCAGGAAATCTGTGGCATGGCACTTGATGTCGCCTGAACCGGCAACGGATGCTCTGGTGAAGTTGGCGGTTACGTTATTCAGCTTCATGTCACCTGAACCTGCAACGGATACTTGGAGGTCATTGCAAGTGATGTTGCTGCTATTGATGTCTCCCGAGCCTGCGATGGAAATATCGAGGTCTGTGCAGGAGATGTTGTTTCCACTGATGTCACCCGAACCAGCCACAGAGATTTTGATGTCATCCGTCTTCAGTCCGTTTTTCAGTTCCACGTCTCCCGAACCTGCCACGGCAATGCCGTTCAGCTTTTCTGCGGACACACGTACTTCCAGTTTATTATAGGATACGCTGACGTTCTTCTTGAAGCCGATGTAGAGGGTATTGTCCTTGACACGGATATCCAGTAAGTCTACAATGTTGTCCGAGGTGTATACTTCCACTGTCGGTTTGCCGGACTTCTGCGTGTAGGTCACGTCGGGGCTGCCGGCTACACTCAGCTTGGTGAAGTTGTCCACTTTTATGTCTTTGGTTACATAATTCTTGCTTGCCTTGACCGTCTTGCTGCCGAAGCCTCCGGAACGGTATGTGTGTTGTTGTGAACAAGCGGTTGTACTGAATGCCAATAAGGCGATTGCGATAAATGTTGTTAGAGCTTTCATATTCTTTTGTTTTTTGTGATTCAGTATTTATTAGTTAGACGTGATCTGCCTTGAAAAAGTTGCATATAAAAATGCTTTTTTCAAAGGACGCTCGGTCATCATACTTTAATCAATTATTGTGCCATAAGTGTAAAATGTTGATTATTAAAGGATAGTCGCTTTTGTGTAGTGTTCATTATCGGACACTCCGTCCGCTTTTGTCAGGTATTTGTTTGCGTTTTTGGACGATTCTTTGTTCATTTGCAAAGCCTCTTCCCGCCCCTTTCCTATGGGAGAGGCTTTGATTTATGACAGTAAACCGCATTATAGAAGATAAAGAGCTTGGTCCTTTGTTTGTCCGGGTCAATGCCCGGGCACGGCGCCTCACTTTCCGTACAAAGGAGGACGGAATTTACGTGACTGTGCCTCCCCGGACTTCCCTTGCCGAGATAGAGAATGCCATCGAGCAGCTTCGTCCGCGTCTGAAGGCTGCCATACAGAAGCAGGTCAGAAAGCTGATTGATTTGGATTACCGCATTGATACGGAGTTCTTTAAACTGACATTGGTCAGCGGACAACGGGAACGGTTCTTGTCCCGTTCGGAATTGGGGGAAATGCAGATAATCTGTCCTCCTGATGCCGATTTCTCGGATGAGAAGCTGCAGGCTTGGCTGCGCAATGTAATTGAGGAAGCTTTACGGCGAAATGCGAAAATTGTTCTTCCGCCCCGTCTGTATATGCTTTCCATGCAGCACAACCTTCCTTACAAGAGTGTGAAGATAAATTCCAGCAGCGGGCGTTGGGGAAGCTGTTCGGCACAAGGCAATATCAACCTTTCCTATTATCTGGTACTTCTTCCCAAGCATCTGATAGACTACGTGCTACTGCACGAACTGGCACATACCCGCGAGATGAATCACGGGGAGCGTTTCTGGGATTTGCTCGACCGGATGACTGATGGAAAGGCACAAGCATTGAGAGCGGAGCTTCGGAAATATCAAACGAAAATAAATGGTTAGAGATTAGTATGGACGGTAAGTAGTTCCTTGTTTTACAGACAGTGATACTGCAAAACTACTGCATACCTCTTGCACTGTCACTGCACTCCTTTTGCAGTGCTGCTGCAACACCTTTGCAGTGACACTGCAACTGTTTTGCAGTAACGCTGCAAAAGGAGTGCAGTATCGCTGCAGTGTCACTGCAGGAGTTGTGTAATGTCTTTGCAGTAGCACTGCAAAAGTTATGTGATGTCTTTGTAGTGGCTGTTGGTAAGCCAGGAAAAAGCTTGTTGACTCCGAAATATGAGAGCAAAATGCTTCACAACTTTTTATCCCTAATTTTTTGCCAGCTGCTTCACCTCTTCCCCTTCCTTCTCGAACCGGTATTCGCCCCCTTTTTCGCTTAGCTCAAATAAGGAAAGCTTTTCAGTTGCATTGTTTACAATCATGAGTGCGTTTTGCTCGGCAAAGCGTTTCACTTCGATGGTGAAAGGTTCTTCTGCAATGGTGCGGTTCACCAGCAGGCTGTCGTTGATGAATATGGAAGTGGAATCTCCGGCAAATCCTTTCGTCAGTGTGATGGTGTATGTCTCGATGAAGTTGCGTTCTCCTTCTTTCCGTTGTTGCAGCCTCATGCTCATGTAGACAAAGATGACAACTACAAAAATCACGGCGAAAGCAAGGATGCCGTTGCCTATCATAAACTGCTTGTTGGTATTCAGTCGGTGTGCCATGGATAAAAAGTTTTTTTAAGAATGGTACAAATGTAATGAATAAATTTGAACCGACTGGTTTTTTACTTGCTGTATTCGCTCGGCGTCGCCCCGAATTGTTTCTTGAAGCTGGTCGAGAAATGGGACAGTGTACTGAATCCCGTCATGTCCGCTATCTCTGAAATAGTGTATTTTCCTTCTTTGAGCAATTCGGCGGCACGGTTCAGCTTGTAGGTCTTGAAGAATACGCTGGGGTTCTCACCCGTCAGCCCCTTTACCTTGTAATAGAATTTGGTGCGGGAGATTTTCAGCAGCTCGGTCATGCGCGCCACGTCCAGTTCCGGATTGGAGAGTTCGTTTTCCATCAGGTGGTAAAGTTCGGTCATGAAGGTGTTGTCTTGCGGGGAGAGCACGTTCTCCTCAATCTCATCCGTTTGGGTGGAACGGCTCAGGAGACTGCGCACTTTCTCACGGTTCTTCAGCTGGGATTTGATAAGCGCCAGCAGGTAGTTGGGCTCGAAAGGTTTCGTTACGTAGGCATCTGCACCGGTATTCAGACCTTCCACCTGGTTCTCTACAGTAGCTTTGGCTGTTACCAGTATCACGGGGATGTGGCATAGTTGCAAGTCTTCCTTTATCTGTCGGCAGAGGTCGTAACCGTTTCTTCCGGGCATCACTACATCGCTCAGTACGAGGTCGGGAGCTTCTTCGCTCATGGCTTTGAAGGCGCTGTCGGCATCGAAGCGGCAGACAACGTTGTAGACGGGAGAAAGCAGGGCCTTCAGGTAGTGGGCCACTTCCGTATCATCGTCTACCACCAGCAGGGTTTGCTTTTGTTGCCGGATGCTCTCTGTGTTTTCCAGTTGATACTGTTCTTCCGTTTGTATCGGAAACGCCTTGTTCTGTTCTTCTTCGGGGAGGGTACATTCTTCGGGGGTATAGGAGAGGTCATTCACCGGCAGCAGCAGGGTGAAGACGGCTCCGCTTCCTTCGGTACGGTTGCCGGCTTTCAGATAGCCATGATGCAGCAGCGCCAGGCTACGGGCATAGTACAGACCGATACCGGTTCCCCAGTTATAGGTGCCTTTGGATTGATTGTCCAGTTGGTAGTAGCGTTCGAATACCTTCTCCAACTGTTCCTCGGGGATTCCGTTCCCGCTGTCGGCCACGGCAACTTTGACGTATTGCGTGTCGATGTCTTTGTCGGTCAGCGTAAAGAGACGCGCAGCCTCTTCGCGGGTAATGACGTCGAAGCACAGTTCCACTTTCCCACCGTTCGGAGTGAACTTCAAGGCGTTTGAAAGCAGGTTTCCTACAATCTTGTCCAGCTTGTCCACGTCCAGCCACATGAGGAAAGTATTCTCCAGGCCATAAGTGTTCAGTGCGATGCCTTTCTCGTTGGCGTTGATGCGGAAAATATCTACAAAGCGTTGCAGTTGCGAGATGATGTCAGTCCGTTTCACTCGCAGCTTCAGGGTGTCATTCTCCAGTTTGTTGAAGTCCATCAGCTGGTTCACCAGACGGAGCATGCGCCCCACACTGCGTTGTACGATGTAAAGCAGTTGTTTGTTTTCTCCCTCTATCTTGGGACTTTCGCAAAGTTGTGTCACCGGGCCCGAAATCATGGTGAGCGGGGTGCGGAACTCGTGCGAGATGTTGGCAAAGAAACTCATGTTCATGCGGTTCACCCGTTGTTCCTGCTCCTTCTCAAGTTTGGCACGCCGGGTGGTTTCTTTTTCCTGCTTGATACGTAGCCAGGCACGGATGAAGATACCGATGATGGCGGCGGCAATGAGCAGATAGGTGCACCATGCCCACCACGTTTGCCAAGGGGCGGGCTTTACGATGACGCGTATGGAATTCTCCCTTTCTACAATGCTCTTGTCGTTATTGGTTATTTTAACTTTGAAGGTGTAGGTACCGGCAGGCAGATTGGCATAGTAGGCCTCGCGGTTGTTGCGGGCATCAATCCAATATTTGTCGAAACCGTCCATCTTGTAATAATAATGTACGCGTTCATATTCGCAGTAGTCCAGTGCGGCAAAGGAGATGCTGAAACCATTCTGATTGTGGTCCAGGCAGATGTCCGGTCGGTAGGAGAGGTGCTTGTCTATACTTTCGCTGTCTTGTGGGCGTGCCAACCGGTTGTGTATCTTCAAATCCTCGAAGAGCAGTGGAATTTCCCGTTTGGTACTTACGTCCATAGGGTTGAAGAAAGTCAGCCCGTGCGTACCGCCAAAAACAAGTGTCCCGTCGGGCAGGCGGCATGAAGAACGGTCGTAAAACTGATTGCCGCCTATGCCGTCGGCGGCATAGTAGTTGGTAAATTTCCCTACGGTGCGGTCATATTTGCCCAGCCCGTATTGTGTGCCTGCCCATATATTGCCTTGTGCATCTTCCTCAATGCAAGAGATGTCCCGGCAGGGTGTACCCTCTATGGTCTCGATTTTTCCGGTGGCGGCAGAATAGTGCAGCAGTCCGTTGCTGACGGTCCCAATCCATACATCTCCACGACTGTCTTCGAAGATGTCGGTAGGGATGAATACTGAACGTTGGATACAAGCTTGCCAGTCGGTGTTCTCGAATGGTACTTCAGCGCTTTCCCAATTGTCGGGATTGATTTGCATGACTGGGTTCATGAAGGCAGTGGTCCACATCTTTCCGTTGTTGCGTGGAAGGAGTCCGGGTATGAAGGTTCCCGTCCAGGAAAATACTTTTGTTTGGACAAATTCTTTTTCTTTACGCTTTTTGGCATAAAGTTTAGGGCTGTATGTACCCACCCAAATTGTTCCACAACGATCTTGTGCAAACGACAGTGGTAGGAAGATGTCATGAATAGACTCTGTCTTCAGTATGCCGTTTTTATAGCTGCATTTCATCACCTTGCTCGCATAGAGGGCCGCCAGCCAGATGTAGCCCTCATCATCTACGAATACGCGTGTGATGTCCGGTTTGTCGGTAGCGCTTTTTCCCGGAAGTCCAGCCGAGTCCACTTCTTTCACTTCGTGGCTGTCCATGTTGTAAACGTACAGCCCGTCTATCATGGTGGCCATCCAGAGATTTCGCTCCTTGTCCACTGCCACGGACAGCACTGACTTTCGGTTCAGGTATGAGCTGAGATGATTATTGGTGTTGAAACGTTCTTTATAGTTGTAACGCACGACATAGCCTTGGTCTACAGAGCCTATCCACAGGTTTTTCTGTGAGTCGGTAAACATGGTGCTTATCTTGAAGTGAGGCACTTCGAAGGGAAAACCGTTTTCGCTCTGATGTATCACGTATCCTTCCACGTAGTTGTAGAGAAACATTCCTTGTTGGTCGGTATTCAGCAGCAGGCTGTTGCTGCCGTAAGGGTGGATGTAGTTGACGTTGGCATGCAGCAGCAACGGATGGCTCCGAAGGGCTTGGGGTGTTTCCTTGAATTTGTGCGTATGTGTGTCGAACAATGTTATCTGGCGGTTTCCCGCCAGCCATAGGATTCCGTTGGTGTGCATGAAGAAGTGGGTGGGAAAAATGCCTTGCATTGGAATGGAGTCTTCCAGCGCTAGTGTGGAGGAGTTGTAGCGGCGCAGAGACAGTGGGGTCACTGCCCACAGTTTGTTGCTCTGGTCTATGAAGCAGCGGTTGTTGAAGGTATAGTTTGGGTCAAATATCTTGATGGGTACGTCAAATTTGTGTGTTTGTGGATTATATACGGCAAGGTTGTGCATCATGTTCAGAAAAATCTTTCCGTCTTTGTTCTCGAGTATTTGGATGCCGTTTTTATTGGGGAAGTCCAGTGGGATATTTTGGAAATTATCTTTGTCTGTGTATAGGCTGGTTCCATTTACGGTGACTACCCACAACCGGCCTTGTGAATCACGGAAGAGGTCGTTGATTTGATTATCGGGTATATCCAGCGAGTCATCCGTACAGTAATACTGATGATATTCGTGTACATTATATTTGTTTACCCCTCGTGAAGTTCCTATCCAAATGTGTCCTTGTGCATCTTCGGCAAAGGCGGTGACCTTCTGATTGGAGAGGTCATTGGTGATGACGGGGCTTTCGATGCTGCCTTCCGGTGTGGGCTTTGTGTCCGACGGATTGCACGCGGTGATTAAACACAATAGAAGTAAGTATTTAATGTATTTCATAATATATAGTGTAGACTAAAAGCATTGGCATGTCATCCATTTGTTTTGTTCAACGAATCTCTGCATTACGATGCGAAAATACTCATAAAAATTGAGAGAGAGACTGCCGGAGAGCATGTTTTGAACAAATCTGCAAACATTTGAACATTGGAGAAAGCTGTTTTGAACATCGGGGAAAGCCGTTTGGATAACGTAGAAAATCCTTCTGGGGAGAATGTGCTAATATTGCAATCATAAAAACATAAAACTAATACATAATATGAAAAAGCAATTCTTGTCAGTGTTAGCATTCTCCGCCATCCTACTTTCCTCGTGCGGAGGGACAGCTAAAATAGAGAAAGCATCTGCTTGTGGGCAGGAGGGGGAGATTACGGCTTCTTCGGCAACCGCCATTGCCGAGACCGAATCAGGAAAAGTAGCCGGATATGTGGAAAATGGTATCTATATATATAAAGGTATCCCATATGCCAAAGCCGAACGTTTTATGCCGCCCGTGGCCGCTGATAAATGGGAAGGCGTCCGCAGCAGCCGTGCCTATGGCCCTACTTGTCCGCAAGGCAAGCGCATGGGATGGTACAGCGACGAGCAGGCGTTTGCCTTCAACTGGGATGACGGTTATCCTGACGAGAATTGTCTGCGGGTGAATATCTGGACACCGGGACTGAAAGACGGGAAGAAACGCCCCGTCATGGTGTGGCTGCATGGTGGAGGTTATTCCGCCGGCAGTGGTCAGGAGCTTCCCTCGTATGACGGAACAAATCTGGCAAAGAAAGGGGATGCAGTGGTTGTGACGCTGAATCATCGTCTCAACGTCCTGGGTTTTCTCGACCTTTCCGCCTATGGCGATAAATATGCAAAATCGGGCAATGCCGGACTGCTTGATCTGGTGGCGGCACTGCAATGGGTGAATAAGAATATAGAATCCTTCGGTGGAGATGCTCGGAATGTTACCATTTTCGGTCAATCCGGTGGAGGAGGCAAGGTCTCTACGCTACTTGCCACGCCATCGGCGAGAGGCTTGTTCCATAAAGCCATTGTACAAAGCGGATCTATGCTTCGCACGATGGAGCAAAAGTATTCTCGTCGCATTGGCAGTGCCGTGATGGAAGAACTTGGTCTGAAGGCTTCGCAGATAGACGAACTCTGCAAGATGCCGTATGACAAGGTGCTTGCCGCCGGTGACAAGGCGATAGCCAAAGTGCGTGCAGAGGCAGAGAAGGAGGGGGTGTCTTCCTTCATTTTTGGCTGGGCGCCTACGGTGGACGGCGATGTACTGCCCGTACAGCCTTTCGACCCTCAAGCTCCAGCACAAAGCAAGGGCATTCCGGTAATGATTGGCACTACTCTGCACGAATTTACCATGAGTACTTATGTCCCCGCTTTCCGTACCATTACCAAAGAAAAAGCGGTGGAATTCCTGCAAAAGAAATACGGCGAACGTACGGACGAGTTCCTTACCGCTTTCGAGAAAGCCTACCCCGGCTATCAGCCTAAAGATTTGGTGGATGTGGACTTCGTGTTCCGTCCCGGTGCTGTGGAGCAGGCTAAACTGAAAGCTGCGCAGCAGGGTGCTCCGGTCTATATGTACATGTTCGCGTGGGAATCGCCCGTACTTGACGGCATGTTTCGCAGCACGCACTGCATGGACATTCCCTTTGCCTTCAACAATGTAGTGCGCCACGCTTCCATGACCGGGGGTGGCGCTGAAGCACAAGCTTTGGGCGAAAAGATGAGCAGCGCGTGGTTGAACTTTGCCCGTACGGGCAATCCCAATGCCGAAGGGTTACCCGAGTGGGAACCTTATACCGCAGAAAAGGGAGCAACGATGATTTTCAATAACGATTGCCAAGTGAAGTATAACCATGACAAGGAACTGCTGGAGGTAGTGATGGCATTTCCTACACGTGGGTTCTGACACTTTCTTAAGAAACCTTTTATTATTAACATAAATCTAATTTAATCAAATGAAACAAAATCTGAAGCAAACAGCTCGGAAGAGACTTGCAGCTATGGCACTCTTCCTATTGATCTGTCTTCCTTTCAGTCTGGCACAAGCCCAGACTATAAAGGTGAACGGTAGGGTTACTGACGACCTGAATGAACCGATGATTGGCGTGAGTATCTTTGAGAAAGGCACTACCAACGGTGTCATTACGGATATGGACGGCAACTACTCTTTGTCTGTGAAAGAAGGAGCGACGATTGTCTATTCCTACATCGGCTACCTGACACAAGAAAAGAAAGCAGTGGCAGGAGTAATGAATGTGATATTGAAAGAAGACACTAAAACGCTGGATGAAGTGGTGGTGGTAGGTTATGGCGTGCAGAAGAAAAGTTCACTGACCGGTGCCGTATCTTCGGTAAAATCAGAAGATATGGAAGCACGTACCATTACCCGTGCTGAGCAGGCATTGCAGGGTAAAACTGCTGGTGTGCAAGTGCTCAGTGCATCTGCTAAACCGGGTGCTTCTCCACAGGTGCGTATCCGTGGAATAAGTTCTAACGGCTCTTGCGATCCGCTGTATGTAGTGGATGGACGTATTGCCAGCGATATTGGTGGTATTGACCCTAATGACATTGAGTCTATGGAAGTTTTGAAGGATGGTGCTTCTGCAGCTATCTATGGCGCTGCTGCCGGTAACGGTGTAGTATTGATTACTACAAAGAAAGGAAAAGGAAACGGTAAAATCACATACGATTTTCAATATACTTCACAGAGTTTGGGTAAAGTACCCGAAGTAATGAATGCTGCGCAGTACAAGGAATTCTTCTTGGAAAACAAGAAGCTTACCCAGAGTGCTTTTGATACCTATTGGGATGGAAAAACCGATACGGATTGGGTCGATGAGGCTTTTGAAAACAGTTCGATGGTACGTCATAATGTGACTTTCCAAGGTGGTAGCGACAGAGGTTCTTTCTATCTGTCATTGTCCCACCTTGATAACGACGGTATGATTGTCGGCAATGCCGATACTTATGAACGACTCACGGGAATGGTAAATGCCAGCTGGAAAATCAAACCTTGGCTGGAGGTAGGTACCAATAATCAGATTGAGCACTACAAAACTCAGTCCGTAGCCGAGGGCAATGAGTATGGTAGCATGATGCTTTCTGTATTACAATTAGACCCTCTGACCAAGCCTCTTTATCCTATTGATGACTTGCCGTTGAATATGGCTACCATCTATAAGGATCATAAGAATATGTTGGGCGATGGAAACGGCAACCTTTATGGTGTATCAGCTTTCACTGGCAATGCCGAAGCTATCAATCCTTTTGCCATGCGTGACAACTCTTATACCAAGAACAGAGGCTTTAATATCAATGGTTCTACTTATTTGAATTTTATGCCTATCAAGGGGCTTACCGTTACTTCTCGTCTTTCTTATCGTTTGGCTTCAACTTCCTCTTATGGCGTGGGGCAATCTTATTACTATACTGACAAGGCTAAACGTGATTGGGTGGAGGTTTCGGCTTCGGATTATAGCCCAACCTATTATCAGTGGGAGAACTTTTTGAACTACACCCGTTCTTTTGGCAAACACAACGCAACATTGATGTTGGGAACTTCTTATAGTCAGAGCCGTTCTTATGGCGTTAGCGGAAGTAAGAAGGGATATAATGAAGATACTACAGATATGTGGGGAAATGTGATTAACAGAGTTTCGCATTTGGGTTTCTTGCAGAATGATCCTAATTTCTTCTACTTTGCCTATGCTACATCTGATGCTGTAAAGGATGTAAGTGGTGGTGAGCCTACCTATACTCGTAAATTATCTTACTTCGGACGTTTGAATTATGACTATGCCGGAAAGTACATGGCTCAGTTCTCACTGCGTGCCGATGCTGCTGACCTCTCTGTGTTGCCAAAGAACAAACGTTGGGGCTATTTCCCGGCAGTTTCTTTGGGTTGGGTTCTTTCGGAGGAAAATTTTATGAAAGGAACTGAAGACTGGCTGTCACAATTAAAGCTCCGTGCCAGTTGGGGACAGAATGGT
>ENA-OPGJ01000248-OPGJ01000248.1-human-gut-metagenome-genome-assembly--contig:-NODE-248-length-15928-cov-9.676873_pt1 | contig 15928 bp, 16 predicted proteins | sample MGYA00241642_ERZ501581 | MGnify/ENA primary metagenome ERZ501581 (study PRJEB25962, sample SAMEA2042391) | human gut metagenome | biome: human gut; feature: human-associated habitat; material: faeces... | reverse complement strand
TTATGTCGGAAACACCACCTCTGCCGATGGCGGTATTGAATCTTGCCGAAGCCTTTTCCGAGTAAGAGGCTACAAACTCCCCGTTACTCATGGAGCTGGTCAAAGACGAGACCACACGCCTTTGCACTTGCCTTACAGGGGAAACCTTGGCTTTCTTGCCCTTGGTGACAGCTTCCTTGTTTTCCTCTGTTGCAGTTTCTGCTGATGAAGGACTTGCCGCATTGGCGTTTCCACCAGGCATGTACTTTGCCGCAAGTTGATAGGACTTCTCCATAAGGGCAACTTGCTCGTCCATATTGGAACGCTTGTTTTCCTGCTGCATCATGCTTGCCTCCAGCTTGTCAAGACGTTTCCTCAACTCAGCATCTTCGCAGCTTCCCCCTTGCTGTGGCTGTTCATAGAAACCGCCCAAGGTCGTGTTCAAGGTTTGGTATGCCTCGGCAGACGATCGGATGGCATCCGCCTCCTGTCTTTCCGCTTTTGTAGGCTGTCCACCAGACTGCATCAAGTCAAAGTCCTTGTCCTGCCCCGATGCCGTGGAGTCCATGCTTGGCATATACTCCCCAAGGGTGCTCATGGCTCTGCCTTTCTCCTTTTGTTTGTTAGCAAGATCCTCCTTGGAGTATGCCTTGCGCTTGTCCGCCTCCACATCTGTCTTCTCCGCATCGGGCATTTCCATGTTGAATCCCTTGCTGCCTTTCTCACCCTCTGATGCCGACGGCTTGAAGATGAGCCATAACACCAATGCGCAGACGAGACACATGCACGGTATGGCTATCATCTTGTTGCGCTTGATACGCTGTTCCTCTGTCAAAGGCTTCTTTTCCTTTGGAGCCTTATCCGGCTCCACCTTGTCATTCTTCTCCTTCTCCATGTATCAATTCATTCAGGTTGGTCACTTGCTGCCCCTTGTCGGTGGGCAACTTTACACTCTCTATGTGCTCAACCTCTATATTAGAGGTCTTGCCGTTTCCGAAGTTGATGATGGCTGAACCTATCATGTAAAGGCTACAGAGGGCAAACAAGCCGAACATGACGAGCACGACTTTCAGTCTCACCTTTGGCGGAAGGGAATCCAGCCTGTCACGCAGTCTTCCCTTCATACCATTCACCTTTTCTTGGATTGTCTTAATCGGATTTTCCATTCTTGCTATTTTTATCGTTCTACTGTACTGATGTCCCTGTTCTCCACAATGGTGAAACCTTCAATGGTAAAACCATTCGGGTTATCATCGGAGCGTGTGGCGTTCACCAACCTGCATACGGTGACAAGACTTCTCTCCGTCACATTGCTCTCTCGGAGTATCACCTGCCGTGCGTAGGTCTTGGCTTGATAAGGGTAGTTATCAAAGTTACAGACCACGCTGTCAACTTGCAGCGACTGGTTGATGTTTCCCGCAATAAGTCGGTTATAAAAACCTTTCTCCGCAAAGTCCTGGTAATAGTTGTATGCGCTCTTGTCCGCCAGCAGCAAGGCTCGTTTCACATTGTGCTCGATGGCGCTCTTCTCTGGCGATAACGTGAAGAACAGCTCATGAAAGCGTCTCACGTGTTCCCTTGCCTCGGCAGGTCTGTTCTGTGATAGGTCTTGCGAGAGGGCGAGCATCAGCGACTTGCCTCCATCAAGGACGTATATCTTCTCGCGTTGCTTCTCCGCAAATCTGAATGCGAACACCACCGAACATATTGCAACAACAGCGCAACCGATGACGAGGACGATGCAGAACAGGCGTATCTGTCTGAACGAGGTCTCAATATTCTTCAATGACTTGAATTCCATTTTTCTTTTCGTTGTATTGTTCATGAATGACTATATTTTCTTAAATCCGCTCTTGATGAGCCTTCCGGCACGTCCTGCCACATTTCCAGCCGTTGCTCCTGCAATGCTTCCGCCCAGTGAGCCTGCCGTGTTCACGTTCCGGTTGTAGTTGCCGATGCCGCCACCTGCCTGTATGATCCAGCCTGCCACGGTCGGTATGGTGAAGTAACCGATGATTCCGATGATGAGGAAAACGATGTAAACACCGTTGCTTGCCTCAATGGAAATGTTCGGGTCGTTCTGCAATGCCTCGATGTCGTTTTGCAGCATCAGCACCTGTATCTTGGCAAGGATGGTACTGAACAAGTCCGAAACGGGTAGCCAGAGATAAATCTGTATGTACCTGCAGAACCATTGCGTCAGCGTGGACTGGAATCCGTCCCATACCGATATGGCGAAACAAAGCGGTCCGAGGATGGACAGGACGATGAGGAAGAATGTCCTCAGCACGTCTATGACCAGTGCAGCGGCTTGGAACAGCAACTCCAGCAGTTCACGGAAGAAATCACGGATGCTCTTTTTCATGCTGTACATGCCACGCTCCACATACATTCCCGCCATTGTCACCACGTCGCCGGGTGACCAGCCGAGTTCGTCAAGCTGCTTGTCAAACTCCTCGTTGCTTACAAGGTATGCAGTTTCCGGATTACGTTTCATCGCCTCATATTCCAACTTGTCTTTCTGCGCCCGGTATTCATTCATGTCGAAGGTCTGTGTCTCCAACATGGAATGTGTACCTTGCACGATGGGACTCATCACGCTGTTGAGCGTACCGAGCACGATGGTCGGGAAGAACATGATGGCAAGTCCGATGGCAAACGGACGGAGCAACGGAAATACGTCTATCGGCTCTGCCCTTGACAGTGACTGCCAAACCCTCAGGGCGACATAGAACAGCGCCCCAAGTCCTGCAAGTCCCTTGGCAATGTCCGTCATGTCGGAGCACAGCGGCATCATCTCGTCATACAGGGAACGCAGTATCTGGTGAAGATTCTCGAAATCCATAGGCTACCAGTATTTCTCGTTTGACTTGCCGTAGAGTCCCATGATGCGGTCAAGGTCGTTTTTCTTCTTGGCACGCAGATAACTCACGGAAATGTTCTTGTTGGTATAATAGCTCACGAGATTGCGGTAACGCTTCATCTTCGAGTAGCAGCGTTCCACCACGTCCATTCGCTCCTTGTCCGTCATGGAAAGGGTCGTGATGTTCACCACGTTCTTCAGTTCTGTCAGCACATCGTTGCTTTCCTCCAGCAGTTTGGTGTAGCCGAAGCCGATGGCGGAGAGTTCCTCCACGGAGAAATTGTCATCGTGCATCATCTTCTGGTAGTTGTTGATGTAGATGTCTGTGATATCACCCACCATGAGGATGGTCTGCTGCACCTTGCGTGCGTCCTTGACGAGGTTGTTCACCGACTTCAGCGCATCGTAGTACTTCTTGCCCTGCTCGTAAATCTTCACGGTCTCCTTGAAGTTGTTGATCATGTTCTGAGCCGTCGAAGACGTGTGGACGATGTTGTTGGACGAGTTGATGATACTCTGCGCAATGTTGGTAGGATCTATGACAGACCACTGTGCGCTTGCCTTTCCTACCATCAGCAGGAACAGGCAGATTGTCATAATTACTTTTGTTCTCATTTTACTTTTGGATTAAGTGGATAATGAATTTCATTTGTTCTCTTGTTTGTCCTCTGCAAGCTGCCGGATGGCAGCTTCCATGTCGCCACCGAGTTTCTCCGCCAATGCCCTTACCTCCAGTTTCTCACTTTCCTCAGTCGTATAGGCGAGATATTCTTGCGTGGACACCTCTGTGGCATATACTGCCGACTGCGTTCCTCCGAGTCCTATCCATACTTCCTTGTAGAGACGTGAGGGGTCGTTGGACTGGTTGATGGAGAGAATCTGCGACTTCTCCTTTTCCGTCAATCCGAGCAATGACTGTATCTGCTCGAACTTGTTCATGAATTTCCTCTGGTCAAGGAGTATCTTGCAGTCTGAGTTGTTGATGATACTGTCCTTAACGATAGCGGAGGATATGATGTCCTCGACTTCCTGTGTCACCACGACCGCCTCACCGAAGAACTTTCTGACCGTCTTATAGAGATACTTGATATAGGATGCCATGTTTGCCGAAGCTATCGCTTTCCATGCTTCTTCTATCACTATCATCTTGCGGATACCTTTCAGGCGGCGCATCTTGTTGATGAACAGCTCCATGATGATGATAGTCGTGACAGGAAACAGGATGGCGTGCTCTTTTATTTGGTCAATCTCGAAAACGATGAACCTCTTATGCAGCAGGTCAAGCTCCTTGTCTGAGTTAAGCAGATAGTCGTACTCACCACCTTTGTAGTAAGGTTCCAGCACGTTGAGAAATCCGTCTATATCAAAATCTTTCTCACGGACTTTCTTTTCTTCCAGCACCTTGCGGTATTCCGTTCCCACAAACTCATAGAAGGTATTGAAGCATGGAACGATGTCGTTTTTCTCTTTCAGTTTACCGATGTAGAGCGACACGGCATTTGACAAGGCAACCTCTTCCGCTCGTGTGGCAGGCTCGTTGTCCTTCTTCCAAAGCGTCAGGAGCAAAGTCTTGATGCTCTCTCGCTTCTCGATGTCAAAGACCTTATCCTCGGTGAAGAACGGATTGAATGAGATGGGACTCTCATCCGTATAGGCATAGTAGATACCGTCCTTTCCGCCTGTCTTTCTGTTGATCATCTCGCAGAGTCCCTGGTAGGAATTTCCCGTATCGACCAAGACCACATGCGTGCCTTGCTCGTAATACTGTCTGACGAGGTGGTTCATGAAGAACGACTTTCCGCTTCCCGATGGTCCGAGCACGAACTTGTTGCGGTTGGTTGTCACGCCTTTTCTCATCGGCAGGTCAGAGATGTCAATGTGCAGCGGCTTTCCACTGATGCGGTCTGCCATCTTGATGCCGAACGGTGATGAAGAATCCATATAGTTGGTTTCCTCCGTGAAGAGGCACACTGACTGCTCAATGAAGGTATGGAAACTCTCCTCTGACGGGAAATCCCCCTCGTTGCCGGGTATCGCTGCCCAGAAAAGTGTCGGACAATCCACCGTATTGTGGCGTGGCACACATTCCATGCTTGCCAACTGACTGCCTACGTCGTTGCGAAGATGCTTCAACTCTTCCATATCCTCGCCCCATGCCATAACATTGAAATGGGCACGGACAGATTGCAAGCCTTGTGAGTGAGCCTCGTTCAGATACTCGTCAATCCATTCCTTGTTGATGGCGTTCTGTAGGCTGTACCTTGACAGCGAGTGCATGTTACGTGCGGTCTTCTCGAACTTCTGCAAGGTCTCGTCACTGTTGTCTATGAATACATACTGGTTATAGATATGGTTGCAGGACAACAGCAAACCAACTGGAGCGGCAAAGGAAAGTCGGCAGTCACTTCGGTCAGTTGACAATCGCTCAAAGCGGTTGTCCGTAGATACTTCCGTTGGCAGGTCTTCCGTTTGTGACAAGGTATGCAGACAAAGATGTTTGTTTCCTATACGCATACCACTTGCAGACAATTCCATATCCTCCAAACATTGCACGTTCTCCGTGGAGAGCGAGAGGTACTTGCCTACAAGTCCCGTTGTCCGTTCCGTGCCTGTGATTTCCTCATCCGTCAGTCTGCGTAAGGAGATATAGCCGGAGTCGTTGATGATTCTTGCGAACTGCTCCACGGCATCGAGGAATCTTGCGACCGTTTCCTTGTCCTTGATTTCCTTGGGGATGATATGCCCACGGCACAAGGTGGAAAAATTGCTCTGGTGTACCATGCGCTCCTTGGAGGTCTTGGTAAGGAACAGGTAACACTGGTGATGCAGGTAAGGACGCTCATTGAAGTGTCGCTCATAGCTTCTTGACAGAAAGCTCATGTCGCTATTCTGCAAGTCCGGCGCATAGTTCTCTTTCACGAACCAGTCCTGCTTGTGGACGATGCTGTAGTCGGGCAGCACCTTGATAGCCTTGCACCATGCAGCATGTACCGACTCATACTCCTGCGATGTTACCGTGAAGATTTCGGGGAGCGTTACCTCGTAGGCGACCGTGATGTCGCCATCCTTGGAGATAATGCAGCCTTGCTCCACGGCAAGCAGCGGGAACTTGCTTTCAAGGGTGCTTGATTTTCTGATATTTCTCATTCTTCTTTCTTTTTATGTTTGAACATTCGGTTTGTTTTCCTTCGGTTGAGGATATAGCGTGGATGGCTCTTGGCGGCAAGGAGCTTCATCAGTCCATGCTCACCGTACTTGTTGTTCAGATGGAATGTTCCCCATACAAGCAATGATCCGAGCGTGAGACCCAAGCCGATGCAGACCAGTTGGTCCGCACCTGCCATATAGAGGACTACCACAAGGAAGAAGACGGCAAGCAGTCCACCTGCGAAGATGAAGAGGTACTGTGCCTTCAGTCCCTTGAACTCAACCGAATGACCGATGCCCTTGTTGATTGGGTAGTCAGCCATAAGTCTTATACCTTATTATATTATAAGAAGAACGAGCGGAGGATGGTTGCGCTCACGATGAGGAAGATGCAGGCTCCGAACCAGCTTGCGGCAGTCTTGCTCGTGTCGGGGTCGCCAGATGAGAACTTGCCATACACCTTGATGCCTCCGATGAGACCCACCACGGCACCGATGGCGTAGATGAGCTTCGTGCCCGGGTCGAAGTAGGAGGTCACCATACTTGTTGCTTCGTTGATACCTGCAAGTCCGTTGCCTTGCGCGAATGTCTGTGATACGGCTGCGAAAATCATCGCAGCGAGAAGAATGATTCTGTTTTTCTTGTTCATAAATCGTTTTTTGTCTGTGCCTTGGGGATTGGATGATCCCGGCTGGCGGTTGATACTTGTTTACTCATGCGGCATGATGCCGACTTGTGGATTCAGTGGCGAGCTGAGATTTTAGCCGTAGTCTTTCTTTTTCATTGTCTTGTACTTTTTTATGTTACACAAAATCGAGGATATTGAAGTCCTCATAATTGTCAGGCAATCGGGAACTGATGTTTTCCTCCACCGTATCTTTTTCATTCATCGCTTGGACGGCAATGTTTATGGATTCCTCTATCTGCATAAACAGTTTCTCGTCATTGATCATCCGTGCGAACAGTTCCGTTCCATCCAAATCTTTGAACACTTCTCCAGCCTGTACCATTTCTGCCTTGGATGCCTTTGGCTTTTTCACCGTGCGGAAAGCAAGGTCTATGTCCTCAAAGGATTTACCCTTGGCTCGTGGTACATCAGCCTCCTCCTCGTTAGAATATTCTGTCGGTACATCCTCTATTCGACAATCCTTGAAAGTTTCATCCAAGTCTTCGTCAGGAATCTGAGCAGAGGATTTTGTCTCTTGTTGTGTTTCCTCAAAAGTTACATCTTCCTCTTTCACTGGCTCGGACATATTGCTTTCTGTCTTATCCTCGTCCTTATTTTCTTTCAAGGGAGGCTTATAATGATACTGGCTCTTGGGAACAAACTCATAAGGGTCTATCGGTGGTTTTGTTTCTTCACCTTTTCCCTCTTTCGGCAGACATCGCTCCTTTTCCTCTCTCATAAAGAACCATATTGTCCAAAAGTTGAACAATACCAGCAATATGATAAAAACATTCTCCATAGGCTTACACTTCGATAGGTTATTTGCCCACAAAAGCACTAACGCTCGTAGATGTTCGCTGCTTTTCCAAATACATCTCGTCTATCACTGTGCCATATTGCTTGAAGTGTTCCGTCAGAACATGGTCAATGTAGCTTGATGTGGACACGGTTCCATCACTGATGAGAGGTATCATATTCGCAATAATATGATGATAGTCCTTGCGAATATAGGTCATTCTTCCAGAACGAGCAGGAAACTCGGTAGGACGTATGAACTTCTCCGTGTATCTGTTACGGAGTGCATTTCCCTTGTTTCCATTAGTGGACTGCTTGCTTACTGTTGTCGTTGGCTTTTTACCATAATTCTTCTTTGTCTGTTTCATGTCTCTTATTTTTATATGTTAGTGAATGTCTTGATATGCTTGCCGAAAGACTCGGCAATATCCTCTTGATAGTCCTCGAAATGAGATGCCAACACATTGTCGATGTAGCTGGCTATCGTCACCTCGTTCTTGCCGATGACTTGTATCAACTTCATGATGCGGTCATGGAAGTTACTGCGGATGCAGACTTGCTTTCCTTTGCGTGCCGTCATTCCCGACTCTCGCATAAAGGATTCCTCATAGTCACGTTTCACAATGCATTCCTTGTTTACTGCAATATCCTTCGTCTTGTTCTTTCTATTTTGTGGAACTTGTGGAGTTGCTATCGCCACATTCTTTTCTGTGAAGGTAGATTTTTTATCCACTTTTGCGCCATCTGCTTCTTGTGCATCACCTTTGTCTTCCATGTCTTGCGACTCATTGGATGTAGCAGCACTTTCAACAGGCTTTGAAACGCTGTAGTCTTCTTGAACCAAGGACTGTATGACAAGGTCGGCATACTCTTCCTCTGCTTTTGTCTTTTTTGCCATGTTACTTATGTTTTGATGATTGTTAATACTTCGTCCACCAACTTGTCAAGATTACTTCCTCTTACAAGGCTCTTGTCTGCGGGAAACACTGTAGAGCGAAATACCGCTTTTCTCTCATTGGCAGTCTCCTTGCGGAAACGCTTGCTGTCTGGCAAAAATGTCTTCAATACAGAAAGTGCATGCTCTGCGAATACCTTTTCGTAGGTATCATACAGTTCCGTCTTTTCACGACCATCCACCATGTTCCAGACAAGATGAATACTCTTGACGTTGCCCCTTCCGATGGTGATGAACGCCTCATTGATAGTCTTGGCATATCCGATGGAACTTGTCAATACCACACGGTCTGCTATAATCGGCGTGAAGATATGATTCATCTTGGAAACCAAGCAAATCACATCGTTGTTGTTTGCGGTTCCTGGCAAATCAAAGAAGATGAAGTCCAATGTAGGGTGCTTTGCCTTCATCTTCTCGGCAACCTCCAAGGCATCCTCTGCCTTGCTTTTTGTTACAGGATACGGCTTTTTGTTCAACTTCTTGATTTGCTCATAAGCCATCTTCTTGTAATGTGCGTCCTTGACGGATGCTTCCGCATCACGGCTGCGGATGCCGCTGATGCTGTACTGAGGGTGGTCGCAATCAATGATTGCCACATTGAATCCCTTCACGTAATGCAGGTAACTTGCCACAAGCACCGTGAGCGTCGTCTTGCCTGCGCCTCCTTTTTGGGTGGAGAATGCCACGTACTTTGTTTTTTCCATTTTGATTGTCTCGATGAGTTGTTATACATTATATTGTTGGATTGAGTGTCACCTTGAACGGTCACTTATCCGTTTTTGTGATTGAACGTGTTATTGTCAACATGAGTGTTCAAAAGAACATTTGAACACTTGCTTTTCTAATCAATTGTTCATGTGGGTCTGTGCGGATATTTATGGATGTATTTTTGACCATCCAAATGTGCTTCCACATAGTCCAACAAACAGTAATTCAAGCATTCCAATGAACACCGATTCATTTGAATCACGCTGCAAAGTAACAACGCTTTTTCCGAAAAACAATGGTTTTCAAATCCTGTGGCAGCATGTTGCCGATAGTTGCAGTGGTTGTCTGGGGTGCATCTGTTCCAAGGGCGCTTTTTTAGCCGTAATTTTGCACCCGAAAGGCAAAGCAATGGATAGCGCATCCATATCGTTCCGACAAGAACAAGGCTTGATGCTCCGCAAAGGACAGGATTTCCCGAACAGCTTCCATTCGGAATGGGACAGCTTCTTACGAAGGCTAACTTCAATCCACCCTAAGCGGATTTTTATGTCCTCAAAGACATAGCAAGGTATGTTTTGAGTTACTCAAAACCTTTGGAGTTACTCCCCGTAACATCGTGCCAGCGAGAGAAGAAGAAAAGTTCCTTTTCATTCTTCCGAGCGCAGCCGATGTTCGAGGGTACCTCAAAGACCTTGCCCTGCCGGGTTGGTAGCCTCTCCGAAGTCGGGCTCCCCATGTTCCAATCTGACGATAGTTTGTGCAATTCCATTATTGCCGCATGTACCACTTAATCCATTTTAATATGAACACAGAAAAAAAACGAGGGGGACGAATCCCCAAGCTGAACCCGAAGTCGCACCATGTGATGCTTCGGTTCGACGATGACGAGTGGATGAAATTCCTCGTCATGTATGAGCAGACTGATGTGAAGGCAAAGGCTGTCTTTGCCAAGGCACGCATCTTCGGCGAGCCGTTCAAGGTGCTGCGTGAGGACAAGACATTGGTGGAATACTACACCAAACTTTCCTCTTTTCACTCGCAGTACCGAATGATTGGCAACAACTACAACCAGGCTGTCAAGGAACTCCGTTGTCATTTCTCAAAGAAAAAGGCGATGGCTTTGCTCTATAAGCTGGAGAACTGCACCAGGGAACTGGTCTCTCTTACCCGTGAGATTGTTGAACTAACACGTAAGTTTGAGGAAAGATGGTCGCAAAGATAAGTTTCGGAAGTTCTTTGTATGGTGCACTGGCATACAATGGTGAGAAGATTAACAAGGAAGAGGGAAAGCTCTTGGCAACGAACAAGATCTTCGATGATTGTTCGGAAAAGACGAGCATCGCCAATGCCTTGCGTGATTTCCAGCGATACCTTTCTCCGCATATCAGAACAGAGAAGCCTGTCGTGCATATATCCTTGAATCCGCATCCCAATGATGTGCTGACGGATATGGACATGGAGAACATCGCCCGTGAATACTTGGAGCGCATGGGATATGGCAACCAGCCATACATGGTTTACAAGCATGAGGACATCGACCGTCATCACATGCACATCGTGACCATCCGAGTGGATGAAAACGGCAAGTGTTTGGATAGCCGATACAACTACTATAGGAGCAAGGCTATCACCCGTGACTTGGAGGAGAAGTACAATCTCCACAAGGCGGACCGCAAGCAACGCCAGGCAGACAATCCACTTCGCAAGGTGGATGTAAGCCAAGGCAATGTGAAGAAGCAGGTTGCCAACACAGTAAAATCTCTCTGCGCTACCTACAGGTTCCAGTCCTTGGGCGAGTACCGTGCACTTCTCTCCTTATATAATATATCCTTGGAGGAAGTCAGAGGCGAAGTTGGCGGTCGTGAGTATCATGGTTTTGTCTATTCTGCCACGGACGGACAGGGCAATAAGGTTGGAAATCCTTTCAAGGCTTCCAAGATTGACAAATCTGTCGGTGTGGAGGCAATTGAAAAACGGTTCGCTTATTCTACCAAGAAGTTCAAGGAGGAAAAGAAACTCTCCGAGATGACCCGTCATAGCGTGGAAGCTGTCTTGAAGCAGACGTACCATAAGGATAAGTTCGTTGAGTTGCTAAAAGCAAAGGGCATTGATGTTGTTTTCCGCCATACAGCTGACGGCCGTATCTACGGAGCAACATTTATTGACCACCGCACTCAAAGCGTGTTCAATGGTTCACGGCTTGGAAAGAATCTTTCTGCCAATGCCCTACAGGAGCACTTCACCTTGCCTTACGAGAACGAACAGCCGATACCGCTTGCCATTCCAAAAGAAGAAGACTCTGGCTTGGAGCAGGAACTTCAAGGTTCTGGCTTGTTCGACGAGTACGGCAGCGGTCTTGGACTTATGTCTGGAGGAGGTTCATCAAATGAGGCACAGGAGGCTGCGTTTGACAGAGAGCTACGCAGAAAGAAAAAGAAACGAAAAGGGCGAAGTCTTTAATCGTGTTATCAAGGTATAACTTCAAAACAGAAAAAACAATGGCACAAGAAGACGATTTGAGAGCATTGGGAAAAATCATGGATTTTCTCCGTGCCGTGAGTATAATACTCGCAATTATGAATGTATATTGGTATTGCTACGAGGCAATGCGTATGTGGGGAGTGACAATCGGGGTGGTTGACAGAATCCTGATCAACTTCAACCGTACAGGTGGTTTGTTTCATTCCATTCTCTATACCAAGCTGTTTTCGCTTCTGCTCCTGGCACTCTCATGTCTGGGAACCAAGGGCGTGAAAGCGGAAAAGATGAGTTGGAACAGGATTTGGATGGTTCTTGCTATTGGCTTCTTCTTGTTCTTCCTCAACTGGTGGATATTATTGTTGCCTATATCTTATTTGGGCAATGCCACGCTGTACATATTTACAATGACAGCGGGTTATATCTGCCTGTTGATGGGAGGACTTTGGATGAGCAGACTCTTGAAACACAACCTCATGGAGGATGTGTTCAATAATGAGAACGAGAGTTTCATGCAGGAGACCAAACTCATGGAGAACGAGTATTCCGTCAATCTGCCAACACGATTCTATTACAAGAAGAAATGGCAGAGAGGATGGATCAACGTGGTCAATCCGTTCCGAGCGACCATCGTGTTAGGTACACCGGGTAGTGGTAAGTCCTTTGCTGTCGTGAACAACTACATCAAACAGCAGATAGAGAAGGGGTATTCAATGTATATCTATGATTTCAAGTTTCCCGACCTTTCGACGATTGCCTACAACCACATGATGAACCATCAGAATGGATATAAGGTCAAGCCCCAGTTCTATGTCATCAACTTTGACGATCCTCGCAGAAGTCATCGCTGCAATCCTATTCACCCAGATTTTATGAGTGACATTTCCGATGCTTATGAGAGTGCATACACCATCATGCTCAATCTCAACAAGACGTGGGTCCAGAAGCAGGGCGACTTCTTCGTGGAGAGTCCGATTATCCTCTTTGCAGCTATCATCTGGTACTTACGCATCTACAAGAACGGAAAGTATTGCACCTTTCCCCATGCCATCGAACTGCTCAATCGCAGATACGAGGATGTCTTTCCGATACTGACGAGCTATCCCGAACTTGAGAACTATCTTTCTCCGTTCATGGATGCCTGGCAAGGTGGGGCGATGGAGCAGTTGGCGGGTCAGATTGCAAGCGCAAAGATTCCGTTGTCACGAATGATCTCACCACAACTCTACTGGGTGATGTCCGCAAGCGAGTTTACACTCGACATCAACAATCCCGAAGAACCGAAGATTCTATGTGTCGGCAACAATCCCGACCGTCAGAACATTTATGGTGCTGCACTCGGCTTGTACAACAGCCGCATAGTGAAACTCATCAACAAGAAGGGACAACTCAAATCATCCGTTATCATTGACGAGTTGCCGACCATCTATTTCAAAGGCTTGGATAATCTGATTGCTACGGCACGAAGCAACAAGGTGGCGGTGTGTTTAGGCTTCCAAGACTTCTCGCAGTTGGTTCGCGATTATGGAGACAAGGAGGCAAAGGTGGTTATCAATACCGTTGGTAATATCTTCAGCGGACAGGTTGTTGGCGAGACCGCCAAGACTTTATCCGAGCGTTTCGGCAAGGTGCTCCAAAAGCGCCAGTCCATTTCCATCAACCGACAGGATGTCTCTACATCCATCAATACCCAAATGGATAGTCTCATTCCGCCAAGCAAGATTAGTGGTCTTACCCAAGGTATGTTTGTCGGCTCTGTTTCCGACAACTTCACCGAGCGCATAGAGCAGAAAATCTTCCATGCCGAGATTGTCGTTGACACCGACAAAGTAAAGCGAGAGGAAAGCCATTATCAGCCTATCCCTATCGTCAACGATTTCAAGGATACCGATGGCAACGACTGCATGAAGCAAGCCATTCAGGACAACTACAATCGGATAAAGGAGGATGTCAAGCTGATTGTCAAGGACGAGCTGGAACGCATCGCTGCTGACGAGAATTTGAAGCACTTGATACAGAAGTAAAAACCGTATTTATGCCGAAAAAATCTCGTTAATATATAAATTACTATAAATATTTGTAGTAAACTGCATATTTTTCGAGATTTTTTCGTTACTTTGCAATAGAATTAAAAACAGATTAGATTATGCTTATCAGATTCGACTTTAGTAACATCTTTTCTTTTTTAGAAGAAACGGAGTTCAATATGTTGCCTGCCAAATCTTTGAAGAGTCATACAGACCATCTTCATAAGATTAATACCAACGTGAATGTTCTGAAAGGTTCAGTCATTTACGGTGCAAATGGTGCTGGCAAATCAAATATGATTAAAGCAGCAAATTTGCTGCGTGACATTGTTTTAAAAGGTAGAGTTCCTTCTGACATCAGATATATCAGAAATAAATTTTCTGATGAGGTTACTCCTGTCTCACAATCAGTAGAATTCAGCTATAAGAATAAAATATATAACTATGGAGTTACTTATGTGTCAAAGCTCTGCTTGGAGGAATGGCTTTATGAAACAGGTGTAGAAAAAGATGAAATGGTCTTTGAACGTACCTACTCTAAAGAGACAAACAAATCTGTTGTCAAAATGGGCAGGAAATATGTCGATGGTGATGAAAAAAAGGCTCTATTGGTTAGTTTGCTGGAAGATAACATTTTAAAAAATGATGAATTACTTATCAAACATGAGGATATAATCAAGGAGCCAAGAATTAACAGAGTCAGAGAATGGTTCAAGGATAATCTGAAAATCTTCTTCCCTGAGACCAAGTCTGCATCTATTTTTGATACTCAATACGAAAATCTGAAATTCAAGCATTTTTCAGAAAAGCTCTTAAGAAGTTTTGATGTAGGCATTCAAGACATAGAGTTGCATGAAGATGATTTGGATAAATTCGTCTCGCAGACTGGTATGCCTTTGGATAAAATTTTCGAGGACATCAAGACTAATCTCAAAAAAGAAGAGTCTGGTGTGATTGAAACGCAGTATTTTACTATTGGCGTTACAAAGGAAGAAGATGATAAATATATAATCCGAAGAATAACAACCAGTCATGTTGTAAACAACAAGGCTGTGAGTTTCGAGCTAAAAGAGGAGTCGGATGGTACCCAACGATTGTTTGATTTTGCCCCAGTTCTTTATGACCTGATGCAGTCTGACAAGACTATCATTGTCGATGAGATTGACAGGAGTATCCATGCCAATCTATTGAAGATGTTTGTAGAAAAAGTGATGGGAATGCCTATCCTTGGACAAATTATCTTCTCATCCCACGAATCATGCCTTCTTGATTGCTCTATCTTCAGGAATGATGAGATTTGGTTTGTTGAGAAAGACAGAAAGAACCAAAGCTCTCGTTTCTATACGCTTAATGATTTCAAACCACGAAATGATTTGGACATTCAAAAAGGCTACTTGAAAGGACGCTTTGGAGCTATTCCTTTCTTAGCTCATTTAGAGGATTTAAAATGGGAGGACTGACGTATGCCATATAAAAAACGCAGCTACTATAAGCATGAGGAAGCCAAGGCAAGAGACTATAGTCTTTTTGTTATCGCATGTGAGGGTACAAAAACAGAACCAAGTTATTTTGCACCGTTCGATAATTTCGAACGTATCAAGGTTAGAATCTTGGAACATAAGCAAACTGAGTCTGCCCCTTCACATGTATTGGCAGCAGCGAAAAAGTATATGACAGAAGAGGGACTGAATGCTGAAGATGGTGACTCTCTCTGGTGTGTTATAGACGTGGACAAATGGCCTATTGACATGATAAAAGAATTGGGTAGTTTCTGCATAAACACCCCAGGATGTCATATAGCCATCAGTAATCCATGTTTTGAGGTATGGCTTCTATACCACAAGCTTACTGATTTGAAAGATATAGATTGTTCTAAGTCCCACAACGTAAAGGTTGCTTTGTCAAAACTCACCCCAGGTGGATTTTCTGCAACTGAATATGTAAAACTGATGGCTCAAGCTATCATTAACGCTAAAGCCAAGGACTCTCAACCTGGAGAGCAACATTACTTCCCAGCACTTAAAGAAACCAAAGTATATGAACTGGGTGAGGCTTTAATGGAAAGGATTGGCAAAAATAGTTGGCAGGATTTTATAAACAAGAATATTTAAAATCAGAACCTATGATAAAATTTAGGCAGTAACGTATCCCTATGGAATTTCGTTACTGCCTAAAATAAGTAACGCCCCTCTAGTATGCTGCCTTTCGGCGCGCCTGAGGGGCTTATTATCTTTAGTTGAATGAACTGTCTTTCTGACGATAGCGCTGTATCGGTACCAAGCGTAGCGGTGTAATCGGTACCATGCTAT
>ENA-OPGJ01000197-OPGJ01000197.1-human-gut-metagenome-genome-assembly--contig:-NODE-197-length-17729-cov-2.088661_pt1 | contig 17729 bp, 7 predicted proteins | sample MGYA00241642_ERZ501581 | MGnify/ENA primary metagenome ERZ501581 (study PRJEB25962, sample SAMEA2042391) | human gut metagenome | biome: human gut; feature: human-associated habitat; material: faeces... | reverse complement strand
TCAGTACCGTAGAATCTTTCACAATAAAATGAACGTCATAATGCCTTTCCATCACCTTTATAATCTCATTAAGCGGAGTCAGATAAAAATTAAGGCTGTTGGAACGCCATGCCGAAATCTGCTCCATATTATCCGGGCGGGAAATCAGGCATTTCCCCGACTGACGATTATATTCCGCACTCTCCCCCGGAACAAGCCTGTACTCTTTCTCATTATGATCCCTGAAAAGAATTCCTCCTTCATCCAAAGTTACCCAAATATTGGGTTCGGCAGCATATGCTTTTACATTAAATCTGGTCCCGGTCACTCTCACTTCCACCCCTTGCAAATCCACCTTAAAGGGACGGTTTTCATCTCTGGCAACATTAAAATACCCTTCTCCCCAAAGCTCCACCGTACGATTGAACAATCCAAATTGCTTGGGATACCTCAAACGGGAATCCGAGTTCAAGTGTACAATACTGCCATCCTGCAAAATTACCCGCATCTGTTCACCATAAGGAACACTTATTTCAGCATATTCCGTTTCAGAGAAAATCCCCGTCCGGTTCACCAAAAACAACAAAGAAACGCTTAAGAGAACAAATGGTAACAATACAGCCGCCACCCACATCCACTTACGGCCGACCGATCTCCTTCCACGCTCACGTTTTATCTCACTCATAAACCGCTGTTTCATCTTCATGCCGGAAATAGAAGGAAGTCTAACATCTTCCGGCATCTCTTCTGCAAGCTCTTCCATCTCACGGTCCAATCGCCCAGACAAATACTTACGCCCTTCTTCCGTAACGAACCAACCGGCAACTTTCCGAGCTTCTCCAGGAGCAGCTTTGTTGTCAAGTACTTTATCTATCACCGATTCATCTATCTTCATAATCTATTTTTTTCGTATATTTATAATAACACCCTACTCCGATAAAAGTATGAGTGCATTTCAGTCTATTAAATAAATCCATATTACAGGAAACCACATAATCAAAGATTCAATCGCATTACGAAGCGCCTTTATAGCCTGTGTGTAATGAGATTTCACTGTAGGAACAGTTATGCCCATCCTGTCGGCAATCTCTTGATTGGATAACCCATATTCTATTTTCAGCAAGCAGATTTTTTGTTTCTGAGGAGGAAGTTTGTCAATGGCAACCCGCAAGGATTTTCTGAGTTCACCATGTTCAAACCGGGTTAAAAAAGCATCTTCGTCCTCATCATTCACCTGTTGGGCCATTTCATACAATTTCTCAAATACCAGATTGCGATGCCTCAATTCATTCAGTATATAATTCTTCAAGATAGTAAATAACAAACTGCGAATACCCGACTCAAAACTAAAAGTTTCCCTCTACTCCCACAATTTCATAAAAAGATACTGAACTGCGTCCTCCGCCTCTTCTTCCGATTTCAAAAAACGATAGGCTATGGTGTACAATAACCGATGGTAACGGTCAAAGACAGCAGCAAAGGCATACTCTTTACCACGGCGAAGATCGTCATATAACTTTTGGTCAAAATCCGGATATTGATTCATAATAAATGCTTTTCCCAAGTTTTCTTAAAAGACCAACTTATTACAAAGATAGTACAAATGTGGGTATCTCTTGTTAGATTTCTCAAAAAAAACGGTTCGTTTTGTTTTTGATTTTTAAAATATCTTACACAAGAAGACAAATATCACACATAAAGACATCAATTCAACATCTATAAACAAAGTATATACAAAGAATATCATTACCATGATGGAACGCAATCATGACCGGCCTTTGATTTCGTCGAAAGAAACAAACCCATCTCATATGCTTTGGTTTCCGTCCTATTTACGAGGAATTCCTTATCGGTACGGCTACATTCGTTAATCATCGTCCAATAACGGTAAAAAGCGGACTACCATGATCCAGAGTTAAAACTTCAGTATTTTCCTTTTTCATTTTATTTATGGACACGAAGATACAACAGACTGTTCAAGAAAAAGTTGATTATTGTAGATGTGCGCAGGTTAATGTAATTCAGAAGGTCAGATCTGTCTTCAGAGTAAAAAATATTCTGGTACGGAGGGGAAATTGGATGTGAAGGAGCCTATATATAAATATATACCTCCCCCAAGATATAAAACCCGCCCCCCTGCAACAGCCCTGCTTGAACAAACTTGTTAGTCCCCTGTTCCAACCTCCGGAGGCTATGAATGTTTTTTCTTAACAAGTAACAGTCCGCTCTGATATAGGACCTAAACCCGAAAGATTATATATCTTACAAATGTAACATATATAACGATGACACCTGAAGATCTATCATGTGTCACAGCATCTTCTATGATTCATAATCAAACCGATCAAGTATCATTCATCTATAGAAAAGAAAATTGCCTTCATCATTCATAAAAACAAATAATGAAGGCAATACACTAAATTATATACAATCAATCCCTAATCATTCAGCTACTACTTCAACTACACGACTGTTGAGTTGCTGTGTAGTAAATAGATTCAATCCTACATTCATCAAGAATTCTCCAGAGAAAACCTCACCATTGCCTGATAAAGAAGAATTGGCTCCGGGCATCAAGTTGATTTCTTTCACACGATACATTTTGTCTGCATCAAGCCCCTGCAAACGCACCGGCAATGTTTTTTCCGCATAACGGGGATGAATATCGAAAGCAAATACAACTGCTTTATCCTTATCTTTGCCCACATACATAGTAGAGGTATGATTACTGCCATAAGGAGATACCAAACGGTACATATCGCCTTCCAGAACGACCGGTTTCAAACGGTTATAATTCTGTACAGCAGTACGGCAATAAGTTTCATCATCCTTACTCATATCCGCTAATTTTATATCAAAACCGAGTTTGCACATCATAGCCACATCCGTACGGAATTTCACACTGCTATTCTTATTCCATGTGGTAACATGAGCGCACATTGTCTTGGCTGGGAACACCTGTGAAAATCCCCACTGAATAAATAAACGTTCAATAGGATCGGTATTATCACTAGGCCAGAATTCTGTAAAATAGCTCAAAGCCTCATAATCCGAACGCCCACCGCCACCGGAACAAAGCATCATCGGCAGATCAGGATATTTTGCTTTCACACGTTCCAATACATTATATAAGCCACGCACATAATCAATATATAAATGTGACTGCTTGTCTTTCAAATAAACAGAGTAAATATTTGTAATAGGGCTATTGCAATCCCATTTGAAGAAAGCGATATCAGGATATTTTGTCATCAAATTGTCCACAACTCCGAACACATAATCCTGTACTTTCGGATTACTCAAATCCAGAACCAACTGGTTACGGAAATAATACTCGTCACGGTTCGGAAGATGAATCACCCAGTCTTTATGCTTTTCATACAACTCACTCTTAGGATTCACCATTTCCGGTTCAATCCAGATACCGAACTTTATACCTTTTTTCTTGGCGGCTTCCGTCAGATAACCAATGCCATGAGGAAGCTTGTCAGCCGTTTCATCCCAGTCACCTAACCCTTGATGATCACCACTGCGCGGATACTTGTTGGCAAACCAACCATCATCCAACAAAAACATATCCACACCCAGTTCTACTGCATCATCCATCAACTTCACCAATTTCGCTTCATCAAAATCAAAATAGGTGGCTTCCCAGTTATTCAACAAAGTCATACGAGTCTGGTTCCCATCCTTTACCTGATACTTACGGGCCCAATCATGGAAATTACGGCTAGCCTGTCCTTTACCTGTAAAACTGTAAGTAAAATAAAAATCGGGAGTACGGAAGATTTCATTCTGTTTCAGACTATATTCCGAAGCATACGGATTAATACCCGAAATAACACGCAGTTCGTTCTTATTATCTACTTCGAATACAAAACTGAAATTACCTGTCCATCCTAATGTTCCGACCAACACTTCACCTTGGTTCTCTTCTGACTTTCCGTCCAATGCAAGTTGGAAGAAAGGAGAGCAGAACATATTGGCACGTGCTCCCAACTTGGTATCAATCGTTTTTTTACCAAATTCCAAAGGCTGTTCCTTCACATGCGCCTCACTGGCCCAGTCTCCCGAGAATTCAGTCAGGAAATAGTTGGCACGATTCAAGTGCAACATGGAAGACGCGTACTTATGAAGCTGCACAGGTTTCTTTTCCCGGTGGCTGATTTCAGTGAAAGTCTTTATCAAATTTTCTTTCTGGTAAGCCACATAATGAAGTTTTACAGTTACAGGATATTTATCATCCTGCATAGTAATCACTACTTCATCTACCCCCGGCGACACTTGATTCCGAGTATGAGATACATATTTTAACAAAGTAGAAGGATTGCCGTCATTATGCACTATATGAATAGCCGGTTCAAAATAATCTTCCATGCCATGAGTAAGATATGCTTCGCTGCCCTGCGGCAAGTGGGCAATATCTGTAGCATGATTCAACCTCTTTCCCAAATAACTTTGATATAGACGTCCATTATCACCAACCCGGTAAATAAGGTCTACATTTTCTGTACTAATTTTAATTACTGGCTTATCCGCCGCCTTTAACATAAATGATATGCATAAAAAACATATCAAGAAGAGCAATCTTTCTTTCATGGTATTATTCATCGATTAAAATTATAGTGCAAAAATAGAGAGAGAAGCTCAAAAATCCCTACTCAAATGCGCCATAAAATAAGAATTTTGACGCTTATACCCTCAAAATCATCGAAATCAAGCCTGTATTGTAGGTAAAATCAAGGAAATATGCTATCTTTGTTATCCAATTCTAATACATGGATATATGCCACGAATTAAAGATGGATTTAAAGGAGAACGCGCTATCGTACTTCCTGCTTTTCTGATTGAAGAATTAAAGCAAGATCCGTTAGGCAGTGAACTTTACATCACAGATATAGGATATTATCCTCATGCCTGTTTTCATTACCGGAAACGCGACACCGAGGAAGTAACCGAGTTTATCCTCATTTATTGTATGGAAGGAGAAGGGTGGTTCGAGTTAGACAAACATCAATATGCAGTTACCGCCAACCAATTTTTCATTCTACCCGAACACCAGGCACACGCTTATGGCAGTAATGAGGAAAATCCCTGGACTATTTACTGGATCCATTTCAATGGAACAAAAGCTGCATTTTTCAGTGCCGGTTTTGACCGTCCGAAAAGCATCACTCCACAAGAGGATTCACGAATCAAAGAAAGATTAGTACTCTTCGAAGAAATCTACTCATCCATCAGTTTCGGATATAGCAAAAATTATATGCTTTATGCCACTACTAGTCTCTTCCATTTTTTAGGTTCCATGAAATTTATTGGCGAATATCGGGATTGTGGCTCTATGCGCAATAGTTACAGAAACAAAGATGTAGTGCAAATAGCGATTCATTTCATGCAAGAAAATTTGAGCAAGACCATTCGTCTGGCAGATATCGCTGCGGAAGTAAACCTCTCGATTTCCTATTTTTCTAATCTGTTTGAAGAAAAGACAGGCTCCTCTCCTCTTCGATATCTTACCTATCTCAGAATACAGGAAGCCTGTCACTACCTAGATTTTACTAACCTAAAAATTAACCAAATAAGTCCCTTGGTAGGCTATGAGGATTCTCTTTATTTCTCCCGGTTATTTACTAAGACGATGGGAATGCCTCCATCAGCTTATAAAAAGAAGAAAAAAGGTTAAGACTTACACCATCTACCAACAGTCAGTCCGGAAAGGAGCAACCGGAAGTCCGTTCTCTCCGTACAAATTACAATCCGGATTATCCGCCCAGCCATAACGTGCAGCAAGAGGGACAGAAACTTTAGGAGAAGAAACTATAATTTTCCCATTCTGGACCATAGCCTCTGCCGAATAAAATACACGGTCCGGTCCTGCAATGGTAAAGCCTTTTAAAGTTGTATCTTTAATCTTAAATCCATCTTGCTTTTGTCCGAAATCCAATTCCATTTTATCCCCTTTGATTATATAATTTTGGAATACAGGAGCCGAACTAGAAACATTTTTTCCATAACTACCGGCTAGGGCAAGCAAAGCCAAACGACGTCCCACCTCTTGCTTATTCTTAGGATGAATATCATCAGCCAAACCAATATCAATGGTCACAGCCATACCAACTTGGTCAAGTTTTAATGCTTTAGTTTGCGCTTCACGCAAAGCCGCCCATTCGGAATTCGGCTGTATTTTCTTGGATTCCATAAAATTAGCCAATTGTACAAAATAAAAGGGGAAATTACTTCGCCATTGCCGGCGCCAATCCGTAATGAGAGCAGGAAACAAATCTCCATATTGTTCCGAACGACCTACATTAGCTTCACCTTGATACCATATTACTCCTTTAATGGGAAAAGCAGTCCATGGTTTGACCATCGCATTGAACAGCACCGTAGGGTAACTGGAACTTTGAATGGGAGAAACCGGTGCGGGTGGAAACCCTTTTAAAGAAAGTCCGATACGATATTTCCAATCTCCTGCCAAACTGATCCGCTTTCCATCAGCTTCTACATAAAGTTCCTCCGCCTTGCCATGAATACCGCCCTCTCCACCAAAATCAGAAACACGAACAGCAAGAACCGCCTTACCAGCCTTCACTAATTTTGCAGGAATGGTATAAGTACGCGGTGTCATATAGCCTGCCCCTCGGGCAATCTCCACCCCATTAAAATAAGTAATGTCTTCATCATCAATCATCCCCAGTCGCAGCGTAAGCGGTTTTCCCGCCCACTCGGCAGGAATTTCCAAGGAACGGCGAAACCAGATGATGCCGTCAAAGTCTTTAAGTCCTTTGCCCTCCCAATAACCGGGTAGGGATATGGTCTGCCAGTCCTCTTCACTCAAGGAAGGTGCCGTCCAACAAAGCTTGCCGTTCTCCATTCCTTTGTCTTTTTCGGTGAACAGGGACTGCCAATGGGCGCGTTCTTCCGAGTAAGCTTGTTCCATCCGATTGGGATCAAAGCCGAGCCGCTCCAGTTTGTCCATTTCTTCCCGAAAGCCCATTACTTGCCGCAAGGTTTCATGATTCATCCATGCTTCGGCGGGCGTGCCTCCCCATGTACAGTCAATCACTCCTATCGGGACATTCAGTTCTTTCCACAACGCACGGGCATAGAAATAAGCCAATGCGGAGAACTCGGGCACCGTAGCGGATGAGCATTCCTGCCAGCCTCCCAGGGTAGATTCCACTTCTTTGAGTGGAGCCAAGGAGGTATTCTTCTTCACCTGAAACAGACGGATGGCGGGATAAGCCGCCTCTGCTATCTCCTGTTCATAGTTCATTACCTTTCCCCAGCCGGCTACCGGCATTTCCATGTTGGATTGTCCGGAGCAGAACCATACTTCGCCTATCATTACATTTTTCAGTTGCAGTTTCTTGCCGTCGGAGAAGGTGATCTCGTAAGGTCCTCCGGCTGCCGGGGTAGGAATCTTCAAACTCCATTTTCCCTGTCCGTCCGCCTCCGTATGATACTCTTTTCCGTTCCATCCGGTTTTAACGGTCAACTGTTTATTCTTTGTTGCATCTCCATAAAACGTGATATCCGTTTTTTGCTGCAATACCATGTTATCTGTAAAAACAGAAGGTAATACGACTTTTGCTTGTAACACTCCGGTACAACCCCAGAGTGCCACAGCCATACATATACATTTCCACATAAATATAAACATGATTATTCAATTCCCCATCCCGGATTCTGAACCAACTTCTCTACACGAAGAATATCTTCCTGCGGAATGGCAAAAAGATAATTCTTCTTTTCAAACTTACGGGTATCAAACACCACTTTCTCAAAGAATGCAGGCGCATCGCTCCGATAGTTCATGCCATGCACTTCGCCGCCTTCTCCACCTTTGTGATAAGTAGGATAAACCCATCCGTCGCCCACTGCCATATCTGCAACCTTCCAACGGCGCACATCAAAGTAGTGATTCCACTCAAACATTAATTCCACTGTCCGCTCACGGCGAATGCGGTTGTCTACCTCTTCCCGATTTTCGGGATAGGCAATACGTTGGAAACCGTTATCATCCTGTCCCACCCCATATTCTGGAATGCCTGCACGGTGACGTACCTTATTGACATATTTCATTGCTTCCTTGTAATCTCCCGTAGCACTCAATGTTTCAGCATAATCCAAATAAACTTCTGCCAGGCGGAGCAAGATATTGTAATAGAGTTCCTGTCTTCTATCTTCTCTAGCCATCTTACGTATACCATATCCACCCATCGGTGCATTATCCAAACATTTTTCATAGCCGGAATTTCCATTATTGGTCAAATCCGTTGTAATTTTACCAAATTCAGTACTTGTATTCAACCAAGTAGAACCGTTAAAAGTAATATTGGCATAAAAACGAGGCTCCCTATTAATCCATTGTTTCAAAACCATGTTATCATTCTTTAAAAAATAATTACGTGAAGGCACTAACGGATCATTATAGTCTTCGGGCCACCCATACATTTCGGCGGATGGAATTCCCGTATACTCAAATTTCTGATACTCAGGATCATCATCTATTCTTAAGCCATTCTTGGTGAAATACATATCTACCATTTCCTGAGTAGTAGAGAGCCCCATATCTCCCCTGACCGCATCATTATTCACATGACGGTGTCCAGGTGTCACATCAGAACTGCGCTCAATATCCTTTCCTTCACGGAACCAAATAAGTTCGTCAGTAAATTTTTCACCGGCAGTTGCCTGACGATAAGACTCATAGAAATCGATTTTCTCCTCTGCTGTATTCACAGTATGCAACTTGAATATTGTTTGGTCAAACTCTCCCAAGAAATCCTGATAAGCTTTTTTTGCAATCTCCCATTTTTGGGCATCTTCTGTGGTAGGAATTAATTGGGTACCATCATGGTTTTTCAAAGAAGCCATATCTTGATTCCCATTGAACAACGGGCTGGCAGCAAACAATAATGTTTTCGCTTTATAAGCTTTACAAAAGGCTTTATCTACCCTACCCTTATTTACTCCTATAGCACGTTGCCAAGCTACTTCTGAGTATGCTATGTCAAGTTGCTTGGTAATAAAATCCACACATTGGTCTATTGTTCTACGTTCGCGCAATACTTCTTCAAGTGGCGCATCTACCGGAATAGGTTTTTCACCCAGTAAAGGCACAGGTCCATACATACGCATCAATAAAAAATAATAGTAAGCCCTCAATGCACGTGCTTGCCCTCTCATATTGACACGTTCTGTTTCTGGTATTTCTAGACAATTATCCACATTGGCAATAAACGTAGAGGCACGTTCTATTCCTTTGTAAAGTTCTCGATAAAAATACTGAAACTGTCCACAGGATGCATCCACCTTTCCACGAGCAACATCGTGTGATGAATGCCAATCATATGTATAATGTCCTTCTAACGAAGCAACAGTCCAAAAACCGCCATGGTACTCTCCGTCCCAATAATATTTTTCTCTTGATTCAGCCGGAACAAAGCTATATACATTTGCCAAAAAAGCCTTTGTCTTCACTTGATCTTTAAAACTCATTTCAATATCATACCGTATTCCCGGCATTTCGGCAAAAAAACTATCGCAAGAACTCAAACCTAACATTAGTCCTAAAGCAGCAACACTTACTTTAACTATATTTCTCATAATCTTTTTTTATTGTTTTCATCTTTGCTTAAAAACTAAAATTCACTCCCAAAGAACAACTCATTACATTCGGATAAGCTGCTCCATTACTGGAATATACTTCCGGGTCCCATAGCTTGAACTTAGAGAAAGTCAGCAAATTAGTTCCCATCAAATAAATTCTAGCACCTTTTACACCAACTGATTTTAACGTATTTTCCGGCAGATTATAAGCTATATTAAACTGTTTCAACCGTAAATAGTCCATATTTCTTAACCACCATGTGCTAGCACGGTAGTTATTACTATTATTTGAGTTGCCATAATGCAAACGTGGATAAAATACATCTTCATTAGTAGGATCATCAGGAGACCAGCGATCTTCTATGTTATCAAACAAGTTATCTATACCAGCCTGACTTGAAAATGGAATAATTGAATTTCCCGAAAGGCAAGTAGTAACATCTGCCGCTCCTTGAAACAAGGCACTTACCGAAAAATATCCAATTTGCACATCAAAGCCGAATCCGTAATTATATTTAGGAATAGTTCCTTGACCAATACGGCAGATATCATTTGAATCAATTTTCTTATCGTTATTTAAGTCGCGATATTTAATATCACCTATGTATACTTGACCAAACTGTGTGGCATGCTTTTCAATTTCTTCTTCACTAGTAAACAAGCCATCAGCAATAAGGCCCCATTGTGAGAACACATTAGTGCCTCGTTTTTCCATCCAAGGATAAGGTTTCGGCGCTTCATCATTCTCAATAATCTTATCTCTATTCCAAGAAGCATTTCCACGCAAAGTAAACGAAACCAAATCATTCACTTGCTGATTCCATTCTAACTGAAATTCAAATCCACTATTATCAACAATTCCCAAATTACCTTTCGGAAGAGAAGATAGACCTAAATAAGTAGGCAATGTCTGACGATTTAAGAAAATACCTGTACGATGTTCTTTAAAATAATCCATCGTGACAGACAAACGGTCATTTAAAAACTTAATATCAATACCCCAATCTTGCTTATGTGATTTTGACCAAGTAACATTGGAACCATAAGTATAAACCGCCCATCCTCCAGGACTACGCCAATCACCAAAATAATAATCCTGCGCACCTCCCATGGTTGCTTCATACAAGAAACGTGCTCCGGCATCATCTGAACCTACCCAACCGTTAGTATATCTCAACTTCAAATAAGATATATACTTTTGTACTGGTGCCCAAAATTTTTCATTTGAGACAGCCCATCCCACACCAAAAGCAGGAAATACCCCAAAGCGTCTGCCTGGCATAAAGTTCTCCGAACCGTTATAGCCTACATTAAATTCAGCAAAGTAACGGTCATTCCAAGAGTAAGTGGCACGTCCAGCAATGCTTTGGCTATTATAAGGTAATGTAGAAGCCATATCGCCTCCAGTAGTATTACGATAAGTCTTCTGGTTATAAAGGAACAAGCCACCTACCCGGTGCAAACCGAAAGCACGATCATAGTTCAATGAAGCTTCAAAATAAATGCTACGGTCACTACCGGTATCACCTCCACCATAATTCAACTGATCGTCACCACTAATATAAATTTGATTCAAACGATAGGTCCCGTCTTCATTAAATACATCATTATTCCATAATCCGGTATTCGGGTCCTTAGAACCTGCATACCAATAGGTACTTTCCATTTTATTGTACTTCAACGTACGTCCAGTCCATGTATCAAATGCCAACGTCGCAGTTACAGATAAGCCCTTGCTCCAATTCCAAAAGTCCAAGTCATGAGCAATACGTAAGTTTGTATAAATCTTTGAATTATATTCATTTCTATAGCCCCGACGAGTAAGCATACCGTAAGGATTAGGATTATAGTTATTACCATCTATCCCTGGAATGCTTCCATTTTGCATTAAAGTAGGATAATAAACAGGATTAATAGCCATAGCTGCTTCGTACAAAGTACCCGAATCTTCTTGTGGATAATTTGTTTCTGCAATGTATCCATTGACCCCCATATCAATACTTAACCGCTTCGTCGGCTTCAAATTCAAGTTCGAAGTAAAATTAAAACGATTATAATCCGTATTGATATTATAGTTCTGTTCATCCATTGAAGTTGTTTTCAATAAACCGGTTTCATTGTAATAAGACAATGATGCATAGTAAGTGGCATTGACAGAGCCGCCGCGGACATTGATATTGGCATGACGGTTATGCCCCATATCTCTAAACAGTTCATCCATCCAGTCTACTGCCGGATACAAATAAGGATTATACATTTTCGGATTATCATTTGGCAACAAGCCATTCGCTTTTTTAGTTGCTTCAATATATTGAGGTGTATAGAGAACCTGTCCAGAATGGTCATTGCCATATGCCTCATTGGCAGCATCCATGTATTGATAAGCATTAGCTAATTTTACCTGTTTGGTCAACATCGTTACCCCTTCATAATAATCCACAGAGAATTGGGGTTTCCCCACTCTACCTGGCTTTGTCTTTATCAAAATAACACCATTCGCACCCCGAACACCATAAACAGCAGTAGCCGAAGCATCTTTTAAGATAGTAAACGATTCAATATCCTCAGGATCAAGTTGATTAAAAGTACGCTCCACCCCATCTACCAATACTAACGGAGAGGAAGACGTGAACGTAGAAATCCCACGAATCCATATTTCAGAACCAGACTTACCCGGTTCTCCTGAACGTTGAATAGTCACCACACCTGGAATGCGTCCGGCAATAGCCGAAGATATATCTCCCGTTGCTGCTTTAATATCAGACATTTTAATAGAGCTCTGTGAACCAACTACTGAAACTTTACGCTGCGCCCCATATCCAACAACCACAACTTCATCTAATGCCGAAACATCTTCCTCCAATACAATATCAACAACATTCTTTTTTCCTATCCTCACTTCCTGAGTTTTATAACCAATATATGAAATTACCAATGTCGGTTGAGCCGATGATGTACTGATGGAGTACTGCCCATTTATATCGGTTATCACTCCATTTGAAGTGCCTTTTTCTAAAATAGATACCCCAATCATCCATTCTCCTTTTACATCTGAAACACGCCCTACTATAGGGGCACGACTTTGCGCATCCACATATATACAAGCGCATACTAACAAGATACTTAACAAGTATCTTCTCAATTGATTTACTACTGTTTTCATACTATTATTATTCAAGCAATCTGTTATTCTACAAAAGCAAAAACCATCCTTTTTTTATTCTTTACAAAAGTTTAAATTCCCTACCTCACTATTATTGTCCGCCTTATTCGGATATCATCAGAAGCTGATCCTATCTGTAGTTCAAACTCCCCAGGTTCTATAACTTCCTCCATATCGGCATTATACAAAGCAAGTTCTGCTATTGGAAGTACTAATTTAACTTCTCTAGTATATCCTACAGGAACAAGCTCTTTTTGAAATGCCTTCAACTGTTGAATGGGAGTAGCCACCGTGCTTACTTTATCACGTACATAAAGCTGCACAACCTCCTTGCCATCGCACCTACCCGTATTCTTGATCATAACGGATACTTTCAATGTATCACTTGCAGCCAATAACGTATCACTCAGTGCACAATCCACATAATCAAACGTAGTATAACTTTTTCCATGTCCAAAGTTCCATAAAGGTTCCGGTTTATCAAAGATATAATGACCTTTAGGTTCTTCAGGAGTACCCGGCTGGTCAAAAGGTTCTTCACGATCTGTCACGAAATGATTATAAAAACAAGGAGTATTACCTGTGCTACGCGGGAAAGATACATTCAACTTACCCGACGGATTCACCTTTCCAAGCAAAATATCTGCCAATGTACATCCTTGCTGCTCACCTGCATACCATTGCACCAACACTGCATCAGCATTTTCTTTCACCCAAGGCATAGCAAGCGGTTTACCCGCAATCAGAACGACAATCATAGGCTTACCCGTTTTCTTTATCTCCTTCAACAGCTCCTCCTGCACCCCAGGAAGTTCCAATGAGGAAAGATCAAATCCTTCACCTGCCGTAGAATATTTAGGACTTCTTCCCAGATAAGTGCTTCGTGTACCTACCGCCACCACAGCTATATCACTGTTACGGACAACTTCCACAGCTTCGGCAATATGTGATTTGTCCTGGCTCCACCAATCACATCCTTCAGCATGACGAATCATTATTTTATCACCTGCACTTTCCTGCAATCCTTGCAACAAACTGACCGCCTCTTTAGTATCCCCCATCGTCCAAGCGTAATCGCCCAACACGGCTTGATTACTGTTAGGCCCCACCACTGCAACAGACTTGTATTTATTCAAGTCTAAAGGAAGAATATCATTTCTGTTTTCCAATAATACGGCACTCTCGTCAGCCACTTTCTTAGCCAATGCCACCTTTTCAGCATTGCGAACGACCTTCTTCACCAGTTTAGGATCACCATAAGTTTCATCAAATAAGCCCAATTCAAACTTCACCGTCAATATTCTGCGCACAGCCTGATCTATATATGCAACATCAAGCCTTCCCTCCTCAACTTGTTTTTCCAATGTTTCGTAAGTCGAATCAATGTTCAAGTCCACTCCGGCCATTAATGCCATACGCGCAGCCTCCTCACGGCTGCCTGCTGCATGATGAAAAGTCATCAGACGCTCCACCGAACCCCAGTCAGAATAAGCGTATCCTTTAAAGCCCAGTTCTCCCCGAAGAATATCAGTCATATAATAAGAAGAACCTGTAACCGGCACTCCATCATACGCACTGTAGCAAGTCATCACCGCCCACGGAGAAGTTTCCCTTATAGCTTTACGGAACGGATAAAGATAGAGACTACGCAATTCACGTTCTCCTCCACTTACTCCCGCACAATTCAAGCCTCCAGACGGAGTACCATGGGCTACAAAATGCTTGGGCATACAAGTAATTCTGTATTTTTGATACCCTTTAATAAACGCCACTCCCATTTCCGCTATCAGATAAGGGTCCTCTCCGTATGTTTCTTCAATACGTCCCCAACGTAACTCGCGGGCAATGTCAAAAACCGGAGAAAGAATTTGATGAATACCTATCGCCTTAGCCTCTTCGCCAGCCGCCTCAGTCATTTGTTGTATTAATTCAGGATTGAAAGTGCTTCCCTGCGCCAAAGCATGAGGAAACAGCGTACAATTATTCTGAATAATACCCTGTATGCCCTCAGCAGAAGTTAACAACGGAATTCCCAAACGGGTCTTAGTACGCATATAATGCTGTAATTCTTTATACATCACGGCGCAATCATAAGCAGACATACTCATTTCATGAGTTGTCCCATAACTTTCCCCCAAGAAGATCCGGTCAATCTCATCCAACCGACCAGACGCACGATTCTGCAATTGCAATACCTTTTCGTGCAATGTCATTCTAGACATAAGGTCGTCTACACGCTTCTCTATTGGAACTGTTCTGTCTTTATAAAGAGGGGTGTCATCTCCAGCCCAAGCTGAAGATGATACACTCATCACTATCCCCATACAGAACAGAATAAATTTATTAGTACACATACTAATCTGAATTATTTGTTATTATAAGGAGTTACCACTAACTTATATTTGTCGCCCTGCAACAAATTCTCATCAAATGTAATACTCAAATTCTTTGTTTCTCCTGGCATCAACGTAAAATAGTTGTCATTCATCAATGCCGGCAGAATGCGTTCGCCATCCGAAGCACGAACAGCCTGCACATGTACAGCAAAAGCTACCCCCTTAGCCGATTTCGGAAGTGTTATGGCTGCTTGTATCTCCGCCTCACCATTTTTACGAATTAATTTGGAAGAAGTCTTCAGTTCAGCTTTTGGCAAAGTATTCAAAGCCGTAAAATCCAAACGGTCGTTGCCACGCCAGTAATTGTTTTCTGACACGATCTTTCCTGATTTATCTTTCAACGTCAGGCGGATAAAATGTACATCACTCAAACCCTCACTAGGCTGCGTTCCGCCCAACACATCAAAACTCCATAATGAGTAACCAAACCACCAACCTAGTTCCGTCCCAAACATACGTACATAACGGGCATCAACTTCGGGGAAAGTAATTTCATCTATTCCTCCACGTCCTTCATCAGTTTTATATACTTCTTTCCAAGTCTCGGTGTCATCTGACACCTGAATCTTATATCCTTTACCAAAAGATGCCTCCCAATCCAAGCGAACCCCACCTACGGGTTGCACACTGCCCAGATCCACATAAAGCCATTCATTTTCCGCTTTTGCCGCTGCCCAACGAGTATCTTTTTTCCCATCCGTAGCATCTGAAGGCTGTCCATAAGTGGTACTTGAAGCAAAGGTCGGCTTATTTAATGACAGATTTTTACGTTCTTTATTGAAATCTATCGTAAAACATTGCACAGTAGAATTGCTAGGAGAGTTCACGATAGCTGATTTTGTATAAGCCTCCACAGACTTTCCATCCAGATTGTAAACTTTTACTTCAGCAGTCAAACCTTCCATATCACATGCTGTGGTATTAGCAATCTTCACACCGTCCGTCACAGGATTCCAAAGAATATGCACCGGTTCACAGGCTGATTTTGCTCCCCAAAAAGCTCCTGTCAAATCATAATAATAATCATAAGTTTGCCAAACCATAGACGGATATGCCGACTGTCCCATCCAAGTCATGATACCTGATGCATCCTCCCACATACGATCCAGCCAACCCTCATACATAGCCTTATTAGATTCAATATTGACAAGCTGAGCCTTACGGCAATAATCTTCAATCCCTTCGGGCTTGCCAAAACCTTTGGTTATAGAAGCATCATAACGATCGGGAGCTGCATTAAAAGCATTTTGGCCAAAATAGTGCTTGTTCCACATTTCATCACGAGGCCACCAGTTCTCCTTGGGCATAAATTTCTTGAAGCTTTCAAAGGTAGGAACTACAGCTGTGCCAATTTCTGTACGAAATCCCCAGCCACGCGCCGGATCTCCTTCCAAGCCATCAGGATATTTAGTAAAATAAAAGCGAGGCTCAAATGCTCCCCACGGACCACTACCGGTCAAGCCCTGAGCATGGGAATTTGCTTGAAAATAACGATCACCTCCATCAAAGGTCCTGATATTTTCCGCCATCCATCCTTCTAAAGGAGGCTGAGGATTAGATTCATTATCGCCACACCACACGGCTATACTAGGGTGATTACGCACACGTTTGATTTTCTCCATCATATTATTATTGAACACATTGAGGTCATAAGGCAAATTCGGATTAGAGTTTATCCAAAAATCATCCCATACCATAATGCCATATTTATCACATGCCTCGTAGAATTCATCATCTGTAACAGAGCCGAGCCAATTACGTATCATATTAAAGTTCATTTCCTTATGCAGGCGGACTTTGGTATCATATTCCGCGCCACGGCAACGAAGCATATATTCAGACATCCCCCAATTCGCTCCCTTAACAAATACCGGAATATCATTAATATAAATATGGAATGTATTGCCCTCTTTATCATAAGAATATTTCTTTATACCAAAAGAAACATCTTTAGTTTCTGAAACTCTTCCATCCACCATCACCTCAAACTTACAATGATAAAGATTGGGGTCTCCATACCCATTCGGCCACCACAGACGCGGCTGGTCTATACACAGTTGTGGGAAATAGCGTTTGTCAAACTTTACCTGTTCAGTAGTATGGGCATTCACGTCTAATTCTTTTTGAAAAACAATGTTTCCTGGGGTAATTGTTCCGCGCACCAATACCTTCGTCTTTTCTACCGAATTATTCTTGACATCAAGCGCCACACTCAAATCCGCTCTGGCACGGGTAGGTAAATTAGTACGTATCCAAGGATCAATTAAAGTAGCTGTTCCCGTATTAGTAAGAAATACCTTATCGGTTATACCACTATTCAACCCCGGCACATAAGGCATCCAATCCCATCCGCCACTAGACAAATAGGTTGGACTGCCCTGATTAGCCAATGGAGTATCAGGCATATGGACAAGTACAGCCAATACATTTTCTTTATCACGATTTACTATTGAAGTAACATTAAAATGTCCACGATGCATAAACCCATCCAGTTTACCTAATAATGTTCCATTCAGATAGACTTCCGCACGACGGTTTACCCCATTAAAATTCAACCATATCAATTCTTTTGTAAA
>ENA-OPGJ01000176-OPGJ01000176.1-human-gut-metagenome-genome-assembly--contig:-NODE-176-length-18667-cov-9.608855_pt1 | contig 18667 bp, 10 predicted proteins | sample MGYA00241642_ERZ501581 | MGnify/ENA primary metagenome ERZ501581 (study PRJEB25962, sample SAMEA2042391) | human gut metagenome | biome: human gut; feature: human-associated habitat; material: faeces... | reverse complement strand
TTGTCGCTTTGCAAGCAAAATCCCACTAAACCCTATAGGTTGCGGATTTGAGGTATTAGAAAAATATTAGTTTTTTGTTAGATATCGTTAGAAAAAAATTGCTTACCTTTGCACTTGAATAAAAAATGTAACATACAATGAAAGTTTTAAATAAAGAAGAGATTTCTAATGTATTAGGAGGAAGATGGATTACACTTCCTGATGGAACTCGCATCTATATTGAGGAAGATGAGGAAGAAGGGGAAGAAGACGAAATCATATTCGTCTAGTTCCTCCTGAAGAAAGATTATAATAGAACCGGTAATATTATATCCAGACACAACTGGCAAAAAGCGCATGTATAGACCGATGCGTTAATTCGGCTAGTAAACAGAGTATTAACAATTAAAATTTAAAAAAAATGAACAAGAATTTAAACGTTTTAGACTTGATGCAAGTCAAAGGAGGTAAGAGAAGTGAATCAGAAAGTATTACTTGCATTTTTACTGCTGCAGTAAAGTGCGAGAGTGAAGCTGTTTCTAAGTAAGAACCCAATAGGCATGCTGTAAACATCCAGCATGCCTATCTTTATTAAGATATAGAATGAATAGAAATGAGACTTATATTCTAAATCCTGATTATTCCTTTAAAGTTGATCAAGATAGAATTGTAATGTATTCGAAGAAAACAGTGCAAGACTATAGTTCTTCGGATTGGATTAGTTTTGTCCATCCTGTCCAAGCATGCATTCTAAATAAATTCATAGAGCCACACACCATTTCCGAACATTGTGATAATCTTGCAGCAGAATATGGAATTACAGTTAGACAAGCTTATGATATGGTTTTACAATATATAGAAAACCAGAAGCCCATTTTCACGGAATTTGAGGAACACAAAATCTTTTTCCCAAAAAATGTACTAATTCCAATCGGATTTGTCAAGGATGAAGAATTGTCTGCAAGAAGAGAATCGGACATAGAGATAAGCCTTCAACATTTAGATTTGACACCAGACAGAATGCATTCTGCACCTCAGTCTTTGCTTTTTATGTTGACAGCAAAATGTGCTACAAAATGCAAATACTGTTACGCAGATAAGAATACTAAGTACAAAACTTTGTCAACAGAAAAGATATTGGAAATCATAGAGGAGGCCCATGCTCTTAAGATGACACACATTGATATAATAGGCGGTGAGGTTTTTTGCTGTAAAGATTGGGACATAATCCTTAAAAGGCTTGTAGAATATGATATGTGTCCCAACTTTATATCCACAAAGTATCCATTGACGGAGGAAATGGTAAAAAAGCTACATTACGCAAAGTATAATAATGTAGTTCAAGTGTCATTAGACTCGTTGAATCCAATTGCTCTAGAAGAGACCATTGGAGTTAAACTTGATTATGTTGATAAAATCAAGAAAGCAATTTCTTATCTGGAGAAATACAAGTTTAAAATTCAGATAAATACGATATTGATAAAATCAACAGCAATAGAGGCAGAAATAGAAAGGCTTTATAACTATATTAAAAGCATAAAAGGCTTGATCTATTGGGAAATCAGAGCTCCTGAAAAATCTATATATTCCACGGAGTCCTATGAAAGCGTTAAAGCTTCAAGAGAACAATTAGAGAATATATATAAATTCATAAGAACTCAACTGTTGCCAAAAGCTGAGTTTAAGATAATATGCAGTGATGAAATTTTAAATGAGCATCTAAAAGATGGCAAGCCTACGGATGAATATTTTGTTGGCGGCACATGCGGTATTCTACAAAATAGAGCATTTGTTTTGCCTGATGGTAAGGTAAGCATTTGCGAACTAATGTATTGGCACCCACAATTTATCATTGGAGATTTGAAAAAGCAATCCATACAAGAAGTTTGGAACTCGTCAAAAGCGAAAGAGCTTTTCTGTATGCACAGAAAAATGTTTCGAGAACAAAGCTCATGTCACAACTGTAAAGTCTTGGATTTTTGCAATCAAAAACATCGAAGATGTTTTGTAAAAATCATAAGAGCATATGGGGAAGAAAACTGGGATTATCCTGATCCAAGATGTCAATTTGCTCCTGAAATAAGTCCACAATATTAAAAGAGAAAATTATGAAGAAAAAGATATTATTGCCATTTCTGTGTATAGCAACTATGCCTGTTATGGCTCAACACATCACTGGAAAAATTATCAATGAACAGGGCGAAGCCTTGCCTTATGCGAATGTATTCTTGCTTAACCAGCAGGACTCCACATTTATAAAAGGCACTGTAAGCGATGAGAATGGTGCATTCTCACTGGATGGATACCAAAATGGCGATATTCTCAAAGTATCTGCCATGGGATATAAGACAAACTATCTTGTTTGTCATAATGAATCTATTGGTTATATCACCCTGCAGGATGATGCCAAGCTGTTAGGTGAAGTCGTGGTGAATGGACATCGCAACTACGTGAAGTCTAACAATATGGGATTAAAAATCTCCATGATTGGCAACCCTTTGTCTAAATTGGGTTCTGCCTTGGAAGCCATCAAGCAGATGCCATTGATTAGTGGTATCGGTAATAATATTTCTGTGTTGGGCAAAGGAACGCCAGAGATTTACATCAACCACCGAAAGGTAAGAGACAATTCAGAACTGCAACAACTCTCCTCTCAGGATATCGAAAGAGTAGAAATCATCACCAATCCTGGAGCGAAATATGAGGCAGATGTGAAGTCGGTCATCATCATCCATACCAAAAAGCAGAATGCAGGATTGGCTGGCTTCGCAAAAGCCGGTGCTACACTTTCTGATGTTTCATACGGGAGAACGGGACTGGACTTGTCTTGGACTGGCAGCAATGGACTTGGAGTGTATGCCGGAGCCAATTATGCCGGGGACGGAGAAAAGCAAACAGGCTACTATCTGGAAAAGTTTGGCAATAATGAGTATGAAACAAAAACAAATACTACCTATAAGAATCGTGCGCATAAGTTAAATGCCAATATAGGTGCTAGTTACGACTTTGGAGCCAATTCTCTGGGCATCCGTTATGAATTTAGCAGAAAACCTAAGGGAAAGTACTCTTCAACAAATGACATCCAGACAAATGTAGAGCCAGAGAATGCACAGTTTGAATCAACGAGTGAACAGTCAAAGCAGAATACACGCCATTATCTCAACTCTTATGCTATATTGAAATTTGGTGAAAAGAAGAACTATCAGTTGGCGGCAGATGTGGATTATCTTTACAACTTCTCCAATGAACTCTCAGATGTCAACGAGCAAGGTGAGAACTATGCGAATCATATTGGTACAGTAAGTCATAGCAACAATCACCTGGTAGCGGGCAAGGCTAATTTCACTGCTTCATGGAAGGCTGTAACTCTAGACTTAGGCGCCCAATATTCGTATACCAAGACTCGCCAATCTTTTGCGGGTAGCACCTCTAATGACGAGGTTCTCTTTGACGCTTCTCATGATGAGGAACGCCAGCATCTGACAGCAGGATACATTACGGCAAATTGGCAGCTTAGCCCTTCATGGAGCGCAAGAACAGAACTGCGTGTAGAGAACACTGACTTTGCTTATATACTTAATGGTGAGAAGGTTACTGAACAATCTAAGAGTTTTACGGATTGGCTTCCATACGTAAGCATTGATTATCAGAACGGCAATCTGAGTTTGGGATTATCTTACAGCACTTCAGTTGACCGTCCTAGCTATAGTATGCTGAGCAATACTTATTCTTATGCCTCGCATACATCATGGATGCTTGGAAATCCTTTGCTGAAATCATCACTAGAAAGAGAGTTAAGTTTGGATGTGAGTTATCGTAAGACGAGCTTGAACCTCTCTTATGTACATAGCATGAGAGAACTTGCCACAACTTATTCATATATGGAAAACAAGAAGGTAAATATCATCAAGAATGTAAACTTGCCTAGCTATGATTATTTTCAGATGGTGGCAGGGCAAAGATTGGACATAGGCATCTGGCATCCTACGCTATACGGTGTGCTGAGATTGCAGAAGTTGGAATATGGTAATCCAGAAAAGTCATACAACAAGCCGTTGTTTAATATGACTATGCGCAACCGCTTTGACTTACCTTGGGGAATCTATGCTTATTTCGATGGAATATGGGTTAGCAAAGGATATTCTGCCACCAACTATACCAAGGGATATGTTCTCCTTGACATGGGACTAAACAAGAGCTTGGGCAATTGGGCATTTACCATCTACTGGAATGATTGCTTCAAGCTTTGGCGTCAAAAGAACTTGATTGAGACCAATGGAGTGTCTTTCTATCAAAACCTCAAGGGCGGTGTTCACAATGTATCTCTCAATGTAACATATTCTTTCAACAAGAAGAAGAGTTATCGAGGCAAGGGCGCAGCTCGGGAGGAAATAAATCGATTGTAAAACAGACATATGCATAGTTTTCCACTCACTCTTCAGCATGACAGCATGCAGTGTGGCATCGCTTGTCTGCAAATGATATGCAAGTATTTCGGCAGGGACTATACGCTTAGCGCCCTGTCGAAACATTGTTTTGCTACTACCGAAGGGGTTTCCCTGTTGGGCATCAGCGAGGCAGCCGATACCCTGGGACTTCATACCCTTAGTGCCCGGGCCACGGTAGATGAACTGGCAGAGAATCCTCTGCCTGCCATCCTGCATTGGAACCAAAACCATTTCGTGGTATTATATAAGGTAAAAAAAGGACGAAAGTTTTATATCTCTGATCCTGCTAAGGGGCGCATTACTTATGGTTATGATGAATTCATCGCCCACTGGGCTAGCACGCTGTCGTATGGCAGACCGGCTGGCATCGTGATGTTCTTTGAGATGACACCTGCCTTTTTTGAGTTTAAAATGGATGGTATGACTGATGCAAGCGAGCGACGTTCCTTCAGATTTCTCTTTGGCTACATCAAGAAATACCGCAAGTATTTTTTACAGATTGTCATCGGATTGATATTGGGTAGTGGCATGCAATTGGTATTGCCATTTCTGACCCAGGCTATTGTGGATGAAGGCATCAAGGGCAAAGACCTTAATATCATCTGGCTGATACTTTTGGGGCAACTGATGCTTACAGCCAGTCGTACAACTATCGACTTCTACCGTCGCTGGATATTGCTCCGTATAGGCATGAACATTAATATCTCCCTGCTTAGCGATTTCTTCGTTAAGTTGCTCAAACTGCCGATGTCTTTCTTTGACACCAAGTTGATGGGCGACCTGATGCAACGTATGAGCGACCATAGCCGTGTGAATAACTTCTTGACGCAAAACTGTCTGAATGTAACCTTCTCCATGCTCACCTTTGTTGTGTTCAGCGTGGTATTGTTTATGTATAGCAAATTTGTGTTCTGCATTTTCTTGTTGGGTAGCTTGGGGTATGGTTGTTGGCTGCTCTCTTTCCTGCGCCGCAGAAAGGTGATTGATTATGAACTCTTTGAGCAACAGTCTACCAACAATAATCGCACTTATGAATTTATTACTTCCATGCAAGAAATCAAGCTGCAAGACTGCGAACGCCGAAAGTGCAAAGAATGGGAAACGGTGCAGCACGACCTCTTCCGTGTGCAGCAGAAATCACTCAAGTTGCAGCAAACCCAAGAGGCTGGCAGCATCTGCATCAATGAAATCAAGAATATGGTGATAACCGTAGTAGCGGCAGCATCCGTCATTCATGGTGACATCACCTTGGGTATGATGCTTGCCATCCAATACATCATCGGACAGCTCAATTCTCCTGTGGAGCAATTGATGCAATTCTTCTATTCTCTGCAAGATGTGAAAATCAGCTTGGAGCGCATCAACGAGATACACTTGATGAAGGATGAAAACGGCAAAGAGGGATTAAAAAAGCAGGTGGAAGACGCTAGCGAAGGTATCACACTAAGACATGTGGACTTTAAATATGATCCACATGCCATGTATAAAACGTTGGATGACATCAATATTCATATACCACATGGCAAGGTAACAGCCATCGTGGGAGCATCTGGCAGTGGAAAGACTACACTCATCCGATTGATGCTGGGCTATTATCCTGTATCTGGAGGCAAGCTGACCATTGGCGGGACGGATGTCAATACGCTCAACAAGAAGTGGTGGCGCAGGCAGTGTGGTGTAGTAATGCAGGAGGGAGCCATCTTCTCTGAGTCCATCGCTCGCAACATAGCGGTGGATGACAATGATGTGAACCAAGAACAGCTCTATCAAGCAGCCGACCTTGCCTGTATCAAGGACGACATCTTTTACCTACCCTTGCGTTTCAATACCAAGATTGGCAGAGATGGCATGGGACTAAGCCAAGGGCAGAAACAACGCATATTGATAGCTCGCGCCATCTATAAGAATCCAGACTATCTCTTCCTGGATGAGGCAACCAATTCGCTAGATGCCAGCAACGAATACGACATCGTGACGAATCTGGAAAAATTCTATGCTGGCAAGACGGTGGTCATCGTAGCTCACCGACTCAGTACTGTTAGGAATGCCGACCAGATTATCGTGCTGAAACACGGACAGGTAGTGGAGATTGGCAACCATGAATCACTGACAGCCAAGCGAGGTACTTACTACAAATTGGTAAGAAATCAGTTGGAGCTGGGAAGCTAAGCAAAAAGCCGCCAGGATATTCTCACACGAAATCCTAGCGGCTTTTTCTTTTCCTGCAGAATACTTACAATGCTAGCATGCCTCGCTTGATGCTTTCTGTCAAAAATTCTCCGACAAGATAGTACATCCGTACTTGGTTTACACCAAAGATCTACAGAAAGATGGGCAAACACTCTTGATTCCGATTTACATGCCCCCATTCTTATAAAGCAAGAATGCGCTGGGAGCGCAGGTTTGTTACCTGCCCTCCCAGCGACAACCTTGCAAAACATAATGTTTTTTTATTGTACCTTTGCACCGCAGTTGGGCGATAAAAACATCATCTCGTCAGCGAGAACTTGATGCTCAGGCCGAAATCCTGCGTTGTGGTAGGATAACTGCTGCTCGACAGGAGCGGAGTGTTGGTCTGACGGTCATAATAGAAACTCATGGTAAGGAGTTTGCTGAAGGTATAATCGGCAGAGAAACTCAGTTTCAGAGCATTGTTTCCGCTGCTGGCACTGCTTACCATTGAGGCTATATCACGAACGATGGCTGCCTGCTTGCGGAAACTGAAGTCAAGACGAAGATTCAAATCATGGTTGGTTCCATTCTGAACAGTCTTGGTGGTCGACGCATTCTTATTGGCAGTATTCTTGTTGCCACCCTTCGACTTGGAACGGGAGGCCTTGGCGCCCCAACCGAAAACATCGAAGTTGTTGATGCGGTAACCCATACCGATTACCCAGTCCTTACTCAATGCCTCGTTCAGCTGCACACTCGTCATACTGAGGTTCAATACACGGGTCTGGCGATATTCTGCCTTCACCGTCATATTATTGTTGAATGTGACATCCATACCCAATAATGGCGAGAACGACTCGTTGATACTTACCTGCGAAATGTTGAACATGCTACTTGGAGATGGATTGCCCGTAGTGGCATCACTCACGAAGCCGAGACCGTTCATATACTCCTGGAAGGTGCTGTAACTGTTGTAGCTGCCTACCGCAAAGACGCTCTTGTAAGAGTGGTTGATATTGACACTCTTGAAGTGCTCGTTGAACCAAGGCAGACGTCCCAGTCCACTGTAACGGATGGTCCAGTTTGGCAACATCCGGCTCAAAGCTGGGAATACCGAGAGTGAATTGCCACCCATCGAGGTATAAGCCTTGAGGAAGGCAGGAATCATGACATCGCTACTATACTGGTTGACCGGCGTGCGGGAAGCATCAAACTTGCCGCCAGCCAGAGCCGAACCAGTCGGATAAACGGTACCTGCATACTGCGCCTCTACCCTATCTCTGAAACCAGCCAGCGAGTTGACAAACTTCTCGAAGGTCTTGCTGCGATAACCCGAATTGGCATTGCCCATTCCCTCGAAAGCCGAACCCAGCGAGATGGTAGTCATCTGGAAGGCTCCACTCTGGGTAGTTGGCGTTCCTTCATACATATACTGTATGCTCTTCTGCGTGGTCTTGGTACGTGTGGCTGAGAGATCAATCTTGAAATCCTTGATAGGCTCCAGGGTGGCACGCAACGTAAGATTATCCGTTCTGCTGGTAGTAGCAGGTGTTGCGATACTGTCGTTGCAGAGCAGCCAGTCGTTGTTTCTAGCCTTCTCGATATAATCGTCGCCAACCATACCGAAGGCGAAGTCAAGACCCGGTGCCATCTGTCCCACCTTCTTCTGTCCGAAGGCATCACCCACACTAGGCAAGAAGCCCGGCAGGGTGAGCTGATAGCTACTGCGATAGTTGATGCTCACATTACGCACCATCATTGCCAGGCGACTAGCCAACTGCAATCCCTTATACCATTTCTTATCATCAAGCGGTTCCTTAGCCAGTACGGAGAGTTTCACCTTCATGGCAGTATCTACCTTTGAGATGATTCTGATCTGGTTATTATCCACCTTTTTATATTTAAGCGGGAATACCTTGCCGTCTTCCGTCTTGGCATTCACAACCAGTCGCTTGGTATTTTTGCCGTGGCGTATCTTGAATGTGGTATCAGGCAGGAGGGTGATTTCCCGTTCGAAGGCACGCTTGTTCTTAGGCAGCGCCTTCTTCGGATCAGCCGCCTGTTCCTTTGCTTCCTGCTTCTTTTTCTTTTTTTCCTGCTTCTTGCGCTGCATCTGTGCCCTACTCTGGGTACGGTCAAACTTATCGTTTACCTTCTTCAGGAAAGGCACATGGTTGTAGAGTTTCACCAGGTTGAAGTTTCCGTTCAATGTCAGTTCGCGCTGGGTATTGATGGTATTTCCATACGAGTTGCCCTCCTCATCCTCTGTACCGCGCTCCCAAGAATAGTTGGCATTGTAAGAGGCATCGCTGTTCACCCAGTCGAAGACAGGCAGCAGATTGAGAGGCAACCTATAAGATGCCTGGAAATTCTGACTATAGTCGAGCGGTGCACCCCAGTGGCGGATGCTGGTCCATACGGAGTCCTTCCAGGCATGATACTGGTCGGCATAAAGATCCTTGTTGACCGGTGTATAAGGTTCCTCTATCTGTGCATGGGTAGCACTCTGGAAGTTCATGTGCAGGTTCTTGGTCAGATCCCAGTTGATGGAGAACTCACGGTTCCAAAGGAACTGTTCACTGAAAGTGAGCGGCAACTTGGAGTCTACTCCGGTAGCTCCACTCATCAGGGTTTCCATATCGCGCTCCTGCAACTCGTAGTAGTCGCGCGTCATCTCGGTATTGAAGGCGATGTTCTGCGGCAGCCAGTTCAGTCCGAAACGTTTCAGTATGTCGAGCCACTTACTCTTGTTCTTCAGTCCCTTGAATGGTTCCCATGCCTTATAAACCGGGCTCCACGAATAATCCAGGGCTCCTCGCCAGTTGTCCTTGCGCTCATACATCGTCGTTTCACCCGTAGTATACTGATGCTGATGACTGTAGGTGAATGAGAAGTTGGCTGGATCGTATGGCATCGGATGGCGCTTGGTAGCTATACCCACCCGGGCATTCGAGATAGAGAAGTTGGTCTGCGTAATCTTGGTGGCAGCGATGTTCTCGATAGAATCGCGCTCGTGCTTGGAGCCGGCGGCATCGAGGGCATCCTTCAATTCCATATCAGTATCCAGCGGATTATACTTAGGAGTGGTCTTCTCCTTGGTAACACTATAATATAAAGGTATGCTCACCTTCGCCTTGTCAGGGAAGAACTTACCCATTTCGAGCGATGTGGTCACACTGTAGGTACCGTAATTATCGGTGGTGCGACTTGCCACGCCATCTTCCAGACCGCCGAATCCCTCGCTGATGTATCTGCCGGTGGCATTCACGCTACCCAGATCGGAGAGTTGTACGTTGAGGTTGGCATTGGCAGCCCAACCACCCGAATTATTGTGTTCCTTGAGTCGGAGTTCGTTTATCCATACCTCACCACTCTTGATGTCGGCAGAATTGTTTCTCACACCCAGCATCATGGTCTTCACTTCGCCGAGACTCGGATTACCCACGATGGTAATCTTGTTCTGCGGATGTTCTGCATCCATCATGGAATAAGGAGCGAGATAAGAAGCCACACCCTGTGCCTTCGCCTTGTTGCGGTTTTTCTTCAATGCCGTAAAGACACTCAGCGGCACATCGAGCATATTCACCTCAGGCCATACCGCCTTACAGTCGGCAAGCACATAGCGGTTGTAGTTGGAGCGTGGCTCGGTGAGTTTCAGCGGGATTTCATACTCGTAGTAATTGTTCTTATAATCACTACCCAGACGGATGAAGACTGAGAGATCACCATCCTGCAGACGGGTGGTATTCTGCTCCAATGCATTGGCATGGGCAAACATCTGGATGCGCTTGTACTGGCGCAGATCAAGGGTAGAATTCTTATAAACCGCCTTCGCCTCGCCTGTGCTCATATTCTTGACCACCAGACTCAACGCCTGCTCGTTCGCCTCAACCAACTGAGGCTGACTAGGATCCTGTTCGCGCCTGATACCCGGAGGCAAGACATAGTTGACCGGTGTCTTCTCGCCGTTCTCCTCCAGACTCACGCTGCTTGCGTCGAGGGTTCCGCCACTGGCTGCGCCGAGCGGCTGATCATAGGTACGCCACTTGCCCATCACGAGGTCGAAGGTACCGAAACGCAGCACGATAGGTTTCTTGAAACCGGTGAGGAACATACGCATGAAACGGATGCTGGAGAAATCGTTGATGTTGCCCTGACGGCTTTCAAACTCATCGATAGGTATGCGGAACTGATACCAGGTAACGGTAGACTTGGTATTATCACGCCAGGTCTGGCTGTATTCACGCTTATCTACAATATGATTGTTACCCACCACGAGATCTTCCGGACGGATGCTGACACGGTACTGGAAGTATTTCTCATATTCGTTGAGCGTATAATCCTGGTTGATATCCTCGACATCCGGCGTAGACTTATAAGAAGTATCATAGCTCTCAGAACGGCTGTCGCTGTCAGGCGAGTTGCCCTGAGGATTGTTGATATACTTATATCTCTGCAGGATTGGAGCACGCATCTCATCCCAGTCGGAACCGCGGAAATAGTGGTAGTCATCACGTGCCGGATCGGCAAAGATGCTGTCGAACACCGCCTGGTTCACCTTACCCTGAATCTGGTCGAGATAAGCACTCTTGTAGAATTCCTGCTCCTCGGCATCAGTCAGTCCGTTGAAACCCACATCCTGCAAGGCTCTGCTGCCACTGGTGGTAGCAAAGGCATAGGTCACGGTGCTCTGGGTAGGAATCTTACCCCACTGGGTATAGGTGTAGCTCTTGCTGCCATCTACCGGCATGCCACTCTCATAGAATTTCTTGCCATCACGCAGGATATCCTCGCTCACCTCGCCCAGGTTGATGTAGAAATCGCCACCATAATCGGCAGCATCAGCCTCTTCGCGGGAATAGATGAACGGATCGAGCATCCAGAACTCGATGTATTCGATGTTTGCCTGCTCGAAATCGTTGGTATCCAGTTTACGCATCATTCCGCCCCAGTTGCGCTGCGGATTCTGCAGGGTTCCGTCAGCCTGCAAATCTGTTACATTGAAGTTGTATGGTCCCGGCTCACTTGGATAGTAAGCCAGATTGAGTACATTCAGGGTATTGGTAGCGCCCTGATAACTGCTCTGGTCGCGCAATGGGAAGAGCTCCTTGGTATAGACCTCGCGGACATAATGGTTACTCAACTGCTTGAGGTCGCCCTTGATATGTCCCGGAGTGAGCGAACTTCCACGGCGGGTGAACAGCGGATCGATGGTATACCAGGCCAGGCGCGAACGGTGGAAACCGCTGCTCAGACCGGTCTTATCGCTGTAATCGTCCTTGAAATTGAGCGAAGGCACACTGGATATAAACCAGGAGGTAGGAGTCGTTACATCGATGGTGGTCTTCGTACCCTCGAAGTCATCGATATAAGATGCATTGTCCTGTGTGCCGCCTGCCTCACCGGCAATGAGCTGGGCAAATTCTCCTGTAAAGGATATCTGCGATGGCTGGGTGAGGTGCAGGAATGGTATCTTGTCAAGCACATTGGTGAGCCACTGACTCTCCTTGCGCCAGTTGAGATTGATGCCCCAAAGGGTATTCTTCAGCGGTTCGGAGCCCATGGATACTTTGGTAGTAAGTGCCTGTTCGGAGAGGTGCTGGATAGTACCGCTCAACTGGAAATTCTTGGTAAAATCATACTCCCAGTTCAGTCCGAACATCGTTTTTCGGGTTTGTCCGAAATCGGTATTACTCTCCAGAGAAACGTTGACAGCCGTACCGGCATCAATGATGCTCTGGTTCAGGATGGTCACCTCACCGGCACTGTAATCTACCGAATAGTCGGTGCCCTCTTTCAGGGTGATACCGCCTGCCGTAACGACCACCGAGCCCTGTGGCACATTGTAGGCATCGAGCGAGATGACATTGGCTGCAGAGCCCTTGAACTGTCCCACAATCTGATACTTGTTCTTTTCGGCTATCTGCTTGGCTACGGTCTTCGTACTGTCATAAAGTTCGGTAAAGGCATACTTTTCTGCCTTGTCGGCAGCCACGCCCCGCTTGACCAGATAATCACGCATATAACTGCCGAAAGGCTCTACCTTCGGAATGAACACGCGTCCGTTAGAGATGGTATAGCCTTCTACATAATCGAAATATCCATTGCTGTGTGCCTTGTTGTTGTTATCCAGACGGTCGGCGCCCAGCACACGGATGATAGGCTGCTTCTTCACCTGCTGCTCAGGGATATAACTGAGATATACGCCGGTGGTATCGCTCTGGTATTTCACATCCAGGCGGAACTTCTCCTTCTCTACGGTAGAAGCCAGATAATAAACGTTCTTCATCATCAGCCCCCAGTTGCCCTGTCGCGGATTGTTACTGGTATTCTTGAGCGATTTCACGAAGAGTGCCTGCTTGGTATCGCTGAGATCGGATGCAAACTCGCCCACCTGATAGGTAACACCTCCCGATGTATACTCATAGGCTACAGCAAGTACCTGGTCGGTTTGCAGACTGGTTTTCAATGAGATATAACCCAAGGCGGTATTGACTGTATACTCAGAAGAATTGAGCAGACGGGCACTCTCCAGTTTCTCATAATCCGCTCCGCCAACCAGTCCGCCTCCATCGAGAGTGGTTGCAGCCTGGTCGATGTCACGGGCAGCAGCATACTGCCCTGTCATCGCCGCATACTCTGTATTCGCCTGGTTAGAAGGCACCTGTCCGCTCGCCGCCCACATCGGGTTGCTCAGTTTCTGGTTCTCGCCCAGGTCGGTCAGGGCTACGATATTTCGGGTATTGGTGGTATTGCCGGTTTTGTTGGTAACCCACACCTCCACGCGGTTGATGGTGATGCCCGTGGTGAGATTAGGAAGTTTCTGCATCCAGGCATCATAATGATTTCTGAAATACTGGGAGAGGAAGAAGTGGCGGTTCTCCTCATAATCGGCTACATTCAGTTCGAAAGGAGTGAGCTGCACACCACCCCTGGTAGATACGCTCTTCGATGCACTCTTCTTCTGCGAAGCTACCATCTGCAGCTTGAGTTTGCCAAACTGCATATCGGTTCTAACACCAAACAGACTGCTGGCGCCTTTGATGAGCGAAGAGTTGGAAGGGAAAGAGACGTTGCCCGCCTCAACGAGTTTGATGATTTCATCTTCCTTGCCGTCGTACTTCAGTTTCATGTTCTGTGCATCGAAATCGAAGGTGGCATCGGTGTTGTAATTCAGGTTCATGTTCACCTTATCGCCCACCTTTCCGTTGACGTTGAGATTGATTTTCTCATCAAAATCCATCATCGTCGTCTTTCGGTTGCGGATAGGCAACGAAGGATTGTCGATGCTCTTCTTGTTGATACCGAACTTGAGTTCGGCAGAACCCTGAGTCTTCACTCTGATGCCACCAGGACCGAAGATTTTCTCTGCAGGTCCCAAGTCGAAATGCATATCTGAGAAATCGAACTTTTCCTTGCCTTTTGCCTGGAAGATTTCATCGTTCTGCTTGCGGAAGTAGCTGTTGCGCTGCTGCTGTTCGGTCCATGCAAGATACTCTTTCGGAGTGAGCATGATAGGAGCCGAAAGCCAGGTTGAGCCCATGCGATTGCCGATGATATAGCGGTCGAGGGTATCGTTGTAGACTACCTGATATTGCAGATTATCAGGACGTTTCAGGTCGAGCGGACTCTGATAGAGGTCGCTCAGGGAGTAAGGTTGGGTGCGCTGAATCTGCCAGCGGGTATGCAACAGCGAATCGGGAATGGTATCTTCATCCAGCTGTACGGGCTGGGCTGTGCTGGTATGGGTTTTCTTTTTATCGTCCTGAAGTTGAGGCAAAGCTATCGCATAGCCGAAGGTTGCCACCATCAGCCAAGCCAATAGAAAAGATATGAATCTTTGCTTCTGTTTCATCGACAAAAAACTCCTAACTTATTTGATTTGCTTCAATGCCAGTTTCACAACCTGTTCTACGGGGAGATCAGGCTGTGCCTTGAGGATATCTACTACTACCTTGGCAGATGGTGCCGGCGAGAAGCCGAGCATGGTGAGGGCGCTTACCGCCTCATCCTTTACGTCATTGTTCACCATCACCACATTGCCTCCGCTGGCTGGCAGTTCGTCAGCAATGCCGAGGCTCACGATTTTATCTTTCAAGTCGATGATGATTCGCTGTGCAGTCTTCAGTCCGATACCCTTCACGGTTTTCAGCATCTTGTCGTTACCAGTAGAGATGATTTCGCTGAGTTCGCGTGGCGAGAGTGAAGAGAGAATCATACGGGCCGTATTTCCGCCTACTCCTGAAACGGTGATGAGGAGGCGGTAGAGTTCACGTTCCTGTTTGGTAGCAAAGCCGAAAAGGGTGAAAGAGTCATCTCTTCCACCAGCCACCAGCACTTCGTGAACATAGAGTTTCACTTCCTGTTTGCCCTGAATGGCAGTATATGTATTGAGCGATATATTGAGTCCGTAGCCCACCCCCGCAGTCTCAACAATAGCCAGTGCAGGTGTCAGCTCTGTCAGATCGCCATGAATATATTCTATCATTTTCTTTTTCTCCTAATTAAATTAATATATTAATAACGTGCGAAGGGCGGGATTATTGTAATAGAATTCCATAAAATTACGTCCCGACGTAGCATGTCATACGTCCCGACGCAGAGCCAGAGACGTCGGGACGCAGTAAAAGCTACGTCAGGACGTAATTCAAAGCACATCGGGAGGTATCGGAAAGGGGATGTATGATGTTTCGCAACAAAATAACGAAACTGTAAGGCTCTTGCAGCAGATACCTTACAAATCTCCGCTTATTCATACCTAAAAACTATGATTTTACTACTTTTTGCAACTTTTATGAGTTAAAATTCTATTAAAACGTCACGTATTTCAAGAAAAAGCTATACTTTTGCAACCGGAAATAGAATGAAGAGCGGAAAACATATCCGTTGGATGACTAAACCGCAACAAATAAAAGAAATTAAAACAACAAAATAAAAGAAATAAGACAATGAAGAAATTTAGAGCAGCCGTAGTAGGATACGGCAACATCGGTAAGTTTACTGTTGAGGCACTCGAAGCAGCTCCTGACTTTGAGATTGCAGGTATTGTACGTCGCCAGGGTGCCAAGGACAAACCAGCTGAGTTGGCAAACTATGAAGTAGTAGATGACATCACCAAGTTGAAGGATGTAGATGTTGCTATTCTCGCAACCCCTACCCGCTCTTGCCCAGAGTATGCAGAGAAGATCGTTGCCCTCGGTATCAACACCGTAGACAGCTTCGATATCCACACCAGCATCCTCGACTACCGTACCAAGCAGATGGAAAACTGCAAGAAGGCTGGCAAGGTAAGCGTTATCTCTGCTGGTTGGGACCCAGGTTCTGATTCTATCGTACGTGTTCTGATGGAGAGCCTTGCACCTAAGGGATTGACATACACCAACTTCGGTCCTGGTATGAGTATGGGTCACTCAGTTTGTGTTCGTGGCAAGAAGGGCGTAAAGGAAGCGCTCTCTGTAACTATCCCATTGGGTGAGGGTATCCACCGTCGTATGGTATACGTAGAGTTGGAAGAAGGTGCCAAGCTTGAGGATGTAACAGCAGAAATCAAGGCTGACCCATACTTCGCTCACGATGAGACCCACGTATTCGCCGTAGCATCTGTAGATGATGTAAAGGATATGGGTCATGGTGTGAACCTCGTTCGCAAGGGTGTATCAGGCAAGACTCAGAACCAGCGCTTCGAGTTCAACATGAGCATCAACAACCCAGCCCTCACAGCTCAGGTATTGGTTAACGTGGCTCGCGCTTCATTCCGTCTCCAGCCAGGTTGCTACACCATGCCAGAGATTCCTGTCATCGACATGTTGCCAGGTACCCGTGAGGAAGTCGTTGCAACACTCGTATAAGACTTTGAACTTTGAGGTTTGAACATTGAACTTTATGATTAGTTTAACTGGTTCAGATTCAAAGTTTAGCAAATAATAAAGGCTCGCAAGAAATTTCGATTTCCTGCGAGCCTTTTCCATTCAACTAAAACCACTTATAATAACCCTGTCATATACAATGGCAAATAAGTAATCCCCTCCTCTACTTTCAAATCAGCCGTATGCAAAACATACGGAGTGGCCAGATAACTATCATATTTAGCGATGCACTTTTTGAGAGAAGTGAGCGTGTATCTATTAGTTGACTTCACTTCTATCGGTGAAATATTATGCTTTGACGTTATTGTATCTTTGGCTATCAGGAAATCCAGTTCCATCCTTTCTTTGGCATCATCCTTACTATATTTGGAAAAGAAATACAGCTTATGCCCTGCCGAACGTAACATCTGAGCCACAATATTCTCAACTATCATTCCGCCATTGAACTCCAGTTTATCTACCAGAAGCTTGTTATATAAGTTTTCAGATACTATCGTATTTTCATTGAAAGCATGACTGATGAGCAAACCCGTATCAGCCATATAGCATTTCAATGTCGTATCATCGGTATTCATTCCAAGACCGATGCTTGGCTCTGTCGTATTATAGGCCATATTGACTATCATGGCATCTGCCAGCCAAAAGAAAGCCGTTTCATAATCCCGCATTCTCGCCCCTTCTGTAAGTGCTTTCAACATAAATTTCTTCTCATGTTTTTGAAGTTGAGAAGGAATTGTATCAAAAATCTGGGTAACTTTAAATACATAAGTTGAAGCATACTTTTGAATATCATTACGATATAAGGTAAGAATTTGTCGCTTCACACGATCCACCTTATTGAAATCTCGAGTTTCTACAAATTTAGCTACAGCCTGTGGCATTCCTCCAACAATAAGATACTGTCTGAAATAGTCCATTGCCATGCGATGCATCATCTGTCCCATCTCATGCTTTTTCTGAAAGTTCATTCGTATAAGAGGCATCAAGGTTTCATTGTTCAATGCCCACAAGAACTCCTCGAAATCCATAGGATACATCAATATTTCTTCCTCCTCAGAAGGAATCATGATATCCTCAACGTTCTTTTTGATAGAAACAAGCGAACCAGTCTCGATATAATCGTAGCGTCCATCTTCAACCAGATACTTGATAGCAGTACGAGCCCGAGGATACAATTGCACTTCATCAAAGATAATAACCGATTCTCTTGGATATAGAGGTGTATTGGTGAAACTGCTCAAATACATAAAGAATGTATCCAAGTCATCCAGGTAGGTTTCGAACAAGGATTTTATGTTCTTTCCTATCTTATTGAAGTCAAGCAAAATATAACTCTTGTATTCTTCTTGAGCGAATTCCTTTACGATATAGCTCTTTCCTACTCGGCGGGCACCATTGATGAGAACAGCACTTTCTCCGTTCTGTTCTTCCTTCCATTTCTTGAGTTGATCATATACTTTTCTTCTCATAATTTACACCTATCCTAGATTAATTATATCGGATAAATACACCTATCCGCGATTAATATTTTCCGTTTCTTACACCTATCCGCGATTATCGGATAGCACAAATACACACATATCCGCGATTATCGGATGGTGCAAATATACACATATCCGCGATTATCTCCAAGGAAAAGCCAGTTTTTTAATATTTCTTAATCTTAAAAGGCTCGCAAGAAATCGAAACTTCTTGCGAGCCTTTTTAGTATCTTATGCCTTGAGCTTTTTATTTCAAGACATAAGCCGAATGAATATGTGCACACGCTTTACTCTACTGCAGTTGCACCCTGTCCGGCAACCAATGGCCAACCTGGGTTCTGGTAAACTACAGATGTGGTAAGATCGGTCTGGTCACCCGCTGCTGTCTGACGGAATACGCTCTGTGCGATAGGAGACAGATAGTGAGCAGGAGTAAAGTGATAACCATCAAATACCTGGTTGTTAATCTTGGAAATCTGGTATGGACGGATATAGTCGCCACTAATGGTCTTATCACTCATATTACCCTTACCTCCTTCAACATCTACGATAGCGAGGTTGGTTTCACCATCGAGCCATGTGCCCTCGTAAACAGTACCCCAGTACTTCATACCTTCAATCTGGTAACCGTTTACCTGGTCGCAAGCACGCCAGCGGATCAAGTCCTCCCAGCGGGAAGCCTCACCGATGAACTCGTCACGGCGCTCACGACGGATGTTGT
>ENA-OPGJ01000169-OPGJ01000169.1-human-gut-metagenome-genome-assembly--contig:-NODE-169-length-19183-cov-1.824184_pt1 | contig 19183 bp, 10 predicted proteins | sample MGYA00241642_ERZ501581 | MGnify/ENA primary metagenome ERZ501581 (study PRJEB25962, sample SAMEA2042391) | human gut metagenome | biome: human gut; feature: human-associated habitat; material: faeces... | reverse complement strand
TCTTGATAATGTATGCCATTGCGTTCATCTTACTTTACTTGGGGATCAAGAAAAAGTACGAACCGCTGCTGCTGATTCCGATAGCTTTCGGAGTGTTGCTGGCTAACTTTCCCGGTGGTGAGATGGGGGTTGTCCAGGCCGATGAGAACGGCATGGTAATGGTGAATGGAGCACTGAAGAACATCTGGGAAATGCCGTTGCACGAAATTGCGCACGACTTGGGCCTGATGAACTTTATCTACTACATGTTGATTAAGACCGGTTTTCTTCCGCCTATCATTTTTATGGGGGTAGGTGCTTTGACAGACTTTGGTCCGATGTTGCGTAATTTGCGGCTTTCTATTTTCGGAGCTGCTGCACAGTTGGGTATTTTCACAGTATTGTTGGTAGCTATCTTGATGGGGTTCACTCCGAAAGAGGCGGCTTCATTGGGTATTATTGGTGGAGCAGACGGTCCTACCGCTATCTTTACCACTATTAAACTGGCTCCCCATTTGCTAGGGCCGATTGCTATTGCCGCTTATTCGTATATGGCTCTGGTACCCGTTATCATTCCGTTGGTTGTGAAAATCTGGTGTACGAAGAAAGAATTGAGTATCAATATGAAGGAACAGGAAAAGAAATATCCTTCTTCGGTAGAAATCAAGAATCTTCGTGTGCTGAAGATTGTATTTCCGATTGTAGTGACTACGGTGGTCGCTCTGTTTGTGCCAAGTGCAGTGCCTTTGATTGGTATGTTGATGTTTGGTAACTTGATTAAGGAAATAGGTAGTGATACTTCACGTTTGTTTGATGCAGCTTCAAATAGTATCATGAATGCGGCAACTATCTTCTTGGGGTTGTCAGTCGGTGCGACAATGACTACGGAGGCATTTTTGAATTGGACTACTATCGGTATTGTGATAGGTGGTTTCTTGGCGTTTGCCTTGTCTATTTCCGGTGGTATCTTGTTTGTGAAGTTGGTGAATCTTTTCACTAATAAGAAGATCAATCCACTGATTGGGGCTACAGGTTTGAGTGCTGTGCCCATGGCCAGCCGTGTGGCTAATGAAATTGCTTTGAAGTATGACCCCAAAAATCATGTGCTTCAATATTGTATGGCAAGTAACATTTCAGGAGTTATCGGTTCTGCCGTGGCTGCCGGTGTGCTGATTTCATTCCTACAATAAAAATCATCGTATTTAAATTGTTCGGGCACGAATTATACGGAAATTACAGGTGTTTTAGACAATACTGTAAGATCTGTATAGTTCGTGTTTTTTATTCTCTTTCTGTATCGTTCTCCTGGCTAAAACAAATAGAATAGGCCCTCTCCTCACGAAGAAAGCCTATCGTTAGATTAATGTTTAATATAAGAGAGAGTTTTATAGTCCTAACAGTTCATTGAACTTCTCTGCTGTCTTGGGATCTGACGGACGGGTCATATTGGCAGAGATGATTTTGCCATCCCGATCCAGCAGGATAAAACGGGGAATGCCGTTGATGAGGTAAGCATCCATAAAGGTCCTGTCTGTTCCCATGTGTAACTGGATCCCTTTTAGTTGATCCTTTGTTACCATGTTCTCCCATGCCTTTTTGTTCTTGTCGCATGACAGGCTGACAAAATGAATATCCTTTCCTGCATATTTCTCTTCCAATTCCTTTAACGCAGGAAGTTCTCCACGGCAAGGGCCACACCAGGTAGCCCACACGTCAATATAGATATATTTCCCTTTCAAATCTGCCAAAGATACTGTTTTTCCATTGATATCCGGATAGGAGAAGCTAGCTGCTGAGGGATTGCCTGATCTTAATTTTTCCCACTTGGTACAAAGTGCGTTGAATTTTTCTATGGACTTTGCATCCTTCACATGTTTGCGGAATAGGACAATCAGCCCGTCTGCTTCATCCAGCCCGTTATTGTCTACAAAGTTATAAACAAATTGGTCAATCAGAAATTCTGCAACCTTTTCATCCTGTATGGTTGCATCTACGTAGTTTACACTTTGTTCTGTAGAACTTGATGCAACTGTTTTTCCTTTATTACTAAAGGCACTGATAGCATCGGGAAGAAAAGCCTTATATTCTTTTAGAGCTAATAAACTGGCATTGATCGGAGTAATAGCTTCCAGTTTTTCATAATATGCTTTGGAAGGAATATAGTTGTCATCCTTTCCAAAATGAGGATGATACAAAGCGTATTTGGAGAAATAATAATACGTATAGAATTGCAAACGTATTTTTTCCTGTGTAGTGAAATCGGCTGGAAGTTTTGCGGCTTCCAATACTTGGCAATTGGCTGCGTACAGGCTGTCCCCTTTGTGTATGAGGGCGGCCTCTTGCATTTTCATATCGGGCATACCGAGTGATTGGAGCTCTTTGCTTCCCAGATAGGTGTTGATAGCGGCACCTGCTCCTTCAAAGGTTGTGTTTCTCCACATGTTGTCACTGTCGAATGACAAGGTAAGGTCTTGATTGGGATCCAGATAAAGAGTACGGCGTCCGCGTGTGTATTGCATGGTTACATATTGCGGAGTGAATCCTGTGATTTCTATGTTGCCGTTTCCAGCGGCATCAATCGCCACTTCTTTTTGTTCGCCACTTTGGCTGAAAGTCAATCTCACTTTGACCTTCTCATTGGGATTGGTGACCTTAAAAGTGAGCTTTGCAGCTTCTGTAGCGGTAAAGGTACTCAGCGCAAGGCCAAGTACCATGATGGATTTTAGAGTTCTCATCTTATTTTTTTCTTTTAGGTTTCATTTTCAATGCATCGGGACGCATGTTATAGACTTTCTTTCCGTATGCGGGTTCTGTGCTGAGGCAGGCAGGGATGGGGGCTTTGCCGTTCAGTTTGCGAAGTACCATTTCCAAGGCGGCTGCATATTCCTGATGGATGAAAGCATCATCTCTGTCTGTTTGGTTATAAGCAATGTATTGCAGATAGCCTACACATTTGTTGAACCAGAATTCGGGAAGTTCCTCTGCTTTGTATCCCAAACGGGCGATAAATTTCAGTCTACTGATTAACTCTTGCTGATTGACTGTGGTGTCTGCAATCATCGCATCAATCTGGGTAGCTGCCGCTTCATACTTTTGTTCCCGGATATCATTATTGATACGGATCATTTTCAGATTGAAATCTTTTCCTTCATAGTTGCATAAGGCTTCAATTTCCGCCAATTCGCCGTATGAAGTTTCTTTTGCCAATTTAGCGTCAACAGCTTTTTTGCCGAAACGCTGGCAGAAATCCGCATAATTGTCTGATACTTGCTTCAGGTACGGGTTCATGCCATTGATGGTGTTTACATATACTTCCCATACATTCGGATCAGTCAGTTTGGCACCTCCTTTTATTAATTCATCAAAAGCGGCTTGTACGTTATTGCGTGCATAGACTGAATAGTGATAATTGATGTAATCAATCAAGAATGCACGTTCTCTGTTCCCCTTGGTATATTGCTCTTGCAGGTAAAAAGAGCGTTTGGTAGGAATGTTTGCATCTTTTCCTGTCTGAATAAACTGTTCGGGAGTCTGACGGCTGCTGCTGCGATGAACGATTTCTTCGGTGGCAGGATCTATGAATGCATAGGTGGGATAACTGCGTACACCGTATTTCTTGGCTAATGTAATTCCTTCACCTTCTTCAGCATCAATTTTGAGGTTGATGAAAGTTTGGTTATAGTAGTAACCCACTGTAGGCAATGAGAATACGGTTTGTGCCATATTCAGGCAAGGTCCGCACCATTGGGTATAGAAATCAATGAATATCAGTTTATTTTCTGCTTTGGCCTTGGCTACGGCTTCTGCCCAAGTAGTGCCGTGCAGGAAATTGATTCCTGCATTCTGGGCATTTAAGTGAATCGCATAGATACATGCGAAAATGAGTAAGATATATTTTTTCATGTCTTTGAATTTAATATGTTAATAACCAGGGTTTTGTTTACATTCCAGATTAGAACTGATTTCTGACGACGGAATGGCATCGATACGGCGGTCTATGATGCGTTGGTAATAATTGTCTCCTTGTGCTTCCGATTTTTCATATTCTTTTTCCAAAGCTTCTCTTAACGTCTTGTTCAAAGCAAGCAGACGGGTGAAATCGGGTTTCTCTGTGTATCCTGCAAAACGGATCATGGCAAACCATTCATGCCAGTTCTCGAAAGACAATTCCAGCATCCATTCGTTGAATATGGCGGTTTCCAGTTCTTCGTTATTGGCTGGAAGAATTATTTCGGCTCCTGCTCTTTCGCGTAGTTTACGGATCGGTGCGTAGGCTTCGGATATAGAGGCTCCCGAACGATACAAGGCTTCGGCTTTTATCAGATAAAGTTCAGAAACACGGCTGAAGATGACAGGCATGTCATTGGCATCATTCAGCAGCTTCTTTACCGATTTCAGGTTGTAGGCTACCGCAGAACTGCGGCTGTCCATCAGGCTGTCTACTTTAGAGAAGATGGCATCGGCGCGAGGATCATCCCCCACCAGTTCCACATACTCATTGGTGGGCCCCCAGTAACCTTGTTTTTTCGTGGGGCTGTTACCGTAACATTGCTGACGGGTTGAAGTGTTGGTGGCATCTTTTTGGTCGAATACACGAGCGAATAGAATCTCTTTGGTTGTTGAAAACTTATCAAAAACGTCACCATAGTTTGCTTCCGGCAATGGAGAATTTGTATCAATTGCATCATTAACTGCTGCTACCGCTTCTGTGTATTTTCCTGCATACAGCAATACTCTTGCCTTTAATGCCTTGGCTGCTTCTTTAGAAGCTTGTGAAAGCTTTTTCCAATCAGGAGCTTTTTCAATAGCTATTTCCAGTTGATCCAGAATATATTGATAAGAATCGGCTACGGAGCTACGTGCCTTTAGAGCATTGGATACGGATGGAGCTTCATTACGCATGACAACCCCGTATTCACTATTCATATCCCAAAATTCGCAGTAACGAACCAAGATATTGAAGTAGGCCAAAGCGCGTAAATAGGCTATTTCACCTAACACTTCGGCTCTACGGTTTCCGGAGAACTCTCCGTCACTCATGCGGTTACAGGCTGTTTCCAGGAAGTTGGCGTTTTTGATTACAGCGTAATCTGCATCCCATTCCGTTGCATCACTGAATGATAGGGTAGGCAACATTCGTTCGGAGTAGTAAACGGCATTACCGGCGCTGACAATTTCTTGACGCCACATGGTCCCGGCTTTGAAGGAACCACTTACTGTAGGAAATATGACATTGAATCCATTTCCGGGCAAGGAGTAATAGATTCCGTTTAAGGCTAACTCTACAGCAGCGGGTGTTGTGATGGCACCGTCTAAATCTGCTTCGAATTCGGGCTTTTGGTCCAAGACATCTACCAACTGGCACGAGGAAACGCCCATTGTAAGTAAAGCTAAGAATATATATTTTTTCATTCGATTATACATTTAAATGATTATAAGTTAATTTTTAAACCAGCCGAGAAAGAGCGGAAACCCGGATAAGTGGAGGTTTCATAGTTACCGCCATAGTTGCTGTTACTGTTTACGGTAGCAGGGTCTGTTCCCGGATAAGAGGTGAGCGTGAACAAATTGGTAGCCGAGACAAATAGTTGTCCTTTAATTACTTTGTTTAAAGGCAAATTATAAGTCAGACGCACTTCCTGCAAACGGAAGAAGGAGGCATTAAACAATTCATGATCGGTTAGTCTAGGTACACCGTCACCTATATACAAGGCCGGGTATTTGGCATCTTTGTTGGTGTCAGACCATCTGTCATTCAATCCATAGTCAATCAAACCGGTTAATTGTCCGGGTAGATTCTGCAATGTTTTGTTATAAATCTTCAAACCACCGATCTGATATCCGAAGTTGGCGAACAGGCTGAATTGTTTATAAGATAAATTGGCAGTCAGACCGCCGAACAGATCCGGATCCGGATTACCGATAATAACACGGTCATTGTAGTTGATGATTCCATCTCCATTTAAATCCTTAATTTCCAAATGTCCCGGTTTTAATGAGTTACCATCGTAATAACTTTGTCCCTTTGATTTAGCATAGGCATTCAATTCATCTATTCTGGCTTGATCTTGTATGATCCCGGCATATTCATAACCATGGAAAGCTCCCATTGGATAGCCTACAGCCAATACTTGGTCGGCATAGCTGCCTTGAACTACTACATTCATAGCTGATTGTGCTCTACCTTCTTCAACCAGTTTGGTGACTTTATTCTTGTTATGTGACATATTCAAGGTCAGGTCCAAGTTCCAGTCTTTAGTAGATAATACACGGCCTACCAGGTTTATTTCAATACCGCGGTTGGTCAATGCTCCGATATTACGGTTCATCTGCATAGAGCCACCGGTTGCACTGGGCGGGAAATCAAATGACCAGATCAAGTCTTTGGTATCTTTGATATAGCCGGAGATAGAACCGGTCAGTCGGTAATCGAACAATGCGAAATCAAGACCTAAATCATATTGGGTCGATTTTTCCCAGCGGATGTCGCGGTTACCCACTTGTTTATGTATAATGGCTGACAGATTATTATAACTGGTTGCTTCGTATAAATCACGATTAGAGAAGCTGGTTAAGTTTTGTGTACCGGTAGTACCTACGCTGGCACGTAATTTCAAATCATTAATGAATGTCAGGTTTTTCATGAATTTTTCCTGAGAGATACGCCATGCAATGGCTCCTGAAGGGAAGAAACCATAACGGTTGTTCGAACCAAACATGGATGAACCATCATAACGTCCTGTAAAAGTGAACAGGTAACGCTCCATTAATTTATAATTGATACGGGCAAATGAAGAGAACAGACCACTTGCATTATATCCGTTACCCCAAGATGAGATGCTTGCGGCACTTCCTAAATTGGTGTAAATATCATTATCCGGATAAGTCTGGCTATTCATTCTTGTACTACGGCTTATACCACGTTCAAAGGAGATACCGGCTACGGCATCCAAAACATGATTCTTGTTGAACTCATAGTTATAATTCAATGTATTGTCGAATACGGTTTTTGAATATTTATAATGATATTCTGACCCACTGGCTTCATTTCTAGTACTTAGAAAACTTGGACTGAATGAATTGTTTTCAGTAAATTGTAAATTACCCGATAAACTGGAACGAAACCGGAATCCTTTCCAAATATCAACTTCTCCGTATACGGTTCCCATGATGCGGTAAATATTATCATGATTTTTCTTATAGGTGTTGGCTACCGGGTTGGCTTGACCTGTGGACATATCAAATTCACCGTTATCATTATATATAGGAAGGTCAGGACGGAATCCTTGCGCACTAAATAGTGATGTGTTCGCATTATTTTGGTCTGTATAACTCATATTGGCATTAATACCAAAACGAAGGATAGGCAGCACGTTCATTTCTGTAGACACACGTGCGTTATATCGGCTTAAGTCACCTCCTTTGACCATACCTTGCTGATCGAATACTGATAATGAAATAAGGTATTTAGATACTTTACTGCCTCCGCTTACAGTCAAGTCGGCATTATGGCGGATAGCAGTTTGTTTCACTTCATCAAACCAATTGGTGTTGGCACTGCCTAATGCAGTGGAATTAGGTTCAAGAATTTCCAATGCATATTGGTTGGACGGATCATATACCAAGGTTTCTTTGGCAAAGCGGCGTACTGTTTCCCGCCATTCATCACCATATAAAATACGGAAGTTCTTAATTTGAACATCAGTGGTAACATTGTAGTTGAAGCTGACGGTAGGTTTGGAACCTTCCACTCCTTTTTTAGTGGTAACGATAACTACACCATTTGCGGCGCGAGAACCATAGATAGCAGCCGCAGAAGCGTCTTTCAGTACGTCCATAGACTGGATATCATTGGGCGAAATTGCATCCAGCATACTGGGATCTTCTACAGGAACTCCGTCGATCACATACAAGGGTTCATTGGAACCGGTCAATGACGTGGCACCCCGCACACGTACACGGACAGTTTCACCCGGAACACCTGTATTTTGGGATACCTGTACACCGGCAGCCAAGTTTTGAAGCATGGAGGTTACATTAGGAGTGTTTAATTGGCTCAATTGTTTTAAACCTACTGAAGCAACAGAACCGGTCAAGTCCTTAATGGAGGAAGTACCATAACCTACTACGACAACCTCGTCCAGATTAGTTACTTCACTTTCCATTTTTACATTGAAGACATGTTTGTTACCAATTTTCTCCTTAACCGTCTGCATACCGATAAAGCTGATCATTAGTTCGTCATTTTTAGTATTTTCGGGATAAGACAACATGAACTGCCCATCCATATTGGCTACAGTACCGAAAGTTGTACCTTGGATGACAATAGAAGCTCCAATGACCGGTTCACCCGTATCATCTTTGATAACTCCGGTAATCGTTCTGCGCTTGGCATTTCTGTCAATCGGTAATATGAGTACATAATTGTTCTCTACTAATTCATAGCGCATACCTGCCTGGCTACAAATCACGGAAAGTGCTTGTTCCAGAGGTTCTTTGTTTAATGTAAGTTTCAAAGGTACATTGTTCAATGTTGCATCTTCGTACATGATATGAATGCCTGTTTGCTTTTTAACCATGTTAAGAGCCTCTTTTACACTGATGTTTTCACTTTTGATAGTGACAGTCTTGTCGGCTAGTACGTTTGCAAACATTGCGTTGAATGTGCAGAATATGCACATTAACATTACTAATAGCCTCATTTTTGGAGGTTTAGCTACTAAACTCTTCCAAAGCTCGTTTCTTTTCATAAAACTCAAATAACTTATTTAATAATTTAGAATATTCCTGTTATACAGGGCTTGATTATTGTTTTTTTACTAATATGGTTTCTCCCTTTTTCTCAAACTTGACATCGGATACACGATGAATGATGTCTAGTGCAAAGTCCAAAGGCTTGTTGCGGAAAATAACTCCGGTGAATTTCATGGTTTCTAATTCCTTGGATGCTATTTGAATATCTACATTATAGCATCGGGACAGACGGGCTATCAGCAAGGGAAATGGCATTGCGTCAAATTCCATAGCGCCCTCAGTCCATGAAATATAGAATTCAGGATCTACTTTGTAAACTTTTGATTGTGCAGAAGAGTAATGTTCGCCTGGTAGTAGATAATATTCACCTGATGGAGCATTTACCTTTAATTTTCCTTCAATCAAGGTTACTGATAATTCTTCATCGGGATAAGCCGAGATATTGAAAGTTGTTCCTAATACATAAATAGTATGGTCGTGTGTTTTTATTATGAAAGGGCGGGCTTCATCGTGTGTAACCTCAAACATGGCCTCTCCTTCCAAAGTAACTTCCCGGGTATCTCCGAATTGAACCGGAAAGTTGATATGGGAGTCCGCATTCATTTTTACTTTTGTGCCGTCAGCCAGTACTATTGCGTATTCCGAACCTTTGGGTACTATGATTTTATTCTGTAATAATTCAGCATCTGGTTCTGGCTTATGAGGATAATTACTTTCTTGTGGGAATGTGATCTCTCCATTGTTGATACGACTTCCATTGATTTCCCGTTGGCTGTTATAAAGTGGAACTACAGACTGGTTTGCTTGTACCCAGGTGGCTTTAGGAGTTTCTGGATTTTGGGAAAGAGGTGATTGTTGTGATTGTTCGCTTTGGGCAATAACAGGTGCTAGGTTCCGGTCATTGAAATATAAAATGGAGGTAATCCCTATCAGTATTGCTATTGCAGCGGCTGAGGAATAGACTACGATACGGCGATAAATACTACCGGATTGGTTACAACGATTTTGAAGTGACTTCCATGAGCCTTCTTTATCAAACTGATGTAATAAGTTAAGTTGGTTGTTTACATGATGGAGTGAAAGTAACTTCACAAAAATTTCTCTATGCGATGCGTCCTTTTCAATCCATTGCTTTAATTCTTCAAATTCCTGTTCATTGAGTTGATGGGACAGGTATTTTTGAATTAGAATTTCCGTTTTATTCTTTTGCATAATTGTTGTACTGTTTAACAGAAGTGTCACAATTACACAAAATGGGTGACAAAAATCTGAAGAAATTTATAAATTAAATAAGATTAGGATTTCTGTCATATTGAAACGACGCAACATTTTTAGTGCGCGTGATAGGTGGGTTTTTACTGTATTTATGGAAATATGGAGCTCTTCAGCTACTTCTTTGTATTTTTTGTCTTCCAGAATAATTTTGACTAAAACATTATACTCTTGTTCCGGCAATTTTTTTAATTCGGCCAGTAATTGATTCCTTTTTTGCAATAGCTCTTCTTCATCATAAAAATCATCGATAGGAGAATAAGATTCTTCTTCCATTTCGTCTAAAGAAAAGTAACGTTCCCGTTGTACTTTGGTCAGTGAGGAGAAACGGACGGCATTGAATAGCCATGCGTGCAGATTGGAGGAAATAGTGGTATGCGAGTTTTTATCCCAAAAACTCACAAATAAATTCTGTACGATATCTTCTGATGTTTCCGCAGAACCTGTGAACTGTACAGAGTAGAGACATAAAGGGAGATAATAAGTATCATACAGTAGACGAAAGGCCTTTTCTTTGTTTTCAGCAAAGAGAGCTAGTATCCTTTCGTCTACTTCATTATATCTATTGTATTTTCTTACATTATTGTTCATGGATGCCTTTTGCGGCACAAAATTAGGAATTTAACCGACACGATATACGACTTTCATGGATTAAAAATGCAAAAAGTACAATGTATTATGAATATTTTCTTTATTTTTCAATTCTGAACCAGTCAGCGTCCGTCCATCCTCCGTCATTGGTTACAATAGCGGGGCGCGTACAGAAGATACCTACCTTGGCTCCTATCCATTTACCTTCTTTTACTTGGAAAGTTTCTCCTAATGGCTGGAATTTCTTGCCGTCCGTACTGTAGCTGAGGTTACATTTCACTAATAAGTCGTGACCGCCTTCACTGGCTTTAATCTTGTCTCCTTTTGCGGAAAATTTAGCGCGAAGATAGATTGTGCCGTCTTTTAAGGGAACGGAAGCATTTACTTTTTCAGTAGCTCCCCGATCGGCTTTCAGGCATTCCACTTGTGACAGGACAAGTCCGTTGTCTGTGTTTTCAACAACTAATCCGGCATAATCCATTCCCATTACAACCAGTCCCGTGCGTTCACCTTTATATTTTTCTGTCGGCTTGAAAGTAAGTTTGGTGGTGGCAGTAAAATTGGGAGCCGGGGTTTTTTGTAGCATCAGATTAGAAACATCCCATAAACTTTTATAATCTTCGGGAACTGGGTAGGAGTATAGACGTACAAATCCTTCTCCTCCGTTGAAATAAGCCCATTTTTCATTGATGTTAGCCTGCCATTGCCATTGAGGAGACAATGTATAACCATCAAACTCATCACTTTCTTGCGGGGTACAAATAGGATAGTTCTTACCTACATTAGGCTTTTTATAAGTCAGAACAGGTTCGCCACAACCATCGCCGTCTTTATCAACACCTATAACGGGCCAGTCATCAACCCATTTCATAGGTTGCAGATGGACTAAGCGTCCGTAAGCTCCTACGTCTTGGAAGTGCATGAACCAGTCCTCTCCCGTAGGGGTGTCTACCCAACCGCCTTGATGAGGCCCGTTGACGGGAGAGTTGCCTTGCGCTAATACTGTTTTCCATTCGTATGGACCGTATACGTTTTTTGAGCGAAGTACGACTTGCCATCCTGTAGGAACGCCGCCTGCCGGATGGAAGATGTAATAGTATCCATTACGTTTATAGAATTTGGGCCCTTCACAAGTTTGATGTGCTTCATGACCATCGAAAATGATACGGGATTGTGTGATAGCTTTACTTGCATCGGCACTTAGCTCACAAATTGTAATTACACTTTTCAGTCCGGCCCGGCTTCCTGCATAAGCGTGAACCAAATATACACGACCGTCATCATCCCATAATGGAGTCGTGTCGATGATGCCTTTTCCGGCTTTCACCAAAACTGGCTCGCTCCAGGGACCTTTCGGATCTTTGGCTTTCACCATGAATGCTCCTTGGTCCGGGTCACCCCAGAATATATAGAATTCACCGTTATGGTGGCGGATACTGGGTGCCCATACACGGTTGCCATGTTCAGGACGGACATCGGTAACAGGGGGCAGTGCGTAGGGTACAGCCGCACCTATGATAGTCCAGTTGACAAGGTCTTTGGAGTGTAATATTTGTAAACCGGGCAGACAGTTGAAACTGGATGAGGTCAAATAATAATCGTCTCCTACACGGCAAACGTCCGGATCGGAGTAATCCGCATACAGGACTGGATTTTTGTAGGTCCCATTGCCTTGGTCGGCCACCCAGGCTTGGGATACATAATTCTGTGCGGGAGCAGATAAAAAACAGCCTCCTAGCAGACAGAGAGTGATTAGTCGTTTCATGGTTTTAGATTTTTTATTTAATTGTAATTTTGCAAGGATGTTCCAATTCTTTTCTCCATTGGGGAAGATAATTGAACCAGTCTTTCATATCTTTAAATCCGAAACTTTCTTTTTTTGAGGTGAAAGTAACGTAATAGTGGAAATGCTGTTGCCCCGGTGCTTGTAAGGTATATAAGTAGTTTGATCCGTCTTGTACTTCTTTACCGATATATTTAGGAATGAAAGTTCCCATACCTGTTGTTTCCTTCACATAACCTATGGTGTCTGTGACAGGCCAGTCGGTTCCCCAGCTTCCAGTCAGTCCTTTATGGTCGCTCATGTGACCTCCTTCTTTCAGAATCTGTACACCTGCTGCAAAGACTTCCTGTTTAAGCGGACGGTCAAACAGGACATCTACCTTCATGTCCCGATGACCGCCATAGATGGTATATCGATTGATCATGTTCAAATCGTTCCCTTGATATTCCCAACCGATGACTTCTGCTTCGACGATGGCACGTACAGGACCGGAGGCTAGTACACGTTCCGTGCGGTTTACTACTGGTTTTATGTGGGTCGCTTCAGTACCATTCCAACCTTTTAATGCACCTACACCACCACTATTGTAAACACGTAGCGCATCATCTCCGTAGCCGTTGGCGCGTTGCGCTTTGGTAGGGTAGAAACAAGTCTCTTTTATTTCCAGTCTTTTATTTACTTTGCTATATGGATCTACCGTCTGTTTTTCGTTGAAATAGATACGATAGGCAACTAATTCACTCTCTATAGCCGGTCCGTGATGGTAAACAAAACTATATACATTCTCGGTTCCTGCCGCTGAAAATCCCGTAATATTGGCGAATTTGTTGTTATGTCCGTAAGCTTTCATTTGGGCATAAGTACGTGCCGGATAGTTTTTTTCACTTTTTTCTGAAGAGAGAATTATACGGAAACTTTTGTTGCTTTTGGCTGGCATATCGATAAGGAAAGCCAGTTCGTCAGCACGTGCGTCACCGTTCAGATCGTCCAGTTGGGACGGAATTTCTTTATTACCTTCCCATACAGTGGCGGATTTGATGTTGAAACCTGCTTTCAGGTTATTTAAATCTATCACTATCGGTTCGTCGGTCTTATTTTGATTCCATTCATTGCTGACTTCTACGGTCAGTGTCTTTTCGCCTTTTTGTGCAAAAGAGTTGGTAAAGCATCCTGCTAATAATGTGAGGACAATAATTGAGTGCTTTTTCATAATGATGTATAGTTTATTATTTTAAGCACGGATCATACGGATTACACAGTGTTAGTATGAAAACCGTGTTTATCCGTGCAATCCGTGCTTTACTATTTTTATAAATTAAGTGGAGAAATGCACTAATGGGTGTAAGAATTAGAAGTTGAGTTCTTCTCCTTGTGCCCCGATTTCAGCATGATTCTTTCCGTCTATCGTTACATTGGAAACATTTTGCATCTTCAAGTTCTTTCCACTTTTTAATAACTCTATTTTGATATTTTTCATATTAACTTCGTCGGCTTCGCTTAATACTACACCTTCTTTAGCATTAGATACGATGATATTCTCCATATTGATATTCTTGATTCTCATCTCAGGCAAGCCATTGAAGAACACAGCCCTGCCTGCTCCGTTACAGGTTACATCTTTGATAAAGATATTACGGAATATCGGAGTTTCTTCTGTTACAGGAGGGATGGTAGTTTCTGCTTTCTTTTCATCCTGATTAGGATCTTCACCACGACCTTTTCCACCATAGTATAAATTGAATATTAATGCTTCGTTCGGAATATTAATCATGTTGATATTGCTGATGTAGATATTCTCTACCAATCCGCCACGCCCACGATTACTTTTAAAGCGTAAGCCAACATCTGTACCCATGAAAGTACAATTGTCTACATATATGTTGTTTACACCTCCTGACATCTCACTACCTACAACAAAACCTCCATGTCCATGTAATACGGTGTTGTTCATAACGATAACATTTTGACAAGGTTCACCGCGTTTGCGCCCTTGTTCGTCCTTTCCTGACTTTATACAGATACCATCATCTCCTGCATCAAATGAGTTGTTGATAATCAATGCTTTATTACATGATTCCAAATCAAGAGCATCTCCGTTTTGTGAGTACCAAGGATTAGAAACTGTAACTTTATTAATTGTAATATTTTCACATGATAGCGGATGTAAGCACCAACTGGGTGAATTTTTGAATGTCGCTCCTTCCAGCAATACCTTATTACATTTGATGAAACTTAGCAATACAGGACGTAACCAGTCGCGCATGTAGTCCCAGTCAGAATCGGTAAGTTCTCCACGAGGTACGTTGAAGTTGTCTTTTGACAGGATAGCACCTTTCAATGCACCTTCACTGGGATACCAGATTCTTCCGTCGGTATCTACCACACCACCGGAGGCGACCAATTTTTTCCATTGGCCTTCAGTCAGTTTATCTTTTTTGGTCGGACGCCATGTGTCTCCATTTCCATCAAATACTCCGTGGCCTGTAATCGCTATATTTTCAGCATTACGTGCTGAAATAGGAGACTGGCAACGACGGGTTTCCAAACCTTCAAAAGACGTGTTTATAATGGGATATAGTGAATGGTCTGCACTGAATAATACTAATGCATTCTTTTCTGTATATAGATTCACATTGCTCAATAGTTCGATGGGACCGGTCAGCCACAAGCCTTCAGGAATAATGACTTTGCCACCTCCTTTGGCATTAACCTGTTGGATTGCATCATTAATAGCCTTTGTGTTTAAAGTGATACCGTCTGGCTTGGCACCGAAATCTATGATGTTTACCGAATAGTCTGGAAAAGTAGGTTGTTCAACTTTATCCATCTTGAAAGGGAGGCTTGTATAGATGGCGGGAGCTATAATATCTTCTACAATAGTCGTAGACGGACAATTATTACATCCGGTCAAAAAAGGAATTAAACATGTGGCAGGAAGTAATAGAATCTTCTTTATTAAAGTAGTCATTGGTATTATATATGTTTAAGATTAATAATTATCTAGTTGATTGTTGCTTTAAGAAGTCTTATCACTCTCCCGTAAAAGACCCTCACGGGCTATTTACGGGAGCAGCAATAATGTTTCATGTTAACCTAATTCTAACCTTAAATAAATATTATGAAAAAACCTCTTAATTCAATGGCAAATATAGCTGAAAGAATTGTCCTTTATGTGCACTATTTGATAGAATAAGTGGATTTTTTGTTAAATTCTCATTTAGCTGAAACCTTAAATGGTAAAAATTAGTTTTATAATTGCATTATTTCTTCATTTGTGTGCAAAAAAAGCTATGATTAATTTATTTGTTTGTATCTTTGCAAACTAATTTAACAATAAAGAAGGTATGAGTTACAATTTGTTGAAAGGAAAAAGAGGCATTATTTTCGGTGCTCTGAATGAGCAGTCCATTGCCTGGAAAGTAGCAGAAAAAGCAGTAAAAGAAGGTGCAACCATCACTTTATCGAATACACCGGTTGCTGTCCGTATGGGCGAAGTGTCCGCTCTTTCGGAGAAACTGAACTGCGAGGTGATTCCCGCAGATGCTACAAGTGTAGAAGATTTGGAAAATGTATTCAAACGCTCTATGGAAGTATTGGGTGGCCCGGTTGACTTCGTGCTGCACTCCATTGGTATGTCTCCCAATGTGCGTAAGAAACGTACATATGATGATTTGGATTACGATATGTTGGAAAAGACGCTGGACATCTCCGCTGTCTCTTTCCACAAGATGATACAAGCTGCCAAGAAACTCAACGCCATTGCCGACTACGGTTCAATTCTGGCTTTGAGTTATGTGGCTGCGCAACGTACGTTCTACGGTTACAACGATATGGCAGATGCCAAGGCACTGCTGGAATCCATTGCCCGCAGCTTCGGTTACATCTACGGACGTGAACACCATGTACGTGTCAACACCATTTCCCAGTCTCCCACGATGACCACTGCCGGTTCCGGTGTGAAGGGTATGGACAAACTGTTCGACTTCGCCAACCGCATGTCTCCTCTGGGTAATGCTTCTGCCGATGAGTGTGCGGACTACTGTATCGTGATGTTTTCCGACCTCACCCGCAAGGTCACTATGCAGAACTTGTTCCACGATGGAGGTTTCTCCAGCGTAGGTATGAGCCTTCGCGCCATGGCTACTTACGAGAAGGGACTGGATGAGTATAAGGACGAAAACGGAAATATCATTTACGGCTAATGGAACTCGCACTTTATCTTTTGCCAGTCACGCTGGGCGATACGCCTATTGAAACGGTGTTGCCTCCTTATAATAAGGAGATAATACTGGGAATCCGCTATTTCATCGTGGAGGATGTGCGCTCGGCACGCCGTTTTTTGAAAAAGGTGGACAAGGGAATAGATATTGATGCGCTGATATTCTATACGTTGAACAAGCATACGTCGCCCGAAGACATCTCCGGCTATCTGAAGCCGCTGGTGGAGGGGCATCCGATGGGCGTGATCTCCGAAGCCGGTTGTCCGGCTGTGGCCGACCCGGGAGCGGACGTAGTGGCTATTGCACAACGGAAAAACTTGAGAGTGGTCCCCTTGGTGGGGCCCTCTTCCATTATCCTCTCCGTCATGGGTTCCGGCTTCAACGGTCAGAGCTTTGCCTTCCATGGTTATCTTCCCATTGAACCGGCAGAGCGTGCCAAAAAGCTGAAAATGCTGGAACAACGCGTCTATAATGAACATCAGACTCAGCTTTTCATTGAAACGCCTTATCGCAATAATAAGATGATAGAGGATATTCTTCATAACTGCCGTCCGCAGACCAAGCTCTGCATTGCGGCGAACATTACTTGTGAAGGGGAGTATATCAAAACCAAGACCGTGAGGGAGTGGCAGGGCAAGACTCCCGACCTTTCTAAGATTCCTTGTATTTTTCTCTTGTATAAATAATAGCTTCCAGGTGCTCGAATTCATATTCCAGGCAACTGCTGAAGAAGTTCCGTCCCAGGTTGTGTTCCATTTGCTGGAACGTCCATAGCTTTCCCCCCTTGAAATTCTTATTGCATAGGATGGAGTCATCGTCCAGGTCTAGTGTGAAGAGATAGACCAGGCGGTTGGTGGCTTCATTCTCAAAATGATACATGAAGTTGAAGTGCAAATGGTCTAATGGGGCGGTGGGAAGCGTTTGTCGTAAAATTCTGTGTGCGCCTTGTTCCAATGTTTCTCCATATATCAGGTAACCCTCCATCAGCAAGTCGATTTTATCTTTCTCGAAAACGTTGCATTTGGGGCGGGGGAGGAGAAACAGCATGCTGTGTGAGGCAACGGCAATCCGGATGACCGGATTGATATAGTCGTTTTTCCGGTTGATGGCTTCTGAGGCGATGGCTTTCCCCATGACATCTCCTTGGGTATTGACTATCGGTACGAAAACCGTGTGGTTCATCACTATATTGAAATAGAAAATGCCGAACTGATTGAACAGAATGCCTGATATAAAGACGAGGGGAGGCGCCACATAAAACAGAATGTGGCGGGTAGTGTCTCCCAAAGGGTAACTGACCAGAACCGCCAAGAAGATAATCAGAAAATGCAGCAGGCTTATGATAAGGATTACGCGTGAGGATACGATGGCGGCTTCTGCCCCTTGTGCAAAAAGCTGCTTGCAGCATTTCTGTGTCTGAGACATGTGGTAGTCCAGAAATTTTCTCCTATTGAGGTAGATGACGAATGGGGGAATGATGGCACTGATTTCCAGCGTGAACGGAAGCATGAAACGGGGACAGTAGTTTACGAGGAATAGGGTTGTTACCGATAACAGCAGTAACATTCCGGTAGTACAGTAAAGTATGATTTGCGGAACATGCGTTCCTCTATGCCTCACCGAATAGATGCTAAACAAGAGTCCTACACCTGCACCGATGTAGATGGACATGTCCTGCGTTATAAACTCGCATAATATGATGGATATTATAACGGGGATGAATCCCAGCGACATATTGAATCTTGATGATAAAATTCTTTGATGGCTCATTATCCGTATTATGATTTTGTCGTTTACATCATAACAACTGGGAAATTTAAATGTTTCCTATTTTACTTCTTTTTTGTATAAAATGGATCTGTTTTTCCGCATGATAAGAGGAGCGTACCAATGGAGCGCTTTCCACTTGCTGAAACCCTTTTTTCAATCCTTTCTCTCTGTAGAGTGCAAATTGTTCGGGAGTAATATATGCTGCTACCGGATAATGCTTGTGTGTGGGTTGAAGGTATTGGCCTATAGTCAGTATGTGGCAGTCCACCCGGCGGAGGTCGTCCATCAGTTCTTCCACTTCTTCCGGAGTCTCGCCCAATCCCACCATAATGCCGGACTTGGTGGTAGTATTGCTTTCTGCAATTTGCCGCAACACTTCCAGGCTTGTTTCATACTTGGCGGCACTGCGTACGAGGGGGCTGATGCGACGGACAGTCTCCATGTTGTGCGAAATGATTTCCGGTTGTGCATCGATGACTTGTGCCACGAGTTCCTTTCTTCCCTGGAAGTCGGGAATCAGCACTTCGACGGTGGTGTCAGGGTTGAGCCGCTTGATTTCCCGGATGGTACGTACCCAGTGCGACGCGCCTAAGTCGGGCAGGTCGTCACGGTCTACGGAGGTGACGACTGCATGGGAGAGTTTCATCAAGGCAATGGACTCTGCCACATGTGTAGGCTCATCGGCATCCAGTGGCAAGGGCTTCCCGCTTGCCGTGTTGCAGAACTTACAGCACCGGGTGCAGATATTTCCCCCAATCATGAAGGTTGCGGTGCCTTTCCCCCAACATTCCCCCATATTGGGGCAACGGCCGCT
>ENA-OPGJ01000118-OPGJ01000118.1-human-gut-metagenome-genome-assembly--contig:-NODE-118-length-23161-cov-10.183416_pt1 | contig 23161 bp, 18 predicted proteins | sample MGYA00241642_ERZ501581 | MGnify/ENA primary metagenome ERZ501581 (study PRJEB25962, sample SAMEA2042391) | human gut metagenome | biome: human gut; feature: human-associated habitat; material: faeces... | reverse complement strand
GCTGCTTTAGCCCGACAATTTGAGATTTTCCTATTAGGTCTATTTTCCATAGGAACAGGACTGGCAATCTTACAAACAGCCGCCAATCCCTATGTTACCGAACTGGGTGCCAAGAAAACAGCTACCAGCCGACTGAACTTATCGCAGTCGTTTAATGGATTGGGTGGCATTTTCGCCACACTTTGCATCGGTCAGTTCCTCTTCAACCAGACCGAAGAGGGCGGCAATGTGGTGGTGCCTTATACCATTCTGGGTATTCTGGTGCTGGTGATAGCTCTGGTTTTCTCACGTGTAGATTTACCGGAAATCAGACATGTGGCAACAGCAGAAGATGAGGCAGCCGGTTCTAATATCAGCAAACTCTTTTCCCATCACAAGATGTTCGTGTTTGGACTTCTGGCTTTGCTGAGCTATGAAGTGGCAGAGATTTCAATCAATTCCTACTTCATCAATTTCGTTACGGGCATGAAATGGATGGACGACCGCACGGCTTCCGTAGCCCTGACTTGTGCGCTGGCATTCTTTATGGTAGGCAGATTCCTCGGTTCCTGGATTATGCGCCGAATCAAGGCAATAACGATGTTGCTGATCTGTGCTGTGGGGTGTGTTGTCTGTATACTTTTAGTCCTGTCAAATCTGGGTAAGCTATCGCTGGTAGCCCTGCTTTGCAACTATATGTTCGAGGCCATCATGTTCCCTACCATCTTCAGTATCGCCCTCACGGGTTTGGGCAACCTTACCAAGACAGCCTCTTCGCTTCTGATGATGACGCCAATAGGAGGTTGCGGTTTCCTGTTGATGGGACTCATCGCCGACCGTACTCATTTCACACTTCCTTTCCTGGTACCGCTCATAGGATTTGTCATCGTTCTGGCTTATGCGGCTCGTGAATATAAACTTGCCAAGAAGTAACTGGCGGTTGGACAGAAAGATGTAAATATAAAGATGTTAAATTGCTAACTGCGTTTAGCAAAAGCTTTGTGTTTTGTAGGGTATTGGTGCGGAATTAACTTTTTTAACTCGATTGCAACACGAAAAATCGAATTATCATTTTGTTGTCTCAAAAGAAAAAGGTAAATTTGCACTCGGTAAGGAAAGAGCCTCATAAGTTCTACACCTTATTATATATAAGAAAAAAAGAATGTTTCATTAAACAATAAATTAAGTAAAATTATGGCAGTAGATTACAAGAAAATCGGTCTTGTGAACACTAAGGACATGTTCGCAAGAGCTATCAAGGGCGGTTGGGCCGTTCCTGCTTTCAACTTCAATAACTTGGAGCAGCTCCAGGCTATCATCCAGGCTTCTTCAAACTTGAAGTCACCAGTTATCCTTCAGGTATCTAAGGGTGCTCGTAAGTATGCTAACCCTACATTGCTCCGCTACATGGCAGAGGGTGCTGTAGAGTATGCAAAGGAGTTGGGTTGCAACCATCCTGAGATCGTTCTTCACCTCGATCACGGTGATAGCTTCGAGACATGTAAAGACTGTGTAGATTTCGGTTTCTCTTCTGTAATGATCGATGGTTCTGCACTTCCATACGAGGAGAACATTGCATTGACAAAGAAGGTTGTTGATTACGCTCATCAGTTCGGTGTAACTGTAGAGGGTGAGCTCGGTGTCCTCGCTGGTGTTGAGGATGACGTAGTAGCTGAGGAGTCTCACTATACAAAGCCTGAGGAGGTTGTAGATTTCGCTACACGTACAGGTGTTGATTCATTGGCTATCTCTATCGGTACTTCTCACGGTGCTTACAAGTTCAAGCCAGAGCAGTGCACACGTGACCCTAAGACTGGTCACCTCGTTCCTCCTCCATTGGCATTCGACGTATTGGCAGCAGTTGAGGAGCAGCTTCCTGGTTTCCCTATCGTTCTCCACGGTTCTTCTTCAGTTCCTCAGGAGTATGTTGATATCATCAACAAGTTCGGTGGTAAGTTGCCAGATGCAGTTGGTATCCCAGAGGAGCAGTTGACTAAGGCTTCTGAGAGCGCTGTTTGCAAGATCAACATCGACTCTGACTCTCGTCTTGCTTTCACAGCAGGTGTTCGTGAGACATTGGCTCTTCACCCAGAGTACTTCGACCCACGTCAGTACTGCGGTAAGGCTCGTGAGTACATGGTTGACCTCTATAGCCACAAGATCAAGGATGTTCTTCATTCTGACAACAAGTTGGCTAATCTCGACTAATCTTCGAGATTTTACAACACAAGATATGAGCGGGAATCCGAAAGGGTTCCCGCTTTTGTTTTATCCCCTTTTTTCTCGCAATCATACAATCTGTCAGCATGTAATGCGTATTGTGCACGATAACATGAAAATCTTTACATTATTTAGCTAAGAAAACTTGCATCCTATTGACTTTTTTCCTATATTTGCAATGTTCAAACGAAAGAACAGGACATGTAAGAGGGGTATAAGCCCTATAGTAAATGATAAGCAATAGTAAATGATAACCAATAGTAAATGATATCACTCCTCCCAACATATCATTTGTGTAATTGTAAAAGATGATTTAAACCGAAAGGTGTTTGTTTTTAAAAGCATCGGATGGTAATGGCCGAAAGGCTGGAATCTGAAGATGACTGGTTTAAATGATAATGAAAACAATTAGTAAATGGTATAACTATGAAGAAGTATTTTATGATGGTCATCGCTATGACTATGATGACAATAGGATTTGTAAGTTGCAGTGCATCTGACGATGAAATGGGTGAAACAGTTAGTCGCGTTACCACCGATGAGTCAGGTTTCTCTTTGCTCAGCTATTCCATGACTGCGGGCTCTGCCGTAAGCGAGGAGTCTAACAGTAAGGCTGAGAATGATGAGAAGTTGGTTTGCAAGGTTCTTCCGGGTGGTCAGCTGATGCTGACTCATAAGAATGTAATCTTCGACCAAGGTACAAATATCAAGTTTGCAACTCAGTTGGTTGGCAAGAAGTTAATCATTACCGAAACAGGTGATTATGGAAAGTCTGGTCAGTATGGTTATTATACGCTTGTTGCCAAGGTAGGAACAGTTAAGGATGGTGACTATGTGGTTGTTGTAATGCGCAATGATCACGCCCGTGAGGAGTTCAACTTGAAGTATGACTCTTCCCGAGCTAATTAAGATACATATAAATAGTAAAATGCAATTCAGATATATAATAAATGATATGAAGTTACAATTATAATGAATGGTATGTTGATATATAATATACGAAGTTAAGACAAATGATAGTAAATGATATGTTTATTCAATAACAGATGTCGCTTCTTTCGACCAGTCTAGTTTTACTTTCAGTTTTCATTTCCCCGTAATGCTTCCATGAGCTGTTCTGGTGTACAGTCTTTTAATATCACCTTATTCTCTTTATCCAACAGGTAAATGGTTGGCATGGCTTTGAGCCCGTAAATCGTGCTCAAGCGGTTATCTGCTACGATGCGGAGCAGACTGAAGCCGGCTGGTATTGTCTGTTTGTCGAGCCATGCAGATATCTTGTGGCAGTTCTCGCAGTCAGGATCGTAGAAATATAAGATAACCTTCTTTCCCCGGTAATCGCTCAACTGATGAGGCTTGCCGTCTTCCTGCATAAAACTGATATTGGTAGCCTGTGTGCCAGGCAAGTTCTTTCTTGCCTGTTTCAGTTTAAATCCTATTCTTTCTTTCTCGGTTTCATCGAAGTATGGCGATTTAGCCATGTCTTCCAGAAATAGGGCATATACCCTGTCGTTGCGCATGGGCGACTCAGGGTTCTCATAATAATGCTCGATGAGGCTTTCAAACTTCTCTTTAGATGGCTTCTGCTGGTAAGCTTTGGCTGTAAAGGCAGCAATACCCTTCTGGGCTATTTCCTGGTCGAAACGGGCCAGAATATCGATGAAGTTGACAAAGCCCTGTTCTGCCATCTCCTTGTTTGCCAGTTCCAGGGTATCGGAAAAGTTGAAGTTGTCCCAATAGTGCTCACTCAGGTATGTTGCGCGTTGCTCTACGCTGCGCAGACTGTCTGGCAGAGCAGGGTATGGGAAACTGTTCTGAGCCTTGGTTGGGGCTAAGGCTCCAACCAGCATGAAGAAACTGAGGAATATGAATCTTGCCATCATCTTTATATTGGAATTAATGATATTACTAACGGGTGCAAAATTACAAAATAAAATTGAAAGTGGCAAGGTTTTTTATATAAAAAAAGCCGCGGAACTATAGAAGGTGAGATCACCTCGGCAACTACAGTTCCAACGACCAGTCTAGTTTAATTTATTGGTTCCCGCATATTATTTGTATAGTAAATGATAATTATTTTATTACCTATTTCATTGATATTTGGGGGCATTTAAATTTTGAAACGATATGCGCCCCGATACAGATATATGAACTAAACTTTTCTAAGACTTACTACTGATAGGTGATTTCATACTCCTTTGCTTGTCCTTGATAGGCATTGTCCATCTTCACGTAGTAGGTAGCATTGCCAGTAGCGTTTTGATGAACGTTTTTCAGCTTCACGGTGTATGTCGTTCCGGCTTTATCAGCCTTGAATACATACCAGCTGTTCCAAGTCTTGCCAATTTCATTTGTAGAACTGTACTCTATGTCACAGTCCTCTGGAACTACATCGCCCGATGCAAACTTCACGGTTACTGGCAACAGCTCCTTCGGGTAGTTGGCAGGAACGGTAAAGGTAAATTCCGCCTCGGCATTTGCATTTGTTCCGATGTTGGCAGGAGCATTTACCTGATACTGCACCTCGTTGATGCTGTAGAGATGGATATTGATGCTCAATCCATGCTTTTTCGTATCATAGAGGTGGATGGTTCCTTCTCGCCAGTTGTCATCAACGATTCCCAGGTTGTATGTGATGGTACCAGTACCCGTTTGGGTTTTACTATCGTATTTATAGCTTTCAACCACAGGCTGGGCATCCGCTGCGTATGCCAGATTTTCTGTCCATATTGCCTTGAAAGCTGACGCCTGCTTGCTGGCAGCGTCATTACCTTTATAGGTAAAGCTGATTTTCTGCTTTGTGCCTTCGCCCGAATGTACAAACTGATAGTTTACATCTTCAATTTTCAGCTCGTCATCGCCATTGGTAACACCAGGCACGATTTGCTGTATGGTAATCCAAGGGTTGTTGACAGGAGCACTTTTCAAGGCATCTTCATGGTTGTCATATCCCCAGCTTTCATCCAGCTTGTTTATGATGATTTTATATTCATAGTTTCGCTTGATATGGTATGGCTTGTTGCTTGCATCCTGCAGGTATATCAGATAATACTTTCTGTTATGCAACAACAGAACCTTTGAAGGTGCTGATGGCAGGTTGGCATCTTCGAATACGCCTGTAGGGTTAAACATCTGGGTGTTATCACCCTTCAGTCTGCTTCCGTCAAGTGGTGGCGTTACATAATCTACATCCCATATCCAGGATGAATTACCCGTTGTGGGTGTAAATGCCAGATGATTTCTGTCGAATGGAGCCAGGGTGCCGTAGGAGAGTCCGTTGATAACGGTCAATTTGAAGTCGTTTACGAGATTGGGATTTTTTGCTTTTGCATCTGCACTCCATTCTGCCGAAATCTTAGCCCTGTCTCTTATGAGATGAATGATATAATCATTCTTTTGTGTATCTTTTCTCAGATATTCTTTCAGCTGTTTAGGATTATCTTTTTTGATATATCCCCAGTAGCGCATGATGACAGACTGGTCTTCCGTGTGATTGGTCTCGAAAGTAGTCATGAGCAGGTTCTCATGCATGCCTGCCCATTTCCACTGATCGCTTTCATTGATGGTTTGGTAGACATTGTCGGTATTTGCCACCAGATGGATACGGGAGGTGTTGTTCGGAATCATTGCCGAAAAATCTTTTGGCTCTGTGCTTCCGTTGGTAGTGATTCCTCCGCCGTTCACTCCTTCTGCCGGGTTATGGGTAATGCTTCCAGTGTAATTGCCATTCTCGTCAACTTCATGATAGTTTCCGTCGTTATCTCTTCTGAATCCAAGAACCGCAGTAAAATACTGTATTTTACCTAAGCCCACAAACTGTCCCTTGTTGTCGAAGCAGAACAGCTTCATGGCTTCTTTGTTTCGGATACCTTCATTGAGGAACACGGTGCTTCGGGTAGCGTTCTCTTCGAAACTGGGAATGGCTATTCTGAAACTGGCTTTATAGTAACCTTCTTCTGTTTCACTGGTCGTAGAAGGGTCGTTGTCAACCATAGAATCGGAACAGGCTGTCAACATGGTTGTTAACAGCACTGCTATGATTCCGATATATAATTTTATTTCTTTCATGTTACTAACCTTCTTTATTGTTGATTCTCAATATCTTCAATTTCATCTAGAGTCAAATCGTGGACACAGCGCACGTAGGTGCCATCATACTGCTTGTTGGTGTTGTAATCAGACTGATTTCCGTCTAACGTCCAATAGTACGCACCCTTCAATACTTGTTTTCCCATCGCCTTGTCAGCAGTTGCCAACTCGTATATTCTCTTTACTTCTTCTCTGGTAGGAAGTCGCCAACCATTAAGTTGAAGCGTCTTGTTGTTCTGGGTTGTTGCACTTTCGCTATACTTACTGCAGTAATCTATAGCGTCTTGATAACGGGCTACCTTATTGCTATTACTCTTTGTGGTTGAAGCAATGATAAACGCTGGTGAAACCGTGTTGTCTGTGGATTTATGATTTTCATCAACCATCGGCTTGGCTATGATATAGTCATTTGCCTTCTTGTTGTTGGCAAATTGTATGGTATAAAGACGATTGTCATATTGCCATTCAGCATCAGTGGTTCCGCTGCTTTTTAAATTCATCGAATAGATGGCAGGATACTTTCTGAAAAAGACTTCCTGTTCCTTATCTGACTCAAAGACACAAACCTTAAACGAGCCATATACGATAGTGTTGTTTATAGGTCGTCCTGCATGAAGGTCTATCCAGCCTCTCTTCTTGTCAGTATAGCTACCGTCAGATCCTACCAGGATTTGTCCGTAGTCATATCCGTTTTCTTTACCATATCTGTCGTAATAGTATGCTTTGGCATCCTTGATTTGGCAAGTCTTTGAAGCAAACCATTGGATGGTTTTATCTGCCTGGTTGTCATCCTCTACTCCCTTTATATCCAGCTTCGTAGGATATACCACCAGATAGCTTGCCTTATCAGCATCTACTTCAGTATCTTCTCCCGTAGTCCATTTGGTGATAGCCCATTTCAGATAGCCCAATTCTTCATTGTAATCAATGTTTATACTATCCTTGAGACGCTTGATGTCTGCATTTACCGTATAGATGTAGTTGCGTTCCAGCTTCTTTTCTCCCTTTGGGTCACGAACGGGGATGGTCAGCTCTTTTTCCCTTGTATCATTCTTGTTATCTTTGTTTTGGAAAGCAACCTTTACGGCAATTTTCGGAGCATCCTCCTGGCTGGTCCAGGTGGTGGAATAACTGTATGTAGTTACAGAACACTTGTTGGCTTCTATTTTATCCACCGTGTTATCTTCGTTGTTGCTCTCGATGTTTGGCTTAGCTGTCTGGCCTGCAAATACAGAAGTATTGGTGTTGTAGTTGAGAAACTTCCACTTTACGCTTGTCATGTTGTAGCCGTTTACTGATGAAGAGAGATTCAGCTTAATCTTGGCAGCCGCTCTCACCAATTCTACAGGAATATCCTGTATAGGGTCTTTGCTGATGATATACTGCTCCTTGGCACTCATCAGAAACTTCTTGTCTTTTGCCTGAGGATAGGGAAGCCAGATGTCTTTGTCCTGCTGGGTGGCTGTCTTCAACTCTTCAAGAGTCTTCTTGCTGAGATCGGCTTGGGCATTGGCTACGGCATAGTAGTTGTAGGAATGATCTTCCTGTAGGTTGAGATTCTTCTTCCAGTTGTCTTTGCCCAATACTTCTGCCTGATTTTCTGCAGGACTTGAACTATGGTGATTGACACAGCACTCGCCGGATTCCGGCTCGAACATCTTGAAGTCAAGCTTTGACAAGGTCTTCTCATGAAGCGCGTCCTCATCATTTGCTCTTGACTTCTGCAGGTCGTTGACCATAGGAATCATGTTCAGCTGTTGTGCTGACGAGTTGTTTCCCAGCTCGTCTTCAGCCGAACATCCAGCTATGAGTAAACCTGCCGTCAGGGTCAAGATGCCTTTCGTGAATCTTATGTCTTTATATAACTTCTTCATGATGAATATTGTTTTCTTATGTCTTTATAATACTTGTTCGAAGTGAATGTCTTTGCCCGCATCCTCTCCGGTGATACATCCCTTCAGTTTGAAATCAGGATTGAGAACAAACCTTTCGTTTGGATTCTTGGTCAGGAACACATGTGCTCTTACGTTGTGTGGCTGAGCCATATCCAGTCGGTTCTTGGGCACTACATAGAAGTAGAGGGTTTTCTTTGCACCTTCCTTGTTGATGATGTAGCTTCCTATCTTGTAGCTGTCGGCCGACTGTCCTGCTTTGAAACTTCCATCCTCATTACACTCTACGAATCCGAAAAGAGGGTTGTCTGTTTGGAGAATCCATGGTGCTCCTTTGGTGTCGATGTCCTTCAGTGTAATCATCGGACCGCGTTGTGGCTGACCATAATATACCTTGTAGCCCCAATTAGTCTTGTCGGCATCAGGAAATATCACTTCTGTAGATGCATCGTTGTAATCATACGTTCCTCCATCCTTCCATTCCTGAATGGTAGGAGTAACGGTGAGCTTGCCCATCTGTCCGTTGAGGAAATAACCATAAACTACCAGTTCTCTGTTTCTGATGGCATTTCCTTCAGAAGGAATATTGTCAGAAGGAATATTGAAGGTCTCGTGCTTCTCGGTTTTTCCTCCATCTAATGAATAGTAGATGGTGCCTCGGATGGCTTTGTTGGTCTCACGGAGATAACAGAGATTGTGAGAACCAATGCCCGCCTGTTTAAAAGCATCCAGATATTCCTGGGCAGACTGATTACTCTTTTTGATGAAACTCTCAGGATTATCCACTTCCTTGATATCCTTGTTCTCTACACCTGCCAGTTTCAGAGCGTTTGATACGTAATCTGTACCTGCGTTGTCGTATTTCTGGCTGGTTACGTTCTGGTTGTAACCATTCTCGTTATATGTCGCTTCGTCGGGAAAAACATAGCTGGCAGTAGGAATGGTGTTTCCTTCTACCTCTATTTTTGTTACCTTTACCTGACTGGTATTGGCATCAGAACCCGATTTGCGGGCAAAGTAAAAATGGAGTTTCGAAACGGCGCGCACCAAAGGAATCCTGATACCTTTGGCTTTGGCTCCTTCTTCTGTATCAGCCACATGACTGTCTACAGAAATCTTGGTGATGGCACGGGAGATAGGGAGTCCCTTTCCGGCTGGCACTTCTTTTGTTTCTGCATTTCCGTCGCTATTGATACCGAAAGGTGAGGTAAAGCAGACTTCTTTCAGATCTTTGCGGGTTACAGAACTGAGGTCTTTGCCTTTTATCTGGTCCGGCATGTTGATGCTCTCAGAGTTTGCCAGGATGTAAAGGTCGATGTTCTTTACTTCTTCGCCGCCAATCTTTCTCAGGAATCGGAGGTTCAGGGTATAGTTACCGTTCTTCACTTCGCTCAGCGTCTCTGCTTTATAAGAGATAGGAGTGGCTTCATCGCCGGTATTTGATTTGAACACCCATACCTTGATATTATGGATGTCGTTCTCCTGAGTAGGATTTGCATCAGTCTCATTGTCGGCAAGAGCCTTTCCGCTAGTTTCTCCGGCTCTAGTACTGTTTCCGGTGCCGGTAGAGAAACTGAGGCTCAGATAGGCATTGTCGCTTTGAGCTGTTTCTGTATTTTCGTTCTCTGAACAGGATGCCATTGCGCCTACCATGAGCAAAGCAGCGAGTGCCATACACACTGGGCGTGTCATCTTGGTCAAAGTAGATTGATAGCGTTTCATGTTTTCTTTCTTTTACTTATACTTCTTTCTTTTCTTATTTTCCCAGGTCGGCATTCTGAAGATTCAGAACCCAGTTGTTTACCTTGATTCTTGCATCCATGCTGTAGGTAGAACTTGGAGCTGGCACGTAGAATACCAGAGTGTAATGGTCCTGACGGTCCAGATACTGCTGGTCGCTCCAGTCTTTGCCGTAGCGGTCGCTGGCACAGAGTGAGAGGAACCAAGGCAGGGAGTGGTTGAAGATGACTTTGTTGATGCGCTTGTCTGTGATGACGATGCGCTTGTCATCATATTGGCTGGATCCGTCGGCAGCGCGACTCTTGTTGTCATCTTTGGTTTCGAACATACGTGATGATGACAGGTCGTAAACCAGCGCCTTTTCTACGTCTTCGCCTTCTACCTCGGTCTCGCCGCTGTGGTTTTCTACCAGTTTCTTCTCATAAGGAAGATAGGTGATTGCCTTTGGCTTTACCTTGTCGCCCTTATAGTCGAGTAGGGCAGCGGAACCTTTGATTTCTACATCGAAGTTTTCGGCTGTGAATCCTTCCTGGTCGGGTTCGAATGGGAGCATCACCACTCGGTATGTCTTGGTACACTTCATCAGACTCAATTTTCCCTGCACATCGTTTTCTCCATCAAAGTTGAGGGAGTCCTGTGCGGTATAGAGGGCGGTGAAGTGCTTGTCGTTAACGGATTCTTTTTCGTTTTTTTTGCCCATTTCCTCTTGCAGGTCGTTGATGGTAGAGATACCTGGGGTAAGTTTAGTAAAGCTAAACTCGGTCTCATCATCACCTTCGGCTCTTGTTCCCATTGCGGCAGGCTGCTTGTCACGAGCCAGGCAGACGAAGGTATACTTGCCTGCTTGCAGGTCTGTGATTTCCATCTTATGACCTGTTTCAAACTTGTCAGCCGACTCGGTATAGTTATCTACGAACTTACCGTTCTTGTCGAATACATAAACGTTGAGGTTCTTCACCTCAGCAGAGAAAGCATCAGCCTCTTTCACATTATAAGTATAGTCGAATTTGAGCGACAACTTAGCTGTAGGGCAGCCCGTGATATCATCTTTCATGCATGATGAAAGAGAAGTGAGTGCGATGGCTGAGATGCAAACCAGCTTGCAACATTTGTTGTTGAGGAAATGTGCCATATTCTTTATCTTTTATAATCTTTTACTTTTACTTATTTTATATAGAGAGTGCCGTAGGTAGCGAATATCTTTGCTTCATCAGCTCTCTGTTTCGTTGCCTTTGGCATCGTTATTATCTAAGGATGAAAAGTGCCAGTCTTTCGGGTTGGGGGTATGACGGCACGTCTTTGTATCTCCCGCCTTTTATACATGGGCGGCAATGTTAGTTATCTTTTAAGAATGTTTTCGTTCTTTTCAGAACGAACGTTTGATTGATAAACTCTCGGAGGAGGATTGCTCCCCCGAGAGTATTGGTATATATATAAGTATTTATATTTTATCTTTCTGGTATGACGGAATATTACTTAAAGTCAACGTCCTGTGTATTGAGAACCCAAGGGTTAACAGAAACAGTAACATCAAGATAGAACAAACCTTCCTTGTCTGGTGTGCCGTTAGGAACCTGTGCACCAACGTTGAAGATATTGTTTACTGTCAAGCGATAGATGCTGTTACGCTGGATAGCATTCTCGTAAGTGAGGTACTGATCCTTGATAGCCTTCTTGTAGTATGTCTTACCGCAGTTGAATACCTCGATCTGATATGCCTTACGGAATTCATCCAATTTGCTTTCTACAGTTGCTTCACCCTCAGCAGGTGCAGCCTTAGCTGCTTTCACCTCTTTCGTCATCTCTTCTGCAGTCTTACCACCGAAGAGGCCCTTTACATCATTGTAAGCTTTATAGATGTCAGCGAAGCTCTTGTAGATAACGTTGTTGTAACGGTAGAATGTACCATCTGAGAAGTCTGCGTTAGTCATATCCTTGAGCTTTACAGTATATTCGAAGTACATTGAAGTTGCTGCATTCTCATTGTTGTTCTCAAATACGTAATCCTTATGAGTATTAGGAGCAGTTGCTTCAGTGAAGTAGTTTCCGTTCTCAAGCAAAGTAGCTGTACCGAACTCTTTTGTTGGCTGATAATATGTGATGTCTGAAGGAATGTTCAGAGTTGTTCCAGTCCATTTCTGCATAATATAGCTCTTGTTTGACAAGTTAGAGATTGCGTAGCCAGTCATCTTAATAGACTCTACTTTATCAACAGCATCTTTCATAGCCTTTTTCTCTGCAGGTGTTGCATCATCCTTTGTGTATGCTACAATCTGAGTAGCATTAGAAGTTGGCTCATCAATACGAGCTGTCAAACGCTCAATCTTGATAGGGCTTACAGCGTTGTCGTATTTAATCTGTGCAGCATTAGCCTCCTTCTTGTTGTCATCGGTAAATACTACAGTATAGCCATTACCATTAACAGCTTTATCGTTCTGGTTGAACATTGCGAAATTATTGTTTGTATCGAATGGCTTAGCAAACTTATTTGTTGCAGTGAAGATATTCTCCCATGGCTTTTCATCTGTAGCGTTAGCCAAGAAATATACCTTATAGGTAGCACCTGCAACAACATCCTCAACAGCAATCTTAAGCTGTGTAGAACCTTCTTTACCCTGAGTTGGCTTACCTGCTTTCCAGTCTGATTCTGTGATTGGCTTTTTGAAAACAACATTACCAGCAGCATCTACCAAGTAGATTGTACCGCTTGTTACATCTGATTCTGCTGCAGTTGCATCCACTGTAGGCGTGTTAACTATAGTTCTGGTACCATCTGACTTTGGAGTCTGTACGTTCAAAGTCATGTAGAAACCATCTACCTTAGCCTGACCTGCGTTGTCATCATTCAAATCATCATTACTGCTGCAGCTGGTGAAAGACAAAGCTGCGGCTGAAACCAAGCTCATTACGAGCAAATTCATTTTTTTCATAATCTTTTTACTTAATACAAAAAAAGTTATACAATATATTTAATTAATTCTTATTCTCAAAATTAAGTTTCGCACATATTGGCACAATCCGCTGAAAACAGATCGTATTTAATATCATCTTTTAACTTATACTTATATAATTAGAAAGTACATACTTACTTTAAAGCGCCTGGTTTACCTTATCCAGGTTTTCCTGCGCCTCCTTCAAACCACCGGCAACAGCTTTCTCAAAGTATTGCTTGGCTGTCTGATAGTCTTCCTTCATGGCAGCCAGACAACCGCGGGCATTGTTTGCCTCGGCGCTGTCGCCTGCTTTCAGGAGATATTTCTCTGCACTCACCTTGTCGCCACGTTCGATGGCTGCTGAGGCTGCATTGAGATTGGCAAGCTTATCTTCAGGGAACATTCTTACAGCTATGTCGAAAACATTGTTGAATTCGGCGCTACCCTTAGGATAAGTCTGGGCTACCAGATACATCTCCTGGAGAGAGAGTTTCTGAGGACGGGTTTTGATAACCTCTCTAGCCTTTTCTACATTGAATGCCTGAACATCATATTCTATCGTATAGTCGGTACGGCGAAGTGATGGCCATACATTCTGCAGGAGATAGTGATAAGCCTGAGGAGCCTTCTTGAGCAATGCTTTCTCTTTGGCATCTGGCTGCATGTTGCTGTTGATAATCTCAAGTGCAGCTTCCTTCTGAGGAATATCATTCTCATTTACATACTTGATGGTTCCCACCCAGTCCTCTGCTGTAGCTGTGGCCGCAAACAATTTTGAAGAAATAGGATAGATCTTCAGGATATGCTTCAAAAGCGCCTGTGTACGGTTATGCGACAACTTGTTGTTGTTGGCATATCCGCCATCTGGTGATGCATAGCCGTGGAGGGTTATTTTGGTGATAGTAACATCCGAATCGTTCTTCACAAGGTCGAGAGTCTTGCGGATATTATCCAGTTCGTTGGCATTGTTGCCCATATCGTACAGGATATCCCACTTGTTCACCTTGAAGTTCAAACGGGCAGAACCATTCTCCTTTCTTGCCTTTACGGCTTCTGCCTTAGGCTGGACATAAGCGTTGAAGAGATTCTTCGGAGTAGAGAATGCACGTCCTTCCGGATTCAGGATACCTTCGTCGAGAAGTTGCTGGTTGCAACCGCAGGCATCATTGCTGATGGCGAAGTTTGAGTTCTTCATCCAGTCGCTGAACGGAGCGGCGTATTCATAATGAAGCGTCTGTGCTGTCTTGTTCTTACGGAGTGCCACGATGAGTGGGTTTGCCGTAGCCGTTTTCTGGTTACGCTGATAATAAATATATCTCTTTTTACCCATCACCTCAACACTCGGCATGAAGAGCGTATCCTTTTCGTTGAGGATCATTGGGGTATAGATGAGACCTTTGTTGCTGGCAAGCTGAATTTGGTCGAGGTTCAAGTCCATAGCCACTTTCACCTGGTTGCCAACCTTTCTGATTGCCTTATTCTGGATTTTCAGATTCTTGTAAGCCTGCTGGGTATTATCGGCTGCTATAGGAAGAGCGATAAGCAAGGCTCCGAACATACTACCTATTATGTTATATGTATTCATCACTGATTCTTTTTAAAAAACATACACTAAGTTGAGGGCTGCTTTCGTCGGGCCCACATAGTTGTGTGCCTTGTCATCTTCAAGTTTATCTCCGCATTGAGCACAGTTAAACTTATCTGCCTTAGAGTAGATATAGCCTACACCAAGTTCAGCTTCCAGATTCCAATGTTTCGAGAGAGCCCAAGCGTAGCCGTAAGCTACACCTGCACCTATAAACCATCCTTCATACCGATAGTCTTTCAGCTTAGAGAAATCAGTGCCCAGGAACTTGAAGTCAAGATCCATGCCACCGATGTTGTGCGATCCACCCAAGGCATGGAAGCCGATGAATGAACCCATCATTTTGTTGCAGAACCAGTATCTGGCCTCTGGCTGAACGAGCCAGTGTTTCCATTTCTTGTTCTTTGAAAACGTCCAAGGATTGTAGTTTCCGGATACGTCAAGTGTCCATTTTGGAGAAAGACCGAATTCAACACCCAAGTTCATGGTTGTCGTTGCATCATACAGCAAGTTGGTCTTTACCGCAGTTTCCTGCGCTAGAGCAGGACAGATTAGGCTGCCGAGTGCTACTAACGCAATAAAAATCCTTTTCTTCATACCTCAATTAATCTTTTCTTTTTTAAAAACACATTGAGTGATTTAGAATCACCTTTTACTTTCTTACTACTCTTTTATAATAATCACCAATACCTGAATCTACTGAGAACTCTTGTTTCCTGAAGTTTACTTTCAACTGTTCTTTTTCCTTTCAGTTTACTTTCAACTTACTTTTTAGTTCGTCTGTATCTCATGTCGTTGGTTTTCTGGCGCAAAATTAGAACGAATATTGGATACAACCAAATTTTTAAGCACTGAAAAATACTGAAAAATGCCCTTTTTAACAAAATAGTACACTGATTTATGCTTAAAATCGTTAAAGTTGTACGATTTTCTGATAATTGAACAAGGATTTCTTATATTATTTGTAATTTTGCAGCCGGAATCAATAAATCCCTAAAAAAATGGCAATTTCCAAGAAAAAGAGCCGTTTGACTTACGAAAGCATAAGCAAGATTTAAGAAAATAACCAAAACGAAATGAAACTGAAGAATGACATTGTAAACCTGATAGTGAGGGTAGAGCATCATTTATGCCCTCAATATTGTGGTGTGGTAGATCGCCGACGCGTTATCGCCTTTCTACTTCTGACGATAAGCGAGCTGATTATCATACCTTATCATATTATGCTCTTTCTGCTTGTGAAAGAACCTTATGGTTTAAGCCTCTGTGGCTTGCATACATTCGTGTTCTGCATCCTGCAGTTCCTGGTCTGGAAACGGAAGATAGCTTTCGTGAAAGGTATTTCTTCTCTTTACTTTCTGATGTTCGCCAAACTGGCTCTTGATAGCGTATTTTGCATCAATTTCGGTTTTGCTAATGATAATTTGAGCGTTATCTGCAACCTGTTTGTCGTCTTTATCCTGGCTATTACAGCGTTGAGCCAAACCTTGTATAAGACTTGTATCATCATCACGGTGGGTATGATACCGATGTTGCTGATATACCTGTTCAGCACTCCGCTTATGCCAGCTCTGTTCAGTATGAAGACGATTTTTCTGGGTTTCATGATGCTGGTTTATGTGGCAGTATATAATATGAGTATTGTAACCAAGGGGTTGCGCCAGCCGAAACGGATGGCTCGGGTTGAAAACAAGGCGTTGAATATGCTTGCCGATTTGAAGGATAATGAACCGGAAGCAGCAGAAAGCCTGATGAAGCGTCTGACTCCTGATGTCCGGGAGAAGATTATAACCCATGCTTCTAAACATCTGTTTAATGAAGAATTGGATAGAGTGGCGTGGGATCAGGTTTGTGATGGGCTTACGTTCAGCGAAAAGGAAATATGCAAGCTGATTCTTCAGGGGCATACTTTAAAGGAAATTTGTGCAGAACTCAATAAGAGTGAATCAAATATCACCAGCCAGCGTTGCCATATCCGCAAAAAGTTGAATATGGACCGTCGCGATGATTTGAGGAGAACCTTGGAAGTAAGGTTCTATGATGCGCAGAAACAAGTAAAAAAGTCAGAAGCCGAGAACTCCTGACTTTTATGGATATTCTTATTTTCTTGATAATTATTCTTCCAATCTGAGAAATGCTTTCGGAAGATACTGGATAATGTCGCTGGCGATGAGGCTCTCTTTGCCCAGATCTTTGGCAGCAAAATCGCCAGCCAGACCATGAAGATGCATACCCAGGCGACAGGCATCTTCCTGTTTGTATCCTCTAGCCAGAAGGCCGGTGATGATACCTGTCAGCACATCACCGCTGCCTGCTGTAGCCATACCGCTGTTGCCCGTACTGCAGAAGTCAATCTTTCCGTCAGGGTGGCAGAGTGCAGAATAATGTCCTTTTAATATAATGTATGCCTGGAGTCGTTCAGCCAGTTCGCTTGCCTTCATCAGTCTTTCGGTACAGCTGCTGCTCGCATTGCCGGCAAGCCGGTCGAACTCCTTCGGATGAGGTGTCATGATGATATTCTTTGGCAACTGTTGCATCCACGCCCTGTGGCTGGAAAGAATATTGAGCGCATCGGCATCAATGACGAGCGGACAGGTAGCACGGCGCAGTTGGGCGATGAGGGCGATGGCTGTTGTCTCGTTCTGTCCCAATCCGGGACCTACGCCCAGCGCATCGAACATCTCTGTATCTACCGGTTCGCTGAATATGGTTTCTTCTGCATCCATCTGCAGTACCGCTTCAGGTACCGAAATCTGCATGATTTCATAATTCCGCTTTGGGGTATGCGCTGTTACCTTGCCCGCACCGGTTCTCAGACAAGCCTTGGTGGCTAATACCGAAGCGCCGCTCATGCCGTAACTTCCCGCTATGAGCAGCGCATTACCCATGCTGCCTTTATGAGCAAAGTCGCTGCGCGATTTCAGGAGCGGACGGATGTCGTTCTCTTCGAGTATGCGGCACTGGCACTCCGTATTCTGGATGAATTCCTGGGAAAGTCGGATGTCGAGAACGCGCAGTCTGCCCAGATACTGCTGGTTATCCGCCATCAGCATCGACAGTTTCTTCTGCTGCAGGGTAAGGGTCAGACTGGCACGGATGATGTTGGCATGGATATTATAGGAATTGTCCTCGGTCATCAGTCCCGAAGGGATATCGATGCTTACTACCTTGGCAGGACTCTGGTTGATATATTTCACCATCGCGGCGAATCCGCCAGCCAATGGTTTGTTGAGTCCGCTACCAAAGAGTCCGTCTACCACCAGCGTTTCTGCATTGAGCTTAGGAGGGTCCAGGTTAGTGATAATCTCAGTAAATTTCACTCTCTTTGCATCCAGTAGACGCTTCTTGTTGGCAAGACAGTCTGCCGACAGTTTGTTCTGTACATTAAAGAGGTATACACTTACATCATATCCATCCTCGCTGAGCATTCTCGCCACAGCAAGCGCATCGCCGCCGTTATTTCCCGGACCGGCGAAAACTACCACTGGAGTGCGGTTAGACCATTCCTCTTCTATGGCGCGTGTCAGCGCTTTGGCTGCACGTTCCATCAGGTTGAGCGAACTGATAGGTTCGTGCTCAATGGTGTATTTATCCAACTCATGAATCTGAGCGCTTGTGAAAATCTTCATATTATCTGATAATCTTAGTATTATCTGCGCGAACTGTCGTGATAATTTGTCAACTCATGCAGATAAACGGTTATTTTCATGCAAAAGTACAAAAAATAGTTGATGAAAGCACGAAGTTTCATGTTTTTTTCGTAATTTTGCAAAAAATATTATTATAGAACAGACTATGAGCATAGTAAAGATTAAGGATAAGAGCTTCAAAACATCGATTCCTGAGGCTGAGATTCTGAAGAAAGTACAGGTCGTAGCAGACCGTCTGAACAAGGACTATGAAGGCAAGACCCCCGTGTTCTTGGCAGTATTGAACGGCGCATTTATCTTTGCAGCCGACTTGATGCGAATGATTACCGTGCCAAGCGAGATTTCATTCGTGAAGTATGCTTCTTACGAGGGTACCTCCTCTACGGGCAGCATGAAGACCCTGATGGGTTTGAACCAGGATTTGGCAGGCCGCCACGTGGTTATCGTAGAGGACATCGTAGATTCCGGTTTCACCATGGCTCACATGATTGAAGACCTGAAGAAGATGAACCCAGCCAGCATCGAAATTTGTTCCCTCCTCGTGAAACCAGGCAACTTGAAGGTTGATCTTGATATCAACTATGCTGTTATGGAAATCCCTAACGATTTCATCGTGGGATATGGATTGGATTATGACCAAGAAGGCAGAAACCTCCGCGACATCTACACCATTGTAGAAGAATAGGAGGGCATAAAATGGATGCATTATTTTTCTTAGGCGTTGTAACAGTTCTCTTTGGAATTGTTTTTGCAGTTCTTTTGTCTCCAAAGGGGCAGAAGTGGGTTAATAAATATAGTTAAGTTTCTGACACAACATAAATATTTTATATATATATTAAGGTAAAAATGAAAAATATCGTAATTTTCGGCGCTCCAGGTGCAGGTAAAGGCACACAGAGCGACAAGATGATCGAGAAGTATGGTCTCGGTCACATTTCTACAGGTGATGTACTTCGTAACGAAATCAAGAACGGTACAGAACTTGGTAAGACAGCTAAGGGTTATATCGACAATGGTCAGTTGATTCCAGACGAGTTGATGATTGACATCCTCGCAAGTGTATACGATAGCTTTGGTAAGGATCACGCTGGTGTAATCTTCGACGGTTTCCCACGTACCACTCCACAGGCTGAGGCTCTGAAGAAGATGCTTTCTGAGCGTGGTCATAAGATTGCTGCGATGATTGAGTTGGCTGTTCCTGAGGATGAGCTGATGGCTCGCCTGATTAACCGCGGTAAGGAAAGCGGCCGTTCTGATGATAACGAGGAGACTATCAAGAAGCGTCTCAATGTTTATCATACACAGACTGCTCCGCTCATCGACTGGTATGAGAAGGAAGGCATTCATCACCACATCGAGGGTCTCGGTACTGTAGATGAGATCTTCGCTCGTGTTTGCAATGTAATCGACAATCTCTAATTAGTGAACTTTCGCATATCAGGAAGTTAAAGGAGCTAACTCCTCAGCGACCGTAGGGAGCGATAACTCCTTTAACTCCTTTAACTTCTGAACTTGCGAAACTTGAATAACATTATAATATAAAAATGGCTGAATCCAATTTCGTAGACTACGTAAAGATACAATGCCGCTCTGGTAAGGGTGGCAAGGGCTCCATGCACCTGCGCCACGTAAAGTACCAGCCTAACGGCGGTCCTGACGGTGGCGACGGCGGACGTGGAGGAAGCATCTATCTCCGCGGCAACCATAACTACTGGACGTTGCTGCACCTCAAGTATCAGCGCCACTTCTTTGCCGAGCATGGTGGAAATGGTGGCCGTGATAAGTGTCATGGAACCGATGGCAAGGATATTTATATCGATGTGCCTTGTGGTACCGTGGTATATAATGCCGAAACAGGCAAGTTTGTATGCGATGTGGCTTATGACGGGCAGGAAGTTCTGCTCCTCAAGGGCGGTCGTGGCGGATTGGGCAACTTCCAATTCCGTACCTCTACCAACCAGGCTCCTCGCTATGCACAGCCGGGCGAACCTATGCAGGAGATGACCATCATCATGGAGCTCAAGCTCCTTGCCGATGTAGGTCTGGTAGGTTTCCCTAATGCCGGTAAGTCAACTTTGCTGAGTGCCGTATCAAGTGCCCGTCCTAAGATTGCAAACTATCCGTTTACTACGCTCGAACCATCGCTGGGTATCGTAGATTATCGCGATCACCAGAGTTTTGTCATGGCTGATATTCCTGGCATCATCGAGGGCGCGAGCGAAGGAAAAGGTTTGGGCTTGCGATTCCTCCGCCATATTGAGCGCAACTCTCTGCTGCTCTTCATGGTTCCGGGCGATACTGACGACATCAAGAAAGAATATGAAGTATTGCTGGGTGAACTGAAGAACTTCAATCCAGAGATGCTCGACAAGCATCGCGTGCTGGCTATCACCAAGTGCGATCTGCTCGACGAAGAACTGATTGAAATGCTCAAGGAAACTTTGCCTACCGATCTTCCGGTGGTCTTCATCTCCTCTGTTACCGGACAGGGTATTCAGGAACTGAAGGACGTGCTCTGGAAGGAACTCAATTCTGAGAGCAACAAGCTTCAGGAGATTACTGCCGAAGATACGCTTGTTCACCGTGACAAGGATATGTCTCGCTTCCAGCAGGAACTGGCTGCAGAGGGCGAGGATGTAGTAGAATATATTGATGAGGATGAAATCGAGGATGTTGACGACCTCGATGATTTCGAATACGAGTAAATGTTATGATCAAAGAATATCAGGTAGCCGCTGGTGTCATGGCTTTCTCTACTACCCGCAAGGGAGGAGTAAGCCAGGGCAACTATGGCGAATTTAATATCAACGAATATTGCGGCGATTTTGCCGAGCATGTTGCCGAGAACCGCAAGCGTCTTGCCACAGAGTTGGGTATTGATACAGCCCATATCATCATGCCCCATCAGGTGCATGGAGTAGAGGTGCGCAATATTGCCGGCGAGTTTCTCACCATGCCTGAGAATATCCGCAAGATGGTGCTCGAAGGTGTAGATGCCGTGATGACTGACCAGAAAGGTGTATGTATCGGTGTTTCTACTGCCGATTGCATCCCTGTGCTTCTTTATGATGAGGAGCATCATGCTGTGGCTGCCATCCATGCCGGCTGGCGTGGTACGCTGGCTCGCATCGTGCATAAAACCATTCAGGAGATGGCGTTTACCTATCATACCGACCCGAAGAAGTTGAAGGCGGTGATAGGTCCGGGCATTTCGCTCGACCATTTCGAGGTGGGCGATGAGGTTTACGAGGCGTTCGAGCAGGCAGCTTTCCCTATGGAAGAGATTGCCGAACAGCGTCCTAATGCCGCCTTCTCGGTTGATCCTGCTGAGCGTGAGCGTCTGGCTGCTGAGGGTAATATTGTGCAGCCGCTGAAATGGCATCTCAATCTTCCGCTCTGCAACAGACAGATTCTTCTGCATTGTGGAGTGGCCGAAGAGAATATCCAGGATTGTGGCATCTGTACCTTTGCCCATAGCGATGAGTACTTCTCTGCCAGAAAGCTGGGTATCGAGAGTGGCAGAATCTATACTGGCATCTTGTTGAAGTAAAAGCCTGCTAGCAGGTAAGTACCAGATAGTTTTCAAGATAACATCCATTTTTCCTTTTCTGTAAGAACGGAGAGTGAGAAATGGATGTTTTTCAGTTTATAGTTTATAGAATATTTTGAAAATCGGAAAGAAAAAGTAAATAATGAAAAGAATGAAAAAAGGATTGCGGCTATTGGCTGTGGCAGGACTCATGGTGTTCTCGCTGAGCAGTTTTATGCCCGCTAAAAATGTATTCACGGCAGCCGAACAGCAGCAGGTGAGTATTGCAACACCCGGTCTCTTTGCCCAGAGTCAGGCATTTAATGTAGACTTTGAGATATTCCGTGCTAAGGAATATTCCTTCCCGCTTCCTGTGGGCAAAGCAACCCTTCTGAACAATCATGTGTTGCGTATTTCTACCTCTAAAGGCGATGCTGTCAAGGCGATGCTCGAAGGTTATGTGCGACTTTCCAGAAAGTCGGAATCAATGGGTAATGTCATCGTGGTGCGCCACGATTGCGGTCTGGAAACCGTTTATGCCAACAATGCCGAGAACCTGGTTAAGGTTGGACAGCATGTGGATGCCGGACAGACGATTGCCATTGTAGGCTCTAAGGAGGGGGAAACTTATTGCGACTTCTCTATCATGGTGAATGGCGGTAGGTTGAATCCGGAAACTTTCGTAGAGTTGAAATCGCATAAGTTGCGCCGCCAGACTATGCAGTTCCGTAAGCATGGTGCCCGTGTCATCGCTTCGGTTATCGGTGGCAAGGATTCTTCTGTAGGAAGAAATGCTGAGGCTGACAAGGAGGCATCTGGCAAGAAAAAGGGTAGAATAGGAGATGGAATGACGCTCGACCCTGATGAGGTTAATGATCCGTTTACCATTACCAATACTTTCGAGCTTGATTTGGAGAAGATAGAAAAGACAGCCTGGGCTTATCCTTTGCCGGGTGCCAAGGTAATCAGTCCTTATGGTGGCAAGCGCCGTCATTCGGGGGTTGACCTCAAGACGTGCCCGAATGATGAGATTGTGGCAGCCTTTGACGGTACGGTTGTTGCATCAGGACCCTTCTATGGCTACGGAAACTGCATCCGTATCAGGCATGCTTATGGTTTCGAGACGCTCTACAGTCATCAGAGTAGGAACAAGGTGAAGAAGGGCGATAAGGTAAAGGCTGGTCAGGTAATCGGTTTGACGGGCCGTACCGGTAGGGCTACCACAGAGCACCTCCATTTCGAGGTTAGCTTTGGCGGTAGACGACTGGATCCAGCTATCATTTATGACCACGCCAAGCATCAATTGAAGCCTGTAACCCTTCATCTAACGAAGGGCAGGGGCGTAAAGAGTGTAAAGAACCAGTAACCGTTTAAGAAGAACAGCCCACTGGCAATACGCTTGCTAGTGGGCTGTCTTACTTATACCAGTATGCTGTCTTTCGCTTGCCAGTACTCTATTCATGTTTTCCATTATCAGAAAACAGGAGGAGGGTGTGTCATAAGTCTATGGCGCACCCTCTTTTATGTTATTTATTGTATAATCC
>ENA-OPGJ01000091-OPGJ01000091.1-human-gut-metagenome-genome-assembly--contig:-NODE-91-length-25600-cov-3.035036_pt1 | contig 25600 bp, 19 predicted proteins | sample MGYA00241642_ERZ501581 | MGnify/ENA primary metagenome ERZ501581 (study PRJEB25962, sample SAMEA2042391) | human gut metagenome | biome: human gut; feature: human-associated habitat; material: faeces... | reverse complement strand
CCTTCCCACCCTCTGTCTGAACAGCACCTGCCACCGGAGCATCCCCGGTGGCAGCTGCTTTATCCTCATCATACAGATCATTTATGTCTTCAGGATTTAAACCGAATTTGTCAATACCTGACTTTAAATCCATATTTTACCTCTATTCTTCTCTTCTGTTTATTTTTAGTCAAAAACTATTTAGCTGTCGGAAGCTTGAATGAGCTCTTTAATGAGACGATTCTGTTAAATACAGGCTGTCCATCCTTTGAGTCCTTGCAATCCGCGCAGAAGAAGCCATTTCTGACAAACTGGAAGCTGTCATAAGCCTTGGCACTCATAAGCTCCGGCTCCACTACACAGTTATCAAGCACTGTGAGTGAATTAGGATTAAGATTTAAGCTTCCGTCCTCATTGTACACTCCAAGCTCCTCATTAACGATATTCTCGTAAAGACGTACAGTTACCTGCTTTCCATACTCGGCTGAAACCCAGTGGATAGTTCCCTTGACCTTTCTGCCATCAGGACTGTTGCCACCCTTTGATGCCGGGTCATATGTACAGTGAATCTCTGTAACATTGCCGTTTTCGTCCTTCACACAGCTATTGCACTTCACAAAATAAGCATTCATGAAACGCACCTCATTGCCAGGGAACATACGGAAATACTTCTTCGGTGGCTCCTCCATGAAGTCCTCTCTCTCCACATAAAGCTCTCTGGTGAAAGGAACCTTTCTCTTTCCAAGCTCAGGATTCTCCACGTTATTGTCCACTTCAAGATACTCAACCTGTCCCTCAGGGTAATTGTCGATAATCACCTTGACCGGATCAAGCACAGCCATCATACGAGGACGCTTAGCCTTTAAATCCTCTCGGATACAATACTCAAGCATAGCGTAGTCAACAGAGCTGTTAGCCTTTGATATACCACACAGATCAACAAAATTCTGGATAGACTCCGGTGTGAAGCCCCTGCGTCTGAGCGCTGCTATAGAAACAAGCCTCGGGTCATCCCAGCCATCAACGATACCGTCCTCAACAAGACGCTTGATATATCTCTTTCCTGTTACAACATTAGTCAGATAGAGCTTTGCAAACTCAATCTGCTTTGGCGACTCCTCTGGAGAATTCTTAAATCCACATTCAATAACCACCCAATCATACAGCGGTCTGTGGTCTTCAAACTCAAGAGTACATATAGAATGTGTGATGCCCTCAATAGCATCCTCTATAGGATGAGCAAAATCATACATAGGATATACACACCATTTATCACCTGTATTGTGATGTGTCATATGAGCCACACGGTAAAGAATCGGATCTCTCATATTGATGTTTGAAGAGCTCATGTCAATTCTCGCACGAAGTACCTTTGTGCCATCCTCGAACTCACCGTTTTTCATGCGCTCAAAAAGGTCTAAGTTTTCCTCAACACTTCTCTTTGAGTATGGATCCTCCTTGCCGGCCTCTGTGAGTGTACCTCTATACTCTCTTATCTCATCAGGTGTCAGATCAGATACATATGCCTTTCCCTTCTTTATCAGTCCTACTGCACACTCATACATCTTGTCGAAGTAATTGGATGCAAAAAACTTCCTGTCAGCCCAGTCAGCACCAAGCCACTTAACATCGGCCTCGATAGACTCTACAAACTCCAGACGCTCCTTGGTAGGGTTTGTATCATCAAACCTGAGATTGAACTGTCCGTCATACTTCTTTGCCAGTCCATAGTTTAAAAGAATAGACTTCGCATGGCCGATATGCAAATAACCGTTTGGCTCCGGTGGGAATCTGGTCTTTACAGTCTTGCAATGACCCTCAGCCAAGTCCTTCTCAATAATCTGTTCAATAAAATTTTTCGAAACTGTTGCCTCGTTCTCCATAAATGTTCCTCCGAAAATAATACTGTGTCCATTATAAATTCATCAGTTTACTTTGTCAATGAATTAGAAAAAGTAGTACATGTATATTATACGTGCGTATGTGTAAACAGATGATCCTGACAGTATTCCTTGTTGCCGGTGCACTTCGAGCAGTATCTGAATGTTAATTCAGGATTTGACAATTCCGTTCTGCCGCATATATAGCACTTGTGACGTGAGATGCCACTTCCCGGGCGAGGTTCGGAAAACTGAGCCTTAAACTGTGCCTTTCTCCTCTTCTGGTGCATATTCTGTCTGAATGAGAGCCTGTGCTTGCAGCCATAAATGAATACCAACAGATTTATAAGTGCAAGTACGATTTCTGAGCCGTATGCCAATCCAATCTGCCATCCAAAGCTCATATAGGTATACACATCATATGCAAACATCACGAAGTAAACAAGCACCATCCACTTCATCTTTATAGGAAGCACAAAGTAAAGCCTCACCTCTGCCTCCGGCATCAAAAGACCAAGCATCAGATACATAGCTATAAGTATATAGTACATAGTCAGATTGATGGATACATGTGTCACTGCAAATGCAAGCATTCCTACTATATCATACAGCAAAAAGCCTCCGAAAAAGTACACATTCATCCTAAAAGAGCCAAGATATGACTCCATGCTGTCTCCAAGCGTCCACAGACAGAATATAAATAAAAGCTGTAAAAATGATATGCTGCCGCTCGGCACAAAAATCCAGCTTATAAGACGCCATACCTGTCCGTGCAAAATAGCAGAAGCTGAAAACTGCAGATAATAAAGGACAACATCTCCCTTTGTCAAAAGCAGCACACTGCCTATCAGATTCGCAGCGATAAATATTCTAGTGATATTCGGAATCGCTTTACTTCCATATTTTTGTTCTAGTTTGTTAAGCCAGTTCATACATTTTAGCAGACATGGTTCATTTCACTGCTGCTCACACCATTATGTGACAAGCAGTGGTTACATCACGATGCAATAAAACCACGTATCTGCATCCTCCTGTCATATTATTGCTGCCTTTTACACTATAGTGCAAAGGGCAGCGGTTATTACAAAATTTATTATGATAGTTAAATCATACTTTGTCAACGAGACTGCGAATTATTCACAAATTCTTTATAATTATAGTCATTGTAATTTGTCGATATCTGTCGTATAATAATCTCTGTTTTGATAATAGAACAATTATATATTTTAATAAGAAGAAAGATATATAAAAACATATAAGTAATACATTATGGAGGAACCACTATGGAAAATAACAGCTTACATAAGTTGGGCATTGATATCGGCTCAACAACCGTCAAGATTGCACTTCTTGACGCCGATGACAATATCCTCTTTTCCGATTATGAGCGTCATTTTGCAAATATACAGGAGACACTTGAGTCCCTTATCAGAAAGGCCTACGACAAGACAGGTGACCTTTCAGTTTGTCCTATGATAACAGGCTCCGGCGGACTCACTCTTGCAAAGCACCTTGAGGTGCCATTCGTACAGGAGGTTATAGCTGTATCTACCGCACTCACACACTATGCTCCACAGACCGATGTGGCAATAGAGCTAGGTGGCGAGGATGCCAAAATCATATACTTCGAGGGCGGTAACGTGGAACAGCGTATGAACGGCATATGTGCCGGCGGTACAGGCTCATTTATCGACCAGATGGCTTCTCTCATCCAGACAGACGCTACAGGACTAAATGAATACGCAAAAAGCTACAAGGCCATCTACCCTATCGCAGCCCGCTGTGGAGTATTTGCCAAAACAGATATCCAGCCTCTCATCAATGAGGGAGCCACACGCGAGGATTTATCCGCTTCAATCTTTCAGGCCGTGGTAAACCAGACCATCAGTGGCCTCGCCTGCGGTAAGCCAATCAAGGGACATGTTGCTTTCCTTGGCGGTCCTCTGCACTTTTTGTCAGAACTTAAATCAGCATTTATCAGAACCTTAAATCTCGATGACGAGCACACTATCGTTCCTGAGAACTCTCATCTGTTTGCAGCAATAGGCTCTGCATTAAACTATAAAGACAACTCTGTCACCACACTCTCATCCTTAATCGACCGCCTCTCAAACGGCATAAAGATGGAATTTGAGGTAGCACGTATGGAGCCTCTTTTTAAGGATCAGGCTGATTACGATGAATTTACAACACGTCACGGCAACAATCACGTAAAGACCGGTGACCTTTCTACATACAAGGGCAACTGCTATCTCGGAATAGATGCAGGCTCAACCACCACCAAAATCGCTCTCGTAAGCGAGGACGGAGACCTTTTATACTCATTCTACAGCAACAACAACGGAAGCCCTCTCGCGACAGCCATCCGCTCCATCCAGGAGATTTACTCAAAACTACCTGAGGATGCACACATCGTACACTCCTGCTCTACAGGCTACGGAGAGGCTTTATTAAAGGCAGCTTTAAAATTGGACGATGGCGAAGTTGAGACTGTAGCCCACTACTACGCAGCAGCATTCTTCGACCCAAAGGTAGACTGTATCCTCGATATCGGTGGACAGGACATGAAGTGCATCAAGATAAAGAACCAGACAGTCGACTCAGTACAGCTCAACGAGGCCTGCTCTTCAGGCTGCGGCTCATTTATTGAGACCTTCGCAAAGTCCTTAAACTACTCAGTTCAGGATTTCGCAAAGGAAGCCCTTTTTGCAAAGAATCCTATCGACCTCGGAACCAGATGTACGGTTTTCATGAACTCAAAGGTAAAGCAGGCCCAAAAGGAGGGCGCATCTGTCGCAGATATATCAGCAGGACTTGCCTACTCAGTAATAAAGAATGCACTTTTCAAGGTTATCAAGCTTTCTGATGCAAGCGACCTCGGTGAAAATATCGTAGTCCAAGGCGGTACATTCTACAATGATGCCGTTCTTAGAAGCTTTGAAAAAATTGCAGGTGTACATGCAACAAGGCCTGATATTGCAGGTATCATGGGTGCCTTTGGTGCCGCACTCATCGCACGCGAGCGCCATGAGGCTGATTACAAGACAACAATGCTCACAATCGACCAGATAAACGAGCTCACCTACACCACAAAGCTCGCACGCTGTCAGGGCTGTACAAACCACTGTCTTCTGACTATAAACAAATTCTCCGACAACAGACAGTACATCACCGGAAACCGTTGTGAAAAGGGTCTGGGCAAGGAGAAGAACAAGGATAACATCCCAAATCTTTTTGAATACAAGAACAAGCGTATATTTGACTATGAGCCACTTGACCCAAAGGATGCTCCACACGGTACAGTCGGCATCCCAAGAGCCTTGAATATGTACGAGAACTACCCGTTCTGGGCTACATTTTTCAAACGTCTCGGCTTTTCTGTAGTGCTGTCACCACAGTCTACCAGAAAGATTTATGAGATGGGTATCGACTCCATCCCAAGTGAGTCAGAGTGCTACCCTGCAAAGCTCACACATGGTCATATAAGCTGGCTCATAAAACAAAATGTAGATTTCATTTTCTACCCGGCAGTGCCATATGAGCGCAAGGAGTTTCCTGATGCAAACAATCACTACAACTGCCCTATTGTCACATCATACTCTGAGAATATCAAAAACAACGTGGACGAGATTACCTCAGGCGAGGTTAAATTCATAAATCCGTTTATGTCATTTGAGAGTGAGGAAACTATCTCACAGCAGCTCGTAGCCACCTTCTCAAAGGGTGATTTCAATCTGCCTGAGTCACAGATTCGTGATGCGGTAGCCGCAGGCTGGAAGGAGCTTGCAATGACAAGGCTTGAGATACAGCGAAAGGGCGAGGAAGTGCTCGACTACATGGAGGACACCGGACGTCGCGGAATCGTGCTCGCAGGCCGTCCGTACCATGTGGACCCGGAAATCAACCACGGTATCCCTGAGCTCATCACAAGCTATGGCATCTGTGTGCTGACAGAGGACTCAGTATCCCATCTGGGCGAGCTTGAGAGACCTCTCATCGTCATGGATCAGTGGATGTACCACACCAGACTGTACTCAGCAGCCAACTTTGTAAAGACCCGTGATGACCTTGACTTAATCCAGCTCAACTCGTTTGGCTGCGGTCTCGATGCTGTCACAACCGACTGCGTAAATGATATACTGACAGGCTCAGGCAAGATATACACCTGCCTGAAGATCGACGAGGTAAACAACCTGGGCGCAGCAAGAATCCGTATCCGCTCTCTCCTTGCCGCCATAAGAGTCAAGGAAACCAAGCATGAAAAGCGTGAATTAAAGCCGTCTAACTACGAGCGTGTTGTATTCACCGAGCAGATGAAAAAGGACAACTACACCATCATCTGCCCTCAGATGTCACCTATACACTTTGACCTTCTCGTGCCAGCCTTTAAGGCAGCCGGCTACAATATGGTCATACCGGATATCCCTGCAAGGGAATGTGTGGACGTGGGACTTAAGTTCGTGAACAACGACGCCTGCTACCCTTCACTCATCGTCGTGGGACAGATTATGGCAGCCGTCAAATCAGGCAACTATGATATGACACACACAGCCATCCTCATCTCACAGACAGGTGGCGGATGCCGTGCAACAAACTACATCGGATTTATCCGAAGAGCCCTCGAAAAGGCCGGATATCCTGATGTGCCTGTTATCTCAATCAACATGGTTGGTCTCGAGAAGAACCCGGGCTTTAAGTTTACTCCAAGCCTCATCCAGCACGGACTGTATGCACTTGAGTTTGGCGATATCTTTATGCGCTGTCTCTACAGGGTACGTCCTTATGAGAAAGAGCCGGGAAGTGCCAATGCACTCCATGAGAAGTGGAAAAAGAGAGTCATCGACTTTGTCGGCAACACAAAAATGCTCTCTCACAAGAAATACAAAAAGATGTGCCGCGAAATCATAAGGGATTTCGACAATCTGCCCATGACAGATGAGGTTAAGCCGCGTGTCGGCGTGGTCGGTGAGATTCTCGTCAAATTCCTGCCTGCAGCAAACAACTATGTGGTTGACCTGCTCGAAGCTGAAGGAGCCGAGGCTGTAGTGCCTGATCTGACTGATTTCTTACTCTACTGCTGCTACAACACGAATTTCAAGGCTGACTATCTCGGTGCTTCTAAGAAAGCTAAGTTTATGAACAACCGACTTATCGCCTTCTTCGAGTGGCTCAGAAAGGATGCAAGGGATGAGCTGGCTAAGAGCAAGCATTTTGAGCCAACCGCTCACGTGCAGGATCTCGCAGAGTATGCTTCTCCTATCGTTTCGTGCGGTAATCAGACCGGTGAGGGCTGGTTCTTGACAGGTGAGATGCTTGAGCTCATCAATGAGGGCGTCACAAACATCATCTGTGCACAGCCATTTGCCTGCTTACCGAACCATATTGTGGGTAAGGGTGTTATAAAGAGAATCAGACATGATCATCCGGATGCCAATATCGTGGCTATCGATTATGATCCGGGTGCTTCTGAGGTGAACCAGCTGAACCGTATTAAGCTGATGCTTTCTACGGCACAGAAGAAGCTTAAGAAATAAAAAATTCGCCCATGCATTCATGCATGGGCGTTGTTGGTTTTCGTATGCAATTCTACAGACTCTAAGCAGCTTCGTATATGCGGTTAAGGGCAAAAGCCCCGGCTGCGCCGGGTTCTGTCTTTGATAACTTTCTACTTTTATATGTGCATATGTTGCTCGTTGCACTCGCTTATATGCTTGCTAGCTAGGACAGATGCTTCAATATCTCATCATATTGGTTATACATCTTCTGCACTTCATTTTCCAGTGTATAGTAGTGCATGATATACGGCACCAACAGCACTAAGAATAACAGTGTAAGAACAAGAAGCATCAGATTGCTTATCATGATGGATGCGATTATTGACATCATGGTGAGTATGGCAAAGGTTACTGTAACTATGAGGTGCACGAGGCGCTCATGCTGGAAAAAGGCTATTTGTGTCAGGTGTTCCTGCAGTATTTTCTTCCACTCTTCTTTTGATATCTTATCAGGATTGGCAAGCAGATTGTCAATCTTAAGTCTATAATTAATTATTCGCTTTTTCATTTTATTTTCGACCTTCTTTTATCAATCAGACAGCAACTTTTAATTAAGCTTGGATTTAATTTCTTCCATCCTTGTATCATCCAGCTTATAAAACCTCTTAAATACAAATATGCCCACGATGAGCAGGATAACAGACGGAATCGTCATCCACATACGAAGAGCTTCAAGTGTATCCTGTGTCTGTACCGCAGCCGCGGTATCCAGATGTATCCAGTCAACCACCAGCCCAGCCAGAAATACCGCTACACCGGAAGCGAGCTTTACCGTAAATGTCTGCATTGAGAAAATGACCGACTCCTCTCTCGTGCCATTCATTACCTCACCATAATCAACAGAATCTGAAAGAAATATAGTCATGATAACATTGAGCATACCATAGCCCAGATAAATCAAAATACCCGGCAGGCAGAGTATGTACCAGCTCTGCGGCGTGTAGAGCTTTGCAAATGCCATGATAAGTATCACCGCAAAGCCTGCTATCTGAATAATAAATCCTGATATAAAAAGCCGGCTTTTGCTGAATCTCTTGCGAAGCAGCGGTATAACCATCATGACAAGCACCTGTGCTGCAAAAGCAACTGCGGCAAATATGGAATATGCTCCCTCGTTTCCCACATCAAACCGGAAGAAATAAAGCACTAGGTTACCACAGATATTGAGTGATGTATACACGAGAATGATTGATACCACAACAGTCATAGCCTGGTCGTTCTTAAATAAGGCTTTAAACATATCAGATATCTTTCCCGGCTTCTCATCACATGCAACCGGTCTTTCAGGCACACATGCCACGCATACAAGCTCAGAAATCACAAATACCACCGCTATAATAAGTGCCCACCACTTAAATCCAATCCTGTAGTCAGCCATAGAGCTTCCTGCACCAAGAATCGGCACCACTGTCATCGTGAGCACCGTAGGGATAGCATCTCCAATACCAGAGCATGTCCTTGCAAGCGATGTAAGCTGCTCCCTGTCGCTGCCCGGCTCAGTGATTGCGGGAATCATAGACCAGAACGGAATATCCATAAGCGTATATGTGATGCCCCATGCAAAGTAAAACAAGGTAAGCCACACTCTCTGCGCAGAATCCCCCATAGACTCAGGAGTGGCATATAAAGCATATATGGTCACGGCATTGAGCACCGTGCCGGCAAAAATCCAAGGCCTAAACCTGCCCCACCTGGTACGTGTCTTTGCTACGATAATGCCCATCACCGGGTCATTGAATGCATCAAAAATCCTGGCCGCCATCATCACCGTACCGATAAACACACTGCTCATACCAAGCACTACATTGTAGTAGTAGAGCAAATACGATGAAATAAGCATATACACAATATCTTTTCCGAATGCACCAAATCCAAATGCGCACTTTTGTCCTGTTTTAAGCTTCATAGAAATACCTCCAAAAAAATCAGCTATACCAGCCTCTGGTATAAAGTAAAAATAATTTACAGCTTCTCTCCAACCACCCTGCACCGTTTCCTGCAAAAAGCAATGCCATAGGCTAAAATATCACACCGGTCCTCATCCCGCAGAGCCTCATCATAGCGCTTGTCCTTAATCTGCGTTATCGCAGCCTCGCACGCTGCGTCAAGTTCCTTCATCTCCTTAGCATACTTCACCTCTATAACGATGCCCGCATCCGGATCCTCCGGCTCAATCAAAATATCACTAAAGCCATCTCCCGACTCACGATTGGACTTAATCAGCCAGTCCGGATTGCTGCCACGCAGTAGACCGAGAAGTAAGCCATGATAGAAATTCTCCTTCATAGCATAGCATTCTCTTTGCTGACGCAAACTCTAATTTCTCCACGCCCTTGAGTGAAAGAGAAATAACCGGATACTTACCCATCTGCTCATCACAAAGCTCTTTATTGCCTGAAATATATAAGCCATCAAACAAAATCTTATCTGTACCTATCTCAAAAAACTCTTTAGCATGCTCATATTGAGAGTCTTACCGAAACGCCTAGGGCGGGTAAAAAGAGTAACCTTCCCCCAGCCCTGTAAGAGCTGCTCAATAAGCCTTGTCTTGTCAATATAATAGAAACCCAGTTTACGAATTTCCTCAAAATTTTCAATTCCAACCGGTAACTTCAAAGTACTTGCCATAAAAAGCCTCCAAAAAATAATCCGCTATACTAAATACTAGTATAGCGGAATGCCATGCAAAATACAATTTAATAATTTTAATCATTTTTAAATTTTACTCTAAATAGACAATAATAATTTAATGGTGTCAGGTACCAAAAATTCCACAAAAGCCATAAAAGGCTACCATTATTCCAATAATCAATAAATTATCCCTTACCAATCCAGCAAATCGTTCTGTTTTTCTATACATTCAATGATCAGTTTTTCAGCTCTCATATCCAACTCTACCGTTTTAATTGTCTGATTTGAAAATGGTGTAGTATATTTTTTCAAATCAATATTCGGTAAATCTAAAGCGTTATTTCTAATCTCCAATACCGGATCCAGTGCTGCTTTTAACATGTCATATGCTTTCTTATCCTGCAAATAGTTTCCTGCTCGCTCTGGACAGGTTGCAATTGCACGTTCCAATTGAAGTAGCACATCCTCTGGATACACAGTTCTTGCAACAATTGGCAATCTTGCCCCTAACAGTTCATTATTTAAACCATATAACTCAGCCAACTTTCTAAGTCCTTTAATATCCGGTGTTCTCCTTGCCAATTCATAATCCGAATACGTCGAAACTTCAACTTCAAGATATTTTGCAACCTGCTCTTTGGTATAATCTTTTTGAATTCTCAATCTTTTTATAATAGCATGAAGTTCATTACTTTCATTCTGCATCGCTTTCATCTCCATTCAACATTTTTGAGCCATATCCTTTAGCACTATTCTTCCATCACTTTCTCAAGGCATTCAGCACAAACAGTATCATTTCCATCTCCATCCTCATACCACTTTCCACATCGTTGGCACTGTTTAATGTAATTTTCTTCACCGCAGTAACAACAACGACCTAATGGATAAAAATCTTCTGAAATTGAGATACCATATTTTCCACATTCCATGCACGGGATATCTGCTACTGGTTCTGCTCCTCCAGATGTGGCTGCTGTATATTCTAATGACTCTTTTTTAGAAATTAGCGGATTAAGTTTTTCCTCTATATAGTCTTTCAATTCGTCCTTAAATTCGTCTAACTCTTCCGTATCATAATAAGATTCACTATTTAAAACAATCTTTCCTTCAAAAGTGTCTTCCATTCCGCTACCATTATGATATTCCAACACTGTACGGAAAATCTCAGTTCCATCTCGTCTGCAAGAAATATATAACGAACTATCCCCATCCATATCACTGTCAAAAGTCATATCTGCCACAACTTCCACCACTGCCGTTTTTACTGCATTGCTTCTTATCGAAAATAACACCTGTTCTTCCTCAGCCATAGCAATATCCGATTTTTTGCTCATATCGAACTGTGGATCAAAATAATAGATATCGGAAAACTCATTATATAATTCACCCAAAGTTTCTGAAAACAGTTCGTAGATTCCTTCTTCATCTCTTATCTCAACACCTGTTTCCCCAGAAATACGAAGCCTTAAGTAATATCTTTCCCATTCTCGACGTGCAGCTTCTGATTCGTCTTCCTCCACGTCTATGTTCCATGTCATATATTGTTCTTCTGAAGGAATGGATTCTTCAAAACTATGATTTGCTTTCTCTATTATAGAATCCAGTTGTTCAATATTTTGCTTCATTACCTGATAACCAGACCAATTCAACAATTTATTATGCGCAACATGATTCCTGTTCTTTATAAAATCCTTAATATTACTTTTTGCAGATTCTTCATCTTCAAAATACTGCTTAAATATATCATTCCAAATATCTGTTTTAACTTTTCTTCTATTTCGCATTAGTTCTAATAATGGATTTGCCGCACCCACAGCAATTTCTTGATGAAGCTTGGCCATATCCGACTGATTTAGGACTATTTCATCCTCGTATATATTGGCCTTCAGTATTACCTCCATCATTGTTTCCATTGTCATAGATATAAATGTATCATCAATATCTGCAAAACATGGAACCTTCCGTTTAAAATCAACCGACAAAGATTTATGACTTTCCTCATATTTTTCCATTCCATATTGTTTTATCCAATCTTTTCCAATATGATGTACTAATATTTTATTTGCAAATGCTCTAATCTTATTCTCAACCTTAAAAATGCCAGGATACAGATGCGAGCACAACTGCTCCGATTGTTCATCTGTTATCCAGCTGCAGACCGCCCAATCCTTTTTGAAAGCATTTTTTATCGCAATTTTTAGTTGTTCCAGAAAAATATCATATACTTCGCCATCTGCCAATACTTGATTACCGAATATTGCAACATCTAATTTTTTTGGTCTCTCGATGCTGACTTTCATCCGTGCTTTCTTATACTGATATGTATCAATTGTAAATACCAGTTCATAATAAACATCATTTACAACAACCACAAATACTTCATTTGCAATTCGTCCAAAGCATTGCTGATATATAAACTCATTCAATCCTGGTAAATTTCCTTCTATGGTCTTCAGTTTATTTTGCAGATACTCTTTGCCTATATATGTGTATGAAGGGCATTCAGCCCCTCCAAATGGATTGTCTATTAAATCAATCTGATATAATTTTTCTATATCTTTTATCTCACTAAACAAAAATTCTATTTTCATATCCGATTCTTCCTGATACCTGTATTTATCTACATACATTATACCGTATGAATCAGACAATGACAATCTGCTCTGCCTGCAGCATCATTACATTTTATTCGTCAAATACAGAAAAATCCAAATCACAACAAATTCTTTCTATCGGTGTTCCGGTTTGCTTTACAAATTCCCGTATATCATTCCAATATGACCAGCCAGATTTAAAATCAGAATACAATTTACAGTTAGGAATCCCATCTTCTACCTCAATCTCTGACGTAATTCGCCTTCGCTCCAATATTTCAACATTCTGTATCATATTTTCCGGTTTTAATCCTGTAGCCCTTTCAACTTCATGTATCGGCACAATACAGTCACAGCGGTCATAATATGATCTCATTACCATTATCCCGAGCAATCGCCTGGTTTCTATCGGCAAATCCAGCAACTTTTGCAAATGCTTATCCAAAATTGCCGCATTTTCACAGTTTTCTGCATCTGTTAATCCCCAGTCCAAAATCCGTGACATTTTCCTGCAGTTACAACAAGGTGTATATTCTAAAGACATGCCATAATCAGTAATCGAGTTCATCATTTGACCTATAATCCCCGAATATTTCGCCTCATGGTTTCTTTTCATCTCTTTCAGCTTTTCAACGGTATATTTCTCTATGTCATCAGTCACTACATGATGCTGGTGACACATTAACATCAGATTTCCAAAAGATCTTCTATCTTCATTTGTCATATTAGGATTAAATCGTTCTCCACCAGGCATTGCTGCCTCAATATGGCATACCTCTCCAACAAAATTACCATTTTCATCCACCAATACATTATGGCATCCGGGATAGGCACACTCATTCCCTGATTTTATATATAATTCACGCAATACTTCCTGCTTAGGTGCTAAACGTTTTACTTCATCATCTGTTCTTTCTCGGCTCATAATCATACTCCCATCATAATCTTTTAATCATATGGTAATACAATTATACACGTTCTACTGCCTTTATTCAGTAAATATTCTTATATTTCAACAAAACTTAGTATTTCAGCCTGTTCCAAGTCAAATTCTACAAGACGATGTTCCTTGTAGCACACTCCATCCGAACGGTAGGTCTGATTCGCTTCCCAACCGCACACTTTCATATCATTTTTAGCATAGGACTACTATGAACCGCAAAATCCCATTTTTCCTATTTGCAGACTTGTGGCCTTGCGGTGCTGCGGTCTTGAATTATTAATTTTTTTCTTCCATTGTCAGCTTTTCTATTGCTGCAGCTGTACCATCATATTTTCCTTTTTGAATTCCCATAGACAATGATGCTATGTTACGTCCTGCGCTGTTTGGAGTTTGATCGTTGATTTCGTATTCTATATACTGTACTTCTCTACTCAATCCTTTGTTGGTAATTATGTATGAGCTTTCAGGCAATTCATTCATTAATGATTGGTAGTCTGCTTTCATTTCTGTAAGAATCAAATCAAACTGTGCTTCACGAATTTTGTTATGATCCACAAAGTCTTCTAACATCTTCCAGTCATAGCTCTTTACTTTACGTATTATCACTGGATTAAGCATTGGTCTTATTTCTACACTTTCTCTTAACTCTTCTGGCACAGAATTTTTTGCCAATTCTAAATCAGCGGTAAGCATTGATTGGACATTATGAAATGACCAATTTCTTACATCTAGCAATTCATTTAAAATCTTATTACTTTCTGGTAAAAGTTCTCGTTTCAATAATTTTTTCTTTACTAAAATCTTTCGTACTTCAATATAGGAAAACGATGCTGATTGATGATCTGCAAGAAAACGAAGCAGTTCTCTTTGTTGATAAAGGACTTTATCATGAATCGAATCATATACGCCAGCCGGTATTGATGTTTTTCGATTATATTGCTTCAGTATCTGTTCTGCCTCATCTGAATACATTTTAAATTTTTCCAAATCTATAATAACTGGAACGATTAAACTTTTCAGCACCAGACAAGCATCCTCAACAGTATTTATCGTAAATTGCTTGTATTGTTTCTTGGTTCCCTTTGACACTTATTCTACCTCACTATTTCTTATCAATTACCGTGCAATTTTCCTGAAAATGCAACCAGTCCATAAAGCACATAAACTTACTCCCCATATCATCTGTACTCCAGATACAATCATTCCAACAGAACCAAGCGGAACATAATTTCCATATCCAACCGTACTAAAAGTAGTAAGGCTAAAAAATATGCATCTTCCAAAATCTCCCATTATCTGCTTAACACCAGGCGTTTTGTCTAACGGATATCGTATATTAGGAATTCCATCACCAATTTGTATACCCGCAAACATGTAAATAATGCCAAATAACAAAATTGATACAATCATCGTGTAAAATGTAAATGATGGTCTTTCTCCATATCCACAGAGTATTAAGGCTATAACGGATTTAATTTTTTTCAAGCTATGCAAAGCTTTTAATTCAATTTTCTTAGTAAAATAGAACATTTCTCCTTCTGAATCTGAATAACCATTTACCCCAAAAAGTCTAGAAAAGCCCCTTAGTGACTGAGATTTTTTCAAACATAAATCATCAAAGTTTCCTGGAATCCATCCTGCTTCATTTTTCTTATTCGAATCTTTTCTTTTACTTATTATCCTGTAATCAATCAGTGTATTTTCATCTACAAAGGAATTTCGCTCATCAGTAAAAGTAATATCTAATATATCAGTTCTTCCTATTGCCATTCCCTGCAATCTGCAATCTTGGATTTCTCCTCCAAATATTGCACAAGCATAAAATACTACTTTTTGTAACGAAGAATCTCGAAACTTAGACACCGTAAAATTACACTTTTCAAATAACACGTTATCTAAATCACATTTCTTAAATTTCCCCACAAAAATGCATTTTTGAAAAGTTGTTGTTGCATAAAATGTTCCATTAGCATCCATAGCATTTTCAATCACAGGAATTGTAAACATGCAATTATCAAAAATCACATGGTCAAAATTGACATTCACGAATTGGCAGCCGTTAAAACGACAGTTTTTTAATATCATATTTTGAAATTTACAATTTTTAAATTCACATGCAGTAAATCTTATTGCTTCTATTTTTGCATAATCCATATGGCTTAACGCAATATTTTCACCAATAGACAATAAATCGAACTTATGAAAAACATATTCAGTTTTATCTAATGCATACCGCTTGTACATATATCGGCTTATTTCTTCACCTCGAATGACAACTTCTTTGTAACAATCTTTAAATGCACTTTTATAATATGCTGATGCTCTTGAATAATTATTTTTCAGCATTTCTCTTCTCAATGCTATTTCATCATCTAACTTTTTTCTAGTTACCATGTCAACCTCTTCATTATCTATATCGTGCAATTTTTAATCAAAAGAGCACTAGCCAATAGCCACACATTCTATATGTTTTGGTCTTCAGCTAGTGCACTATTTTCACGTATAATAATAACATATCCTTATTCATAAATCTATATATGCTATTTTACAACAAGCCTTAAAAATCATTTTCAAACATCGCCAATCCTGTCATTAACGTTTCTTCATCCAAATCTAATCCTTTATCTTTCTGTTCATCTACAACATTCTCAACACAAACGTTGCTTCTTTTCTGCGCTAAGAACTCCTTACCTGTAAGTGACACTTATCTGTAATTTCCCAATACTTTTGTATGTCTTGTTTCACTTATGTGTCACTTTTGTATACATCTTTAATATAAGTCATACATTTTATGTATCAATATCTTTTTCCATATTTTTGTACCGTTTATGGTAATAAATATGATATAATCCGTCTATAGTAGGTACCACTCATGACTATTGGTGAAAAAATAAGATATTTTAGAATTTTACATTGCTTTACTCAAGACAGCTTGTGCAGTCTACTGGCTTGGGTATCAGCACTTTACAGAAACATAAATCCGATGAGCGGAAGCCAAAACCAGAACAACTATTAAAGATATCTCAGGCATTTGGCATTAGTATAAATGTCTTTATGGATTTTGATATTCATACAGTATCCGATCTTCTGTCTTTAATTTATAAAATGAATGAACAGCTGGATTTAAATTTCAATGCAGAGAAAGGCCCGAATGGAAATGTTATTCCTGATACCCTTAGTCTTTCCTTCGGGAACCCGCTAATCAATCAGAAATTGGCTGCTTATATTACATTTTTAGATCAACTTTCAGATACAGAAAAACTCAATATGCACAGTCTCTTATGTATTTTGAGAACAAATTACTTGATGACAATACAGAAATTCACAAGACTGCTGCCATTGATACGACTACCTCTGATATACCAAGTTCCACTTTTTCTGATTCATCCTATCAAAAATTGCAAAATCTATTATCTGACTGTACATCACAGGAATTGGCATGGATATTGAAATCTGCTCAACTCATCAAAGAATGTATACGTGATACACAATAATTCTCATAAATGACAAAACCGCAAGCAGAGTGGCTTGCGGTGGTTTATTTTTAATTTTGTATTTCAGATTTTCCTACTCTTCCCAAGTATACAAAATCCATTAGAGAGCAGAGTTCTGACATCTCTTCTGAACTATTCGATGTAATATTTCCTTTCTTATAGTTTTTATAATGTTTAACAGCTTCTTCAAAACTCTTATACATCTTTCCCGATTCATTAACGGATGTCCTAGGATCATTAATCTTGCTCAATAATAAATCATACATGTTATTATATTCATCGAAATTTAAAGTTATTTTTGCCACATAAGTTCCTGGCAATACTTCAACTATATGCATACTGTCATATTTATCTATTTCTTCTCTGTCGGGATATGGGATAGCTTTTATCGTTTCGGCGTTATCTTCCAACCATTTAAATGCCATTTCCTTATCATAGCATTTTATTATTGCCAAGCATAATTTATCCACTACCTGTATATTATTTTTGTCTTTTTCAAATAAATACTTCCATGTTTTATATCTAATAACCGGCGGGAGTAATGAAAACAATCGTAACACTTCCGGCGATGAATACAGGTTTACTTGTATATCCATGAAATACTTTATAAAAATCAGTGCATACAAATCTAAAATTGCATCCTCAACACTTTCTACTTCTTCTTTAGAAAATTCCTCTGTGCGCTGAGTATGGCTTCCCTTATTTCCTAATGGCCTTATTCTATTTAGTATTTCAATTAACCTATTGCTTAATTCCTCCCCAAAACTTTCCAATCTACTACTCACTGCAGAATTTCTTGAATTTCTTCTCACCTGTCCCAGCATTAGTTCATAATTACTGCCAATGTCCAAAATTTTTCTAACCAACACTTCCGCATATTGCCTAAGTCCAGCTAATTTCCCCATGTTGGATCTTTCTATATACTGAGTATCATGCAACAAATTTTTAATCAAGTCCTTATATTCATTATCATCGAATCTATCCATAAATGCTCCTCCATCTTTCAGTTTTTGACTACATCATATCACAATCGTGAGCAGAAATAAATTCCCTCTAAATATCAAAAATGCGCCTCCTAAAATGAATTCTTAAATTCCACTGCCCCACTGGGCGGTGGAATATACTCTCGCACAGTAGCTATTTACTCTTTCACACAATAACCCAAGTTTTGGATATTGTCTGCCAAAGGACACAAAACAGCTCTTGGCAAACTTTAATGATGTGCCACAGAATATGCTTTCTGCTATTGTAGAAAGCAATAGAACCAGAAAAGACTATATTGCAGATAAACCACCATTTTTAAAAAATCAAAAGTCCCTTCCATTAGATTGACACTTGATATTATCTCAAAATTTTTATTTAAATTCCGCATCATTAAGCAATCTTTTTCTCTGTCAATAAATATTTAAGAGTATTACGGAATGACGTCTTCGTAATCTTTAAGCCATCAGTACCCATTTTCACTACCGGTGGATAACCAGCTTCACTTTCAATTGCTGAGATTATGCTACCATACTCGCCCTTTGCCACACCACTATGTGGCATCGGACCTACCAAAATGTAACTATATTTTGATGACCATTGAGTCTTTCTGAAATCAAATGTTTTAGCATCCTTATAGTCCAAGAAAAACTCAAATCTATCTTTTGCTATTCCCATATTCTTTGCAACTGCAGCAAGTTTGCCTTTTCCCACTTCTGACTGACCAATTACTATTATTTTACCGTCACGATTACATTTTTCCTCGACTTCAGTACCAAGGTAGTCATGCATTCCAAGTAGCCGGAGAAAAGTCTCAAGTTCTCCTGTTCTATTTAACTCTATGAGTATTCTTTCTAAATCATCATTGAGAACATCTCTGATAACCTCTTCCAATTCCAATAATTCATTAAGTTCAAGCATTATTTGCGCCCCCTTCCTCAATGATATGTGCCATTCTGTTCTTTGCTTTTTCAAGCTTTAGCTGAAGCATTGTAATTTCATCTTTTACAGTCTTATATTTGTCAGCAATCTCTTTCTGTTTTTCAATTGGCGGAATTGGAATAACAAGCTTCGTCAACTGCTCAACTCCGATATTTGGAATCGTTGCACCAACCGTTATACTCCTTAGTGCCGCTGTACCTTGCTCACTGCCAAAGAATGCTGCAAGATAATACGGATCTGCCTTTTCTTCATCGAGTTCTATAATATAAAGATTTCCGTTACCTAATATTCTTTGTCCTTCCTTTACTTCTGCAACAGCAATCTTGTAAGGATATCCATTCTTAGAGAGAATAAGGCTGTGATTTGATAAACAATACTTATCATTTTTCTTATCAATAGACTTCAAATAAGGTAATTCCTTATCAATAAGTCCATTTTTGATGTTAGCCAACATCAAATACTGCATGTCTGTAGGCACAGTAGTAGTAATTTCATCTAATGCCTTAGCATTAAGCTGGGCTCCACGAGTAATTCTTTTAATCACATCGCCAAATGCCATTCCATCTGCTACATAATGGACAATATATCGATTCATACTTAACACATAATCGTTATCTCGAAGCTGCTCTGCACTTACATACATGCTTATATCAGAGTCGTTCTTAGCTGCATTGATAATAAGAGAAATGTTTTCATAACTCAGTTCATTTACTCTTCTTCCCTCTACAAAGAGTTCGGAAGCATCAACCAAGCGCACTCCTTTATTATTACGACTAAAAACTATCATTGAAGTTGCAATAGCTGTTCCTGCAAATAACCTAGCCGGTAAAGCAATTACACATTCAATCAAACCATTCTCTATGAAATAGCTTCTAATTGCTGAATCGCTCTGATTCCATGTACTTCCATTAGTCATGATGCCTACAGCTTTTCCGTCCTCTGAAAGCATATCAACCATTAAGCTATTGAACAGCCAATCAGATGATGTGGCTTTTGAAACAGATGGTATTCTCTTTTCCAACTGCTCCAAATACTGATTTCCAAGACCTAATTCTTTAATCCTCATTCCAAACGGATAATTCGCAAAAATCTTATCAAAGCGTCTGCCATTATCTTCGTCTAATCCCAGTTCAAAGATGTCCTTTGCTTCAAAAGTAATCTTACCTTCTGATAAATCGCTGTAAATCTTTGCTATTGCAATAGAAGATACAAGTTTATCGAATCCATATGCTTCTACAGTTGGATGATTTTTGACAACATCAGCCACAACAGTTCCTGCACCACAGCAAAAATCTGCGAATTTATCATTGGCTTTTATCTCAAGTAATTCTTCAGCCAATTTTCCTAAGCTTTCAGGTGTCATCATCGGATCAGATAAATTCCTTAAGAGTGAAACTAAATAGAAGATTTTCTGCTCATGAGCTTTTGTAAGTTCCATTAATTCCTTCCAGTTTTCAGAAATATAAAAGTCTTCTGCGACTTTCTTAATGTCAACATCTATTCTTTCATCTTCTTCTAATGAATATGTGGCGTGTGCGCTGCAATCAAATGACTTTGCCAAAAGGTAAGCAGCCACTGTAACATCTCCAAACACTCCTAAAAATCCTTTTCCTGCCATCGAAGTCTTGCTTCTTAAAATTAATTCAATTTCATTTTTGCAAACAAATATTTCATCCCAAACAGCTTTAAGTTCCGGTGTAAGCTGATTAGCTGTTTCATTGTCAATAAAGTTACCTTTTACTTCATTAATTTCGTTTAACATTGCAATCATCCTTTCTTGGTTTTGAATAACCATCTTCACTTCTTGATTATAGATTACCAAGTTTCTTTCAGTTTGTCAATGCTTTTTTGGTTTTTCAGAACCAATATTTTAAAATTAGATTGGATTTATTTGGATTAGATAGTGATTTTTGAGTTGAATTATTATGAGTTGATAATTAACTTGTTGCAATAAGTCGAATTATTTTGCGCTTACAATTTACAGAGATTTTTCACAGACTCGTTGGAATATTGAGCGCTTACGAAACACAGATCTGAAGGCCAATAACATGTAATTTTCCAGCCTAAGATGCTTTTAGGGCTATTTCAGGCTGGAAATTAAGGTTCAATTACCGAAAAAAATCGATACCTGATTGTATCAAACCAATTCCAGCAAATAGTTTCAAAGCAAACACGATCAGATCTGTTGGTAATAAATGCAGAATCCAACAAATCTGTAGATCATATATTAAGTTTATAAATCATATACCCAGCCACTTATTTATTCTTCAAATTTGTTTTCGATAAATCCCATCCCGCAGGTAATGGTTTATACACACCATTATTAGGGGTATTATTATTTTGATGTTTGCGCAACTCCTCTATGTCTATTTCTCCAATTAATACAGAGGCATTAATTCCACCTTTTACTTTTAAAATATTCATTAAATCTTTCTTTGTTGGCTGTATGATCCTGCTATCACCATATTCTGACATATTGGATTGCACACAATAACAATATATATCCCTGCTTAGTGCCTCCATAATATTGCCAAAGTAATATGTATCCTTATTCCATTCTACCCCAAAAACTATATCTGCCAGTCCTTGAAATTCATGCCTTAAGCTTATAGACGTCAGTTCATAGCAACAATATGTCACAAAATACATATCTCCCCAACTAAACAGTGTATGCTTTTGTCCCTTTGCTGGTTTATAGCCACGTTTTTGTACTTCCTTTAATTCTTGTGGTGAAAAATATAATTTTTGATGAAAAAACGGAACCGCATACGACATGCTATTACTTTTAATCGGTAAGATAGTAGCAGTCAAATTGTATACCAACTTGTTATGTGTTATATGTTCAATGCCACCTATTATTACCATATTATGCTTAGCAGCTTTAGATTGAAGTATTTTTAAATATTCTAACGGAATATATGCCTCAGGAAATACCAATATATCTGCTTTATATCGTATAGCTTCGTTAAGAATTCTTCCTATTTCCTGACATCTTTTAGATATATCCCTGTTTTTACCATTAAGTATATTTAAAATATCTTCATCTGACATTCTCACATTAGCAACCGCAATTTTCACTTTTGAATCTTTATATTTTTTATCACTTTTAATTTTTACTATATATTTGCCTCCATCGTAAAAATCAGCCTCAATATATTCTTTAATATATTCTTCATCCATCTTACCAAAATTCTCAGCATACTTTTTACATAGTATTTGTACACTCTCCTGATCAGAACGCAATTCTTCTTTCCCCGCTCTAATCTGATTTATCAAATCACTATACAATATTTCAAAAGGACTTTTGATATATGGTGCATATTTCTGATTTTGCTTACTAAATCTGCACTTTAAGACAGAGTTTAGATAATTGTCTAAAGAAAAAAATCCTCCATTATTTTTCATATCATTTAGTCGGAATGCTGACATACAATCCTCTATGCTGACAGGCAGTAAACTTTTGTTTATCATTCGCGAATTACAATATGCTTTCCGTAAATTTTTAATATTCATCCAATTATATAAATTATTAAACTTTTCGTATTTTTCAAGGCTTTTAATTACCTTAATACTTTCCTGAAGTGCTTTCTTGATCTCTTCTCCCCATGATATTGCTGTAGCTCTTGTCAAACAAGCAAGATAGTAATAAATTAAAGAGTTTCCTACATTCTCAATTTGCAGACTTTTTAAATATGTATACTCACCACTTTTATTTTTTTCTTCATCCATATGCTTAATAGCTGAACTTATAGCTCTAGATAGATAAATAATCCCCTCCACATAATTATTAATAACATAATAATTAAGAATGCTCTCCCATAATGTATAGTTACTTAATATCTCCTTATGATGTAACACCTGTTCAAGACTTTTTGCGAACTTTTCTGCTGTATCATCCTCTGCAAATTTTGACATCATTATGTTCTTTCCTACGGTTTTAGATAATGTATACTTATCAATAGTACTTTTGTTAATTGCTCTTATTTTATTCACCGTATCTTCTCTTTCAAACTTTAAAATATCAGTATCCAGTTCTTCTATTGCAGTTTCCGGTATATAATTAAACTCACTTGAATTCTTGCAGATATCATCTTGTATTTTTTCAATTATAGTACTATACCCGTCCTTATCAATATAAAAGAATCGAAATTTACTCTTCTGAAATTTCAGCTTAGAAAATCCACTTAATGAATACCCATCATTATCATTTTCCAGAATCTTCGATTCTTCCAGTAACTTAATCATATAGTTACAAACACATTGATTTCCTTCATTTAAAATTCTTTCTTTTAAATCATCCCCATTTTCAATTTGCGTTACAAGTATCATATCATCTACATAACGCCCATAATATACTCCCCCTTTAGATTTTGACATCTTCTCATCAATATCTTTTAAATAATAATTTGAAATTATAGAAGAAGGAAGAAAACCTATAGGCAACATATATTCCTTATCGCAACCACATAATTCTGAATATTTTTTCATTATATCATAAACGCAATAGTTTAATCGATTTAAGCTATCATCTTTGTTGTCATAAAAAGTATTTGTCATTTTTTCAAATATCTTTTCTGTAATTTCAATATTGTAATAATATCTAGATAAATCAAGCATAGTTAATATAACACTTTTATTATTATCTTCATCATTATTACTATTATTATTCACAACATCATCAGCCTTTTTCAATCCTTGATTTCGCCAACTCTCATATTGGTTAAAATATGGTTTAAACAAATTAGGAGATGCTGTAGTTGTTTGATCATTAAAAATCAACTTTTCATTCAGACGATTTCCATAGCAATTTTTATCCAGCTCTTTATCCATTCCATACCCAATTGTTAATATCCAAAGAATTCCTATTATATGTCCTTCTACACACATATCTATAAAATTGTTATATTTTTCTATTGTCACATCTGTTCCGCTTATATTTGAAATTACAATCGGTTCATCCTCTATCACATTGTCACTCTTAGTTTTTATCTCCTTTGGAAATGTCAAAACATTTATTGTTTCTAATATATTTTTTTTAAATGCTTTCCATTTTATTTCATCATTAAGAGCTGCATATATGTTTTCTATCTTTTTATCTATATCTCCTCTTTCAAACTCCACAATCCTCATTCTTAAAAAAGGAACTGTTTTATCTAAATATACACTACCTTTCAGCTTTCTATATGCCTCTTCAATAAATTGTTTATCCATATTTGTACCCTCATATTTTTTGAATATTTTCTCATACAATGTACTCACATACATCATAAGTCTATAGTACCACTTTTTTAATAAAAGTAAACATTCTTTATGTCAATATAATTATAATAGTATAATAATCACTAATATCAAATTATCAAAAGGAGATTCTACTATGAATAACTTACAAACACACATAAGCAGCTATTTAGAATACAAAAACATAATACTGCAAAATCCATTTAATAAAATACAAATTCATTTTCGAAAACCGGTAATCCTCCCCAAAACAATCCCTCTCTATATAGTGGAAGAATTCTTATTTACTATATATAAACAACGTTCTGCCACCAAAACTAATTATCAAAAAAGAAATGCCTTACGCGATGCTGCTATTGTTGAGCTGCTATTCTCCACAGGAATACGAATCTCAGAACTTTGCAATCTTAAAATCAGTGATGTAAACCTAATTGATGGTGTCATCCTAATATACGGAAAAGGAAGCAAAGAAAGAATTCTGCAAATTGGAAATAGTTCCGTACTTAATATTTTGAAAGAATATAAAAACGACTTCTACAATGAAATCGTACAGTGTAATCACTTTTTTTCCAGTCAATCCGGAAAACCATTATCAGATCAGTCGGTTCGTCGAATGATAAATAAATATGCCTCTCTCTCATCTATTGATTTACATATAACACCTCATATGTTCAGACACACTTTCGCCACAAGCCTTCTAGAAGCTGATGTTGATATTCGGTATATTCAGGAAATGCTTGGGCATAGTTCAATTAATATCACGCAAATCTATACTCATGCAGCAGTCTCAAAGCAAAAAGATATTCTAATAAACAAACATCCTAGAAAAGATTTTCATTTTTAGTCTCTATACTATACACTCCATCAGCTTACTGGTGGGGTATGTTTTTTATAGATAATAGATGATTAACTTTCATATACATAATATTATAAAGCGAAAACTATGTTAATCAGTTTTAATTTTATATTACAAAAGGACGAAAGCAATATGAACATAAATGATATAAAAAAATATATTAAAGATTTTCAAAATATTGAAGAAAATCAACGTTCAAAGCTCTTAATTGTATTAGTAGCGAAGGTTGATGGGGAAACACAAAATTATGATGATTATCAAAATACGTCTGTGCTATCAGAATATTATACCCTTGATGAATATGAAAACTTAAGTGTATCATTAAAAAAATTAGGTTATGAAGTTATTAGTTATTTTAATGAAACTGATTTTATAGATGCTATTATAAATAATAAAATAAACCGTTTGAGGAAAAAAATTTTAGTGATAAATTCTGCGCAAATAGGTACTTACATAGGAAGAAAATCGAGACTATGAAGAAAAGTCTGTAAATAATAATCTTCTATG
>ENA-OPGJ01000086-OPGJ01000086.1-human-gut-metagenome-genome-assembly--contig:-NODE-86-length-25960-cov-9.151863_pt1 | contig 25960 bp, 20 predicted proteins | sample MGYA00241642_ERZ501581 | MGnify/ENA primary metagenome ERZ501581 (study PRJEB25962, sample SAMEA2042391) | human gut metagenome | biome: human gut; feature: human-associated habitat; material: faeces... | reverse complement strand
TTGTCGCTTTGCAAGCAAAATCCCACTAAACCCTATAGGTTGCGGATTTGAGGATAATGTGAAAAGATAGTGCAAAGATAGTGTAAAATACAGAGAAAACAAAATATAGCATCAATATTTTAACTTTTTTATTAATGTGGCAGAAAATATTCAAAAGACACAAAATGCACAGCTGTATTTTAGCCACAACAGCGCACAAATGGTCTTTTTGGTGCGCAAAAATTGTAAACGTTTACGTGGTTTTTTGCATAAAAAATCGATATTTATTTGATTTATATCAATATTTGTCTTAATTTTGCACCCAGAAAAAGAATTGATTTTCAAAAACGAACAAATCATAACTACATAAAAAACACAAACTGCTGAAACATTCAAAAACTTCAAAGGCCTCGACGTGATGTCGGGGCTTTTGGGTTTCTTCTCATTCAGAAACGATTTTTGTTGTACGCTACACTCATCTGTGGTATCAGCAAAACCGAGCTTACCACTGTAATGGAGCCGGAAGTTGAGGCTCTGGGTAAGGCGTTAGGGGTATCTTACGAGGAGTGTCTGGAGGAATTGCGCCAATATTATGACGGTTACCATTTCAGTGAGCATTCTGAGGATGTGTTTTATGATAGCACCCAGCGTACTATTAGCGACAGGATTATTAAGGAAGGGTGATAAACTTATCTGTATCCATGCTTTGTTTCATTTTTTCTCAACTTTTTTGAGAAAACTCTTGTTGGTTTCAAAAGAAAATCGTAACTTTGCTGCTACAATAGAAACATTAATAACATTGGGATTATGAAGCAGGTAGAAGAAAGATATATCAGTTTGCTGACCGATTTCGGTTTTAAGCGAATTTTCGGATCAGCTCCTAACAAGGATTTGCTGATCTGTTTCCTCAACAGCTTGTTCAATGGGAGACAAGTTGTTAAGGACGTGAAGTATCTGAATCCAGAGAATGTGGGCGACATCTATACCGACAGAAAAGCTATTTTCGATGTATATTGTGAAGGAGAAAACGGCGAGAAGTTTATCGTGGAAATGCAGAATGCATACCAGACCTACTTCAAAGACCGTGCCCTGTTCTATTCCACCTTCCCGATTCGTGAGCAGGCTCCTAAAGGTAGTGACTGGGACTTCAAGCTCAACCATGTTTACACAATTGCTCTGCTAAACTTCAACATGAACGAGGATGCCTTCAATAAGGAAGAAATCCGCCATCATGTACAGCTATGCGATACTGCCACGCACAAGATTTTCTACGATAAGCTGGAGTTTATCTACGTGGAAATCGCTAAGTTCAACAAAACGTTGGACGAGCTGGAAACGCTCTACGACAAGTGGCTCTATGCACTAAAGAATCTCTATAAACTCACACAGCGTCCTAAAGCCTTGTGCGACAAGGTCTTCGACCGTCTTTTTGAAGAAGCCGAGATTGCAAAATTCACTCCGCAGGAACAGCGGGAGTACGAAGCCAGCAAAATGGCATATCGCGACATCAAGAATTCGATTGATACCGCCAAGAGAGAAGGAAAAGAAGAAGGACTTGCTGAAGGAATGGAAAAGGGTATAGAGAAAGGAATGAACCAGCGAAGCCTCGAGATTGCTAGGAAGATGCTGGCAAAAGGTATGGATGTTGCGACGGTGATGGAAATTACGGGATTGTCGGAGAGACTGTTGCAGCAACTGAAAGGATAAGTGTTATAAACCTGAAACCAATTCATGGCTTTCAATTTTTGAAAAGCCACGGATTGGTTTTTTTTGTGTTATCAAATTCCATTTGCTATTAAGCGGTATTTATATTAATGCGCTATTTTAAAAAAAATACAACCAATTTTAGTTAAAATGTTCTAAAATGCTGTTGGTAGTAGGTTTTCTTTATAATAGTTTTGGGATTTTTTTTATAACTTTGCAACCGGATTGTTAAAGCCAGACCATAATTATCTTTGTTAGACGAGTTCTTTCATGACAAAAGTGTCGGCAGCCTACGCCGTGCTGAGTGTAGTGAAGTCAATTATGACATATCTATACGAAAGCGGGCATTGGGTGGGAAGACAATCCAGACATAATGGAAGGCGTTTATCGACGCTGTGTTTAAGACAGTCTGTAATCTAGCAAATTCACAGTTAATTGTTGTCTTGGACGTAGCCAACGGTAGATGTCCCGGGTGTGATTATTTCAATCCGTAGAGATTTTGTAGGGGTGGATTGTATCCTGTTGGGTGCAACGTCCACGTTTTTATAAGGTTTCTTTATGGATATGATTTTCATATCGGCGTGGGCTCTGACGTTGTCTGTTCAACAACAATAGGCAATTGCTAGAGCCTCAGACTGTGGAATGGGCAACAGGACGATTCCACGCTTTTTTGTGTCGCAAATTAACGATTTTCTGTCTAGAAAAAAGTTTGCACCGATATGAAAGTCGATGTTTGGTCATCTGAAGATGGTCACCCTGTAAGAGATGGTGATTTTTCTTATTGCGCTGGACTTACCTCCAACGCCCTCCCCGAGTCTCAAAGCTCTGTTCCAGCAGAGGTTTCACGGAAAGGGGTGTCCACCAAATGTACCCTTTTGGCAACAAGGTTAAAAGCACAAAAGGAAAAAAATACTCCTCATTGGTATGCCTTGCGTACCACTTATGGAAGAGAGAAAAAAGCATACGACTTTTTAACAGCCAATGGCATCACGGCTTTCTATCCGACCATTAATGTAGTAAAAATTGTAAATGGTAAGCGCAAAAATGTTACCGAATCCCGTTTGCCGAATATTTTCTTCGCCTATGGTACCGAAGAGCAAATTAAATCTTTTGTTTACGACAACGTAAATCTCCCATTCCTCCGTTTTTATTATCGTCATACTTATGTTGGACTCAGTGTTTCCAGAACTCCATTGATCGTTCCCGACAATCAGATGAATAGTCTAAAAATCATTTGTGAAGCCGAGGCTGATGATACCATTGTGTCTTTAGAGGAAGTTCCTAAGTTTGAGAAAGGACAATTGGTGAAAATTATTGATGGTGCATTTAAGGGTGTGATTGGAAGAGTTGCTAGGTGGAAGGGGCAACAGAGAGTTGGAGTTGTTGTTGATAAATTGATGACGGTAATGACGGCTTATGTGCCAAGTGCATTTCTAAAGCCTGTTTAATGATTACTGATACTAATATCTATATAAAAACAATATAAAAAAAAACTTATGAAAGATCGTCTGACACTATTATTGGTTTCCGTACTCTGCTCCGGTGTATCTTATGCACAGGCACCAGAACAGAAGGACTCCATCGACGTTCGGATATATTTCAAGCAAGGCAGCTCTGTCATCGATATGAAATTCAAAGATAATCAAAATCGTCTTGGATTATTTGCCGACAGAATTGCTGAATTGGAAAGGGATTCTCTATCCCGAATATTGTCCATATACGTCTCGGGAACCGCATCGCCAGAAGGAAACTCTCGGCAAAACAAGTTGTTATCCCGTAAGAGAGCCGCATCAGCCGCAGGCTATGTTTGCAAATTCCTGCCAGACCATATAGAAACATCTGGTAAGGGAATTGGCTGGAAAGGACTCGCCAAGGTTGTGGAAGGAACGGATTATCAGTACAAGAAAGAAGTGCTGGATATATTGCGAAACGTTCCTGAATGGATTGTCAGAAAGGGTGTCGTTGTTGATGGAAAGAAGAAAAGATTGGCTGACCTGAAGGGAGGCAAGGTGTGGAAATATCTGCTCCAGAATCATTTTCCGGAGGTGAGAAACGCTTCTGTCAAGGTTGTCTTCAGCGTCAAGCCGAATACCATGCCTGCACTCCCACCATCTGATATCATAGATTCTGTAAAGGTCAAGGAAATTTTGCCAGACAATGTTACAGACTTGACCAGAAAGGATAGTGGCAGCATAACCACTACTGCTACTGGCGACCAGGTGGGCAGATTACGTTTTGCTATCAGGACAAATGCCCTCTATGATCTGGCTCTCATACCAAATATTGGAGCCGAGTTTTATCTCAATAATGGATGGACTATCGGTGGTAACTGGATGTACGCATGGTGGAAGACCGACCGTCGTCACCGCTACTGGAGAACATACGGCGGCGATATTGAGGTGCGCAAGTATCTGAAGTGCACTACAAGCGATATTCTATATAACCGACATTATGTAGGCCTCTACGCTCAGATACTAACCTACGACTTCGAGCTGGGTGGCAAGGGTTATATGGGCGGTAAGCCAGGCGGAACACTGTGGGATTGTATGAATTATGTTGTGGCTGCCGAGTATGGCTATTCGCTGCCTGTGGCTCGCCGACTGAACATCGACTTCGGTATCGGAGTAGGATATATGGGCGGCAAATACTACGAGTACGAGCCTATCGACGGTCACTATGTGTGGCAGGCTACGAAACAGCGTAAATGGTTCGGTCCAACAAAAGCCGAAATTTCACTGAAATGGTTAATTGGCCGAGGTAATACCAACGGTCATAAAAAATAAAAAGATGAAAGCGAAAGTCTATACTATTTTCACAATGCTGTTGCTGTTCGCAATGACATCGTGCGAACATAAGGATTTGTGCTTTGACCATGCACATACTGTAGATGTGAAGGTTGTCTTTGATTGGCGCAATGCACCCGGGGCTTCGCCAGCATCGATGGCTGTGTATCTGTATCCTACCGATGGATCGGAACCTATACGCTACGATTTCACCAACCGTGAGGGTGGCGTGGTGAGAGTGCCGATTGGTGAATACGATGCTCTGTGTTTTAACAGCGATACCAAGGATATATTCACACGTAATACGACTGCACCACAAACCTTCGAGTTGTTCTCCCGGCCAACAACGCTTATGTCTGGATTGTCTTCGCTGGGAGTGAGGGCGGCTGACGCTCCAAGAGCCAACGGAACTGAGAATGAGGATGTTGCTTCGGCTCCTGATATGATGTGGACAGATAATTCGAAAGAAAAAATCGTGCTCAAGCTTACGGATGTGTCGCAGACCATCACCTTCTATCCTGGACAGGTGGTATGCAACTACGATGTGGAGATACGCAATGTAAAGAACCTGAAGTACACATCGGGCGTAAGCTTCTCCATATCAACTCTGGCGGGCGGTTTCCTGCCATATATTAATAAGGTGACCGATGATGTTGTGACTATACCTTTCGATGGATCGATGCATCAGGAGGCATCCACTGTCACTGGGACTACACGTACCTTCGGCTACAGTCCGACTGCCAATCGAACGCATAAACTGACGGTGTATGCGGTACTTGCCGACGATAGTAAATGGTATTATACCTACGACGTGACCGACCAGATACACAATGCTCCTGATCCACGCAATGTTCACATCGTGCTCGATGGACTTCCATTGCCTAAGCCTATTGTAAACGGCGGTGGTTTTAAGCCTACGGTAAAGGAATGGCAGACGGTAGATGTTGATATTAAGATGTAATCATCAAATAGAAAAGCTACCGTTTAATACTCATATTTAATTTTTTTATTTTTAAATCAATTAATTTACATTTACATTATGAAAAAACAATTTATGTTTATGGCAATGACTGCTATGCTCATTGCTTCATGTTCAAGTGACGATGTTGTTTCTACCAACACCGGTAGAGCAATAGACTTCCGTACCTCGGTAGGTACACGTGGTGCTGAGACTACAACAGACAACATCACAAAGTTCTGGGTGACTGCGATTGACGAAGCTGGTGCCAACTACTTCTCAAAGCAGGAGTTCACAAAAGATGGTGGTTTTTTCACATCTTCACCAGTTTATTACTGGCCAGCAGGTACTTTGAACTTCTTCGCTTACTCTCCATCTGAAACAGATCTTGGTGCAACTGTAACTATCGACAAGGATACTAAGAACTTGGCCGACTTTTCACCTGCTACTGAAATCGCAAATCAGAAGGACTTCGTAACCGCTACTGCTTCTGGTACAAGAGCTGCCAACGAGACAAATGGCGTTGAGTTGACATTCGCTCACCAGCTCTCTCAGATTGAGATCAAGGCTAAGAACACCAACACTGGCTATATTTACAAGGTGGTAGGTGTACGTATCGGTAAGCCTGTTTCAAAGGGTACATTCACATTTGATACTAACAAATGGACTTTGACTACTACAGAAAAGACTAACTATGCAGTAGAATACGCCACAACTCCAAGAACACTTGCTGCAGATGCTGCAACAATGATGGGTACAGCTAACGACAACGCTATGCTTCTTCCGCAGCAGCTCGTAGCATGGACACCTGAAACAGACAAGGCCAACACCAATAAAGGTGCTTACATCGCTCTTAAGATTCAGATTACTACAAAGGATGGCGCACGTGTATATCCTGCTAAGGCTAAGGGCGATTACGATTGGGCAGCTGTAGCTATCAACACAAAGTGGGAAGCTGGCAAGAAGTATGTTTATACACTTGACTTCTCTAACGGTGCTGGTAAGGTAAATCCTGAGAAACCGCAACCGGTTGATCCAACAGATCCATTCAAGCCAGGTGAGGACATCCTTGGCAAGCCTATCAAGTTCACAGTTATTGTAACTCCTTGGGCTCCTGCAGATCAGCCTGTTGAAATGTAATAGATTCCTATTCATTCTTAATAAAGAATGATTAGGTTGTAATTTGCAACATTTAAAACGAGGAGAGTGTGCTAAACTACTCAAGCAGCACGCTCTCCTCCTATACATCCTCTTCTCTTTCCGTTAGACTATAATTTAAATACTATTATGAAGAAATCTCCTTTATCGTTTACGGCATGGATGTCAATAGCAGCAAGCTTTCTGACAGCATTTGCGTTTGTTTCTTGCTCTGACGACCTGGCATCAGCAGCGTCTTCAAGACAGATGACATTCGTGCCGACTGTAAGTTCTTCATGGAATCAGGGTACTCGTTCTGTATCTGGGTCAGATGTTCCGCAAAGTACGGTGACAGCTTTGGAGGGATATTCGCGCCCCCTTTATCTGCACACGTATTATACAGACAGCATTGCATCACCTGGCTCTGGCAGCAAGACCATTACTCGCGCAGCTCCAATAACTGCCAATGCAATGTTTGACAAGTTCGGCGTATCGGCATACTTATACCACGATACGTGGAGCGAGACTGAGAGTATGCCTCTCTACTTCTACGACCTTACTGCCACGAAGGCTGGTGAAACATACAATCTTGAACAGCCATATTACTGGCCAGGGGGAGAAAGCAAAATGAAGTTCTTTGCCTATGCGCCGAAGGGCGATGCTAACTATAAGTTTTCGGAAAAGGACAAGGTAGGCTCGCCCCTTATCGACATCACCATTCCGACCAACGTAGCAGCCCAGAAAGACCTGCTCGTAGCTCAAAGTGGCGAAGTCAAGAGCAATGCTTACAGCAGCTTGCCCCTAACCTTCAACCACGCTCTTACCGCTGTGCGCTTTATATGTGGTGACGACATGGCTAAAGGTGAAGTAACTAACATCCGAATAACTAACGCATATTCTAAGGGAACATATAACTTAGGTACGCAACTATGGAGCAACCAATCTGCCCCAATCATGTATGAACAAGCTCTGCACAAGGAAACAACAGGGACACCAGGTGAAGCTATCACTACCGATGAGCAGACCTTTATGATGGTTCCGCAGACGCTGCCGAAAGATGCAGAACTTGTAGTGACTTTTAGAAATGAACCTGATTTCTATTATACGTTAAGAGCAAAAATCGGAGGACAGGTATGGCCTATGGGTAAGACCGTGAACTATAAGATTTCAACAAGCTCTATCAACTGGACCTATACGCTCGATGTTTCAGGTATTGAGGATTTCGATTATACGGGAGGTATGCACTCTTTCTATGTGAAAAGTATCCGGACGAACAGTCATTTTACTAATAAGCCAGCTCCATGGACCACGCAATTCTCTACAGATGGTGGCAACACCTGGACAGACACCAAGCCTAGTTGGCTGACACAATTCACTACTTCAGGACCAGGTGGAGGAGGAAATACAGGTACGGCTACCGTTGCAAAAGGAGAATGTAACATCACCGCTCCACATATCGATGCCTTAAAGAAAGCGACTCCAAAGGGCAGTGCTGCCTATCCGTACAACCTTGCCAATCAGACAAATGGTGGAGCAAAGGTGGAGAACACAGCCAACTGCTATGTGGTGAATGCTCCAGGCTATTACTCCTTCCCTATGGTATATGGTAATGCCATTAAGAACGGAGCCACCAACACTTCGGCGTACAAGACCAAAGCAACGGGAACTGTGCTGAACACCCTCTACAACCATTTCGGACCGATTACCGACCCATATATCACCAACAACGCCAACTGCAACATCAAGAGTGCAGAACTGGTATGGCAGGACGCAAAGAATCTGATAACAGACATACGGTATGTTGATAAAGGTATGAATGGCGGTTACGTTTCGTTTACGGTGGGCAAAAGCACTATTCGGCCGGGCAATGCTGTAATAGCCGTCAAGCGCCCTGAAGGTACGATTCTATGGTCTTGGCATATATGGGTAACTCCCGATAACCTCTACAAGACAACAGAAATAACCAATGCAAAAGGCAAGAAATTCAATGTATCGCCACTGAATCTCGGTTGGTGCGGCGGTGACATCTATTATTATCGCAGCCGTAGCTGTCTGGTGAAGTTTACGGCAGGAGGAGAAAGCAAGATAATGACAGTAAGACAACTTCCCGCCAGATTTCAACCTGGCTACAGTCCTTACTATCAATATGGAAGAAAAGACCCGTTCCAACCTTCTGATGGAACCAACGCTATCAAAACATGGTATAACAAGGATGGAGTCCCTTCTACTGCATATCCAACAGCGAAGAATCTCGGCTCTGGAGATAATCTCATCAAGAATTGCATACTCAATCCAAATACGTTCGCTTCGTCAAACGAGAATAAGTATTTAAACCTCTGGAGTATCAACAATGGTAGACCAGGTATAAATACGCCCGTGGTAAAGACTATCTACGATCCGTGTCCGGTAGGGTTTAAGATTCCTGAGGGCGATGCCTTTACTGGATTTTCACAGGAAAACAGTACATGGAACAGTGAATTTGCTGAAAAGCATTTTTATACAGACGCTTCAAAAACCAAAATCATCGTGTTCAAGGCTGCAGGAGTTTATGACGTTAATCCTGTAAAACTGATAAACGTTAATAATATTGGATATTATAGAACGGCTGATTTTTATGACACGTCAAATCCATATTTCCTGTGGTTCAGCGGTTTTCGTATTAACACGCAGAACTATACCGGTAGGAATTACGGAAACTCAATCCGTCCTGTTAGGGAATAAATACTGATTATACGAATGCTAATAGTTAGGTATTTTGGTCTTAAGTGTGATTGATGCGGAAATACTCGTAAAAAATATATAATGTTGATTGAGGGTGTATGTGAATATGCCCCCTTCATTCTTAAGGATGCAGGTTAAAGGGTTTAATCTGCATGATAAATTTATAGTTTAAATTGAAGCTTAGTACAGTGGTACGATAAGCTTACATCATTTACTTATACTTATCCCCTGCCAGCTTGTGAAAGTTGGTAGGGGATTTTAAAAAGATTTTTGCATTCTTTCTGGCTGCCATAACGCAGAATATGGGTGTTGTAGCAGCTAGGTTTCAGAACCAAGTCAGGAAGAGAAACTCTTATCTGAGATTCGTGATTTATTGAAAGAACAGAAAACAATAAAAACAGGGTGAAAGCTTTTACCCTGTTTTTATTGTTTAACTGTATAAAATAATAGACTAATCTTTTGTTACTTTTTTTGAGAAAACTCTGTGGAAATATTCCCCAAAAAGTTGGGGAATGCATCCATAAAAAAAGGTCCCGACGGGAATGTTACTCCCCGACGGAACCTTTCTCATATAAATTATAAAAAACTACTTTTTTAGAGATTCTTGAACTCGATGCCGTTTGCCTCTGAGTAGTCAATGGTAATTGGCTTCTCGCGACTTACTTCTTCTGCAAGAATCTTCTTACTCAAGTCGTTCAAGACATAATCCTGGATAGCGCGCTTTACAGGACGGGCACCAAACTCTGGGTCGTATCCTACCTTTGCCAGATACTGGATAGCTGCAGGAGTCCAGAGAAGTTCAAAGCCCTGAGGCTCCAACATCTTCTTTACTCGCTTCATCTGAAGTTCTACAACCTCGGCAATCTGCTCCTGGGTCAACGGCTTGAAGGTAATGATATCATCAATACGGTTCAGGAACTCAGGACGGAAGGTCTTGCGCAACATCTCACGGCTTGCGTTGGAAGTCATGATGATGATGGTGTTCTTGAAGTTGACTACACGACCCTTGTTGTCAGTCAACCGACCATCGTCCAATACCTGCAACAGGGTATTGAATACGTCAGGATGCGCCTTCTCTATCTCATCGAAGAGAACCACACTATATGGTTTGCGGCGTACAGCCTCGGTCAACTGACCACCTTCATCGTAGCCTACATACCCTGGAGGCGCACCGATCAGACGGGTTACGCTAAACTTCTCCTGATATTCACTCATATCAATTCGGGTCATCATCGACTCGTCATTGAACAGATACTCAGCCAGCGCCTTGGCAAGTTCCGTCTTACCTACACCGGTAGTACCGAGGAAGATAAAGCTGGCGATAGGACGCTTAGGATCCTGCAAACCGGCACGGCTGCGGCGAACGGCATCACTTACAGCGGTGATAGCATCGTCCTGTCCGATGACTCTCTTGTGGAGTTCTTCCTCCAGATGGAGCAGTTTCTCACGCTCGCTCTGCATCATACGGCTTACTGGTATTCCGGTCCAGCGGCTTACAACCTCAGCGATATCATCAGCAGTAACCTCCTCTCTGACCATCGCTGCGCCACCCTGTGTACTCTTCAGCTGCTCCTGAATCTTCTTGATGTCATCCTCGAGCGCCTTCAGTTTAGAATAGCGGATTTCAGCTACGCGTTCGTAATTGCCTTCGCGCTCCATGCGTTCAGCCTCAAACTTCAGGTTTTCTATCTCCTGCTTATCCTGCTGAATCTTGTTGACGAGCGCTTTTTCGCCTTCCCATTTAGCACGGAAGTCATGCTCCTGATCCTTCAATTCTGCAATTTCCTTATCCAACTGCTGAATCTTAGACTGGTCATTCTCGCGCTTGATGGCCTCACGCTCAATCTCCAACTGCTTCAAGTGGCGGGTAATCTCATCCAGTTCTTCTGGTACAGAGTCACGCTCCATTCTCAGTTTGGCTGCTGCCTCATCCATCAGGTCGATAGCCTTATCAGGGAGAAATCTGTCAGAGATGTATCTTTCTGATAACTTGACGGCTGCGATGCAGGCATCATCCTGAATACGTACCTTATGATGGTTCTCGTAGCGCTCCTTGATACCACGGAGGATACTGATGGCGTCTACCTCGTCAGGCTCATTAACCATGACGGTCTGGAAACGGCGTTCCAGCGCCTTATCCTTCTCGAAGTACTTCTGATACTCGTTGAGGGTAGTAGCACCGATAGCTCGCAGTTCACCACGAGCCAGGGCTGGCTTCAGAATGTTGGCTGCATCCATGGCGCCTTCGCCACCGCCTGCACCTACCAAAGTGTGAATCTCATCGATGAAGAGGATAATCTGGCCGTTGGCGTTGGTTACCTCTTTGATGACGCTCTTCAGACGCTCTTCGAACTCACCCTTATATTTGGCACCGGCTACCAGCGCACCCATATCGAGAGAATAGAGTTGCTTGTTCTTCAGATTCTCCGGTACATCGCCACGTACGATACGCTCGGCAAGACCTTCTACGATAGCGGTCTTACCTGTACCAGGCTCACCTATCAGAATAGGGTTGTTCTTGGTTCTTCGTGACAGAATCTGGAGTACTCTTCTTATTTCCTCATCACGTCCGATAACTGGGTCCAGCTTGCCGCTTCTTGCCTGTTCTACAAGGTTTTTCGCATATTTCTCCAAACTCTGATAGTTGTCATCAGCGCTTTGTGATTTTACGTTCTGTCCCTGTCTCAGTGCCTGGATGGCAGCGAGCATATCTTTGGCATTTGCACCAGCATCCTTCAGAATACGTGCAGCAGTAGAGTTGCCCTGTACGATAGCCAACAGGATAGGTTCTACGCTAACGAACTCGTCGCCCATTTTCTTGGCGGTATCCTCGGCATTCATCAGTATCTGGTTAGTCTCGTTGCTGAGGTACGGCTGACCGCCGCCCTGAACACGAGGCAGATGTTGCATCTCCTGACGCAAGAGCATGGCGATTTGCTGTCCGTTCATGCCCAACTTCTGGAAGATGTAGTTGGTCACATCGGTAGCCTTTTCAAGAATACCGCTAAGCAGATGTACCGGTTCGATGGTTTGCTGACCATTTCGCTGCGCAATGTTTACGGCTTCCTGTACCGCCTTCTGCGCCTTGATTGTAAATTTGTCGAATGTCATATTAATATCTCCTTTCTTATATTATATATTCTTATTTGTGTTATTTGGATGAGCCCCGGAATCTCCTCTTCGGAAACCTCCCGGTGCGTTCCTCCCATCCTTTAGCGAAACTTATGCCTATTCGTTGAAAATCAATGGCTTACTGACAATCTGTCTTGTTTTGGGTAGATAAAAGATAGAAGTAAGATATATTTCCGGACAGAATGACAGAAGAAGGCGGTTTGAGTACGGGCTGAAGGCCCAGGTTCCTTTCAGGACATGTGGGGCTTACTGGCGAAAGTTCAGTACGCGAAGAAATGATAGGATTAGAATTCGCTCAGATTGCTTATTTCTTGATTTCTCTCAATTATCTTTTAAATATCCTTTAAATAATGCTATTTTATGGGGGGAAATGTTGTGTAATCAAAATAATCTTCGTACCTTTGCACCATCATAAATTATAATTTATAAGTTCAATGGCTGAAACAAAGAAAATCAAGACAGCGTTGGTGTCTGTCTTCCACAAGGATGGCTTGGACGAATTGCTCGCCAAGTTGAATGAAGAGGGTGTAAAATTCCTGAGTACTGGTGGTACCCAGAAGTTTATCGAATCTTTGGGTTATGAATGCGAGAAAGTTGAGGAGGTCACTACCTATCCATCTATCTTGGGTGGTCGCGTAAAGACTCTTCATCCTAAAATATTTGGAGGTATCTTGGCTCGCCGTGACAACGAGGGTGACCAGGAGCAGATGAAGGAATACGAAATCCCTTCTATTGATCTCGTCATCGTAGACTTGTATCCTTTCGAGCAGACTGTAGCTAGCGGTGCTAGCGATGCTGATATCATCGAGAAAATCGATATTGGCGGTATCTCTTTGATTCGTGCAGGTGCCAAAAACTTCAAGGACGTGGTGATCGTTCCTAGCAAGACTGAATACGGCGTATTGCTCGATATCCTGAAGAAGAAGGGTGCTGAGACTGATATCGAAGACCGCAAGATGTTTGCAGAGCGTGCATTCGGTGTAAGCTCTCACTACGATACTGCAATCCATGCATGGTTTGCTAAGTAAACTCTCGGAAAAATAAAGTAGTTAAGGAGTTAAGAAGTGGAAGAAGTCAGGACAAGTGTCTGCGGGGATTCCATCCCCGGTATATGACAGACTGTTGCCGTGGCTTCTATGCTCCTTTAACTCCTTAACTCCTTAAATAAAAAGAAAATTTTAAGCTTAAAATAATATAGATTTTAGAAACGAAATGGGATTTTTTTCATTTATTCAGGAAATCGCAATGGACTTGGGAACAGCCAATACCATCATTATCAGTGATGATAAGATTGTAGTGGATGAACCTTCTGTTGTAGCCCTTGACCGCCGCACCGACAAGATGATTGCTGTGGGCGAGAAGGCTAAGATGATGTACGAGAAGACTCATGATAATATCCGTACTATCAGACCATTGCGTGATGGTGTGATTGCCGACTTTACTGCCTGTGAGCAGATGATGCGTGGATTGATTAAGATGGTTCATACTGGTAGCCGTCTCTTCTCTCCTTCACTCCGTATGGTTATCGGTGTACCTTCTGGTTCTACCGAGGTTGAGCTTCGTGCTGTGCGCGACTCTGCCGAGCATGCCGACGGACGTGATGTATATTTGATTTTTGAGCCAATGGCAGCCGCTATCGGTATCGGTATCGATGTTGAGGCTCCAGAGGGTAATATGATTGTTGATATAGGTGGTGGTTCTACCGAAATCGCTGTCATCTCATTGGGTGGTATCGTATCGAACAACTCAATCCGTACAGCCGGTGATGACCTTACTGCCGATATCCAGGAATATATGAGCCGTCAGCACAACGTGAAGGTTTCTGAGCGTATGGCTGAGCGTATCAAGATTCATGTGGGTTCAGCTCTGACCGATTTGGGTGATGAGGCTCCAGAGGACTTCATCGTACATGGTCCTAACCGTATTACAGCGTTGCCTATGGAGGTGCCTGTATGCTACCAGGAGATTGCTCACTGTCTGGATAAGACCGTGGCAAAGATTGAGAACGCTGTGCTCTCAGCATTGGAGAACACACCTCCTGAGCTCTATGCCGATATCGTGAAGAATGGTATCTGGCTCTCTGGTGGTGGTGCTTTGCTCCGCGGTCTCGACAAGCGTTTGCAGGATAAGATCAATATCCCATTCCACATTGCAGAAGATCCATTGCACAGTGTTGCCAAGGGTGCTGGTATTGCGTTGAAGAATGTAGACCGTTTCTCATTCTTGATGAGATAATCAGAACTTATTCTAATAGTAAGAATAAAGTATGCGCAACCTTTTAGAGTTTTTAGCGAAATACAACCATTGGTTTGTCTTCCTGATTCTTGAGGTGGTGAGTATGGTGCTGTTGTTTCAGTATAACAGCTATCAGGGCAGTGCCTGGTTCTCCTCGGCTAATGCCGTAACGGGTAAGTTGTATGAATGGGATGCGAATGTGGAAACATTCTTCTCACTTACCAAGGTGAATCAGGAACTGACACAGCGCAATGCGTATCTCGAACAGGAGGTGCAGAAACTTTCTGACAGTCTCGTGAGCGTGACCAAGGATAGCAGCATCTACCATCGTGACCAGTTTGCATTGCTGAGAAACTATCGTCTGATTCCGGCTAAGGTAGTGGCGAATAGTGTCGATAAACCCGGCAACCTGATGACAATTGACAAGGGTAGCGCGGATGGCATCCACAAGGATATGGGTGTAATCAGCGGTACGGGTGTTGTGGGTATCGTGTATCTGGTGGCAGAACATTACGCTATCGTGATTCCGGTATTGAACACGAAGTCGAACATCAGTTGTATGATTCAGAATAGAGGCTATTTTGGCTATCTGCGCTGGAAGGGTGGTGTGTCTGACCTTGCCTATCTGGAAGAGGTGCCACGTCATGCTCACTTTAAATTGGGTGACTATGTGGTAACGAGTGGCTATTCTGCTGTATTCCCTCCTGGAGTGAGAGTAGGCAGGATATTGCACGTGTTCAACTCCGCCGATGGTCTGTCGTATCGCGTACAACTTCGCCTCTCTACCGATTTTGCCCGTCTGCGTGATGTATGTGTAATTGATGATACCGCCATGAAAGAGCGATTGGAGATTATGCGTGCAGCACAGGATAGCATCGAAACAAATGGAGACAATAATCAATAATGACGTATAGTAAGAGGATATAAAAAGCAATGAGTATAGATTTAGTGAAAAGACTAGCTACCTTTGTGGTGCTCGTGCTGGTACAGGGATTGGTGTTTAATCATATTCATCTATTCAATTGTGCCACCCCCTTGCTGTATATCATTATGGTACTGCATTTCCGCCGCAACCATCCTAAATGGGCGGTGTTATTGTGGTGCTTTATGATGGGGCTTTGTGTGGACGTATTTGCCAATACGCCAGGTGTTGCAGCAGCTTCGATGACTGCCGTAGGACTGCTACAACCTTATTTGTTTGAACTTTTCGTACCGCATGACAGCGCCGACGATCTGGAACCGTCCATGCGTTCTATCGGCGTAGGTGCATATTGCTGGTACGTATTCTTCATCATTCTCGTTTATAATCTATTGTTCTTTACACTTGAAACATTCAATTTCTTTAATTGGGTTCACTGGTTGGAATGTATAGGCGGAAGTACGGTTATCACTTATATGTTGGTGATGGCGACAGAAAGTTTCAGAAAGTAAGATTCCGGATAAGTGATGAGAGAGAATAGAACACGATTTTTAGTTTGCTATATATAATAAGGTATGTTGGATTACAATCTTGAAAAACGTAGATTCGTTATCGGTGGAGTGGCCATAGCTATTGTGGCCATTTACATGATTCGTCTGTTTACGCTTCAGATTATGAGCGACGACTACAAGAAGAATGCCGACAGTAATGCCTTCTTGAAGCATATTGAGTTTCCCGCCCGTGGTGCCATTTACGACCGTAATGGTAAGCTGCTGGTATATAATCAGCCGTCTTACGACCTGATGGTGGTCATGAACGAGGAGAGCGGCAGGCTTGATACGATGGATTTCTGTAATTCGCTGGGTATCACGAAAGAGTTTTTTATCAAGCGAATGAACGATATCAAGGACCGCTCTAAAAATCCGGGCTATTCGCGCTATACCCAGCAGCTTTTTATGGGACAGTTGAGCGACCGGGATTTCAGTGTGTGCCAGGAGAAGATGTTCCGATTCCCCGGTTTCTATGTCCAGAAACGTACCGTCAGAGAATATACCTATCCTTATGCTGCCCATGTGCTGGGTGATGTGGGTGAGGTTTCGCAAAGCGATATTGAAGATGATGACTACTATCAGGCTGGTGACTATATCGGAAAACTGGGTATCGAGAAGTTTTATGAGAAGCAGCTGCGTGGTGAGAAGGGTGTGAAGATCATGCTGAGAGATGCCCACGGAAGAATACAGGGTAGCTATCAGAATGGTAAACTCGACCGGAAGCCTGTGGCAGGAAAGGACTTGACGCTGGGATTGGATGTCAAGTTGCAAGCCTTGGGCGAACGTCTGCTCCAGGGTAAAATCGGCAGTATCGTTGCCATCGATCCTAGAACGGGCGATGTGCTGGCTATGGTTTCTTCTCCTTCTTACGATCCAAGACGTCTGGTGGGTAGAAACCGCGGTAAGATGCACAAGTGGCTCTCGCATAATCCTTGGAAACCGCTCCTGAACCGTAGTATTCAGGGTCAGTATCCTCCGGGTTCTACCTTTAAGACCAGCCAGGCGCTGACCTATCTTACTGAAGGTATCATCACACCGGGAACAGCATTCCCATGTAATCATGGTTTCTCTTATAAGGGTCTGCATGTGGGCTGTCATGGTCACCCGTCGCCTATTGCGCTGGTTGATGCCATCAGTACCTCTTGTAACGGTTACTTCTGTTGGGGTCTCTACTATATGATAGGTAACCGCAAGAAGTATGGCAGCGTACAGAATGCGATGACCGTATGGAAAGATTATATGGTGAGCATGGGATTCGGATATAAGTTGGGCATCGACTTGCCTGGCGAGAAACGCGGTCTGATTCCGAATGCACAGTTCTATGATAAGGCTTATAATGGTTCATGGAACGGACTGACGGTAATCAGTATTTCTATCGGTCAGGGTGAGGTTAACCTCACGCCGTTGCAGATAGCTAACCTGGGTGCTACCATTGCCAACAGGGGATACTATTATGTGCCTCATGTAGTGAGAAAGGTAAAGGGCGAACCGCTTGATACGCTCTATACCCGACGCCATTATACCAAGGCTTCCCGCCGGGCTTACGACTATGTGGTAGCCGGTATGAGAAGTTCGGCGCTGAAGGGAACCTGTAAGATGCTCGGCCGCTACGATTTCGAACCTTGCGGCAAGACGGGTACGGCACAGAACCGTGGCCATGACCACTCTGTATTCATGGGCTTTGCTCCGATGAACAACCCGAAGATTGCCATTGCCGTGTATGTAGAGAATGGTGGTTGGGGTGCTGACTATGGTGTGCCTATCGGTGGTCTGATGATGGAACAGTATCTCAAGGGTAAGTTATCTCCTGATTCTGAGCATAGGGCTGCAGAGATGCAGGCCCGTAGAATCGCCTACGGATTAAGCAGTAGATAGTTTTCAGTTAATAGTTTATAGATTATGATCGATAATAAACAACCTAGTGTGCTTGCTTCACTTGACTGGTGGACGATAGGTATTTATCTGGTACTCCTCATCTTCGGATGGGTGAGCGTCTGTGGAGCCAGCTATAACTATGGTGACAACGAGATATTCAGTCTGGGTGCCCGCTCGGGTATGCAGATTATATGGATTGGCACATCCATAGCACTGGGATTGGTAATCCTGCTGCTTGATGACCGGTTTTACGATACCTTCTCGTATGTCATCTATGGCGTCCTGATACTCTTGCTCTTTGCTACGATATTCAATCCGCATAGCATCAAGGGTTCCCACTCCTGGCTGGTGTTGGGACCGCTCCGACTGCAACCGGCTGAGTTTGGTAAGTTTGCTACGGCTCTGGCGGTAGCCAAGTTTATGTCAAGCTATGGTTTCAGTATGCAGAACCTGAAGCATTTCATGGCAGCCGTAGGCATTATCGTTCTGCCGATGCTCTGTATTGTAGGTCAGCGCGAAACGGGTTCTGCCCTGGTTTATCTTTCATTCTTCCTCATGCTTTACCGCGAAGGAATGCCGGGTGCCATTCTCTTTACCGGCGTGTCGATGGTGGCTTACTTCGTAGTGGGTGTGAAGTATGAGAACGTGATGATGTGGGATACCTATACTTCTGTGGGTAAGTTTGTAGTGCTTCTGCTGGTGCAGATTTTTACGGCTGGCATGGTGAACTCCTATACGGGCGATAGGAAACAGGCACTGATGATCCTTGCCTATTCGGTAGGCATTACGCTGCTCTTCGTGCTCTTTTCTACCTATGTCATTCCGTTCGACATTGTGTGGATCCAACTCTTCCTGTGTGCTATGCTCATCGGATTCCTGGTTTATCAGGGACTGAGAACCCGGTTCCGGAATTACTTCCTCATCTCAATCTTTTCGTTGGGAAGTATCGCTTTCTTCTATTCTGCCGATTATGTGTTGAATCATGTGATGGAACCTCATCAGAGAGTGCGTATCAACGTACTGCTGGGACTGGATGAAGATTTGGCAGGTGCGGGATATAATGTGCATCAGAGTGAGATTGCCATTGGTTCCGGCGGACTTCAGGGCAAAGGTTTCCTCAATGGAACGCAGACCAAACTGAAGTTCGTGCCTGAGCAGGATACAGACTTTATCTTCTGTACGGTAGGCGAGGAGGAAGGTTTCCTCGGTTCGGCAGGCGTGCTGCTGCTTTTCCTGGCTTTGATATTGCGGTTGATGCATCTGGCTGAGCGGCAACCTTATAAATTCGGGCGTATCTACGGCTATTGTGTCCTGTCGGTATTCCTCTTCCATCTGTTTATTAATGTGGGAATGGTGTTGGGTTTAACACCGGTTATCGGTATTCCGCTGCCGTTCTTCAGTTATGGTGGCAGTTCGTTATGGGGATTCACCATCCTTCTTTTCATCTTCTTGAGAATTGATGCGGGAAGGAACTTAGTGAGAAGTTAAAAAAAAGAGTGAACAGATTGTTGATGAATCTGTTCACTCTTTTTTTATTGTATCTTTGAAATCTTGATGCCGATGTCACTCACACCGGGCAGGATTTCTCTTTTCATATCATGTCTGATGGCTACGTGTATGGAATCGCCCTGATGCATCTGATAGATGTTGATAGGGAAGTTATACTGATAGTAGCTGATACCCTGTCCTTTGCTCACGCCGTTGTTGTCAATCAGCTGGCAGTTGACCGTATCTATCTTGCATTCGCCAGGTATCTTTCTGTTTCGGTGATAAACCGTCTGTTCTACGATGAGCGTAAGTCCCATGAACGGGTAGGCACCTGTAATGCGAAGTCCTAGGCTTTGTTTGTAATGCCCGGGCTCGAGTAGAGGTGATACTTCGAATGATAGGGTGTCGTTCTTCTCCCATCCTGCAATCGGTGTATGGGCATACTCATCGTATACGGTCGAACCGCTGCAGGCAGAGAGAATGTGAACAATCGCTGTCAAAACGATGAAATAAACAGTCTTTTTCATCTTTTTCTAGCTCCTATTCTTTATTCTTGTGGGGCGTTATTGCCTTGTGGGGCGTTGCCATTCTGAGGGGTGTTGTTACCTTGCGGCTTGTTTCCACCCTGTGGTTTGTTTCCCTTGTTAGGTCGTCTGTCGTTTCTTGGCTGGCGGTTGTCACCCTTAGGATGATTGCCCTGATTACGGTTGTCGCGGCGCTGGTTGTTTGACTTGCCTTCATTCTTCTGAGGTTTGTTGTCGCCATTCTGCGCGCGGTTCTCGTTCTTCTGCGACTTGTTGTCTCCCTCCTGCTGGCGAGGTCCCTTGTTCTTATTGTTCTTCTTCTTCTTCTTTTTCTTAGCCTTGTCAAAGCGGCTCAAATCAGCTTCGGCAAGCAGGTCGGTTGGCTTGGCTACAGGTTTTGCCTTACCGTCTTCCAGCAGACTCAATGGCTTCTCGCCCTGACGGTTCATTTCGATGATAGCCTTGGCACGCTCGATGCTGATGGTTTCGAGGTTGGAAGCAAGGTTCTTGTCAGAAGAGTAGGTGATAAGACCTGCCAGGATATCCACCTTGAACTGATGGAAATCACCGTCGGCAGTCTGCAGTACGGCATCCTTAGGAGGCAACTTTCTGCTAGCCTCTACATAGCTGTCTACCTCGTAGTTGAGACAGCACTTCAGTTTGGCGCACATACCGGCAAGTTTCTGAGGATTCAGAGAGATGTCCTGGTAGCGTGCTGCATTGGTGCTAACGCTGATGAAGTTCTTCATCCAGGTAGCGCAGCAGAGTTCTCTGCCGCAAGGACCCGTTCCACCGATGCGGCCTGCTTCCTGTCTCGCACCGATCTGTTTCATCTCAATGCGCACATGGAAGGTATCGGCAAGAACCTTGATGAGCTGGCGGAAGTCCACACGTTCGTCAGCGATGTAATAGAAGATAGCCTTGTTGCCGTCTCCCTGATATTCTACATCACCTATTTTCATCTTCAGTCCGAGATCTTTGGCTATCTGGCGGCTCTGGATCATGGTGCCGTGTTCACGGCTCTTAGCCTCCTTGCATTTGTCAAGATCCACCTGTTTGGCGATACGGTAGATACGCTTGATATCATCCTGCGACTTGAGGTTTGCCTTCTTAATCTGGAGTTTTACCAGTCTTCCGGTCAGCGTAACCACACCGATGTCGTGACCCGGGTTAGCCTCTACCGCCACTATATCGCCCTTCTTCAGGTCGAGGTTATTCACATTGTGGTAATATCCCTTACGGGTATTCTTGAACTGTACCTCCACGAGGTCAGTACTTTCAGCATTGCCGGGTACATCGGCAAGCCAGTCGTATGTGTTGAGCTGTCTGTTCTGTCTTCCTACGCCCTTAGCGCACAGACCACGGTCGCAGCCGTTACACATCCTGAATTTCATATTTTTGTAATCCACGATCGTCTAATTTATAATGTCTAATTTATAATGTACAATGAATAATGACCAGGCATCTGCCCCGTTATTCATTTGAATTCTTCACTCTTCGTTCTTCACTCTTCACTTCCTTAGCAGGAGTACGATGATTTTGAGCGCCATATCGAAGAAAACGATTTTGGCATTGGCATTTTTCGAAATCATGCGCTTGCTGTCTTCGAAGAGGTTGGAGATGTCAATGATGTTTGCCTCGTTGATGAAGCGGGCAAAGTTCTTGGCAAAGTTCTCCTCATCCTGCGTCATGTAGCTCAGTTCTGGATTCCGGAAGTTGTACATGAAACTTTCTCTGAGCATGTGCATGAAGTAGTCGAGCATGCGTTTCTGCTTTTCTCTTCCGAAGGTTGCTATCACATCGGTCCACTTCTTGAGGTCACCAATCTTGCGCATGTAAGCCAGTCGCATCAGCATGATGAACATGTCGAGATGCTGCCGGTTTTCGTTTCCTGCATCCAGTTCTTCGAGTGCGAGGTTCCAGTTGCCGTTGGCGATACGGGCTATGCGGTGTGCCATGTCTGGCTCCAGCGCTCTCCGTTCCGTCAGCGCTTTTTCCATCTCAGCGGTTTCTATCTTCTTGAAGTCGATACGCTGCGTACGGCTTCTGATGGTTTCGAGCAGCAGTTCCGGATTCTCGCTTACCAGCAGAAACACCGTTTGGCGTGGCGGCTCCTCCAGCAGTTTCAGTATCTTGTTGGCACTCTGTATGTTCATACGTTCCGGGAGCCATATCAGACTTATCTTATATCCGCCCTGACTCGACATCATCATCAGTTCGTGAGAGATGGCATCGGTTTCTTCGGCAGTGATGATAGCCTGTTTGTTATAGTCGGCATCCGTCTTGCCCATCTTCAGCATCCAGTCGCTAATCTGGATGTAGGGACCTTTAGAAAGCAGCAGCTCTCTCCATTCCTTGATGAAGTCGAGGCTCACCGGTTTGTGTTCGCTGCCCATATTGGCGGTCTTGATGGTAGGAAAGGTGAAGTGGAGATCCGGATGTTCCCATTTCCTGAGCATCGGTGAATCGCCCAGAAGATAGCTGGCAAAAGCCAGTGCCATCGCCAGTTTGCCGCAACCCTGCGGGCCGCAGAACATCAGCGCATGGGGCAAACGGTTCTCCTGAACCATCTCCATGAGACGGTTCCATACTTCTTGCTGACCTATAACTTCATTTCTTTGCATTTAAAACAGTATTTTTGCTATTTGCTTGACGCTGTCTACAGCCGATACGGTGAAGAAGTGAACATTTTTGTAACCATGTTCGAAGAGATCTTGCACCTGAGCGGTAGTCCACTCGATACCGAGCTGCTTGGCATCTTCGTCAGTTTTACATTTCAATACCTCCTGTGCGAGTTCTTCAGGAATATCGCAGTGGAAGGTTTTCGGCACTACTGTGAGCTGGCTCAACTTGGCGAAAGGCTTGATGGCAGGAATGATAGGAATGGTTACGCCTATCTGCCGAGCCTTTTCAACGAAAGCATAGAACTTCTCGTTGTCGTAGAAGAGCTGGGTAACGGCATACGCTGCGCCCAACTGTTGTTTCTCCAGCAGATGCTGCATATCCATTTCGAGGTTTGGCGCCTCTTCATGTTTCTCCGGATAGCAGGCTACACCGCAGCAGAACTTGTCGCCCGGGTGCTTGATGGGTGTGCCGTCAAAGAAGAAACCATCGTTAAACTGATTCACCTGCTTCAGGAGGTCGGTGGCATGGGTATGACCGTTCTCGGTTGGTGTAAACTGCCGGTCTTCTTTCGCCTTGTCTCCTCGCAGAACGAGAATGTTGCTGATGCCCAGAAACTGGAGGTCGAGCAGTTCGTACTCGATGTCTTCCTTCGTAGCACCGCTGCAGATAATATGAGGGATGACAGGTATGTCGTACTTATTCTGTATAGCGCCTGCGATGGCCACGGTGCCCGGGCGGCGGCGCACACGCTGGCGAGTGAGGAGACCGTTTTCCAGTTCCTTGTATACATACTCGCTATGGTGCGTAGTGATGTTGATAAAGCGAGGACCAAACTCGCTCAGCGCATCGATGGTACGGAAGAGTGCTGCTGTTCCGTTACCTTTCAGCGGAGGTAAAACCTCGAACGAAAAGCCTCGCTTATCGCCCTGCTGATGTAGAAAATCTGCTATGTTCATATTACCTAAATTCTATGTTTCTTCTTATTTTGGTGCAAATTTACAAAAAAAATAGGGGAAAACCGCATGTTGAACGTAATATTTATAAAGAAAAAACGTATATTATTAGGTGGAGATTGATTTTTGGCATGAAAAAAGAAGATTTCCTGCCGGTAAATGCTACGCTATTCTACAGAAAAGTGATTAAAATTTAAACCTAAAAAATAATGGAACAAAAACAAACAGGCTCTAGAGCCTATCTTATTTCAATTGTGATGGTAGCCGTTTTGGGCGGCTTGCTTTTCGGTTATGATACCGCGGTAATCTCGGGAGCCGAGAAGGGTTTGCAGGCATTCTTCATGGGTGCTGAGGATTTCACTTATACCGATTTCTGGCATGGATTCACTTCTTCCAGTGCTCTGATTGGTTGTATCATCGGTTCGGCGCTTTCGGGTGTGCTGGCTTCTAACTGGGGCCGTAAGCGTTCGCTGATCTTTGCGGGTGTGATGTTCTTTATCTCTGCATGGGGATCTATGTGTCCTGAGTCTTTGGTGTTGCCAAAGGGCGAACCTAATCTTACGCTTCTCATCGTGTTCAACCTCTATCGTGTGATTGGCGGTATCGGTGTGGGTCTGGCATCTGCTGTATGTCCGATGTATATCGGTGAGATTGCGCCTAGTAACATCCGTGGTATGTTGGTCAGCTGGAACCAGTTTGCCATCATCTTCGGTCAGCTGGTGGTTTATTTCGTCAACTTCTTCATTCTTGGCGATCATATTGCTCCTGCTATCCAGAGTGTGGGCAATGGTATGAACCAGATTCTGAATGGTGGCGAGGCTGCCTGGGCTATTGAAACCGGATGGCGCTATATGTTTGGTTCTGAGATGGTTCCTGCGGGTTTGTTTGCTCTGCTTATCTGCTTTGTTCCTGAGACTCCCCGTTATCTTGCCATGGTTGGTCAGGATGCGAAGGCTGAGCGTATCCTGGCTCGCATCAATGGTGCTGAGGAGGCTAAGAAGATTTTGGATGACATCAAGAATACGGTTACTGAGAAGAAGGAGAAACTGCTTACTTACGGTGTGCTCTGTATCTTCGTAGGTGTGATGCTTTCTGTATTCCAGCAGGCTGTAGGTATCAATGCCGTGCTCTATTATGCTCCTCGTATCTATGATGCTATGGGCTTTGACAATCCGATGGTATTGACCGTATTCAATGGTATCGTGAACCTCGGTTTCACCTGTGTAGCCATCTTTACGGTAGAGAAGTTGGGACGTAAGCCTTTGCTCATTACCGGTTCTCTGGGCATGGCATTGGGTGCCATCGGTGTAGCCATCACCTTCGGTAATCCTAATCTGCAGTTGTTGTGCATGGTATCCATCATGGTTTATTCAGCATCATTCATGTTCTCTTGGGGACCAATCTGCTGGGTACTTATTGCCGAGGTATTCCCTAATACCATTCGTGGTGCTGCCGTAGCGATTGCCGTAGCCTTCCAGTGGATTTTCAACTGGATTGTTTCTACCTCTTTCGTTCCGATGGCTAACAGCCTGGGCTATTGGTTCACCTATGGCCTGTATGGTGTTATCTGTATCCTCGCTGCCATCTTTGTATGGAAGCTCGTTCCTGAGACCAAGGGTAAGACACTGGAGGATATGACCAAGCTTTGGAAGAAAAACTAAGTTCTTATTCTGTGAAATATCAAGACCGCCAGGTGTAGAAAGAAACGCCTGGCGGTCTTTCTTTATGCCCCCGGCTTCGCAACGCTTAATCCATACCATGATATGACGGCGCGCTGTCGCCCCGTCGGTTGTGTCGGGAAAGTAGGGCAGACCCAGCTCGGTCTTGCTGTACATACGTTGGGGATAATTCATAAGCTTTATATTTTTTATGATGCAAAAGTAATATTAATTTCAGACTTATGCAATTTTTTGAAGAGAAAAAATGCATTTTAATAGCTGATTTGTTGAAAAAAAAATCTTTTTCCTCCCGTATTACGTATAGTGTAATTGATGTAAATGTATATATATAATATACTTGGTATAGTATAGGAAAGAAAAATCTGCACCTAACTGTCTGATATTCAGTGTATTGTATTTTTAAGATTCTCCCTGGTAGTCATTTGGGCATATCAGAAAACACATAATTGGCCCTGATGGTACCTATTATTGGCCCTCATGGTACCCTCCGAAAGGCTAATTCTCCCTGGTAGTCATTGAACACTCAAATGAGGTAAACAAACGATGTGTTTCCGTTTACCAACTGATGTGGGTGAACTGGGTTAAGGATATGGCTGCACTGGGTTACGCAGACGGCTGGACAAGGTTAAGGATTCGACTGCGTCGGGTTAAGGATTCGACAACGTAGGCTAACGGAGTCGTATCCGTCGATTTATCG
>ENA-OPGJ01000031-OPGJ01000031.1-human-gut-metagenome-genome-assembly--contig:-NODE-31-length-39030-cov-3.009596_pt1 | contig 39030 bp, 27 predicted proteins | sample MGYA00241642_ERZ501581 | MGnify/ENA primary metagenome ERZ501581 (study PRJEB25962, sample SAMEA2042391) | human gut metagenome | biome: human gut; feature: human-associated habitat; material: faeces... | reverse complement strand
CCCGCACCGAGGAGTTGTTTTTATGACTTTCGGTGCGGGTTTTTCTGTATCTCTTGATTTTTATTTAATATGAGAATATAATAAATTTCAACGGAATGTCGGCGGCTTGTGCCTGATTATTCGATATTCGTTTTTATTTAACAAAATATTACACAGATTAGGAAAAATGATATGATTATTAAAAGAGCTGTTTTACATATACTTGACTTCAATTCGGGAATGAGCGTTTTTTCTCAAAACGAACTCGACTGTACAGACGATACGGTAAGCACATTTCTTCAAAAGCACCTTGAAAAACTTCACAAGGATTCCGCGGGAAAAAGCGGTACTTTTAATGCCGACAGTGGTTTTGCGGCGGCGCTGACGGAATACGGCAACAAAGGTCTTGAATTTATAGATTTCACTTCACAAATTGCCAATGTTCTTTATGAGAATATTTCTCTTTCCGACAAACTTGACGCAATAGATTTTGTTGCGGCAGATTATATAAATGACGATTCCGACTACTTTGCAATTCTGCTTATAACCAACAAATCCGCCTATACTCATCAGGTAATTACAGATGAAAACGGTATTCATAACGAAATTATGAAGCATTACGCTATCCTGCCTGCCCCGTCGCAAAAAATAGATTCATATGCGATTATAAATATGAAAACGGGAGAAATACATTTTTCGGATAAAAAGCGCCAAATCGACGGCAACAGCGTATATGTACTTCCGGAAATACTGCTCGAATGTTCGTCGGGCGTTTCCGCAAAAGAGGCTGTAAAAATCGTAAGGGAAACCGCAAACGAGGTTGCCGAAGAATACGGAGTAAACTCGGCAGTCGCCGTTTCAAAGGCAAAAAGCTACATTGTCGAAAACTGCGAGGAATCCGACACCATTTCCACACAGGAACTTGCCGAAAATATTTTTTCGGAGTCACCAATTATGCAAGAGGCATTTGAAAAGAAAATCGAAGAAAAAGAAATACCCAAAGACTTAAAAATCGAAAAAACATCTGCCGTAAGAGCCAGCAAAAGTCAGAAAATAAAAACCGATACGGGCATAGAAATAACCGTACCCGTAGAATATTTTGAAGATGACAGATATATTGAGTTTATCAACAACAACGACGGCACAATTTCAATCGCACTTAAAAATATCGGCAAACTTATAAACAGATAAACCCGCTTTTTTAATTTGCAAAAAATTTTTGAATAATTTTTAAATAATGCTTGACAAATCAATCCGTATTTGATATAATCAATATCGCTGATTGAGATTACAGCATTTCGGCGACATAGCCAAGTGGTAAGGCCCCGGTCTGCAACACCGTCATCGCCGGTTCAAATCCGGCTGTCACCTCTCTCAAAAGGACTACATCAGTTTATGATGTGGTCTTTCTTTTATATAATTTGCAAATAAAATATATTGTGAATTTATGTAATATTCGTAATATATGTTGTACACATTTCATTATTTTTTAATTTTCTAAATTATTTTTCAGGATGTTACACTAAATTAATAAAGAGAAATATAAGCCTGATAAACAGAATTATATTTCTCTTTTTTAACAACTCTTATCCTTTTTTGAATAGTTGTAGTAGTATTATTATTCCTCTTCAGGATATTTCATACCCCATTCAGCTCTTATATCTGACATAATTTTCATTACATCATATGTATATTGACAGTGCATGAGGGTTTCTATTTCATCTGATGATGCTGAGCTTACAGCTTTTTCCATATCACGTACTTCGTAATACAGTGCATCTGATGTATCACCGGCATCAATTACTTCTTTATGACCATCCTCTGTATATGTAATAGTTGCCTGCATTCCTCTTGGATACTCAAAGATTTCCACATATGCCTTGTCAAAAGAGAGCGTAGCGCGTTTTGGCTGCTTGGAATGTAGAGATAATGTGACAGTTGCCATTTCCACTGCATCATTCATAAGCAGAATACCTGCCTGTTCATCAACACCGGTTGGTGCATATTTAACCTGTGACGATACTTGTGTTGGTGTTTCCTTGAAGAACTAGCGGATAAGAGAAAGTGAGTAAACTCCAATATCAAGCAATGCTCCTCCAGCAAGCTTACGACTGAAAAATCGGTTTGTCATATTGTAATCCTTGTAGCTTCCAAAATTGACCTGAATTAAATTTAGCCTGCCGAGTTGTCCACTTGCAATTATTTCGTTTAGCTTTTTATAAACAGGCATATGATATATAGTCATGGCTTCAGCAAGAATAACGTTATTTTCTTTGGCCAGTGAGACGGCTTCATCGAGCTCTGCGATATTTAAAGTAATAGATTTCTCACAGAGTACATGCTTTCCATTAGAAAGGGCTTTTCTTAGATAATTGATGTGAGTATTGTGTGGAGTGGAGATGTAAATGATATCCACATCAGGATCGTAAAAGACGTCATCAATGTTGTCATATACCTTTGAAATGCCATATTTTTGTGCAAAAGCTACGGCCTTTTCATGAGTTCTGTTGGCAACTGAATAAAGAGTGCGTCCTTCCTTGGAGAGAGCATGCGCGAGCTCATTAGCTATTACACCGCAGCCGAGTGTTGCCCAATTAAGCTGTTTCATGTGAAATCCTCCTTTTTAACTTAAAGTATTGTAGCTGTGATGGTACATAAATTATTTAAAATGGTGTGAAATAACAAAATATAAACTCATTGATGATACCTTTTGACCCTTTAATCATAAAATATGTACCATAATGAACATATTCTAGCATGATGAATTATGAATTACAATGCATTTAGATTCAAAACAGTCAAAAACAGTCAAATTTGATAGTGACTAAATTAAAATTATTTAATTTGAACTATATTTTAGATTATAAACTAGTAATAGAAAAGATACTAAAATTAGCAATTAGGCAAGTAATAAAGATTTATGTAGTATATTCTGCACAAAATTAGAATATTACTTTTGCATATATTACACAATTTGAAATTTGACCTTATATAATTTTAACAATTTTCATGGTGATTATTTGTGAATATAAATGACTGATTATGATTGACAATGACTGATTTTGAAAATATAATAATACTACAAGTTAAATGATTATTGATTTTAATAAAAAAGGAAAATAATTGAATATAAAAGATTAAATGATAGTCTTTGAGCAATTTGAAAACAGGGGTGATTAGATGCTGGCGGAAGATAGATGCAAAAAAATACTTGATATATTAGATTCGATGGGAAGTGTGACTGTTCAGCAGCTTATGGATGAGCTTGATACATCCGAGTCAACAATCAGACGTGATCTGGTTGCAATGGACAAGAAGGGTTATCTCACTAAGGTACATGGTGGTGCGATTGCCAATAATACGAATATCCATACTCAGGATGAGAAGGTTATCAACAGGCTTAAGCAGAACCGCAGCGAAAAGGAACAGATTGCCAGATATGCGGCATCACTTATTGTGGATAATGATTTTGTTTATATAGATGCCGGTACTACAACAGCAGTCATGATTGATTATATTACTGCAAAGAATGTGGTTTTTGTTACAAACTCTCTGACTAATGCCAAGAGAATTTCCGATAGGGGATATACAGTATATATTCTGGGTGGAGAGTTCAAGTCTACTACCGAGGCTATTGTCGGAGATGAGGCCGTTGTGACGCTCGATAAATATAATTTTACGAAGGGCTTCTGGGGGACCAACGGAATTACTGTGAAGAATGGATTTACAACTCCGGAGATAAAGGAGGCCATGGTTAAAAAGAAATCCATGGAGAATAGCAAGGAGAAATACATTCTTGCGGATGACAGTAAGTTTTCACAGGTATCAAGTATCAAGTTTGCTGATTTTGAGGATGCTGTAATTGTTACAAATGCACTAAACAATGACAACTATAAGAAATACAAAAATATTAAGGAGGTCTAACATGATTTACACAGTTACCTTTAATCCATCATTAGATTATATTGTTGATGTAACAGATTTTAAGACAGGAGTAGTCAATAGAACAACCGGAGAGAAGATTTTTGCAGGTGGTAAGGGCATCAATGTTTCCATGGTTCTTAAGAATCTTGGAATGAGCAATACTTCACTTGGTTTTACAGCGGGTTTTACAGGAAATGAAATTAAAAGACTTCTAGGAAAAAAAGGCGTTAATACTGATTTTATAGAGGTGGAGGATGGTATTTCACGTATTAACGTGAAGCTTCGCTCAAATGAGGAATCCGAGATTAATGGTCAGGGACCGGTAATCACTGAGGACAACATTAAAAAGCTTTATGAGAAGCTTGACTGCTTAAAGGAGTCTGATGTGCTTGTGCTCGCAGGAAGTATTCCTGATGTGATGCCTTCATCAATGTATATGGATATTATGAAGCATCTTGAGGGCCGTGGAATAAATATCGTGGTTGATGCGACGAGAAATCTGCTCACAAATGTGCTTGCGTATAAGCCATTCCTCATCAAGCCAAACAATCATGAGCTCGGTGAGATATTCGGGGTTGAGATTACAGACAAGGACGATGTGATAAAATATGCAAAGAAGCTTCAGGAACAGGGCGCAAGAAACGTGCTTGTTTCTATGGCAGGTGACGGAGCAGTGCTTGTTACTGAGAACGGACAGGAATTTAAGGCTAAGGCTCCTAAAGGAAAGCTCAAAAACTCTGTAGGAGCAGGTGATTCGATGGTAGCCGGATTTGTTTACGGATACCTCAAATCAAATGATTATAAGCAGGCATTTATTTATGGAGTATGTACAGGAAGTGCAAGTGCATTTTCTGAGGAGCTGGCTACAAAGCCGGAGGTTGAAGCGCTTATTGATAAATGGGAGAGTGCTTCCAATTAAACAAACGGTATCAAAAAGGTTGATATAAATAATTAATATATTCTATTAGGAGGAATGATGTATGACAATCAGGGATTTATTGGCAGCTGAGAGTATCAATTTGAATGGTACGCCTGCCGGAAAAACCGAAGCATTGAATCAGTGTATTGATTTGATGGCAAAAAGTGGCAAAATAGCCGATGTGGAGAAGTATCGCAAGGGTGTTTTTGCAAGAGAGGAGGAAGGCACAACAGGAATTGGAATGGGTATAGCAATTCCTCATTGTAAGTCTGATGCTGTTACTAAAGCAGGTCTTGCGGCAATGGTTGTAAAGGATGGGGTTGACTTTGAATCACTCGATGGTACACCTGCAAAGATTATTTTCCTTATCGCTGCACCAAACACAGAGGATAATGTGCATCTTCAGGTGCTTAGCAAGCTCTCTGTTATGCTGATGGACGAGCAGTTTACAAATTCTCTTATCAATGCCGGTTCAGTTGATGAGTTTTTAAATATCATCGATAGCGCTGAAAAAGCAAAGGATGAGAAAGAGGCTGCCAAAGAGGCAAAGGAAAAAGAGCCTGTTGAGGTGAAGAAGGACGATGTATTTATCGTTGCAGTTACAGCCTGTCCTACAGGAATTGCCCATACTTATATGGCTGCTGAGGCTATCGAGAAAAAAGCCAAGGAGCTTGGATATCAGGTAAAGGTTGAGACAAGAGGCTCAGGCGGAGCCAAAAATGTGCTCACAGATGATGAAATCGCAAAGGCTGCAGGTGTTATAGTTGCCTGTGATACAAATGTACCTACAGACCGCTTTGACGGAAAGAAGGTTATTGAGTGTCAGGTTTCTGACGGAATCAATAAGGCAGAAGAGCTCATAAAGAGAATTGCTGCCGGTGATGCTCCTGTATTTAAGGCATCAGGTAAAAAAGAGGCTTCACATTCATCAGTTGGTGGAAAAGAGAGCATTGGACATCAGATTTACAAGCATCTGATGAATGGTGTTTCACATATGCTTCCATTCGTAGTTGGTGGTGGTATTCTTATCGCAATCGCATTCCTTATCGATGGATTCAGTGTTGACCTTAATTCACTGCCGGCTGACCAGAGAGCAAATTTCGGTACTATTACACAGGCCGCAGCAATGTTTAAGGGAATCGGTGGAACAGCATTTGGATTTATGCTTCCAATTCTTGCAGGCTTTATCGCTATGAGTATTGCTGACCGTCCGGGTCTTGCAGTTGGTTTTGTAGGCGGTTCAATCGCAGCAAACGGTACATCAGGCTTCCTTGGAGCACTTGTAGCAGGTTTCGTTGCAGGATATATTGTGCTTCTCTTAAAGAAGGTATTTTCTAAACTTCCGGAGAGTCTTGATGGTATGAAGCCGGTTCTGCTTTATCCGCTGCTTGGTATATTCCTGGTAGGCGTTATAATGCAGTTTGTAGTTGAGCCTCCAATCGGAGCTTTAAATACAGCTATCAACAATGGTCTTAATGGACTTAACGGTGCAAGCGCAGTAGTGCTCGGAGTACTTCTCGGAGGAATGATGTCAGTAGATATGGGTGGCCCTGTAAACAAAGCCGCTTATGTATTTGGTACAGCTTCAATCGCTGCCGGAAACTACAATATCATGGCAGCAGTTATGATTGGCGGTATGGTTCCACCACTCGCAATCGCTCTTGCAACAATCTTCTTCAAGAACAAGTTCACAGCAGAGGAGAGAAAGGCAGGACCTACAAACTTTATCATGGGATTATCATTTATCACAGAGGGTGCAATCCCATTCGCAGCATCTGATCCGCTTCATGTCCTTCCGGCATGTGTAGTCGGTTCAGCAGTGGCAGGTGGACTTTCAATGGCATTTGGATGTACACTCATGGCACCTCACGGAGGAATCTTCGTAGTTCCTACAATCGGAAATCCGTTAATGTATCTTGTTGCATTAGTAATCGGATCTTTCATTGCATGTGGATTACTCGGATTACTCAAAAAGAAAGTAAGTGAATAAGCAATCCTCAATTATCATTTAATCCAACCTATAAACTAATCAATAAAGGCACTGCTTCGGCGGTGCCTTTGTTGTTATGTTGTGTATTAAAAATTAAAAGTATAAACATTCTCTGAAATAACAGCCTCATGCCTTGACGAGTGAATTTTCCAAGCTTAAAGTAGTATTAGGATGAAATAGTAAGTCAAAAAATCAATTATTTATGAGACTTAAATAAAAAACAGTGAGGCATAAAATGGGCAAGGTTATAGGTATAGATTTAGGAACAACAAACAGCTGTGTGGCAGTATTGGAGAACAATCAGCCGGTAGTCATAACTAACAGCGAGGGTCAGAGAACAACTCCGTCTGTAGTGGCTTTTACAAAGAATGGAGAGCGACTGGTTGGCGAGGCTGCAAAGAGGCAGGCAGCAGTCAATGTGGACAGGACATTTTTCTCAATAAAGAGACAGATGGGAAGCGATTTCAGGGCAAAAGTGGACGGAAAGCTGTATTCAGCTCCTGAGATTTCTTCTATGATTCTCAGAAAGCTGAAAAAGGATGCAGAGGACTATATTGGTGAGGCAGTGACAGACGCCGTAATCACAGTTCCTGCATATTTTTCGGATGCGCAAAGGCAGGCAACTAAGGATGCAGGAAAGATTGCTGGGCTTAATGTGCTTCGAATCATAAATGAGCCAACCTCTGCGGCACTCGCATACGGACTGGACCATGGACAGCAGCAGAAAATTCTTGTCTACGATCTCGGAGGAGGAACCTTCGATGTGTCTGTTATCGAAATAGGGGACAATCTGATAGAGGTGCTTGCCACAGCCGGTGATAATCATCTGGGTGGAGATGATTTTGATGAGAGAATCACAAATTATCTTGTCACAGAGTTTTACAGACAGCAGAATGTGGATCTGAGAAAGGATAATACGGCTATGCAGCGTGTCAGGGAGGAGGCTGAGAAGGCAAAAAAGGTGCTTTCATCCTCATCCTCAACCACTATCAACCTGCCATTTATCACCACTGTAAAGGGACAGCCGGTCCACATGGAGATGAACCTCACAAGGGCTGAGTTTAATGAGATAACAAAGGATCTGGTGGAGAGAACTGCTATTCCTGTCAATCAGGCACTTTCAGATGCGGGTATTTCCGCAGCAGAGCTTGGAATGGTGCTGTTGGTAGGAGGCTCGACACGTGTGCCGGCTGTTGTTGAGGAGGTCAGAAGAATTACAGGAAAAGAGCCTTCACACAACCTAAATCCTGACGAGTGCGTGGCACTCGGTGCAGCAGTACAGGGCGGCAAGCTCGGTGGAGCAATTGTCGCAGGCAGCAGTGCGGCAGAGATTATACTGATGGATGTCACACCGCTTTCACTCGGAATTGAGACAGTTGGTGGTGTCTCAACTAAAATTATTGACAGAAATACGACTATTCCTACGAGATACAGCCAGATTTTTACAACTGCAGGAAGCTTCCAGACCTCTGTGGATATAAAGGTACTGCAGGGTGAGAGGCAGTTTGCAAGGGACAATAAGCTGATTGGAAACTTCAGGCTAAAGGGCATCAAGCCGGCTCCGGCAGGTGTGCCGCAGATAGAGGTGACGTTTGATATAGATGCAAACGGCATTGTGCAGGTTTCTGCAAAGGACCTGGGCACAGGAAAGCATCAGGAGATTACGATTACCGCAAGCTCAAATTTGTCTGATTCTGAGATTGAGCAGGCAATCCGCGAGGCACAGGAGTATGAGGCAACAGACGGACAGAGAAAGGCTTATATTGATGCAAGAAGTGAGGCTGATACGCTTGTGCGACAGGTGGAAAATGTCATGGCTGACAAGGAAAAAAGAAAGGCTATGGACAGCGCACAGAAAAAGAGTGTGAAATCGTCACTTTCATATGTGAAGAAGCTTATTTCAAGGACAAAGCCCGGAAATGTGAGCGAAGAGCAGGCTGCCGAGATAAAGCATGCGGCAGATGAACTGAGAAATGCGGCAGCGGGATTGATTTAATTATAGTAACTACTATTATTCATTTGGCTATTTACGAGAAGCGGATTTTCATATAAAATATGGGTAAGTGGTGAGTATTCATAACCACCCTGAATAGTTATAATGTTAATTTAAATCCGAGGAAATAGAAAATGAATGCGAACGATAAAACAGAAAAGGTACTAAGAGAAATTCATATCATGCTCTCAAAGGCGGAGCCGTATAAGCCGGAGCCGAGCAGGGTGATCATAAACAAGCAGCAAATGATAGATTTACTTGCTGAGCTGAATAAGTGTATATATGCAATACAGGATGAGTATGAGCTTACTGAACAGAGTCGCAATCACGCAGAGAGAGAGTTCAGAAAGAAGGGGGATCAGATAGTCTGGGATGCAAGCAGAAAGGCTGAGGATGTGTATGCAGCATCGGTTATCTATACGGATGAGGCGCTTTCAAGAGTGCGTGATATCATCAATGATACCAACGAGTCACTTGAAAAGCTGTGCAAGAATATGAAGGATAAGATTGCAGAGCAGGAGAAGATAGTTAAAACTAACCAGTATGAGCTCAAGGGACAGCTTCAGGATTTGTCCGATACGGAGAAGTATCTTAAGATTATCGATGACAGAAATAAGGAGATAGAACGTCAGAAAAATGCAGGTAAACCTGTAGAGGAGCGTACTATTGACAATGAAGAGAAGTCCATCTATGCAAACAGACAGACTGAAATCAAGGTAAATATGGATTATATCAGAAAACTGGGACTTGCTGAGGGCGAGGACCTGGGAAATGGTGTAGTGGGTGAAGTGAAGCTTGCAGACGATACACCTGATGCCGGATCAAATCATAGCAATGATAAGGATGAAGCCAAGGCTGCCGGCTCAAAATCGTCTGTTGATGAGGATTATAAGGCAATAAGCAGAAAAGCCGGCAATCCACCTGTTATCAACACAAAGGAAGGGAAGGAGCTCACAGACGGTATTCACAGAATGTGGCAGAGCATCACCGGAAATAAAGGGAAATGAAACACACCTATGTAATATAAAGCAGCAGTTCAAAACAGAACGGCTGCTTTTTGGCTTATATTTAAAAGTGGGTAATATTAAGCAGATTTTAAGAAAAACAAAGTGGATAATCTGATAAAATATAGCTGACTAACGGCAGGAGAAGGTTTCTGTTAAAAATTCATAGAAGGAGGATAATATGACAATATTAGTTTGTGATGACGACAAGGAAATAGTTGAGGCAATTGAGATTTACCTGATGCAGGAGGACTACGACGTGGAGAAGGCTTACGACGGCATACAGGCGGTTGAAATTATGAAGAATAAAAAAATAGACCTCATGATAATAGATGTCATGATGCCAAAGCTCGACGGAATAAGAGCTACTCTGCAGATACGAAAGGAAAGCAGGGTGCCGATAATCATTCTATCGGCAAAGACAGAGGATGCTGACAAGATTTTAGGCCTCAATGTGGGAGCTGATGATTATGTCACAAAGCCTTTTAATCCGCTTGAGCTAGTGGCAAGGGTAAAGTCACAGCTTCGCAGATATACCACTCTGTCAAGCAATGATGCAGCCGGAGACAAGGTTTATGAAGCCGGAGGCCTTTTGGTAAATGATGATTTAAAAAAGGTGACTGTGGATGGCGAGGAGGTAAAGCTCACACCGATTGAATACAATATACTGCTTTTACTCCTTAAAAATAAGGGAAAGGTCTACTCAATAAACGAAATATATGAGAGCATATGGAACGAGGAGGCGATAGGCGCCGACAATACAGTTGCTGTGCACATCAGACATATCAGGGAAAAAATAGAGATAAATCCTAAGGAGCCACGCTATCTGAAGGTGGTCTGGGGAGTAGGCTATAAGATAGAGGACAACAAATGAAGCAGTATACGATAGGAAAAAAAGCAGCGGTCATAGTCTTACATCAGCTATGCATGATACTTATGGTGACAGGAGTGTTTGCCACAGGCTATGCATTCAGGCACGATGCGCATGGAAATATTGATATATATACACTAATATCGCTTGCGGGCCTGGTAGGCAGCTTTGTGAGCCTGGCATATATGGCAAACGTGGCAGGCAGAAAATCAGAGGATGATTACACAATATACTATTTACCGATTGACAAGGTATACTCTGATGTGATGCTAGTGATATTTACACTGCTCATGGTATTTATGGGAAAAGTGATTTCAGGCGTAAAAAACCAGCATTTTGACTATGCATCACTCATTATGACGGCCGGCACATTTACTTTTTTGTTTGATCTGGCTTTTATTATTTTATACCAGAGCATTGTAAGGAAGATAAAAGGCAATATACTTTACACATACAGCCTGATATACAAGGGATATGAGATTATAAAGAGGGTTATTGAGAAAAAGGATATCCACACACAAAAAAATAAAGAGATAATGCGCATACAGGAGGCTCTTGAAGCTATCTCGGAAGGAGCGCTTGACACTACACTCAATGTCAATGAGTTTCATGGGCAGCAGAAAAAGGTGGCGGAGGCTGTCAACCATATACGCCAGGGTCTTATGAGCTCGGTGAATGAGAGCCTTAAGAATGAAAAATTAAAGGCAGACTTAATAACAAATGTATCACATGATATAAAGACACCTCTGACTTCAATAGTCAACTATGTTGACCTGCTTAAGAGGGAAAATCTGGAAAATGAAAATGCCAAATACTATATACATGTGCTGGAGGAAAAGTCACAGCGCTTAAAGCAGCTTACAGAGGATTTGGTAGAGACATCAAAGATTACCTCGGGAAATGTGAAGCTCAATATGCAAAAGCTTGATCTGGTTGAGCTTTTATACCAGACCGGAGGTGAATTCAATGAGCGATTTGAGTCGAGAAATCTGACAATAGTTACAAAAATTCCATCAGAACAGATATTTATCTATGCGGATGGGCGTCAGCTTTACCGCTCTATTGAAAATCTGTATACTAATGCCGCAAAATATGCACTGGAAAATACCAGAGTGTATGTAGAGCTTGAAAAGGCAGATAAAAAGGCAGTTTTTACAATAAAGAATGTGTCTAAGAACGAGCTTGACATAGTAAGCAACGGAAATGTAGACCTGACAGAGCGTTTTGTGAGGGGAGAGAGGTCGAGAACCACTGAAGGAAGTGGACTTGGACTTTCGATTGCAAAGAATCTGACCCATTTGATGGGAGGAAAATTCGAAATTAAGGTAGATGGTGATTTATTTATTGCCACAATTACCTATAATATTATATAATAGTAAATAAAAGAATTTTGAAATACACATACGGAGGTAGAATAAGTGAAATTATATGAAAATGGTGCTTACCTTTTAAACGGTAAGGAAGTAATAATTGATGGACCAGAGGCTCAGGCAGCTGTCAAAAGCAAGACCGGCATGGACATCGATAAACAGACAGCTAAGCAGGAGACAATTGCTTACGGTATTTTAAAGGAGCACAATACATCCGGCAATATGGACAAGCTTCAGATTAAGTTTGATAAGCTTACATCGCATGATATCACATTTGTAGGTATCATCCAGACAGCACGAGCTTCAGGACTTGAGAAATTCCCTATCCCGTATGTACTTACAAACTGTCACAACAGCCTTTGTGCAGTTGGTGGAACAATCAATGAGGATGACCACATGTTTGGTCTCACATGTGCAAAGAAGTACGGCGGAATCTATGTACCACCTCATCAGGCAGTTATCCATCAGTTTGCACGAGAGATGCTTGCCGGCGGCGGAAAAATGATACTTGGTTCTGATTCACATACACGTTATGGTGCACTTGGTACTATGGCAGTCGGCGAGGGTGGACCTGAGCTTGTTAAGCAGCTTCTTGAACAGACATATGATATTGATATGCCTGAGGTAGTAGGCATTTACCTGACAGGAGAGCCAATCAAGGGCGTTGGACCACAGGATGTCGCACTTGCAATTATCGGAGAGGTATTCGGAAACGGCTTCGTAAAGAACAAAGTTATGGAGTTTGTAGGACCGGGTGTGTCTAATCTGAGCGTTGACTTCCGTATAGGTGTCGATGTTATGACAACAGAGACTACATGTCTTTCTTCTATCTGGAGAACAGATGACCAGGTTAAGGAATTCTTTGAGATTCACGGTAGGGCTGAGGACCACAAGGAGCTTAATCCGGGTGAGGTGGCTTACTACGACAGATTTATTGAGATTGATTTAAGCCAGATCCGCCCAATGATAGCTATGCCATTCCACCCAAGCAATACCTACACTATCGATGAGCTCAATGCAAACCTCATGGATATTCTCGATGACTGTGAGAAGAGAGCTGAGGTAAGCTTTGACGGCAAGGTGAAGCTTGATTTAAAGAGTAAGGTAAGAGACGGAAAACTGTATGTAGACCAGGGAATCATCGCAGGCTGTGCAGGCGGTGGATTTGAGAATATCTGCGATGCGGCTGACATATTAAACGGACATTCAATCGGAGCAGACGAGTTTACACTGAGTGTTTACCCGGCATCTACTCCAATATACATGGAGCTTGTGAAAAACGGAGCTGTAGCAAAGCTTCTTGAGACAGGTGCAATCGTAAAGACTGCTTTCTGCGGACCTTGCTTTGGTGCAGGAGATACACCTGCCAACAACGCATTCTCTATCCGTCATTCAACAAGAAACTTCCCTAACAGAGAGGGTTCTAAGGTACAGAACGGACAGATCAGCTCAGTGGCACTCATGGATGCACGTTCAATCGCTGCAACAGCAGCAAACAAGGGCTTCCTTACATCAGCAGCGGATATTGATGTCAACTTTACAAAGCCAAAATATTTCTTTGACAAGACTATATATGAGAACCGTGTATTTGACAGCCATGGAGTGGCAGATCCTTCAGTTGAAATCCAGTTCGGACCAAACATCAAGGACTGGCCGGCAATGAGCGCGCTTCCTGAGAATATGCTCCTTAAGGTGGTTTCAGAGATTCATGATCCTGTTACTACAACAGATGAGCTCATTCCTTCAGGAGAGACATCTTCATATCGTTCAAACCCTCTTGGACTTGCAGAGTTCGCACTTTCAAGAAAGGATCCTGAGTATGTAGGCAGAGCAAAGGAAATCCAGAAGGCCCAGAAGGCTATAGAGAGTGGTGAGTGCGCAGGAAAGGCTGTTCCTGAGGTTGCTGAAATCATGGGAGTAGTAAAGAAAAAATTCCCTGAGGCAAGCCATGAGAATATGGGCTTCGGAAGCACAATTTTTGCTGTTAAGCCGGGTGACGGCTCAGCAAGAGAGCAGGCTGCCAGCTGCCAGAAGGTACTCGGAGGCTGGGCAAATATCGCAAACGAGTATGCCACAAAGAGATACCGTTCAAACCTTATCAACTGGGGAATGCTTCCATTCATCATCGATGAGGGAGAGCTTCCGTTCCACAACCTCGACTATATCTTCCTTCCGGGAATCAAGAAGGAAATCGAGGATGCAAAGACGGAGTTTGAGGCATATGTTGTCAAGGATGGTGAATTAAAGCCATTTACACTGAAGATGGGTGAACTCACAGATGATGAAAGAGAGATAATATTAAAGGGATGTCTCATCAACTATAACCGTAAATAAGGAGAGTTTAATCCGATGGAAGAAACCGGAAAAGCTGGTAAAAAATCAAACATTGAGATAAATGCAGATAAGGGTGCGAAGCAGAATTCGCACCCGGGGCGTGAGGAATGGCCACATCTGATCAGAATAGGTGTCATGGTATTTGTCACGTTTGCAGTCAGTATACTGTTTTTCTTTGCACTGTACAGATTTGAGGGCTTTGCAGGCATATGGAGCAAGCTGCTTGCGGCAGCAATGCCTATTATAATGGGACTTGTGCTTGCATACCTGATGAATCCTGTCATGCTGTGGCTGGAAAGATGCTTTAAAAAGCTTCTTTCCAAAAAGATGAAAAGCGAAAGCAAGCTGCGAAAGGTTTCAAGAGCTCTTGCAATCACAGGCTCGGTTATTATTCTGGTAGCGATTATTTCGCTCCTCATTGCGGCTATTGTGCCTTCTGTCATAGCAAGTATATCAGGACTTATGAAGACACTGCCAAATGATGTTGCGGCATTCATTAACATGATAAAGAACGGCAATTTCGGGGACAGCAAAATTGCTGAGCTCGCGAGCACAGGTTTACAGAATGCAACCGACTACATTGAGGATTATGCCACAGAAAAGCTGATTCCTGAGGCACAGAAGTATGTTGCACAGATTACAACCGGTGTGATTTCGGTAGTCAGAGGCTTATTTAATTTTATTATCGGAATAATCGTGATGGTCTATGTGATGAGTATTCAGGAGACTCTCGCAGGACAGAGCAAAAAGATAATATATGCTGTCTGCAAGCCAAAGACAGGCAATATCATCATTGAGACGATCAGAAAGACAAATGAGATTTTTGGAGGCTTCATAAGCGGTAAGATTATAGATTCACTGATTATAGGTGTGATTGCATATTTCGGATGTCTGATTTTAAGGATTCCATCATCGGTGCTCGTTGCAGTGATTATCGGCGTCACAAATGTGATTCCGGTATTCGGACCGTTTATCGGTGCAATTCCATCGTTACTCATAGTAGTAATTCAGAGTCCGTGGCATGCGCTTTATCTTCTGATATTTATTGTCGTGCTGCAGCAGGTGGATGGCAATATAATAGGGCCTAAGATACTTGGCTCATCTACCGGTCTTTCGACCTTCTGGGTTATGTTTGCCATACTAATCGGCGGAGGAATGTTTGGTTTTCTTGGAATGTTACTTGGTGTTCCAACCTTTGCTGTGATATACTATATTGTGAAAAGAGTTGTTAATTATGCTCTCAGGAAAAAGAAGCTTCCTGAGGACACAAGGGATTATACAAAGACAACAGGCGTAGATACCAAAAATAATAAGCTTAAATACGAGTAGGTGAAATAAGTGGATAAATACGAATACAATCTCAAGCTGGATCAGATAAAAGCCCTAAGCGCCGAGGAGGGCTATATGAGCGCAGCAGAGATTGCGGATAGCATAAATTGGAACAAAATTAAAAATGTAAATACACTCGTTAAAATCGGCGAAATCTACGAGAAGGCCGAAAGATACCAGGATGCAAGGGACATACTTTTAATGGCCTATGACCGTTCACCAATCGGCAGGATGATTATATACAGACTGGCTGAGGTCGCCATCAAGATGGGGGATTATGATGCTGCTACAGAGTATTATGATGAGTTTGTTGAGATAGCGCCTCATGATGATATGAAGTATGTATTAAGATATGCCATCAAAAAAGGGCAGGGAGCTTCATTTGATGAGCTTATCACTATTCTTGAAGAGTACAAGGATGAAGAATACACTGAGGAGTGGGCATATGAGCTTGCATATCTATACCACAAGGCCGGAAAAGCCGATAAGTGTATAGATGCCTGCGATGAGCTCATTCTGTGGTTCGGAGACGGACCATATGTGGAGCGTGCGCTGGAGCTTAAGATGCTTTATCAGCCACTTACCAAGGCTCAGGAGGAAAAGTACAGACGATTCAAGGCAGAGAAGGAAAAGCCGGCTAAGATAAAGGATGAGGCTGAGGTCACTGAGATAGGTGCCATGGAGATGGTAAAGGGCGGAGAGATAGTGCATGATGACGTAACTATTCCGCAGATTACTGTAAATCAGGAGAAGTTCAATACTGTAAATTTACAGCAGGAGATTGCCAAGGGTATGCAGCAGATCATGGAGGCCAAGGGCAAGAATGAAGTTGCTGATACGATGGATACCATCAAAAAGATAGTTGAGGATATTCCTTATCTCAAGCTCGAAAAGGAGCAGGAAGAGTATGTACAGCAGCCGGAAGAGACAGAGCATATCGCTACAGATGAAGAGATAGATGGTTCACTTAAGTTGAATTTCAAGGAGCTTTTGGGTGAAGACGCTGACGGACAGATGTCTATGGTCATGAGTGAAAAGACTCAGCTTGAGCATCAGATTACAGGACAGATGTCTATACAGGATGTGCTTGAAGAATGGGAAAAGACCAGACATGCGGCTGAAATTGCACTTAAAGAGGCTGAGCAGCAGAAACTTGAGTCAGCTAAGGCAAGAGCACTTCAGGAGGCAGGAGACATCATGGAGAGACTAAATGATGTCATTCCAAAGCTGGATGCAGGTGTCACTCCGAAGGAACTTCTTGAGGAGGAGTATTTGAAGGTCCCGGTTGATATTATAGAGCAGAAAGCTGCCGTGAAGGAGCCTGAAGAAGAGCAGAAACCGGATATGCAGGAGCTTTATGCAGAGGAGACTGTGGATGAAGTACAGGAGCCGCAGGAAGCACCGGAAGAGGCTATAGACGAAGTGCAGGAGTCACAGGAAGCACCGGAGGATACTATAGACGAAGTACAGGAGTCACAGGAAGCACCGGAAGAAGCTATAGAAGAAGTGCAGGAGTCACGGGAAGTACCGGAAGAGGCTGCAGATGAAGCAAAGGAACCGGTTGGAGAGCCGGAGGATATAATTATGGCAGAGGAGTCTGAGAAAGACGAGATACTCATGCAGCCGACTACCATGATGCCTGAAATAACAGATGATATGTTAAATGTCGATGATGATACATCAGATGATGAGACTTCACAGGAGAAAGAAAACGTTTCTGAGAAGAGAGATTTTGATCATGTGACATCATTTATCGAGCAGGAAATAGCCAAGATGACAGCAAAGAATCCGGGACTGGAGAAGAAGCTGGATATGGCTAAGACAAGAAAAATGCCGGATATTTCATTGCCGGAGGATTTAGACAGCGAAGAAGATGACTCGAAATTGAAAGAAACAAAACATATAAAAGAGCTTACAAGCGAACAGAAAGCTATATTTTCATATTTCATACCGGTAAAGGGTATGGAGGATCAGATCTGCAAGGCATATAATGCAGTGCTTGATCATTTCAACAGGAAAGAAAACGCATCCACAGGCAACCTCATTATACAGGGAGAGCAGGGTTGCGGAAAGACAATGCTTGCTACAAGCTTTATAAAGGTATTACAAAAAGATGGTGAACAGCTCACAGGAAAGATGGGAAAGATTGATGCTGCCGCACTCAATAAAAAGGATGTGCAGCAGGTAGTCAGAAAGATAACAGGAGGCTGTCTCATCATAGAAAGAGCCGGTGATATCGACCGCAGCATAGCTGCCCAGCTATCATTTTTGATGGAGCATGATATTACAGGAACACTCTATATACTTGAGGATACATCAAAGGGTATAAAGAAGGCTCTCTCAATGGATGAGGGCTTTGCATCCAAGTTCACGGAAAAGATATCGGTCCCTATTTTTACAAATGATGAACTCGTATTGTTTGCCAAATCGTACTCTGCAGAGCTTGGGTACAAGATAGATGAGATGGCTATTCTGGCATTGCATAACAGAATCAGCAATATTGAGAGGATAGACCAGGCTACCACTCTGACAGAGGTCAAGGATATAATTGACGAGGCTATAGACAGGGAGGCTCACAGCGGACTTAAGAAGGCTATAAGTATTCTGACAGCCAGGCGATATACAGATGATGACCGAATTGTACTCAAAGAGGATCATTTCAGGGAAAAATAAATACTTATGGGGGGTATATATATGTGTAATTTTACAGCAATGGATTGTTACCTGTTTGGTCAGGCAACACACTATGATATCTACAAGAAGATGGGTGCTCACTTAGCTGAGCGTAAAGGAAAAAAAGGAGTGTGCTTTGACGTCTGGGCGCCACATGCGAGGGAAGTATACGTGTTTGGTGAGTTTAACGACTGGAATGAGACCAGTCATGAGATGAAGCGTGTAGAGCCGGAAACCATGGGAGTGTATGAGCTTTTTGTACCGGGAGCGCAAAAGGGTCAGATGTATAAGTTTATTATAGTCACTGAACAGGGTGATAAGCTGTACAAGGCGGATCCATATGCAAACTACGCAGAGCTTCGTCCGGGAACAGCGTCAATCATCACAGATATCGAGCACTTCACATGGACTGACAAAGAGTGGATGGATAAGAGAGCAGCAAAGTCAGATGCTGATGTATATTCTTCACCTATGGCTATATATGAGTGCCATCCGGGCTCATGGATGAGACATCCGGGCAGAGATGATGAGGGATTTTATACATACAGGGAGCTTGCAAAATCACTCATATCATATGTAAAAACTATGGGATATACACATATTGAGCTTATGGGTATTTCAGAGTATCCGTTTGATGGCTCATGGGGATATCAGGTGACAGGCTACTATGCACCTACATCGAGGTATGGAGAGCCTGAGGATTTTGCATACTTTGTTGATCAGTGCCATAAAAATAATATCGGAGTAATCCTCGACTGGGTACCTGCACATTTCCCAAAGGATGCGCATGGACTTGCCAATTTCGACGGAACAGCCACATATGAGTATGCAGACCCAAGAAAGGGAGAGCATCCCGACTGGGGCACAAAGATATTTGACTACGGTAAGAATGAAGTAAAGAACTTCCTTATCGGAAGTGCACTGATGTGGATAGAAAATTACCACGTAGACGGACTCCGTGTGGATGCAGTTGCGTCAATGCTTTATCTTGACTATGGAAAGAACGACGGACAGTGGGTGCCAAACAAGTTTGGAGGCAATAAGAACCTTGAGGCAGTAGAGTTTTTCAAGCATATCAACACACTCATACTCGGAAGAAATCACGGAACTGTAATGATAGCCGAAGAGTCTACCGCATGGCCAAAGGTAACAGGCAAGGTAGAGGAAGACGGACTGAACTTCAGCTACAAATGGAACATGGGATGGATGCATGACTTCCTTGATTATATGAAGCTGGATCCATATTTCCGTAAAAATAACCACAACAAGATGACATTTGCGATGAGCTATAATGAGAGTGAGAAATATATTCTGGTACTGTCACATGATGAGGTGGTACATCTGAAGTGTTCTATGCTCAACAAAATGCCGGGCTTAGAAGGGGATAAATTCAAGAACCTCATGGCAGGATATGCATTTATGATGGGACACTGTGGAAAGAAGCTTCTTTTCATGGGACAGGAGTTTGCACAGAAGCAGGAGTGGAGTGAGGAAAGAGAACTCGACTGGTATCTGCTTGAGAATCCGGAGCATAAAAAGATCCAGAACTGGGTAAAGGAGCTGCTTCACCTCTATAGGAGAAACCGCTGTCTGTATGAGCTGGATTCAAGCTGGGAAGGCTTTGAATGGATAAATGCAAACGATGCAGACAGAAGCATCTTCAGCTTTATCAGAAAGAGCAAGGATGGCAAGAATAATATGCTCTTTGTCATCAATTTCACACCGGTAGAGAGACCTGATTACAGAGTCGGAGTGCCAAAGCGCAAGACATATCAGCTCGTTTTAGATAGTGAGGATCCTAAGTTTACAGGCAAAACGGTACAAGAGCCTGTAAAGAAGGCTGCAAAGGGCAGAGGCAAGGCAGCAAAACAGTCATATAAGAAGCTGGACTATAAGGCAGTCAAATCAGAGTGTGACGGCAGACCATTTTCATTTGCTTATCCACTTGCGCCTTACGGAGTTGCTGTATTTAAATACTAATATACCGGTAAACAGCAGGGTAAAGGACCGCGCCAATTTAAGGCGCGGTCTTTATTTTTGCGTATTATATGTCGATATATAAAAAAAGATAACTATTCAGAACCACAAAAGTACGAAGTAAGAATATCCATAAATAAAGGCTGCAGAGATGGTACATATGCAGGGCACGGAGCAGGAAATATGCAGATAGAGAATTTGATTAATAAAAGCACAGATACGAAAAATACGGACACAAAAACCATAAATGACATGACAGCGGGTATGCGTGTGTCAGACTACATAAAGACAGACAGCAGTGACAATATGTCAAAAAAGGCGGCTGTTGTCGGTTCGTCAAACTCTGTTGATATGTCGGATACGATATATGCAAGACCACAGGCTAAAAACGAAGCCGGGAACAACGATGACACAGATATGGCAGAAAATCTGCTAAATGACATGAATCAGACCTCAGAAAACAGGCGAAATGATATGATTGTCACTGCAAGCACCACAACGAGTGATGATTACAAAGCTGCAAAGGATGACGGATATGATGTCATTGTCACTGAGACCGATAAGATAAAAGCAGTGCTGGCAAAGGCAGGTGTAGATATATCCATATATGGAGATGATCTGAGCAAGGAGCAGCTCACAGACATCACGGGAAGCCAGACTGAAGCGGCCATGCTTGTCAATCAGATGAAAGCATATGATATTCCTGCTACAGATGACAATATAAAGGCAGGTACAGATGCCATAGACCGGGCAAAGAGCCTTACAAATATATCCAATGAGACAAAGGCATATCTGGTCAGAAATAACATGAATCCGACGGTTTCCAATGTATACAAGGCTACGTACAGCAGCAGTCAGGTACAAGATTACAGGCAGAAAACCAAAATGACGGAGATATCAGATGAGCTGTTTGAGGAGCTTAAGCCACAGCTTAAACAGATATTAGAGGAAGCTCATATAGACAGTAGTGATGAGAATCTGAATCAGTGCAGATGGCTGATAGATGAAGATATAGCCGTTACACCTGATAATGTGCTGCTTGCGAATCAGGTAGACTGCATCAACGCAGCAAAAGAAAATGTGAGCAGTGATTTTTATGCAAGGGCAGTGACAGAAGCACTGGCAATGGGAAAAAAGGCTACAGATGCCACTATGTCACAAGATGGTCTGACATTTGACATGGCAAAGAAAGCCTGTGATGTATTAGGTGAGGCGACCGCAGATGACATTGTCACATTAGAGTCAGATAACATACCTGTCACGATAGAGAATCTGTCAAAGCTTATAGCTGCAAGAGGCAAGGATAGTGCAGCATCGCAAGCCTCAGCGAATAAAGCTGCGGATAATCAGATTACAGACAGCCGGGAAGCAAGGCTTGTGACAGCTCAAAGAAAGCTTGAGGAAGCGAGACTTTCCATGACAGCAGAAGCCAACCTTTCACTCATAAAAAAAGGAGTTTCAATAGACACAGAGCCTATTGAACGTGTAGTGGAGCTGCTTAAGCAGCAGGAAAATAAATACTACGGAGCGCTGTTTGGTGAGAGCAGTGTAGAGGCATCTGATGATAGGGTACGTATGTACAATAATGTCTGTGATATTTTCAATCAGATGAAGCAGCAGCCGGCGTATGTACTGACCCTGGAATCCGCTGATGACACTGTGTATGAGCTGTATACAGCAGGCAAAGCAATGAAGCAGTCATTAGAAGCAGCAGCCTCAGGATATGAGACTCTTATGACATCACCGCGGGCAGATATGGGAGATAGTATGTCAAAAGCATTTCAGAATGTGGATGATATACTTAAAGAGCTTCAGATAGATACATCTGAAAGCAATCGCAGGGCTGTGCGGATACTTGCGTACAATAGTACCGACATCACAGAGGACAATATAAAGCAGATAAAGTCTGTAGATGAGCAGGTGCAGAGAGCATTCAGCGATATGACACCGGCGGTGACGATTGAGATGATAAAAAGAGGCATATCACCGCTTGATATGAGCATGAGTGACATAAGTGACACTGCCAGACGGATAAAATCAGAAAATCCTGACGAAAAGGATGAGAAATTCAGCGAGTTTCTCTGGAAGCTTGAAAAGAAAAATGAAATCTCAGAGGAGGAAAGAGACTCATATATAGGCATATACAGGCTTATTTCACAGGTGGAGCAGTCAGATGGTGCTGTGATAGGCTCACTTGTTAATCAGGGAGCAGATATTACAATGAAAAATCTGCTTACAGCGGTCCGGGTACGAGGAAAGAGTGCCATGGACTATAAGGTGGACGATACCTTTGCCGGAGTGGACAGTGTAAGCAGTGGCATTAAAATTGACTCACAGATAGAAAGCGCATATCATACAAACTGCCTAAGGGATGTGCTTGATACACTTTCACCTGAGAAAATGGAGTTTGTGCAGTATGACAGCTGGCTTGATATGACTCCGGAGCAGTTAAGGCAGGCTGTATATGAGGCAGACGAGGATAACGCACTGTCAGAGCAATATGCCACAGAACAGCTAAGACAGTTCAATCAGGCAGTTTCGGTGCCTGAGAACGTATATGCTTTTCTAGAGAAATATGATGTAAAAACAACCGCGGTAAACCTCATGGCTGCGTCACGGCTAATGAAAAATCCGTCAGAGGCAGTAAGAAATCTCTGGGAGCGTGGAGACAGTGCTACGGCAAGGGCTCTTTTGGATGAGACTCTCAGACGGTTTTCGGAGTCGGTCAAAAATCCAAAGGAGCTTGCGCAGGCGCAGGAAACGCTGGCTGATACAGCAGAGCATGTTATGGATTCGATGATTATAGAGGATAGGCACACCGGTTCAATAGACCTCAGACAGATGAAGTTATTATGCAGTCAGCTAAGGATAGCTTCAAATATGTCGAGACAGGAAAACTATATTGTACCAATAGAGACTGCTGACGGGGTCACAGGGATGAAGCTTCGCATAGTAAGAGGTGAAGATAAAAAGGGACTGGTTGACATATTCCTTGAGGATAAAAAATGCGGCAGGGTAGCTGCATATTTTGAGGCAAAGGAAAACTCAGTATCTGCTATGATAGTCACAGACGATGAGCAGACTAAAAAGCTGTTTGAAGACAATATCACTATGTTTGAGGCAGGAATAAGTGATGGTGAACAGCGTGTGCGCATAGATGTGGCACTGGAGCATGATATATCTGCAAAAGAGTCTAAGATGTCAGATATGAAATCAAATACTGAGTCAGATAATGAAACTAAAAAGCAGCTTGATGGCAGTGAAAGTGTCCAGACAACCAGACTATATCACATCGCAGAGCAGTTTATTGTAAATGTCCAGAGGGTGATTGCACAAGATAGTCTGTAACACCGATATATATTGCATGTGCCAGGTCATCCTGATAGTTTTTGTCAGTAAGAAGAAGTGTCTCAGCAGGATTACTCAAGAATCCACATTCTACGATTACGGTCGGGGATGTGGATTTTTTAAGTATAAAGTATTCTTTATTGGGCTTAATGCTTCGTGGCTTTGCGACACAAAGAGAAGTGTTTAAAGCTCCAAGAACAGAGGATGCGAGCTCTTTTCCTGCATCAGAGGCTTCATAATAGAATACCTGTGGACCGCAGCTTGAACTGTCCTCAAAGCTGTTTTGATGGATACTGATGCTGACTGCCACATTGCTTTTAGACATCAGGGCAGTTCTCTTTGTGAGATCATCTGTCTTTGGATGCTTGGAATTATCCGGGGCGAGGTCGCAGTCGGTGGTTCTGGTCATGACAACAGTAAAGCCTCTGTTTTCAAACAGCTGTTTAAGAGCCATTGCAATACTGAGGTTGACATCCTTTTCCATGACGCCGGAGGTGGAAATCTTACCGGGATCACTTCCACCATGTGCTGGTTGTAGTTTACGCAAATTGTGATATGTATTCCCCAGTATATATGGGGAGTTAGAAATGTATTGAGATTAGATAGCCTTTTTCTCCAAGTCCTCACAGTAAACGCTTGAAAATAAATGTTCCAGTTCATTTCCGAAGTTGTATGAGATTTTAAGTTTGCGGTTTTCATAAACTGTTATCTGGTCTATCATTTCCACAATAATATCTCTGTCTAATTCTTCAATGTCTTTCAGTTCCAACAACCGCCTTAACCACGGTGTTTCAAAAACATCTTCTGTTACACTTTCTTTTTTCTTTTCTTCCAGCGTTTCAATCTGTTTGGAGTAAAGCGTTTCTTTTTGTTGATAGTCCTCTCGATAAGAAAGAAATTCTTCTTTAGAAATCAGTTCGTCTTTGTAATCTTCATAAATTGACTTTTTCAGTTTCTTTACTCTTTCAAGTTCTGTTTTTAACTTTGTCAGTTCTATGTCAGTTGATTTTCTGATTTTTGTTGCTGTGAAAGATTGTGATTTTACAAGCTCCTGCAAATTCTCTACATTGCGGATAATCTGCTTTAAATCGCCCAGCACAATATCATTCAATACTTGAAATGGGAGAGTATGCGGAGTGCAATAGTCCTTTCCACTTCTTTTGTAAGTTCCACAATAGAATGAATAAGACCTGCTTCCGTCTGCACGTCGCCAGAAATTTTTCATCATTGCCCGACCACAATCGCCACACTTTATAAAGCCTGCAAAGATATTTTTATTTGTTTCCAAGTCAATATCCCTATGCTTCTTTGTCAGCAGTTTTTGTACCTTATCCCACAGTTGACGGTCTATAATCGGTTCATGCGTATTTTCAACTCTTATCCAGTTTTCTTTCTCAACTGGTCGCTGTTTGCTTCTCATACGCTGATGTTTCTTCCCTTGTATCATGTTGCCGATATACATTTCATTTTTCAACATGATATTTACTGTTGAATACGTCCAATAGGAAGTTTTCTCCAAACGGTTGCAATTTTTATAATTTTCACCGTTGAGCTTTTTATATTCCGACGGACAAAGGATACCCTCTGCATTTAGTATTTTTGCAATGCTTTGTTTTCCTATTCCTTGTGCATACATAGTAAATACCCGTTTTACAACTTCGGACGCATATTCATCAATCACAAGTTTATTCTTATTTGCAGGAGATTTCTTATAGCCATAGCTTGTAAATGCTCCGATAAATTCTCCTGCTTTCTGCTTTGATTTTACAGTCGCTTGAACTTTATTAGAAATATCTCTGGCATACTGTTCGTTAAATATATTTTTAATAGGAAGTAACATATCGTATGCCTGCTTCATACTATCAATATTATCTGTTACAGAAATAAAACGAACATTAAGCTCTGGAAATATTCTTTCCAAATATCGCCCCGTATCAATGTAATCTCGTCCAAAACGGGAAAGGTCTTTTACAACAACACAATTTACCTTGTTATCTTCAATGTCAGCAATCATTCTATGAAAGTCTGGTCTATCGAAATTCGTTCCCGTAAAACCGTCATCAATATAAACATCATATAAGATAAAGTCATCATGCTTATTCACATATTCTGTTAAAAGTTTTCTCTGATTTCCTACACTATCGCTTTCTTCCTTATCTCCGTCCTCTCGTGATAATCTGATATAAATAGCTACGTTAAATAAGCTTGAACCTTTTTGATAAATCATTTTTCCACCTATTCAACTGCCGTACCTATAATAATATCATACAATAAAGTACGGCTTCTTTCCATGATTTTCAAAGGTTTTCCCCTCTTGATATGCGTTTTTAATATGAGATTTCACGATACGGATAAGTAATTCTTCTACAGAAAATTTACATAAAAATTCTCGTTCTACAATATATTGTGCAGGTTTTTTTTTAGTCAATGTATCAGCTCCCTTAATCAACTATCTATTCTCAACATACGCACATAGGCTTATCCAATATGCGTATTTTTCACAATGTTACAGAAGCAAACAGATGGTATTGGAAAGCTTTGTTAGTATCTCAACTATTCCCATTCTTGTGGGCAGAACTGCACCATATCGGTACGGAAAGGTGTGATTTGTTGCAGGAATTTGAAAAGATTTGAAAAAATTTTCGGATACAAAAAAGCCCGCACAAAACATGAATTTTGTGCGAGCTACTGGGATAGTGTATTTAATTGTAGATAGTATGCTGTTAAATCAGATTTGAATATATCGAATTGTACTTAAAGCTTAAAGGCACATTCATCACTCCATTTTTGGTTTGGATGTTTCAATGTAATAAATATGTTCCTTGTTCCACTGTTTTAAACAAAAACAAAATTCGATAACAGCCAAAGCAATATTATATGTATGGGATAGAAAATATAAAAGAGATATTTACACTTTTTTCCTCGTTGATGATTGTATGATAGTATTAGCGGAAGAGCAAGAACCATAATCCACTGATACTGAATTGTAAATATATTCCCTCCTACATCCATAGGAGAAATTCCACCTATTATAGACAATAGATATTCCATACCATGGGAAAGCCCTGTTCCTATTATCGGAATTAATTCCTTGATTTTCCATAAAATAATGGGAACAATATTAGTGGACATAAAAAACATATACACAACAACAAATATCATATACGACAGAATAAGTCTTTTCTTGTTGTCATAAGCTAAATACATTATAATTCCTAAAACAACAAAAATAAGTCCCCCTTCCGTTGTAAACACACTTCCCAAAAGAGCTGGTATCAAATAGAAGCATATTGTTTCCGTATACATATTACTAATTGAACTCAGATAACCACATACTATACATACAATAACTTGATAAGCAATATATAAACTTAGTACTTTTATCCAGGAAACAGCCTTTTGGTTTTTTCTTATTTCTAAGATTTCACATATGCATGCAACGATAAATAATGTTCTAAAGAAATTTAATTCAATTTGTGTACTCATTTGAATAACAGCCATCACAATACTTGCTAAATATAGCCTCAATATATACATCCGCTTAGAACTAGTATACTTTACGCCATTAACAACACCAAAAATAAAAATAGGTGCAGCGATTCGTCCTATCCAATGTAACGGCAAAGACATTGGCAAATCAGGAAAGAAATAAGCTATATGGTCTAAAAACATAGCAATCATAGCTATTATTTTTAACTGAAATATATTCATTAACAATACTCCTTGATTTTATTTTAAAAATATGATATTACAAATTAATCAAAAAAACAAGGTGAAAGGAGAAATTTCATGTGTAAGATATCCAAAAAAAATATTTTCGCTTCTTTATTGGCAGTGTCTATGATTTTCACAATGATGTCGACAACTGTTGTTCATGCTCAGTCAGTTAAAGATGGAAGTAATGAGGTAACCGTTACACCAAATGTTGGAGTTTCTTATGTTTCTCCAGAAGAAACTATTGAAACAAGAGGTACATCAAGACCTAGTAAGGTATGGAACATCAAGAGTAAAGGGCAATACGATTTTGCTGGTTCCTCTCATTATCAAAACTTGTATACTAATTATAAGTTTACAGGAAAAACGAGTTATAAGGTTTATGTAGAGAACACCGGAGATAATCCAATTACTGTGACAGCTAAAAGGCTTACTAAGACTTATGGCTCTACAAAAATTAGTGCTGGTAAAACTGGTTCTTTTGAGTTTTCTAATATTAAAAGCGATACTGAGTTTTATATTGTTTTTGAAGGAAATGGATACTCATTTAGCGGACATGTAAAATAACTTAAATACAGAAGAGAGTAAACGTTATGCTTGCTCTCTTTTTATATTAGAATCCTCCAGCTGCTACCCCTATGTAGAACAAGCTCATACTGCGATACCTGAGTCGCCTTTGTCTGATTATTAAGAAATTATACGGCAACGCGTGCTTTCACATTGCTTGTCTGTTCTCTCTTAAATTTCTTCTTTTTCTTATATTTTCGTTGTTTTCATCACTTGCGTTATCTACAACCTCCATGCCCCGGGTCAATTACAATAACGGTGGAATTAGTGTTTTTGCCGGTATTTTTTGCAAGAGCACAGACACCTCTTCCGAGGTAGAAGGACAGAATAAAGAGAGCTAAAATAAGACAGTATTTGTTTTTCTTAATAATGTACATATATTTTTTCATATAAGATACCTATAAAAAACCCGATGCACATAGAAGGCATCGGGTGTGTTTGTATATTATATGATTGGCTGATATCATTTATAACCTATAAAAGGTACTGAGTTAGACTGTAGCTGTAAAGGTACGGCCTCTTTCAGTAAGCCTTAAGCAATCAGTTCAGATATTTGATAACAGTATCCCAGACAGATGAATTCTCAAAGCCAAGCTTCCAGAATGCTGCACCGGCGAGCTTATTGTCGTCGACGAGCTTGAGCCTTTTCTCTAAAGATGTAGTGTCCTCGAGCCATACCTTGTACAGCTTGTTGGATACAGACCACTCAGCGTAGTTCTGACCGGATTCCTCATCAAGAGCAGCAGTGGCATTGTTTGTGGCAAGCTGTGCTGCAGCTGCGTCCATACTATATACCTGTGAGGCAACAGTGTACTTTGACTGATCCTCGGTATCGGTTACGGCATCATCGTCCTCCTTTGGAGTGAGCTCCCATATTCTGGTATAAAAAGGCATGCCGAGAATAATCTGGTCAGCGGGAACCTCCTTCAGAGTGGATTCAACACCCTCAGTTACCCACGGAATAGAAGAAACTGAGCCGGCATCAGAGCCCTTATAGTGTTCATCGTATCCCATAATCACAATATAATCGGCAAAGTTTGCCATATCAGAGCGATTGAAGAACTTGTTGAAGCTGGCAGGTACTGTGACATCAACTGAAAGTGATATACCGTTATTGTGACACTTTATGGCGAGCTCTCTGATAAACTCGATGTAAGAGTCTCCATATGCTGCTTCTGTGATATTTTCGAAGTCAATATTTACACCATCAAGCTCATAGTTAAATGCAGCCGACATAATCTGATTGATCAGGGTAGTTCTCGTGGATGTATGTGTGAGAACATATGCTGCATCTACATCAGTATTTTCAAAGTTGCTGAACAGTCCCCATACCTCGATGCCCTGGGAATGGCAGTAGCTGACATAATCCTTGCTTGCTATATCTGCCAGATTACCGTTGTTGTCATTTAAATAAAACCAAGTTGGTGACATTACATTTATGCCCTTGGTTGATGAAATTACCTGGGGCACTTTACTGTTTGCTGACTGGCTTGTTACCTGATTCCAGGCAAGACAGATATCCTTATCCTTCTTGATATGCGTAAAGGTCTCTTCCTCATAGTCAGGATTCGTAAGCTTAGTTTTTTTGCTCTCGGACAGAGCCTTGCGCTTTATATATCCAATAACACCATCCTCAGTGGCAACCTTATCCCATTTGTCACCGGAATCAAGAATAGTAATCTTGTCATCCTTTTTCACCTCTTTTAGAATAGGGCTCTTTATGCCGCCCTTTACGCGGACCTGGGTAGACTTGCTGACAGTGGCACTGTCTATTTCATCCCATTTGCTTGTGATGACGATGCGTGCCGGGTCATCATATGACTTAAAGGTGATATTGGAGTACTGTTTTACATAGTCTAAAGCGATAAGCGCAGAGTCAGAGGTGGCTTTCACGATCGGATAGCCAAAGTCATTGGTCTGCTTGGTGACACTGTAGCTATTGCTGTCAGCCGCAGCTGAGATGATATCAGATGCGGTTGTGTAAAGAAGCACATTCTCATTTGCATCCCAGTAAAATCTGGAATTTAATGAGTCGTGAACAAATTTGTAATCAACGTATATTTTTTTATCTATTATTTTAGCCTTGTAATCGGATAGCTCATTATCTACAATGAGAGCAGCCTCATCATCAGAAGAGATATTGAAATACTCTTTAAGATCCTCTGTCTTTTTCGTAGGGGTGTATTTATTGATAAGAGCAGTTATACCCATTATTATTACAACGAGGATAATAAGTCCGGTTACTATAAGTGCAGGCAATAATTTCTTTTTCATGTGTAAAAATCCTTTCCTATTATTTGGTGTCGAAATTGCTTAAGCTAATTATACCATTGTGAAAAAGCATATTCAAATAATATGAAATAAATTTGTAATAAATTAAGAAATTTGTTTATGCATTTTGGCGCGGAAGGAGCAAAAGCTTCCCCCGCGCACATACCTTTTCTTTTTAAAATATGTCTTTTGGTTGTCTTTTTGCATTTAAACGGGGTAAAGGACCAAAAATATGCTGACATCGATTTCTTGTATAATTGAGAAAAAATGATATTAATCATTAATTATTGATAGTTTATAGAAATTGATATTTCCGGAGCTTTCCACACCCAATTTAATTGCTGATTTTTAGTTTCGTTTAATTTGATAAAATATCTGTAAAAATTCCAATATATAAATATAGTTTATTCTTCTATAAAAATACCTCCGTCTATATATAATGATTATGAGTAAAAACTGATAAGTAACAAATGGCCCTATGTCATGAAGCGCTCTGTGGCATTAAAAGTATAAACCCTCCGAAGGCTTCGGACATAAAATTGATAAACAGCTGGTTAAAGATGTCATTTTGCATCGTGATATTAATTCCTTTCTGATATCTTATCCAGAGTGCCAAACAGGCTGGTATTGATGAGGAACGGGTCCTCTAAGTAAGGAAAGCCTACCACCGGATACTTAAAATGTTTATGGTTAATTGTCTTTTTCTTTTCCACGAGATTAAACAATATTTTTACGCTTTCTGAATCAGTTATTTTGTTTGAATTGAATAGCTCGATAATTCTGTTCAAAGAGCCCCGGTTCCATTTACTTATTGTACACACAGCGATTCTTACGTCACACCTCATAAATTCCTTTAAGGTGTTTGGATTAAGTATGCCGAAATCAATAATCACACGCTCGTATCTCATGTTTAAAATCTCAGTTAGTGTGGACATGACTGCGTGAGGAAAGAAATCTACATTCTTATAAGTAAAAACCTTTTCGTCTGCTGTCTTTGACAGTGAAAGAATTTCGTGTGTACCATTCAGCTCAACATAGGCGGTTCTATACATGCATTTATTGCTCATATAATTACAAAGAGCAAGGCTTATATGTGTTGTGCCTACATTGTGAACGCTGCCACAGACCCCAACTAACTGTGGTGCAGAATGGACTTTCTTAAATATCCTTTTAAAGTGTCTGATAGTGATGCTCCTCCCTTTAGTTCTAACAGCTTTTGAATCAGCGTTTCCTTTTGAGCTGAGCTCTTAAACATATCGCTGTCATAAGGAAAGTGATAAACACTGCAATTAAGTAGTGTCGCAATCGCGGAGGCATCCTGTCTGCTGCACATATTACATATAACACTCAGGGAAGCTGTCATTTTTTTGAGAATAGAATGATTCCTGTAGATATCATTCAGATGCCAAAAGCTGCCGTTACATACATATAATACGAGATCCATGTCATATATTTTCTCGTTGCACACATCAGTGCCAAGGTCGTATATCTGTATAGCATCCTTTGGAATATTAAACTGTATACCGTCACTGTAGTCGGGTATGCCCTGAAAGCTTTTGTAATAATAATATCCGTTTTTCTGCTTAAAAATCTGCAGTCCGTCGTGATTACCATGGCAAAGTACGCTTTTTGCTGAGTCTATGTAGATACCATGATATCCAAGGATATTGAGTTCGCAGGTGAGTGAAACGGCCACGTGGGTGGAGCCGCAGCCTCTGTGACTGCCTAAAACTGCTATTTGGTGTATGAGATGTGGCTGACCGGTTAATTTTTGAATTTCCTGTATTTCCTGATATAGCTCTGCGACAGTCACGTAACGCAGTGATGCATCAGATGTTGTTGCTTTTTGGATAATATGCTGAAACTTATGGGAAAAGCTGTCTGGGGTAAAGGTCAGTATATACTGCAGAAGCTGACCTAAGCTGTAAATGTCTGCCGCCGGTGTAATTGTATCCTCGGTAAAGCATTCGGGGGCAGAGAATTCTATATTCCCATAGTGATTGAAGTTATTTCCATCCTGGATAACATATGCCGATACGCCAAAATCGATAAGCTTAAGCTTATTGTGGCATACTATAATATGCTCCGGTTTAAGGTCCCTGTAAATAATGGGAGTAGATATCTGTGTATGCAGATAGATAAAAACATTGCATAATTGCTCACAAATATTAAAAAATAAACCTGGGGAAATTAACTGCTGATGAAGCAAAAATGAATCTAATGTCTCGCCGTCGATATATTCCTCGACGATATAGTAAAAAGCATTGTCCTCTTCGAAGTCAAATATACGTGGTATAGACGGATGCTCAAGAGACTTGAGTAGTCTTGCTTCTGATAATGCGGATTCGGCGAAAGCAGAAGCTTTAGGAACTTTCTTTAGAGCCCTCTCCTGATCCATAGATATGTGTCTGACAAGCGTAACGCTACCGGAGCTGCCGGTTCCGAGATCTTTAATCATCTCATATTTGTCAAACAAAGAATGATTTGTATTTTTCATACGCTCCTTTTGGGTCGAGCGCACATCTCATGGATAACTTATAACATACCTGTAAAATAATTGCAACACTTTTTTTATTTTTTTTTAATAGGCCTCGCGCTTTACAATATGACAGGTGTTTATTATAATAGTTTTACGATTTACACGGATATTTTCGGAAAAGGATGTGAAAAATATGAAAATTGAGAAGGTAAATGATAATCAGATCCGCTGTACTCTTACCAGAGAGGATCTTGAGGACAGACATATAAAAATAAGCGAACTGGCATATGGATCAGCGAAGGCGAAAAGCCTTTTTAAAGATATGGTAGAGCAGGCCAATTACGAGTTTGGCTTTGAAACAAATGATATTCCACTCATGGTGGAGGCGATTCCACTGCCATCAGAGTCTATAGTGCTTATCATCACAAAGGTTGAATATCCGGATGAGCTTGACACCAGATTTTCAAAGTTTTCAGAGGCAGATGACGACTTTACGGACTTAGGAAATGCAGGACAGCCTCCGGTGATAAAGGGAGCTGCTGATATTTTGGAGCTGTTTGAGCGTATCAAGAAGGAAAATGAGAAGACAGCTGATAGTGAGAAGAGCACTGATGATATTACAGAAGAACAGGCTGAGGCTGACGTAGTCAAGCTGTTTGTTTTCGATAAATTTGATGATGTGCGCAGGATTTCGCATGTGCTTGACGGCTTTTACAGCGGCAGAAATGACTTATACAGGGATGCTTCAAGCAATAAGTACTATCTTGTGGCCCACAAGAGTGAGCATACTCCGAAGGAATTCAACAAAGTGTGCAATATTATTTCAGAGTACGCATATCAGAAGAACTATGTGCCTGCCAATGAAGCATTTTTCAAGGAGCATGGTAATGTGATTATTGAAGAAGCTGCTATCCAGACGCTGGCAGCACTTTAACAGAATATTGATTGCAAATAAAAGACGGCCTGCATAAGCAAGCCGTCTTTTCGTAAATTAACCGAGGTCGTGATCGATGAATGTGTTGATTTCAACGACAAGATCATCCGGGTCAAGTCCGTGAACCATAGCAGCCTCTTCGATTGTCTCCATCTGTGATGATGGGCATCCGAGACAGTGCATGCCGATATTTAAAAGTAATGGTGCCACGTTCTGGTCAATCTGAAGAAGATCACCAATCATAGTGTCCTTAGTAACTCTAGCCATTATTGTTTCCTCCTATTAGTCTTTTAATGTGCCTATTATAATACGATTTGCATTTAATTGCAAATTATACTATAAAGATTTTTTTTGAGTAGTTCGATATACTTATTAGACAACGGAATGTTAATACTACAGCAAGGATGCCTGAGAAATTATCAGGAAAGGAAAACACATGAAAATAAACAGGAATATGAGTGCTGTCAGGGCAAATAAGCAGCTCCTCGGTACAGAAAACAGATTATCAAAGTCTATGAAAAGGCTTTCAAGCGGCTACAAGATAAATTCAGCAGAGGACAATCCGGCAGGAATGGCTATCTCCAACAAGATGAAGGCGCAGATAGAAGCGCTTGACCAGGCAAAATCAAATTCGTCAGATGCGCAGAATGTCATGAAAATAGCAGACGGAGCACTTGGTGAGGTAAGCAGCATGCTTCAGAGAATCAGGGAGCTTGCGGTACAGGGCGCTTCAGATACATATTCTGAGAATGATAAAAAGGCTTTGCAGTCAGAGATAGATGAGCTCACCAAGGAGGTGGACCGTATATCGGGCGATACGGAGTACAATACAAAGTCACTGCTCGATGGTTCGAGTGATACACGCGTCTATGTAAGGCAGAAGGATGCAAATGGCAATATGACTCAGGTGAACAGCTATATTACAAGAATCAATTTCTCAGACAATGTGGCGTCAGATAAATATGAGCTCACAGTAAATTCGCTCGCAACACAGGCAACAGGAAGTCTTGCGTCTGCCACAAAGCCTGACGCAGAGGGAACGATTTCCATAAACGGTGTGAGTGTGGCTGTGAAGGCAGATATGACTCAGGATGAGTATATTCAGGCGTTGCAGAAGGCAGCGACCACAGCCGGTACTACTATGCAGGTGAATGGTGATAGCATCAGTTTTTTATCAAATGAGTATGGCAGCGACAGCACAGTAAATATATCTCTTTCTTCATCGCTTAAGGCTCTGGCAGGTGCAGGCTATGAGAATGCTGACGATGGAAGTGGAAAGATGCAGCTCAAAAGTAACGGTAAGGATGCCGTGGTTACAGGCGGAGAAAATCTGTCGGACAAGACAATAAGAGCCGACGGTAACCGTGTATATGTGGTTGGAAACAGTGGATTTTCAATGGATTTTCTACTGAGCAGTGATATGGATATGACAGCGGGAAGCAGCAATCTGCAGATAGATATTTCAGATATCGGAAATATGGCTGTACAGATTGGTGCAAACGAGGGCCAGGAGATGAAAATCAGGATACCGGAGGTATCATCGCAGACACTTTATCTGGATACGGTAGATGTGACTGTAAAGGGTGGTGCAGACAAGGCAATGTCCACACTTGATGAGGCGATAGAGTATGTCTCTGGTGTGCGGTCAAGGATAGGAGCCTTCCAAAACCGTCTGGAATCTGCTGAGAGCAGTCTTTCTGAGACTTCTGAGAACATGACCGGTGCATATTCCAATATCATGGATACCGACATGGCAACCGAGATGACGGAATACGCAGCACAGAATATTCTCGACCAGGCCGGAATCTCAGTGCTGTCTCAGGCAAATGACCTGCCACAGCAGGTACTTTCATTATTGTCGAGGTAATAAGCAATGAAAAATGAATTGAAGCAGGAGCTCACCAGAAGGCTTTGTGCGTGCAACAATGGCGGACTCGTGCTTGTTATGTATGATATATATTTTGGTTTTTCAGATGATGTAAAAAATGCCCTCGTGTCAGAGGACAGGGAAGCCTTGAGAAAGGGAGTGTCGGATGTACAGGCGGCACTTGATGAGCTGATGGGGGCACTTGACTTTAAGTATCCTCTCGCAGGACAGCTTTATCCACTGTACTCATACTGCAAGAGGCTTTTTTCCACAGTGCTTTACTCACTTGATGTGTCGGGGGTGGATGAGGCCGACGTCATTATGAAAAAGCTCAGAAACAGCTTTGAAACAGCAGCTGCCGATGACAAATCGGCTCCGCTTATGGACAATGCGCAGAAGGTCTATGCGGGCATGACCTATGGAAGGGGCAGGCTCACAGAGAGCTTTATAAATGATGATAACAGGGGCTTCCTTGCGTAGGAGGCCTTTTTTTTTAGTTCATTAAACCTCATTAAGCCGCTTGGCACAGTTTAATAGAAATTTATACCGCATGGAAACAGCCTTGGCCTGATAGATGTAGTAGTCAATTAAATCGGGCTCAACCACATTTTCCAGGTTAGTGTATACAATTTGAAGTTCATCTGTTGTTTTCCTGATGTCATCCTGTAAGGTCTTGTAACCGTCATTTACAGGCGTTTCTTTAAATAATTTCATGAATTCCTCCAACAAAATAAGTCTTAATACAAGTATAAGCAAAAGAGTTTCTTCTATTCACAGATTTTGTAAAAAGTGCTTTTGACATGTGAAAAACCAGTAAAATCAAGGTTTTGACTGTGGATTAATGTGTTGGGTTTAGCTGCATTTTGTGGATAACTAACAAAAAGTATTTATTTTTAAAAAAGCTATAGACAAAATCGAGAGTGCGTTGTTATAATTCGTCTCACGAAAGGAGAGGTGATGAAAATACAGTGATTGTGAAATTAATATCACACCTCATGCTGTATATACTGCTTACAGTAGCAGCAATTGGGGATTTCAAAAATTATAGAATCAGTAACCGGCTGATTCTGACGGGACTTGGTTGTGCGTTTCTATTTCGCTTAGTGGGGGGCAAGGTAGCGAGCATCATCTGGTTTCTTCCAGATATAGTTTTTCCGGTTGTCATTTTATATTTCTTATATCTTTCAGGCATTTTAGGAGCCGGGGATATCAAGTTATTTTCAGTAGTATGTGCATTTACAAATTTAAGATTTACCGCCTTGTGCATGTCAGCCGCTTTTGTGGCGGCAGCGGGATATGGTCTCATAAGTATGGTGCTTAAAAAGGAGCTCTTTGTGCGTATGAGGGATGGATTTTTATACTTAAACGGTATATTGTGTGGCAGATTTATGCGGTACCGCGGACAGGGGAAAGCTGTTAGTTTCGCGGTATACGTGCTTTTGGGAACAGCCATGGCAGATATATGGTTTTACGGCATGAGGTGATGGAAGGAGGGTTAAAGTACCATAGATGAAAAAAATCAGACTAGGAATTTATATTGAGGATTCAGAATATGGCGACAGACTGACATGCTATTTCATGAATCATTATAAGGATCAGCTGGAGATACATATGTATACCATGAAAGAGCAGCTGGAACACTTAGAGGGCGAGATAGATATCATGCTTTCAAGTGAGCTTGACCAGTGGAATAACAAGTATATCCCACTGATACAGATTGTTGAGGAAACACCTATTGAGAGTGAGGAGGGTATATACTTTGTGGAAAAATATCAGGAAGTAAACCGCATAGTGGAAGAGATTTTAAAGCATGTGGGCGGTGAGGTGAGAGACCTTAAGAGTGAGGGCTCTTTGATAGGTCAGACGAGGCTTATAAGCGTGTATTCACTTGCTGATAATCAGTACCAGATGCCTTTTGCGATGACTTTGTCCTCTATTTTGAGTGAGAATGAAAAGGTACTGCTTATGGATTTTCAGGAGAATAGTGGATTATCGCGGATGCTTGAGCAGAGTGTGGAGCATAATCTGGACGAGCTATTGGTGATGGCCGAATCCGGACGATACTCGACCAACAGGATAAACAGCTGTATCGGAAGAAAGCATAAGCTGGATTATGTATATCCGATTGAAAATACAGAGTGTCTGTGTGAAATAAATACGGTAATATGCAACAATCTGCTTCAGATGCTTGGCAAGGAAATGCACTATGACTGCATAGTTCTCAATATGGGAACAAGATTTAAGGGCTTTTTTGATATTCTTGACAGATGCAGTGATATCTATCTGGTACAGAAAAAAGGCGGAATCAGCCAGTGGAGAGAGTACGAGTTTACAGAGGAACTGATTGAAAGAGGCTTAAGCAATGTAGTTGAGAGGATTAAGCTGATTGAGCCTCCGGTCATCACGACACCGGTATCTACATGTGATAAGCTTGTAGAGCTGTGGAAGTGGAATGAGTTTGGAGATGTCATAAGAAACATGACTCGGGGTATTTCGTGTGCTGGATGATTTTGGACAGAGAATAAGAGATATTATACTTTCTGAAATGGATTTGTCCAGAGAGCTGAGTGATGAGGAAATATGTGATTTAATCGGAAGCGTGGTTTCAAGAGAGGCACGCGACAGACCAATGACTATAAAGGATAGAGCTGAGCTTGAGCGCACCATATTCAACTCTCTGCGTAAGCTTGATGTGCTGCAGGAGCTGGTGGATGACAGGGATGTGACTGAAATTATGGTAAACGGTCCCAATGATATATTCTATGAAAAAGCCGGAAGGAATGCCCATGTAGAACAATGGCAGTTCGATGTTTTCGTATACGTTCAGTTCGTCAATCAGGTTGAAGCTTTGGAATACGAAACCAATGACACCTTTACGCAGGCTGGTGCGTTGTGCTTCAGTGTATTTGGAGACTTCCTTTCCATTGAGGTAGTATTCTCCGCCCGAAGGGTTATCGAGCAAGCCAAGGATATTCAGCAATGTAGATTTACCGCAACCGGAAGGTCCCATGACTGCGACGAACTCACCTTCTTTCACTTCGATGTTCACATTGTTCAAAGCCCATGTTTGCACTTCTTCTGTCTTGAAGATTTTCTGCAGGTTTACTGTTTTAATCATAATAGTGATAATTTTAATTAGTAATATTGTTTATTCATTTTTTATTATCTCGGCCGGATTGATATGCATGATCCGGTAAATTTTGTATGCGGTGGTGAGGAATATCATGAAGGCTACGCTGAAGAAGAGCACAACGCCCCACCACCACTCTGACATGACTTTCATGTTATCAATAATAGCCATCATCGCCAGTCTTAATAAAGGATACGCGACCGCAAATGCCAGTAAGAAAATCGTCAGATAGGCTTTTCCGAATACGGTGGCAATAGTTGTCGGAGTGGCTCCATTAATCTTGCGGATAGCCATCTCCTTTTGCCGGCTTATGGTATCCATCGAGATGGCCGAATAGATGCTCAGCACCACCAGCAG